>ODAK010006773.1_pt1 | contig 11531 bp, 8 predicted proteins | sample 1539591 | NCBI WGS metagenome assembly ODAK01 (sample SAMEA3539303, study PRJEB22396) | soil metagenome | biome: tundra; feature: field; material: soil | place: USA | collected 2010-05 | depth 0.15 m | reverse complement strand
ACACGCGGCTGTATACGGATGAGGACCTGGAGCGGCTGGAGTTCATCCTGAACCTGGCGCGCGACCTTGGCGTGAACATCGCCGGGATCGCGATTGTGTTGCAAATGCGCGAGCGCATGGAAGAGATGAATCGGCAGATGCAGGGCTTCGTTGACTATGTGCGGACTGAAATGTTGGCGCGGATGCAGCAGCAACAACAGCCTGGTGCGGGGTTGGTGCCTGTGTCGCGTCCGGCGATCGTTCCGCAGAGGTCAGCGGCGGGCCGGCCCATTTCGCTGAAGGCGGCCGTCCTGGCTGGGAAGAGCGCGGCGAAGGGTTCCAAGGCAAAGTAGACAGGACGCTTCGAGTGTGGCTGCGAGCGGGGCGGATGCTCTAAACTGGAAAGCGCTGTGCAAGGAGGCATCGCGCGCCGGTTTGGGCGAACGGATGCCTGAAAAGGTGAGATGAGTTTCTTCTTGCGGATCTTGTTTTATAGCGCGCTCGCCGGCACGGTGACGTCGACTATCTATTGCGGGATGGTGCTGGTCGGCGCGGTGCGTTTCGCTCGCCGCAAGCGGCGTGAGGAGCGGACGCCCGAGGACTTTCTGCCTCCGGTGAGCGTGCTGAAACCGCTGCACGGCACGGAGCCCGACCTTGAAGACAACCTCAAGCGCTTCTTCGACCTCGACTATCCGGAGTATGAGTTGCTGTTCTGCGCGCGTCACGCCGACGACGCAGGGTTGCAGATGGCGCAGCGTATCGCAGCTGGCTACCCGCACGTCCGCGCCAGATTCCTGACCTGTGGCGAGCCGCGGTTCCCCAATGCAAAGATGTGGTCGATGGCCGCGCTGAGCGAGGCGGCGGCGTACGAGACGCTGGTCACCAGCGACGCGGATGCGCGCGTGTCGCGGGACTATCTGCGGCGGTGCGTGCGGGAACTGGCCGATCCGCAGCGGGAGCTGGCGTCGTGCCTGTACGTGGGCCGGACGACCGGAGGGCTGGCGGCGCAGCTCGACGCGGTGGGCAAGAGCGTGGAGATGTCGGGCGGCATCCTGGTGGCCGTGATGCTGGAGGGCGCGACCCGGTTCGCGCTGGGAGTGAGCATGGTGCTGCGGCGCGGCGCGTTCCAGAAGGCCGGAGGGTGCGAAGACCTGGGACAGTACTACGCCGAGGACTTTGTGCTGGGGCACCGGCTGGCGGAGCAGGGGTACGGCGTGCGCATGGCGAACTACGTGGTGCGGTTGATGGTGCTGCCGCAGGGTTTCCGGGGTTCGTTCCGCGACCAACTGCGGTGGATGAAGAGCACGCGCCGGTCGCGGCCGGCAGGGCATCTGGGCACCGGGCTGACGTACGCGGTGCCGTTCGGGCTGCTGGGGCTGGCGTGGGGCGTGCTGGCGGGCCATCCGCTGGCGGGACTGGCGTGGCTGCTGGCAACGTGCGTCAACCGCTGGGTGATGGCTGCGGTGGTGCTGTGGGCGCTGGAGGATGAGCAGGCGGGCAAGCCGACGCTGATCTATCCGCTGCGCGACCTGCTGGGGTTTGCGGTGTGGGTCGCGAGCTATATGGGCGACACGATGCAATACCACGGTGGGGCGTATTCGCTCGGCGTCGGCGGAAGGTTCGAGCCGGTGGAGCGGAAAGCGAAGCCGGGCAGTGGCGCGAACATCCCGGGTGGGAAGCTGCCCGATGCGCCTGTGCGCGTCAAGTAATCTGGCTATTGATTGGTAAGGATGGATTTGCCTCCGGCAGAGGCGAGTGTGTGCACCGGGCCGAAGCGCGAGAGGTCCGGGGTGCGCGCGTCTGGGTGATACGTGAGCAGGAAGATGCGGCGCGGGCTGGCCCAGAGTTGGTCCAGCGTGGCATCGGTCTCGAAGACCTGCGGCGAGTCGGGCCAGAAGCTGCCGTACCACGGCCCGTTCATGTGGCCGTTGACCAGATGCACTGGCTGCTGCGTGTAGAAGAGCAGGGTCGAGCCGGCGGTAAGCTCGCCGTCGATCAGAATGAGGTCGTTCGGGCGTGGGTGCTCGTTCTGCTCCGCCAGAATTGCGTTGGCGAGCGGGAGCGATCCGAGCGTGGGATAGAAGCGCACGAGGCCCTCATGCATGCAGAGTAAGAGACAGGTACCGGCGGCGGCGAGCGAGAGGTTCGCCGCGTAGGTTCGCCCGCTTCGGCGCAGCAGGTAGGTCAGCGGACCGATGGTGATCATGCTGAGGCCGACGAGGGTGAGCGGGCCGCGGAACAAGCCCATGGCCGCGCCCGTCAGGTCGAACAGGTGGCCAAGCGACAGGTTGTACTCGCCGCCCTGGGCGAGCAGCGTGGCGATGTCGGTGTGCGGGTCGGTGTGGGGCGCGGTGATCGCGAAGAACAGGGCGATCGCTGCGCAGAACGAGCCGATGGGGACGAGCAGCCAGCGATGCCACACGAGCGTGCTGCGGTTGGCGGCGGGGTCGCTGATGCCGCGTGAGGTGCATTCGGCGCGGGCCAGCAGAGCGCCTGCCATCAGTGCTAAAGCAGGCAACGCGGGCAGCGAGTAGTACTCCTGACGCGCCGACAGAGTGAAGAATCCGAGCACGAGTCCGGTCCAGAGCAGCAGAGCCAGCGCCGCCTCATGCTGTCGCCGCGAAACAGATGCGCGCGCACGCAGGTCGCGGATGTGGCCTCGGATTGCGCCCGGAAGGAACGCCACCCACGGGAAGATCCAGATCGCGGCGAGCAGCCAGAAGATCGGGATGGGGACCTGGCCGTAGTCGTGCGGAATACGGCGCGAGAGGAAGCGGGCGATGTGTTCGTTGTAGAGATAGAACCACGCCCATCCTCCATGCGCGGGCAGGCCGAGACCGGCGGGGAGCGCGATTGCCGGATTGCGCAGCGCGGCGAGGACGTGCCACGGCGCTGCAATCGCGAGGAAGGTGAGCGTGGATGGGATGAGGTGGAATTTGAAGAGCAGCTTGAGCTGGCGCGCAAACGCGAGGTAGAGCAGGACGAAGCCGATAGGGAAGACCAGTCCGATGAAGCCCTTGGTCAACAAGTTGAGCGCGGTGACGGCGGCGAAGGCCATGCACGGCAGAAGCGCGGAGGGCCTATTGGTGGCGCGGGTGGTGACTGACCCCATGATCACCCCTTCGCTGTGCTCGGGGTGATCATGGGGCACCCGCTGCTGGATGCGCTCCAACGCGATGAGGAAGGTGTGGACCGCGAGTGTCATCCACAGGGCGACGACAATGTCGGGGATGTAGAAGCGCGTATAGAGATACGGGCCGATGCAGGTGGCCAGCGCCAGCGCGGAGTAGAGCGCGGCACGGTCGGGGTGGGCGGCGGGCGAGATGCCGGCGAAGAGGCGCAGGCCGAGCGCGTACGTCGCCAGCAGCAGGGCCAGCGTAAGCAGTGCGAGCGGCAGCCGGCCAGCCCAGTCGTGCGTTCCGAAGAGGTGCATCGAGCCGGCGGCGAGCCAGTACATCAGCGGCGGCTTGTCGAAGAAGCGGATGCCGTCGATGTACGGCGTCACGAAGTCGTGGCGCTGCAGCATCTCGCGCGCGATCTCGATGTAGACCGAGTCGACATCGTCGAGCAGGCCGGGAGTGAAGAGGCAGCCGATGTGCAGGATGAGCCACGCGAGCACGATCAGGGACACCGAGCGCGGGTTCCATCGGGCATCTGGGCGCTGGACGACGTCGTCCGGGCGCGCGCGATCTTGCGGCTGGACAAGTTGCTCTGCTAGTTGGCTCGCGGACTGATGCAACTGACTCAAGGCGTGCGCGCCTCACCTTTCTTAGGGGTGGAGTCTAGGGCGCGCGCTGCACGAGTGTCCAGAGGCCCGGCTGGATGTGGATCGATCGGTCGATCGGTGATCAGGGCCTTGCCGGAGGTCTCTTCAAGCACGACCTGGCGCGAGCCGAGCAGTTCGTCGACCTCGTCGCGGCGCTCCAGCGGAACGAAGAGAAGTTTTCGCTCGCCGGTTCCCCATCGCGCGAGCAGTTCGGCCGGCGTCAGGAATAGGCCCTGCGCATCGGGGAAGGTCGAGCCGAAGAGCATCGAGGACGAGCGGCCGTCGACCAGCAACGCGGGCCGATCCAGCGGGCGGTTGAGGTAGAAGGAGATGGAGGAGCCGTAGGCCTGATCGCCGTAGAGCAGGAGCGTGTTGTCGCGGGAGATCGCGCCGGTGGCTTCGAGGTGCTGGATGCTTTCGGCGAAGTCCTGCGAGGAAAGCATGGGCGCGAACCGGACTAGCGCGATGTGCGCGGCGATGAGGAAAACGGTCGAGGTGAGCGCGATGGCAGTGGTCGCGGCGAGGTGACGGCGTTGCGCGCGCAGGATCCATGCCGTGGCGGGGCCAACGGCGAAGGCTGCCAGCGCGATGGTCGCGGGTAGGCGGAGGGCGGCGAAGCTCGGGCCGGTGAGATCGAAGAGCGAGGACATCGAGAGCGTGTAGTCGCCGACACCGCGATGCGCGAGCAGGTCGCCGATGTCGGGGACAAACGTGAGATGCCGCGAAGTCCAGAGGCCGTAGGCGAGGGCTGCGGCGGCCGCAACGCCGATAAACGCAAAGGCGGCGTGGGCGAAGGTGATCCAGCGGCGGGAGGACTTTGCTTCGGCGTAGACCCCGGAGTAAATCTCTTCGGCACGGGCCAGGGCTGCGGCGAGCAGCATTAACAGCGGCAGGTAGGCAGGGAAGGTGTAGTACTCCTGATTGGTTGAGAGGGAGAAAAAGAGCAGGACGAGGGCGGAGAAGAGCGCCAGCAGGAGAGTAGTGCGCGCGGGTAATTCCATCCCCGAGAGGGGCTTCCCATCCCTCCATTGCCTTCCACTCTTTCGATAGATCCAGACAGTCAATACCGCCTGTCCGAGAAGGCTGATCACCCCGCCTCGAAGTCCTGTAGAACTCGACATGGCTATGAAGGAGAGAACGAGCCACGCGGACATCAGAAACGGGACGAGGAAACCACATTCTTCCGGATCGGTGAGGACGAATCGCCGAAGTCCGCGGAACCCTCGCGCAAACAGCAGCGGCACGAACAGCGCCCACGGGAACAGCCAGACGAGGTGGAGGCTCCAGTAGAGGTAGCCCGGGAGCTTGTTGTAGTCCCTCGGAATGCGGCGTCCGAGGAAGCGCAGAACGTGCTCGTTGATGAAGTAGAACCAGAAGAAGCCGTGGCCGTTCATGCCGCCGGTGTTGCGCAGGCCGGCGAGGATGTGCCACGGCGCGGCGATGGTGAGGAAGAGGAGCACGCCGCTGAACGGTTTCAGGCGGCGCCAGTTGCGGGCCTCGCCGGTGAGTGCGAGGTAGACGATCGCCGTGCCGAAGAGGAACACCAGTGCGACCAGCCCCTTGGTGAGGACAGCGAGAGCCAGCGCGGTCCACATGGCGTAGGGGTAGAGGTTGGTGGCGGGGGAAGAAGAAGCAGATCCCTCCGCTGCGCTGCGGGATGACAACAAGGGGGCGCTGCGGGATGACGACACGGGGGAGTCGAGCGAGTTCAGAAAGCTGTACAGTGCGGCGGCGAGCAGCAGCGAGAGCAGCACGTCCGGGATGAAGACGCGGGTGAACAGGAAGACTCCCGCCGAGGTGAGTACGCCGAGGCCGGTGTACAGCGCGGCTCGCTCGCCGAATGCTTGTCGCGCCCAGCGGAATCCAAGCAGCATCAGCAGCAGCACGGCGAGCGCCTGCGGAAGGTGTGCGGCGAAGGTGTTGAATCCGAAGAGGCGAAAGCTGGCTGCTGCGATCCAATAAGGCAGCGGCGCTTTTTCCAGATAGCGCACGTTGTTGACGCGCAGGGTCACCCAATCGCCGGAGAGTGCCATCTGGCGCGCGGCATTGGCGTGGGTGCCGTCTGCGTCGTCCAGCACTGGCGGCGCCCACAGCGAGGCGAAGAAAAGGACGAGCCACAGCGCGCCCAGCACGGACAGCACGCGCGCGTGCCGGGACTGCTCGGCGCCGCGGGAGAGGGTCACGGGTTCGGGGAAGGCAATGAGAGTCATTGAACTTACTTGCTCTAACAGCATACGTGGAGAGAATGTTGCGGTCGGTCGGGTGACAAGATCGCGTGGGACGGATCAGCCCGGTATCCGCCTAGGTTCCCCTGCGGATTCAGCCCGGGAATTGGATGCGCGCGGCGATCGTGCGGGCGTTGTATCGTGGCTTGTGCGGGGAGATTTTCTCCGGCGACCGGACAAGGTCCTCCAGACCCACGAATTTTGAAAGAAGCCTGAACCATGCCTACGTTTGCTGCCATCGATATCGGTTCCAACTCCGTCCGGCTGAAGATCGCATCGGTGCAGCAGCACCATCTGAAGACGCTGCATGAAGATCGCGAGGTTGTGCGCCTCGGCGAAAGCGTCTTCCAGACGGGCGTCATCTCGCCCGACGCGATGGCGAACACCATCCGCGCGCTCAAGCGTTTTCAGAAGGCGGTGCAACTGCACGTGGTCGACAAGGTGCGTGTGGTGGCCACGAGCGCCATGCGTGACGCGCGCAACGCGGCAGCCTTCACGGCGTGGGTGAAGTCGGCCACCGGATGGCAGGTCGAGGTGATCTCCGGCCTCGAGGAGGGCCGCCTGATCCATCTCGGCATCGTGACGCTCGAGCCGGGCGCCAAAGGCCGGTGTCTGCTGATCGATCTCGGCGGCGGAAGCTGCGAGATCACGCTCTCCGACCAGGGCCGCATCAAGGAGATGGTGAGCCTGCCGCTGGGCGCAGTCCGCTTGCAGCAGGAGTTTCTCCGCACCGATCCGCCCGAGAAGCAGGACATTGCCCGCCTGAAGCAGTACATCGACCGCGAGTTGCGGCGAGCCGAGCGCAAGATGGGAACGCCGCGCGTGAGCTTGGTGATCGCGACGTCGGGCACGGCGGCTGCGCTGGCCGAGGCAAGTAAAACGCTGGCGAACAAGTTTCCAGCGCGCAAGGCGTCGGGCAAGGGCACCGTGGCCAAGCGTGCGTCCCGCTTCAGCCTCGGCAAGCCGAGCATTGCGACGACGGAGGATGTGCGCCGCCTCGCTGAGAAGTTGGCAAAGATGAACAACGCCCAGCGCGCGTCGATTCCCGGCATCGGGCCGCGGCGCTCGGAGATCGTTGTCGGCGGCGCGCTGGTCTACGCACACCTGCTGGATCGGCTTGCGCTGAAGGGTTTTCGCTACTCGCCGCTCGGCCTGGGCAACGGCATCCTGGAGCAGATGCTCGCCGAGGTCGATCTGCGCGCCTCGGTCCACCGCAAGATGGAGACCGAGCGCTGGGCGGGTGTGCTCGAAGTCTGCCGCCGCTACGGCGTCGACCAGCGCAAGGCCGAGCCGATTCGCGAGCACGTCGTCCAACTCTACGACGAGCTGCTCCGCGTGCATGAGCTTCCGTCGGAGTACAGGCTGTGGCTTGAATCCGCGGCCATGATGCAGGATGTCGGCAAGTATATGAACCATCAGGGCCACCATCGCCACGCCCAGTACATCATCGCGAACTCCGAGATATTCGGCTTCTCGCCGGAGCAGCGCGCCATCGTCAGCGCCGTCGCGCGCTACCTGGGCAAGAGCTGGCCGGACGCAGTGGACAAGGTGATGCGCGCGGTTCCTGCCGAGGAGCATATCAACGTGTTGCGGGCTGTCACACTTCTCCGGCTTGCGGTTGCGCTCAACCAGGATCGGGCCAGCGCGGCGGTGCGCATGCGGACGCACGTCTATCCCAAGCGCGTTGTTCTGGAACTTGTGCCCGGACGGGGCGGCGCGGAACTTGAGGCGTGGTCGCTGAAGAAAGAGGCGGCCTACTTCCGCGAAGTCTTCCGGCGCGACTTGGCGGTCGATGTGGCGTAGAGCGCACGCACAGTGCGCGGTTCGATCAACCACTGCAGCGTAGCCGGGCCGCGGGTCACGTTCAGCCGGGCCAGCGAGCCCTTACGCAGACGTACCGGGGCCAGGCCGCCTTTGCCGTCCACATTCATTGCCGGACAGGCGGAAGCGGGCACGAGAAGCGACCCCACGAAGCCGGTGAGATTCGGATTGTGCCCCACCAGCAGCACGTTCTCGTACTCCGCGAACTCCTTCAGCAGCTTCTGGAACTGGGCGAAGGTGGCGTCCGGCGCCAGCGCGGCCGAAGGGACGATCTGCGCCTCGTATCCCATCTCGGTGCCCACCAGAGACGCGGTCTGCATCGAGCGTTTCAGCGGGCTCGATACGATCAGGTCGAACTGGAGCTTCATCGCGTTCAGCACATGAGCCAGTTGGAGGCAGTGCCGCTTGCCCTCTTTGTCGAGCGGGCGCTTGCGGTCAAGGATGGGGTTGGGGCGTCTCAGACCAGCACTGGCATGTCGCAGGATGTAAAGATTCATAAGGTCTCAACATTGTAGGCCAACCGTGTTACGAGCCGGTTTGCGGTCGGGCAATTTGTTACTTGCCCGGCTGCTTAGTGTTTCGTAGGATGCTGCTTGTCTGGCGCCTGGGTGCCTGGCTCGTGGTGAAACACGCCGGGGTCCGGCTCGGGCAGCGACGGGCTGGCCGGCTCCGGGTCGGGGACGGGATCAGGCGGATGCGGCATTTTGGGACGTTGCGGCGGCAGTTGCATGGAAGGAGTGTACGCCCAGATCTGGCTGGTGAGGAGGCCGGCAAGTGAGTCGTGCTGGGCGATCCGGCTGAAGCTGGCCGCGGTCAGGGCGGCGGCGTGGTCGGGCAGGGCCGGTGTGCCTGCGCCCGTTGCGTGATTAGATAAGAGCAGGGGCTACATCGCATGGACGCCGCGAGTTCACCACCGATCACGACACAGGTGCCTGGCTACTTCCACGTCCTGGCCAAGCCGACGGGAGCGGTGTGCAATCTCGACTGCAAGTACTGCTTCTTCCTCTCCAAGCAGGCGCTGTATCCCGACAGCGACTTCCGCATGGCGGACGATCTTCTGGAACTCTACATCCGCCAATTACTGGAGTCGCAGCCGACGCAGGTCACCATCGCATGGCAGGGCGGAGAGCCTACGCTGATGGACCTCGATTTCTTCCGGCGGTCGATGGAACTGGTCGAGAAGTACAGCAAACCCGGCCAGCGCGTGGAGCACACCATCCAGACCAACGGAACGCGGCTCGACGACGAGTGGTGCGCGTTCTTCAAACAGCACAACTTCCTGGTCGGGCTCAGCGTGGATGGCCCGCGCGAGTTGCACGACAAATATCGCGTGGACAAGGGCGGGCGAGGGACGTTTGACCAGGTCATGCGCGGCTGGAGTTCCCTGAAGAAGCATGGGGTCGAGTGCAATATCCTCTGCACCGTGCACGCGGGCAACGTGGAGCATGCCGTCGAGGTGTATCGGTTTTTCCGCGACGATCTGGGAGCCCGATTCATGCAGTTCATCCCCATCGTTGAGCGCGGAAACGCCGACCTTATCCCCGTCGCCAACCTGGGCTGGGGAGCGCGTGGCACCGATCCCCGCCCGCTCTATCTTCAGTCCGGCAACCGGGTCACGGACCGGTCGGTTGAGCCGAAGCAGTTGGGAAGATTTCTCATCGACATCTTCGACGAGTGGGTTCGCCGCGACGTCGGCAGGGTCTACGTTCAACTCTTCGACACAACGCTGGGAGCGCACGTGGGGCAGTACTCGCTCTGCGTCTTCTCGCCCACCTGCGGCGATGCGGTTGCGCTGGAGCATACCGGCGACCTCTACTCCTGCGACCACTTTGTCGAGCCGGACTTCAAACTCGGCAACATCCGCGAAACGCACATGGCCGATCTGGTCGCGTCGGCAAGGCAGCGCAAGTTTGGCACGGACAAGCAGACCGCGTTGCCGAAGTATTGCCGCGACTGCGACGTGCTCTACGCCTGCAACGGCGGCTGCCCCAAGGACCGCTTCATCTCAACACCAGACGGCGAGCCCGGGCTCAACTACCTCTGCGCCGGCTACAAGAAATTCTTCCAGTATGTCGAAAAGCCGATGCGCCTGATGGCCAACCTGCTCGAAGCCAAACGAGCGCCAGCCGAGATCATGCGGATCTACGCGCAGCAGGATGAAGTATGGCGTGCGGAGGCGAAAAAGGTTGGCCGGAACGAGGCATGCCCGTGCGGCAGCGGGCACAAGGTCAAACACTGCCACAGCGCCTAATCGCCGGACGAGCGGATGCGTAAGCCCCGGCTGCTAATTCTCCGACGGCTTTTCCACGTGGTCGACCACCATCACCTGCACCGGGACTTTCCGAGGCTCCAGCTTCAGCCCCAACTCACCTTGCAGCGCGGCCACGATGATGTTGGTCATCTCCGCCTTCATGGCGCGCTCGCCTTCCGGAAGATACGTGGTGAAGTCCAGTACAAAATCAAACTTGCCGGTCAGCCCCGTCTCATCCACCACCGGCGTCTGCAAAGGCCCCGCGATGAAGTCCGCGAACTCCTGCATCGTCGTCGACTTGGCAATAGTGCCGGTGGCAGTGTTTTGTCGCGACGATTTGCCTTCCTCGGTGACCAGATGCAGCTTCGCGCCGCCCTTGGCCACCGTCATCACGAAGGCCTTCGACTCCTTGTTCTCTCGATGGAAGCCCAGTTTGAACCGCTCCGCCAGCAGCGCCTGCATCATCTGCTTCATCGCGTCGCTGTTGGCTGGCCCATCCGCCTTGGCAACGATGTCGAAGTGCTCGGACCGCATCCAGTCCGGCCCAGTGATTTGGCTCTCCTGCACCCCGTAGGCCCACTTGATACAAGTGCGCACCGTGACATCCTGCATATGCAGCATCCCCGCCGAAATCTCGGTCTTGCCGTCGCGATCAAACTGCACCTCCGCCGCGCTCGGTCGAATCGTCGCCACCGCAAACGCCGGTTGCTGTGCTGCCGCGGCGCGGACGAAGACGGTGCTCGCTAGCAGTAACCCCAAACACACTGATGTTCTTGGAACCATTCGATTCATCATTCTTCTCCGGATTTCACAAGCGTTTCCGTGAACAAGAGCGCACCGCACGGCCTGTTCATATGCCATACGCGCGAAATTGCCCTTGGGTTCCCTACAATTCTGAAGGTGCCCCCTCGAGCAGTTAAGATCTTGACGTGCGTTACGTTACGCATTACGGTTAAACGTGATCCGTTCGATTCGCCACAAGGGACTGAAACGTCTCTATGAAGACGATGACCCGCGTGGCGTTCCAGCAGAGCACCTTGAGAAGTTGCGTGACATCCTGGAGGCACTGGACACTGCCATCACCGTATCCGACATGGATTTACCCGGCTTGCGGTTGCATGCGCTCAAAGGCGCATTGAGAGGCTTTTGGGCGGTGACGGTTCGAGCAAATTGGCGGGTTATCTTCCGCTTTACCGCCCCGGACGCATTCGACGTCGATTACGTGGACTATCACTGAAGGAGTTTGAAACCATGCCGATGAAGAACCCGCCCCACCCCGGAGGCTTTGTCTTCCGTCAATGCATCGAACCTTTAGGCTTGACCATCACGGCCGCCGCCGCCGCCCTTGGAGTCACCCGCACCACATTATCGGAACTGGTCAACGGCAAACGTGGCATCTCGCGTGAGATGGCCGTGAGGCTTTCGCAGGTCTTCGGCCGCAGCGCTGAGAGCTGGCTCTTGCAACAGGCGCAGTATGATCTCGCCCAGA
>ODAK010006772.1_pt1 | contig 11532 bp, 10 predicted proteins | sample 1539591 | NCBI WGS metagenome assembly ODAK01 (sample SAMEA3539303, study PRJEB22396) | soil metagenome | biome: tundra; feature: field; material: soil | place: USA | collected 2010-05 | depth 0.15 m | reverse complement strand
CCCGATGATTAAGAGGAAGCGGGCGCCGATTCTTTTTCGATGCCACTGCTGCACCAACCTGACGATCTGAGCGCCTCCGTTCGAAGCGTGCAGAATTTTGCCAATGCAGATTCGTGACCGAAAACGTGGTGCGGACCGTGGTGCCGTAGATATTGACTTTTTGCGGAAATTTGAGAAGTGGTTGATTTTACTGGTAGCGGGAGACCGTATTTGTCAGGACAGCCGACACCAAACCCTAGCGTTTCCGGCCATTATTGACCTTGGTGTATGGCGTCAATCGTCGTTTGTCCCTTCGCAACCGCCTGAGCGAGATGGCCAGTGAGCCGATCCAGCCAGTGGGAACCGATCCCTATCCACATGGGCGTGCCAAAAGAAACGGCCCCAGCGCGGGTGACGCCGAGGCCGAAGATTAGGCTTCGTTGTGCCGATTTGGGGACCGACACAGTTTCATAAATCGCCAAACCAAAGATCGTTCCCGAGCTAAAATCCCAAACATCCATACCGCAACGATGCCACCAAGCACGGCCCCGCCTTGGTAGTGGGGTAAGGGGGCGGCGGGAGCCGTGCAGGCCGCCTTACGGCGACCCGATTTAACAATGCCGTCTTCCGGGCGGACGTTCCAGCGTTGCCGCTATTAAAAAGCGCGCGCGGGCCGGTCTAGATGTACACGTGCCTCGCAATTAGCACGAGTGCTGCTGCTAACATCGAAGCGCCAACTGCCCAAATTGCGAGTGAATTAAATTGCGATGTTTGTGGATAGGATTTTCGCCAATGCGGCATTGTTATCTCTCCCCCGCTCCTTGGTCGCGGCATGGGCTGGCGGTTTCGTGACACTGCATCGGGTACGCGACCGGCTGGTTGTCTCAAGATGCGCGGGTCACAGCGCGCTCTCGTTCAACACGGTCCGTTACGTCTCGCGCCATGGCGACCGAGCCAAGCACTTCGTCTTCTGCCTCGCCCTTGACGATCGCGAAAGTCATCTCAACGTATAGTTTGCGTCCACTCTTGTGCAGCGCGCGGGTTAGCGTAGGACGGCCTTGGAGCTTCATTGTGCCCTTTGTGATCGCTGCTTCGAAGCCGCTCCAATGTGAGGCCCTCAGATGTTCGGGAATGATCAGATCGAGACTTTGGCCGAGCGCGTCCTCCGCGGAGAAGCCGAACAAAGCGGCAGAAGCGCGGTTCCAGCGAATGATAACGCCCAAGCGGCTTGCATAAATAACCGCGTCAGCGACTTGATCGATAATCCTTTCAGCCAATTGGGACCGGTCTTCCATGGACACGCCTTTCGGATAAGAAACCATCGATTCGATCGCGCTGCCCAGCAGATCAGGCGTTAGGACGGATCGTCGACCAACGGATAGCTGACGTCAAGTTCTCGGGCAATGACCGCTTTGCGCCGCCAAAACCGGCCCCTGGTATCTTCGCGCATTCTTTGCTTGCCATCGAGCGCCGCTGCAGACGCCTTGGCGGAGACCCCCCAAACCCAAGAGCGGACCCGGCCGATTTTGAGCGCGATGCCGTCGACATTGCGATCCGCCGAATGAGCTTTCAAGGCTCTGTCCATAGGCACCGGCCAATCGTCGATCAGGCCAACGTGGTCGATTTAAGCATCCTGTCCTATGTCAGAGCTCCAAGAACTCCGCGCGTCGCTTTGTCTATTTCTTCGACATATCGACGTCGAGCGAAGGACTCGCTGAGAAAACCGATGACCTTGCGGCTGTCCTCTGATTCTATGACGGCAAGCACCTCAGCTTCCGCGTCGTCGAACATTTTCATGGCGGATTTGACGTTCATTTCCGGCAGCAGCACCACATCGGTATATTTAGCAAGCTCGACCACTTGGATCTCATCGGCGATCGTATCCAAATCCCCGGAAAACAATTCTGGAAGCAGCAGCAACCCGCAATATTCGTCTGCGTTTTTGACTACAACCACCGCTTGACGAGAGCCCAACGCAAATTCGCCGCGGCACGCGGCAATCGTCGTGGTCGACGGAACCTTGCCGACGTCGGTTCGCATCATGCGCTCGACCGTAAGATTGCGCAGCCATCCCACGTCGTTCGCGCTGCGAATGGTTTCGCCGCTAAGATGAAGCCGCCAGGTCGAGAACGAATGACCGAACATGAAGCGGACGCAAACACTGGTAACGATACATGCGGCCAAAACGACGGCGGTAACGTCCACGTTTCGCGTCATTTCAAGCACAAGGAACGCCATCGTGAGCGGTCCGCCCACGATGGCGACGCCAAGCGTCGCCATCCCGGCCAGCATGCTGACCTGGGGATCAACTGCCAAATCCGGAGCCAACAGCAGCAGGATAGCCGCAAAAAACTTCCCAATGAGGCTTCCGACGAAAAGGGACGCGAAGAAAAGGCCGCCGCGAAACCCTGACCCCAACGAAATCAGACAGGCAATAACTTTCAAAGCGATGATCAGGGCGATCAGGCCGGTGGCCATCTCTTGATGCAGATCCAGCAGCATGGCGCCGTGACCCGCCGCCAGGACCTGCGGCGTTACGATCGCCATGCCTCCGACGCAGAGGCCTCCAATCGCGGGCCTGATCCAGACTGGTATCCAGGCCTGAGTGAAAAGGCGCTCAAAAACCGGCGAACTCCGCATCACTGCGATGCCGACCGCGCCAGCGATCAGGGCCAGCACGATGAGTGCAAGATACTGCTCTACGCCGACGGTACCGACCTGGAGCACTTCGAGGGAATAAGGGGCGCCGCCAAGCCACTGCGCGGTAATCGCGCCAGCCAGGGAGGCGGCAAGAATTGGTGCCGCACTACCAACCGAATAGACGCCGACGATCAGCTCGCAGGCGTAGAATGCGCCGGTGATCGGGGCACCGAAAGCTGCCGCAATGGCGGCGGCTGAGCCACAGCCGACGATTAGGCGCAGGTCGTTGCGCCTCAGGTGTAAGAACTGCCCGATCAGCGATGCTGCACCGGAGCCGATTTGCGTATAACCCGCCTCGAGTCCAACGGATGCGCCGCAGCCATTGGAGACCAGCGTCTGACTGCTGACAACGACACTGTCAGGCAGCGACAGGAGGCCCCCGCGCAAAGCGTTCGCTTCGATAGGGTCCACCGCACGTGAGATTTTCCAGTGTCGCCGGGACCACTCCATGATGCCGAGCGCAAGGCCGCCGATTGCCGGTGCCGTCAACGCCACCCATGGTTTGACATAGGCATTGGCGCTCAGCCGAACGTCGATCGGAATTCCATAGATAAGGACGTGCGAGATCTGGGCGAGTTCGCTCATCAGGGTTACGATGGCGCCGACAACAACTCCGATCATCAACGCAAGCGGGATTAGGTAGAACTCGTTGCTGCGAAGAAGTACCCGTATTCGCGTCAAAGCACGGTTCGAACCGCTTCGATCGATGGTGTGTCTCTGCTGCTCCAGCACCGCTAACTAGGCCCCACCATTGAATTTCAGCAGCTCCGCCCGGTCTGGCAATATCGTTGATTGTGAAACACGTTCCCAAACATTTTCTATATTCCAGGGGGCACCGCCACGGTAGAGGTGAGCGATGGCGACCATTTCCGCACCATTCAACGTGTGTAGGCGCTTCGGTTCATCGAGGATTGCAATCGTCACGACTGGGCCCCTCGCTATTGATCACGGGTGAACAGGTAAGCCGACCATCGCCTCCGAGCGCCTCGGCGTGGCGATCAGCGCCAAAACAACACCAACGAGAAGTATAGCCCCAATAGCCGCCAGACCGGGGTAGGCCGGGCCGGAAGTTTTCGACGACGACGTCGAAGCGCGTAAGCAGTTTTTTGACAAGGGCGACGCCTTCCGGCTTCCGCATGTCCAGGGTCATGAATTTTTTGTTTCGGTTGATGACTTTCCACCACAGCGACTTACCATCACGGAATGGGCCGAAATTTCGAGCCCCGTCCCCAACCCCCGGCAATTCAACCTTCAAGACGTCGGCGCCGTAATCGGCCAGCAGCGTGGCCGCGAAGGGCCCCGCAATGATCGTGGCCAGATCCAGAACCCGAAGGCCGTCGAGTGGTCCACTCATGGCTTAATGCTCCCTTGTGCCTCTTTATTCAGACGCTTGAGGGCAAAGCATCAGGATGCCCGGGACAAGCCCGGGCATGACGAACTATACGCCAATTAAAGCAGCGTATCTCACTTCTTCACCTTGCTCGCGTCCATCTTGATCGAGGTGTCGAGCAGTCTGGTCGTGAATGCGCTGTCCACGGGAAACGGCTTCTCCATGCCGAGATAGGTCTGCACCAGCTCGTAGTCCTTTTTCATCCGCTCGGCGTCGATCCAGCCCAGCGCCTTCGTCGTGGTGAACTCGTCGGTCATCAGGAATTTGATGCGCTCCCACTGCCGTTCCTGGTTTTCCTTGTCGAGCCCCGACACCTGATCGAGCAGCGCCTTCAGGCACGGGGCGGCGTCGGCGACGCAGGCGGCATAGGCCTTCTGGGTGATCCACACGAAATCCTCGGCCAGCTTCGGATTTTTCTGAAGGAATGCGCCGTTGACGATCAACGCGTTGCCGTAAGGGTTAAGCCCGATGTCCTTCCAGTTTACAAAACCGAGATCGCTGCCGAACTCGATCACCTTCAGATCGTGCTCGTTGTAGAAGTCGCTGATGATATCGACGGTGTGGCTTTTCAGCGCCGCGATCTTGGCGGTCGGCCCGATATTCACGAAGTTCACCGAGTCAGGGGCTATTCCCGCCGCCTTGGCGAATGCCGGCCACATCACCCGCGAGGCATCGCCCGGCGGATTGCCGATTCTGTGACCGGGAAAATCCTTGACGCCGTTGACGCCATAGCTTTTCAGCCAATAGAAGGTCTGCCCGGTATTGGCGTAGATGCTCATCAATGCCACGTCGTCGGCGCCCTTGCTGCGCGCGACCAGCATGGTGGCGAGATCGGCAATACCGAACGGCGAGCCGCCGGAACCGACCTTCAGCGCCGAAACCCCGGACCCCTTGCCGACCTCGATGTTGAGATCGATGCCGGCCTTCTCGTACCAGCCTTGCGCCTTGGCGTAATAAAACGGCGAGTGGTCGGCTGTCGGCGTCCAGTTCAAAATCAGATTGACGGATTCGCCGGCGTAGCAAGGAACAGCCGGTGCGATCAATGCGAGCGCCAATCCCGCAATCCCGAAACTCTTCATGGCAGCTCTCCTGGTTTTTCGGCTGGCCCCCGACGGGTCCGACGGCCTTGTCGTCGCACGCCGTTGCGTTTACCAATGCAACAAGGGACGGACCGAATTGTCAACTGTCTGGTTGGAAATGCCCAAACAACGATCAAATGCCACGAAGCCGCAGCGGCGCGATCCCGTCGCCACCCGGAACAAGCTGCTGACGGCGGCGCGACGCGAATTTGCCAGATGCGGCCTTGCCGGCGCGAGGGTCGATGAAATTGCAGCGCGGGCCGGCGTCAACAAGCAGCTGGTGTATCACTATTTCGGCGACAAGGACGCGCTCTATCTGGCGGTGCTCGAATGGGGCTACGAGGAAATCCGCACCCAGGGGCGCCAACTCAACCTCGAAGGACTGCCTCCGGAACGGGCGATCAAGAAGCTGATCGAGAGTTCCTTCGATCACCTCGCATTGCATCCCGATTTCATCGTGCTGCTCAATGACGAAAATCGCAACGGCGCCCGACATGTACGCGCCTCGCTGAAGATCGAGGACATGCATTCCCCCCTGGTCAGCATGGTCTCGAAAATCCTCAAGGAAGGCGTTCAGGCCGGCACCTTTCGCAAGGGTATCAACCCGGTGCATCTCTATATTTCGATCGCCGGCCTCAGCTACTTCTTCTTCTCGAACACGCCGACCCTGTCGGCGATCTTCGGCAGGGACCTGGCAAGCCCGGCCGCCAGGCGGGCGCGCCGCAAGCACGTGGTCGACCTGGTGATGCAGGCGCTGCGGCCCTGACGGTTAATCAACCAAATGGTTGAAAGACCGGGGCGGCCGGGATAGACTGGGCCGATCTGCTCCCGCTGAAAAGCCGGAGCGCAATTGGGAGAGCAAACGGTGTCCAGCGACGGAATGCGCTCAGTGCGATCCCTGGCGATCATCCTGATCGTGCATTTCGCCGTGATCGTGTTCTGGCAGGTCATGGTCGACGCCTTCCACGTGCCCAAATTCATCCTGCCCTCGCCGCTCGCCACGCTGGCAACGCTGACGTCGGCGAAATATGCGTGGGCGTCCAACTTCGCCGTCACGACAGTGGAAATCCTCGGCGGCTTCTCGCTCGGCGCCTTCGTCGGGGTGACGCTGGCGGTCGTGTTCTGCTGGTCGCCGCTATCAAGCCTTCTGCTGCTGCCGCTGTTCGTGACGCTGAACATGATTCCGAAAGTGGCGCTCGGTCCGCTGTTCATCGTCTGGTTCAGCTACGGAATCTTTCCGAACATCCTGATCGCGTTCAGCATCTGTTTTTTTCCGATCCTGCTGACGACCGCGCGCGGATTGAGCGAGGTCGAGCCGGATCTGCTCGATCTGGTGAAATCGCTGCGCGGGTCGCGCTGGATACTATTCCGCAAAATCCAGCTGCCGGGCGCGCTGCCTTACGTATTTTCCGGCATGAAGGTCGGCGCCATTCTGGCGGTCGCCGGCGCCATCGTCGGCGAGTTCATCGCTTCCGAACGCGGGCTCGGCTATCTGATGATTCAGGTGCAGTCCTCGCTCGACACACCGGCGATGGTGATGGCGCTCGTGCTTTTGACGTTGCTCGGAGTCGCACTTTACGGCCTGGTGCTCGGCCTCGAACGCCTGTTCGTGGTCCGGGATGTCAGGCTGCAATGAAAAATCAGGGAAGAAACATGCTGCTCACGCGCGACAGTCTGCCCGATACCATTGCCGATATCGCGGCACTGGACGAGCTGCTGTGCCGGCCGAGCCAGGCGCTGATCGACGATCTCCAGAAGGTCGACGGCGACATCATGATCCTTGGCGTCGCCGGAAAGATGGGACCGACGCTCGCCGGCCTGGCCAAGGCCGCTTTGCCGCACCGCCGCGTCATCGGCGTTGCCCGCTTCAGCGACGCCAGCGCCAAAACGTGGTTGGAGGCTCGCGGCATTGAAACGCTCAGCTACAATCTGCTCGATGAGGCCGCCATCCAGGGGCTGCCGAAAGTGCCGAATATCATCTTCATGGCCGGACGCAAATTTGGCGCGGAGGGCGATCTGTCGCTGACCTGGGCGATGAATGCGCACGTGCCTGCCCTTGTCGCGCAAGCCTTTCGAGACTCGCGGATCGTGGCGTTCTCGACCGGCTGCGTCTATCCGTTCGTAGCGGTGGACGGAACAGGCGCCAGTGAGACCCTTTCGCCCAATCCGCCCGGCGAATACGCGCAATCCTGCGTCGGACGCGAGCGCATGTTCGAATATTTCTCGCGCAAATTCGCCACGCCCGGCCGGCTGTTCCGGCTGAACTACGCGATCGACATGCGATACGGCGTGCTGCACGACATCGCGACCAAGATTCTCGCGCGCCAGCCGATCGATGTCTGCCTCGGCCATGTCAATTTCATCTGGCAGGGCGACGCTTCCGCACAGGCGCTGCGCTGCCTCGCGCATTGCGACACGCCGACCTCGCCGATCAATGTCAGCGGCCACGAGATATTGCGCGTGCGCGATCTTGCCGCCCAGCTCGGCGCGCGGCTCGGCCGCGAGCCCGTCATCGTCGGCACCGAGCAGCCGACCGCGTGGCTCACCGACACTTCGCAGGCGGTCAAACTGTTCGGCCTGCCGGTCGTCGATACCGCGCAACTGATCAGATGGACCGCCGACTGGGTCGCCCGCGCGATGCCGAGCCTCGGCAAGCCCACCAAATACGAGGTGCGCGATGGCCGGTACTGATCAGATCGCAATTGTCCAGCTCGGTCCGGACGACGCGCTCGCCGGGCTCGCGTTGTCAACAGAAGCGCAGTGGAATCAGAATGAGGCCGACTGGCGCTTTTTCCTGAAGCAGGGAACCGTGTTCGGCGTGCGCGACAATGACGGCCACCTGATCGCCAGCGCGGCGCTATTGCCCTACACCTCCGGCAACGCCTGGATCAGCATGGTGCTGGTGACCGCGAGCCGGCGCCGCCGCGGTCTGGCGACAAAACTGGTCGACGCCTGTCTCGATGCCGCGATGAGGCAAGGCCTTACCAGCTGGCTCGATGCGACGCCGGCGGGCGCCGGGGTGTATGGCGCGCTGGGATTTGCGCCGACATTGCAGCTGCGGCGGTTGCGTCTTGAGAATTCGGAGTCGCAAGCCGGATCGCCTCAAGCGCTATCGGCCTGCGAGCTCGCGCAATTCACCGCGCGCGATATCAGCACCATGGGATTCGATCGCGGTACTCTGCTTTCGGAACTCGGCGGACGGCCCGGCTCCCGGATGTTGTCGAACGGCGATGCAGTTGCACTGGTCCGCGATGGCCGCAAGATCAAGCATATCGGTCCGCTGTACGCAAATAGTCCGGATCGAGCAATCGCCATGGTCAATGAGATCGTTCGATCCGAAACCGGACCGCTGCTGATCGACGCCGTCAGCATGCAAGAAGATTTTCTGAAGGGACTGACCGGCGCCGGCTGGACTATCGAGCGGCCGTTTCAGCGCATGCGGTTCGGCCGCGCCATCGCGCAAGCCGCCGAACTGCCGTTTGCCGTCGCCGGCCCGGAATATGGATAGGGATTGCCGCCATGCATCATAGCGACATGAAATCCGAGGTGCGGCGCCTGATCGCCGAAGGCACGGTGATCCCGGCGCACCCGCTGGCGCTCGATGCCGGTCGCGCCCTCGACACCACCCACCAGCGCGCGCTGACGCGCTATTACATCGACGCCGGTGCCGGCGGCCTTGCGGTCGGCGTCCACACCACGCAGTTCGCCATCCGCGACGTCGGCCTGTACCGGCCGGTGCTGGAATTGGCAGCGGAAACCGCATCTACCTGGACCAAGCGGCCGCTGGCGCTGGTCGCAGGTCTGGCCGGACCGACGCGGCAGGCCATCGCTGAAGCAAAGACCGCGCTCGGCATCGGCTATCATGCGGGACTGCTCAGCCTCGCGGCGATGAAAACGGCTTCCGAAGACGAGATCATCGTCCATTGCGAGGCGGTGGCGCGCGAGATCCCGCTGGTCGGCTTTTATCTGCAGCCGGCGGTCGGCGGCGTCATCCTCAGCGCGGATTTCTGGCGGCGCTTTGCCCTAATCGACAACGTCATCGCCATCAAGATCGCGCCGTTCAATCGATACCGCACGCTCGACGTCCTGCGCGGCGTCGCCGCCGCTGATGCCCTCGATCGCGTCGCGCTCTATACCGGCAACGACGATCACATCCTGCTCGACCTCACGCTGCCGTTCGATCTGCGCGATCGCGGCATCACCACAAGGGCGTATTTCCGCGGCGGCCTGCTCGGCCACTGGTCGGTATGGACCGCGAGCGCCATCAAGCAATTCGAGATGTGCCGCGCCGCGCGCCACAAGGCGACGGTGCCGGCCGATCTCCTGGCGCTCGATGCCCGCGTTACCGACTGCAACAGCGCCTTCTTCGACGTCGCCAATAATTTTCACGGCTGCATCGCCGGCTGTCACGAAATTCTGCGGCGGCAAGGGTTGCTGGAGGGCATCTGGTGTCTCGATCCCGCCGAGAGCCTCAGCCCCGGCCAGATCCATGAGATCGACCGCGTCTGCAACGAGCATGCCGATCTCTCAGACGACGATTTCGTCGCCGCCCGCTTGCAGAATTGGCTCGCATGAGCGAGCTGCAGGAGCCCTTCATCCGCCTGCGCAACGTGCGGAAGGTCTACCGTTCGCAAGGCGTGGAATTTCTCGCGGTCTCCGACGTCACCATGGACGTGCAGGAAGGCGAGCTGATCTCGCTGGTCGGCCCGTCCGGCTGCGGCAAGACTACCGTGCTGAAAATACTTGCGGGGCTTCACGTCGCCGACGGCGGCACCATCCAGATCGGCAACGCCCACACGCCGTTTAATCCCGCGCGCGACATCGGCATGGTGTTTCAGCAGGCGCTGCTGCTGAAATGGCGAACCATCCTGGACAACGTGTTGTTGCCCGCGGAGATCGTCGGCCTGCCGATGAAGGCGGCGCGGGCGCGGGCGCACGATCTGCTCAATCTGGTCGGGCTTGCCGGTTATGAAGACAAGTATCCGCAGCAATTGTCGGGCGGGATGCAGCAGCGCACGGCGATCGCGCGCGCCTTCGTCCACGATCCAAAACTGATCCTGATGGATGAGCCGTTCGGCGCGCTCGACGCCCTGACCCGGGAGCAGATGAACCTGGAAATGCTGCGGATCTGGCGCGAAAGCGGCAAGACCATCATCTTCGTGACCCACAGCATCCAGGAGGCGGTGTTCCTCGCCTCGCATTGCGCTGTTTTGACCGCGAGCCCGGCGCGAATGGCGGAATATTTCCCGATCGATCTGCCGTTCCCGCGCGCGCTGCCGATCAAGACCACGGATGAATTCGGCGCCTATGCAAGGCGGATCTATGCGAGCCTGGGGCTTGGTTCCAGCGCGTAGATGGTGAATGGTCGAGTCTGCCTTTCGGTGGACCAGGGCGTGAACTCATAAACGCGCCGATGGATGCTTTTCCCGGGTCCGCTTTGGGTGCGATAGCCGCCGAAATCTTGCAGCGCAACAAAACGATGCGAGTGCCACTTCCGGACTCATGCCCCGCAGCAAACAACATCCATATTCGATCACCCTACCCAAAGAAATGGCCCAAGCTCGGTGAAGAGCTCAGGCCGCTTCCATATCTCGCGAACTCGCGCGACCTCGGATCGCTATTGCTGAGGCGCTGGCATTGCTGGCCGGACCAACTATCACCCAATCGAGAAATGCCTGCGGGTGGACTAACCAGGGCTGCGATTTCGGCATCTCCGTCGTCACGAAAATCGCCGTCCGAAGACCACCTAACAGCATAACCATGAGAAGGGCTTTTATCGTTTCGTTTGTCATCTCGACACCTTTGAGCAGATATGCCGAACAATGAAATTGAACGCGTTGTGCCGCCTCAATGAGATAATTACTAATCGAGATCGTCGGTATTGCGGTCCATATCTTACGGAGTTGTCGCGATTCCCTGGCTAGCGCTTGCCGCCGATAACGGTGACGCGAGCCGATGGTTTCGTCATTGGTCATATCTCAACAGGCTCGATGCCTTTCGCGATCCGCACCAGCTCCGGCAGCCTGACGATCTGCTCGTCTGCGGGGTTTAATTCCCCGTCGGGCATCCCCACATAGTGTTTATGGTGCAATGGCAAAAATCTAGCTTCACAAGGGAGCCGCCGAAGACGAAGGTTGAGCTGCGCCAGATGCTCACCGAGGCCGTCCGCAACACGCAAGCCAAGCCGAAGTGCCCGCCTGCGGCCCCAAAAAGATTAGGGCGTGTACTCATAGATCCAAATCCATGAGTAACGCTTGATCGATCCCTGCTTCTGATCGCTTTTCCGTGATCATTCGTCACGTCTATCCGCCATTCGGAGTCGGGCGAGAGCCGAGTCGACAGCCCACAATCTAATAAACCCAGGAGGGGCGGATGAACGCACGC
>ODAK010006771.1_pt1 | contig 11532 bp, 12 predicted proteins | sample 1539591 | NCBI WGS metagenome assembly ODAK01 (sample SAMEA3539303, study PRJEB22396) | soil metagenome | biome: tundra; feature: field; material: soil | place: USA | collected 2010-05 | depth 0.15 m | reverse complement strand
GTCGTGGCCGAGGCGAGTCAGACAATCCATCAATTTGCGCTCCGAGAACCCCCGGAATTGACCGCGCAGCAGCCGCGAGAGCTTGGGCTGGGGAATGCCAAGCAGCGCTGCCGCCTTGAGCTGCGTCAGCCCCTGCTCGCTCAGAATCTCGCTGATCATGCTGACCAGCTGAACCTTGACCAATCGATCAGCGGCGTCGGCGTGGCCAAGATCGGCGTACACATTGCCGCTTCCGATCTCGAAGTCCGGCTTTTTGGCTTTAACGCTTTTTCGACGATTCACGATCCATCTCCTCGGCGATTTCCGCCGCACGTTTCAGGCGCGCCTCAATGACAGCCTTGTCAGGCTTGGGCGTGGCGATGCCTGATTTGGACTTCTTCTGAAACACGTGCAGCGCGAATATCGCCGCTTAAAACCGAACCGTATATACCGCGCGATAGGCATTGCCGGCCCGCGATTCCATGATCTCCACGACGCTTGCATCCCCAAACCCTCGAAGTGCTAGCTGGGCCATCGCAACATCACGACACCGTGCGCTACACCGAGCTCAGTCCGGAGCGGTTCAAGGGGTTTTGGAAGGATTGAACTCGACGGCAAATTCAATGGCAACCTTCACCTGTTCTCGGTCAAGCCCGTCAAACCATTGCATGATGTCGGCGATGTTGGCCCCGGCTTTAAGATTCTCAAAGATGGCCGATACCGGCATCCGCGTACCCTTCAAGACCCAAGCGCCGCTCACCTTGTCGGGGATGCTTTCCACGACGGTGCATTGCGACCAATCGAGAGTTGCCATAACCGTACCCTACCGGTAATCAAGGTGCGGTTTGCAAGATGGCTTCGTAATCTTGGCCGGCGTAAAACACACCAATGATCCACACTTCGGCGTTTTCAACGGCAAACGCGATGACCACGCGGCCCTGGTAGTTCGTAATGTGAAGGCCTGGCCGTATGTCATCGCGGCGGATTGCACGCTCAGGAAATTCTCGAAAACGCTCGCAGTGGTTGACGATGGCATCGGTAAACCGTTGCGCGATCGCAGGCGATGCGACCTTTTCGATGTAGCGATATATCCCCAGCAGGTGTGCCAGCGCCTCCGGCGAGAAAGCGACCGAGTAAGTCATCCCGCTTTAGCAGCGGCCACCTTGTGCTCTGCCGCGAGCTGCGCTCTCACGTCATCAATGGATACGGCTCGCGATGGATCAGCTTTCAATGCGTCATAGGCGGGACCCACCTGCTCGTGAAGCCAGCTATCTACCGCGCGATCACGCGCCAGTAAGGCGCGCAGCCCGTCGCGGATCACTTCGCTTTCCGTCGCATATTCGCCAGCGGCGACTTTGGATTTCACAGCGTCCGCCATCTCATTGGGCAGCGTAATGCTGAATTGTTGGGTGGTTCGCATGGCGCCTCCTGGATCAATAGGATTAAATCCTACGCCTATTTTCGTGCTGGTTCTGCCCTCACCGCGGCAGCCGCTCGATTTGCCCTCATGGAGAGACTAAGGGGTACGCGCTCCCTTTGGGGCGTTCCGCGATTGGTAAGGTGAGAATGTTCCACGCTTATCCCCGCCGATGTACGCCGCAATTTATTGAAATCACATCGATATCCCGCGACATTATGTCTCCAAACCACATGAAATGTTCCACGTTTAGACGTTGATTCGCCTCAGAACGCTCGGGTCTCGGTATCACTCCACCGGACTTCAGGCCGTATGGTTTCTTTGATCTGAACATCTTCAGCAAATAGATCCTCTATTCGTTATGCGGTTTGGCAGGTCTCGGCCTGTGCGGTCTGCGCCCTCCCCCGATCGTCCGAGCTCGAGAGCACCCTCGTCCAGTTCGGGGGCATGCGATGCGGCCGCGACCACAGGCCATCGCGGATCTTCTTGAGCGCAATACGCATGGCGTGCAGGGACTGGAATCGTCGCAGGGCGCCCTCCTCGATCGACCAGACCACCTCGCGCAGGCGCTCGACTACGGCCGCAGGCTCGACTGCCGCCTGCAGTTCGCGTCGCAGCCGGGCGAGCTCAAAGACCGTGAGTTTGCGCGGCCGGCTCGATGCCGCAACGCTCGCCGGGGATTGAGATATCGCCGTGGCAGCGGCGGGTTTGAGCGCGCAGATCTCGAGCCACTGAAGCGCCCTCGCCCGCTGCTCAGGACTTAAACGCGAGGACTCATCGAAGCCCATGCCGCTGGTATGAAGGCGCTGGGCTTCATCGAATTGCCGGCGCTCGGCCGCTGACATGTGTGTCGTGAGATCGGCCAAAGCCCGCAGGCGCTGCTTCACCGACAGGCCCGGAAACGGGTCCGTCCGCATCGGAGCCGGCGCGGCGGCATCCGCTTGCGCCGGTGCTGTTTCGGCCATCGAAGCCCCTGCCGATCCCTGAGGCCGATCGGCAAACTGAGGTCGGTTCGGATGGCGATCGAGCTCGACCAGGAGCTCGCGCGGAACCAGCACCTCGGTAATGGCCGTGGCCTGCTGGAACGGATTGGCCGGATCGCGGCCCGGGTCCGCTCGCCGAATCAGTCCCAATCCGCTTAGCAACTGATAGGAGCGCGTGACCGTCGAGACATCCAGGCAGCACTGCTGTGCCACACGCCGGATCGGGATCTCCGAGCACCAGTCCGCATTGCGCATCCCCTCGTGCCAGTGCAACCAGAAGACCCGCTCTGCGGAAGGCGCGACGCCCTGGCGCCAGAGCCACTGCTCGAGCGGCCTCGGGCGCAGACTGAAGTACTTATCGCGCTTGAGCACGACTCGTGGGTCGTGTGTGTTTTCACCAGGCATAACCTCTCCCTCGCCAGCACAGGCGATTTGTTCTGAAATCGAGGGATTGGCAGGCTTTAAGCTTGACCCCGTGCAATCACGGGCCTAACCTTCAAATTGTGCGGTTTGTGGGTTAGAAGCTAAATCGGCTGACAATCCCGACTGATGAAAAGGCCCCTTCAAGGGGCCTTTTTATTTCTTCGGTGGCATAGGTCCTCCGGCTTCGAATTGCGATCCCCTGAAACGGCGAAGGGCCGGTTCAACCGGCCCTTCGCGATGAGATTTTTCGATTCGCCGATCAGGCGGCGTGGGCGGCGGCCGTCGCGGCTGTAACTCAAAATTCCACGCGTGGAATTTCGTCCCCACAACACCAGCAGGAATAGAATTCCACGCGTGGAATTCTGCTCGGTGGCCCAGGACCGATGGGTCGGAGCGATCCCGTCCGAGAGCACTCCGACGTCTCATTTGGTTTGCCCCAAGCGCCGTGTGATTACGCTATCGACGGCCTTCTTGACCTCGACTGCCACTTCGGCCTCGATCTCAGGATCAATCGATTTCGGGAACTTCGCGGCAACGAAGCCACGCCTGTGGGCGAACGTCCAGACAATCTTGCCTTTAACTTTGAAGGATTCCTCGCGCGTCTCCGATCCACGTTTGCGCCGAGTCGAGCCGACACTGTCCGCCAGGGTCTGAAGTACGACTTCGGGCCCTGGACGGGGCCGCAGCTGAGCGATGTCGCGGGCCGCCTTCATGACCTTATCGGTGTGATGCTTAAGCAGCGCCGCCAAGGATTCAGACCAGCGCTGGGCGATGACTCGCGGATCACCGAACGCCTGGAGGATTTCCTGAGGCAACGATGCGATATTGAGGCAGCGTGATACAACCTGCTCGGACACGCCGATGGCGTTAGCCAGAGCGATTTGCTGTCCGAAGAGCTTCGCGTCGAGCCAGGACTGAAACATATGGCCCGTCTCGTAAGCTGACAGATCGGCACGTTCGGCATTCTCGCGATACATCTTCAGGACCAAATCCCTGGAGTCCGCAGCCTTGGCATCGAGGCGGGCGAGAATCTGGAAGCCGCCCTCCGATTCGACGTGCAACTCAAGGATCGCCGCGTGCCGACGATGGCCCTCTACGAGTTCGTACTCGGTAGCGGCCCCCGGCGCCGCCGGGCGGACCCGGACTGGCGTGTCCTGTCCATTGGCGCGAATGCTTTCCTTGAGCCGTTTGAAATCCTCATCGTCGGACGAGAGTCCGCTGTCGTGCCGATTCGCAAACGCAGTCCGGCTGATGGTCTTCGGATTGAGTTTGAGAAGCACCATGCCACTGCGGCGTTCCCTCTCGAGCTCCTCGATGCGCACCTGCAGACCGTCGTTCTGCGCCGCACCGACGCGGCCGACGAACGTTTGTGGTCGATCGAGCGCGGGAGGGTCGATGCGCGCTCGTCGCTCCTTCAGCACATCGAGGATGCTGTCGTGGGGTAGGGCAGTCGGATCAGGGAAGGCGCGTTTCACGCGGCCTCAACCCGGCCGAATAGCTCGGCCCGTGCCTGAATGGTGCCGATGACTTCGGCCTCGATCTGTGCGTTGACCGCATTGACGGATTCGAGAGCACGCTTGAACGCCTGTCGACTGCCTTTGTAGTCCTGGGCCTCATAGATGGTCTGCATGGCGGGACCGATGTTCTGCACCACTGTGGTCAGCAACATGGGCTCGGACACACAGTAGTCGTCAAAGATGGTCCGCTGCCAATTCGCGATGCGCTGCTGGACCGGCACCGAGGGCTGGTACTTGGAGACAAGCAGCTTGAGGAAGTCAAATCGTTTGGGGTGCGCCTCGCGCCTGTTAATCACCTCGATCACATCGCAGAGGAGGGTGAAGAACGACCGAGCCGATTCGAAGTCGACCATCGCCGCAGGGGCAGGGATCACGAGACCGTCAGCGGCATATATCGCCGCGGTCGCCGAGAACGACAGACTCGGTGGCGTATCGATAACCACGACGTCGTAGCGGTCGCGCACGGTTGCGATCGCTTCTGCGACAGGCTTGAAGAACACGAAGTTTGGCTCGGAGTCTTTCCGCATGCCGAGCGAAAAATCTCCCCCATATAACTGCAGATTCGAGGCCACGAGGTCCAGGCCGTGCCAGTAGGTTTTCTGAATGGCGGTCGCCAGCGTTCCGCTCCAGCCGTCCTCTGTATCCTTGAGCATCTGCGGACCGTAGAAGTAGGGCAGGAAGGTTTGCCGCTCGTCGACATCGCGTTGCGGATTGAGCCCGAACATCGAGGTCAGGCTGGCCTGCGGATCCAGGTCGATCGCAAGGGTTCGGTACCCTTTGAGGGCAAAATACTGCGCGAGCGTTACGGCGGTGAAGGTCTTTGCCACGCCGCCTTTGAAGTTTGCGACTGTGATGACTACGGGCTGGCGGATGTCGTACTTTTGAGCCGGCAGTTCCTTCATGCGCTCCTGAAGCAGGTGGATTTCTTCGAGCGTGAAAAGGCGCCTGCTCTTAGTACGCTCGCCCGTCGGTAGCGCCGGATCATTCTGCCCCAACAGTTCATAGAGCCGCCTGGGATGAACGTTTAGAATCTGCGTGGCCTCACGAAGGGTGAAGCGACGCAATTTCTTCTGGGTTTCGGGGTCGAGCGCCGCCCGACGGGCCCGATCAATGACGGCACCTGCCTTCTCGGCTAGATCCCGTATCACGCCGAGGTCCGCGGGCGTCCGCTTTAGATTCATGAGGACGGTGCGCGGTATGTGAACATAATGATTGAGCAGGATAAACCAACCGGCGCGGAAAACGCAACTGGAACGGTTTTCGACATCAGATCTCAAAAACGCATTCGCTGCTACATCTCGCTAGCCTACCCGCGTAGGTCCTCGAATAGTCAACGCGAGGCCGCGCGCCGGCGCCTGTCGTCGGGCTATAGTCGAGATAGCCGACATATACGATATTGACGAGATAGTCGAATTAGACGAAACTGCCTGCCAGCGAGAGATATTGAGAAGCTCATGACCACGAATTCCATGCCCGGGGGCGGCCGGCACAAACACCGGGATCCGGAAGAACTAGAGGCCAAACCCGTTGCCTCATTGGATTCCAGTGCACCGGCTCCGGCCATTGAGGTGGCGCTTGCTGGGGCCTATGCCCGCGCCGAGGCCAGCAAGATCGAAATACTGGGCCGCGCCGACATGCTCACCGGCGAGCAGCTCGCGCAACGTCTGGGTCTAGTACGCGCCACCGTTAATAACCGACGCGTGGCGGGCAAGCTGTTCGCATTGGATTTTGGTACCAAGCGCGGCGTGCGCTATCCGGCTTGGCAATGCGACTTGATTGGCGAGACGGCTGGACGCGAGTCGTTTGAGAGCGTGATGCGAGCGCTCGCAACCGTCAGTGCGTGGTCGAGATATCGATTTTTTACTCGAGCATCGCCGGCGCTCGGCGGTCGCACACCCATTGAGGCCTTGAAGCGCGGTCATGGCATTGAGAGCGTGAAGGCTGCGGAAACCTGGGCTTCGGGGGAGCAGGGCGGCGCTTAAGGATCTTCGGGCAAGGAAATCCGCCTCAAGCGGGGCATCGAAGTGGTCCGGATCAGTAAGATGACCGGGTGTCACTGATCGACCTGCCGCCTGCGGATTTCAACAAACTGCGTCTGAGAACGATGCAGATCGAGCCTTCGGCGTTGCTGCGTCTTGCGCGGATCGATCCGAAGACGCACTGTGGGTTTCACACTGATGCCCGCTACCGCTTTGACTCGCCAGATGGGTCGTTCGGCGTCCTGTATGCCGCCTTTGACTTGAAGACGGCATTTTGCGAGGCCGTCCTTCGCGACGAGCCGCGCAACGCCACGGCGGGCGAGCCCGTCATCCTCGACTATTCCGAGCTTCACTCGCGCCGGGTTATCGCCATCAAGAGCGGGCCTGCCGCACGTTCACTGCGCCTGATCAAACTGTTTGATGCAGGCCTTGCGGCGGCACGAACGGACAATCGCATATCCAGCGCGGACGAGTATTCGGCGACCCGGCAATGGGCCAAGGCGTTTCACGATCATCCGCTCGATGCCGACGGCATCGTGTATATGTCCCGGTACTTGGGTTCCCGGAAATCGATCGTTCTGTTTGATCGCTGCACCGCTGCGATCCGCGTCGGAACGGTCACCCCATTGCTGGCTCATGCGCAGTTCCCGTCCATCGTGGAGGAGTTCAACCTTGCGATCGACCCGCCCTGACACGGTGGTATGGAACCCAAAGGACAGATTCCCGTGAGCGACTGTGCGAAGAATGAGCGGGACGACTTGAGGGCGGCGGATCGCGCGCAATTCAGGCAATTCGTGACGCAGCGGGTAACGACGTATAGAGGATAGCGATTCCATGAGCGGTAAAGTGGCACAGAGCATTCGTCGAGGGCTGAGGCAAGCCTTGGCTTACGCCAAGCAGGAAGCGCGTACAGTGGATTATCGCGTGTACATCCCGACGGATATCGATGTGAAGGCGATCCGGGAAAAGCTGGCGCTGACGCAGACGAGGCGCTGATCAAGCCTCGTCATGCTCAGGTGACGCGCATCGCAGTGAGTGCGAGCGTTCCAGATGGGCGTTGTCTCTTAGTCCGGGGTAAGGTTGATCCATGCACTACACCAATTTGGGCCGCACGGGCCTGCGCGTCTCCAAGCTCTGTCTCGGGACGATGACCTTCGGTATCCAGTGCGATGAGGCGCAGAGCCATGCGGTGCTGGACGCCGCCGCCGAGGGCGGAATCGATTTCGTTGACACCGCCGATGTCTATCCCTTGGGTGCTGATCTGACCCTGGTCGGCCGGACCGAGGAGATCGTCGGGGGCTGGCTGAAAGGCAAACGTCAGCACTTCGTGCTGGCCACCAAATGCGTCGGAAAGATGGGCCCTAAGCCGTGGGATGTGGGGATGTCGCGTAAGCACATCCTCGAGGCGGTCGAGGCCTCACTCAAGCGCCTGGGGACGCACTACATCGATCTCTACCAGTTGCACCGCTACGACCCGCTCACGCCCATGGACGAGGCGCTCGAGGCCCTCGACACCGTCGTGCGCATGGGCAAGGCGCGCTACGTCGGGGTCTCCAACTGGCCGGCGTACAAAGTCGCCCGGGCCCTGGGTCGCGGCGAGGCGAAGAGCCTGGCGCGCATCGAGAGCGTCCAGCCGCGCTACAACCTGTTGTTTCGCGCGTTCGAGCGCGATCTGCTGCCGCTTTGCGCGGAAGAGGCGCTCGCGGTGATCCCCTACAATCCACTGGCCGGCGGACTACTCACCGGCAAGCACGACCGCGCCGCCCCGCCGGCACAGGGCACCCGTTTCACTGTCGGCCGCGCCAGCGCGCTCTATACGAGTCGCTATTGGCATGAGCGCGAGTTCGACACTGTGGACGCCCTGCGCGCTCTGGCCAAGGAGGCAGGCCTGAGTATGGCCAGCATGGCAGTGGGCTGGGTTCTCACGAACCCCGCGGTCACCTCGCCGATCATCGGCGTCAGCCGGCCCGAGCAACTCGCCGACAGCCTCGCGGCCGAGGAGCGAGGTCCGCTGGCAGCCGACCTGATGGCCAAGCTCGATGAAGTCACCCACAGCTGGCGAACCGTGGACGTCGAACGTTGATCGATACTCGGCGGCGTTGCACAGCGGCTGTCGATCGTGCGCTCATCTGTTGTCGGCCCGAGCCGCTGCCGCGGTAAGCACGATTTCGGTACGCTCGACAGCGCGTTGGCGCGCGCAGTCGAACACCTGATCGGTGGTCAGATCGTGCGCTTGAATTGGCCGATCGGTACGCCGCCGCGGCCGCCGCTGACCAATCCAACCCCGCGCGGAACACCGGCTTCGAACTCAGGTAATTGATCGCCAAAGTTGCGTGCTGGTCGGAAGAGTCAGCCCATTGCGCAAGCCGCAGGGTGTTCAGTGCTGAACGTCGTTTGACTGAATCGGACGAAGCGGAGGAGGCGGGCTCGCAGCACCGGTGACATCACCGGCTCCCCCCGGTGTAGATTCTCCGGCGATCTCGGCGCATAGCGCAGCGTATGCGGCGAGATCGCGAGATTCGGCTCGTGTCCTCGGCTCGGCGCTCTGATCTCGCTAAACCTCTTCGGTTTTGGATAGCGGCTCTTTGACAGAGCGGCTTGGGCGCAAGCGTCCGGCGAGGCTCGCTGCTGGATCGGCGGATTGATCGGGCCGAGCGATGCGAGGCGTGCGGGCGTGGCACCGATGTTATCCACACGCGGTGCGGGCCTCGCTATAGGTTGGGCTATAGGAAAACCTATAGGAAGAACTATAGGTTCTATATAGGGGGTGCCGATTCTGCGGAACCAAGGGGTACCGATTCTGCGGAGGAGGGGGGTCTGATTCAGCGGAGCAGGGGGTGCCGATTCAGCGTGCATAACTGAGGCGATCCACAGGGTTGTCCCGGATTCAGACGAACAGAACGGGGGGTGCCGATTCTGCGGACGGCGCGATCGGGCGTTCCCACAAGCGTCTTCCAGGGTGCAGCGGGGCGAAGGCGCGTTCCGGCGCGCTGAGCCTACGCAGCAGGGGAGGTCAGGCTGGCGGGGGTGCCGATTCTGCGGACGCAGCCGGGGAGAGGGGCGGTGGCGGGCTCGAACACAGTACCGCGACCTTTGCGATGGGAGGCGGGGAAGGGTAGAGCTGCAGGCCGCCATAGGCGCTGTCGATGCGCGCGGCCGGATACACGGCCATCACGCGGCGCAAGGCCGGCACGAATTTATGTTTGAAATTGCGGGCCTGCACATACTCCTGACCAAACTGATCGCGCAGCTGTGGCCACGGCAGATACACGCCGGTGCGAGCCTTGATCCGGCACATCCTGTGCGCGAGCCACATGTACACATCCATCGCGAGCGCGGAATCCTTGAGCGCCGCGAGGGCCCGTGGATCGAGCGGCACGGAGAAGTCCTGCAGGCTCTCGTAAAACCTCTCCGAGAGCCGCAGCGAGGCCGGCCACAGGCCGTGCTGCCCCTCGCGGGAAGTCAGCCAGGCCTCGAACTGCTCGACCGGCCCGTCGGTCTTGAGCGTGATCGCGCGTCCGCGGATATTCATGCCGATGGTCATGCGACAGGCCGCGAGCGCCTGGATCTGCTCGCGCATCGCACGGTAGTTGCCGCGCTCCCCGCCACTGTCGTCCAATCTCAGGCGGCGCATGAATTCGCGCAGCGAGGAGCCCAGATCGATCTCGCGGGTTTTGTGCCGCAGCGCATACCCGCTGGCATACACCAGCGTCAGGCGCGGACGCGTGCCATAGGGGAGGGGCTGCTCGATGAAGTCCTCCCCATCGAAGAGCGCACCGGCCTCGAGCCGCACGCTGACAAAGCCGCTGTGGCGCTCAAAGACCCGACCGGGAGTTCTCGAGCGCGGAATCCCCACCTGGCACAGCACGGCGTGCTGAAAATCGATTTCCTTGGGGTCGGAGGTGCCGATGTTCTCGGCCGCATCTATCGTGCGGCGCATGATCGCGGATTCGTGGCGTCCGGTCTCTGCAGGATCGGTCACGCGATGGACTCTGGATCTGGGCAGGCACGGACATTCAATGCACCCGACCCCAAAAAGAAAAAAAGAGGGACCTTGCGGTCCCTCCAGTGCAGGGGCTGTGCGGGGCTCTCAGGCTTCTTCGGTCGCCGGCTCGTGCAGGCGAAGGACGAGCTTGCCGCTGACGGGCACGGCGCGCAGTTCGGCGTTGAAGCCTTTGCCATCCTTGTGCGGGAAGGCGATGCCGACGCGCAGCCAGCTGGCCTTGTCCTCCCCGCTCTTGTCTTTGTAGTCCTCGACGACAAACACGTCGAAGCGTTGGGCCGCTGCTGCGGGCTGTGTGTTCTTAAGCATGGTGCGATCTCCTGATTGAAAGTTGCGAACGTCACTGGTGTGACGGGGATTTGCGGGGCGAGCGCCAAGACGGGCAGGCCAGTGCAGCGTGGAATAACTGGAGGGGACCCGCCTGGGCGGGGAGGGGGCCGCTTATGCCGCGAAAGGCACTTGCAGGGCCGGCGAGTGAGCCTAGGATTCATGGGAAGTCACGCCGTCGTTCGCACGCCGCAATGAATGCCGGAGCACCAGTACTGAAGAACACGCCTGCATACGTGATGCGTGGCATCGTGTTCGCGCTCGAGGAATAAAGGGGCGGGGACGCACCGGGCCGCGTGCACCGGTGGCCTTGCGTGCCAAAGGCTGCTGAGTTCAACCTGCGCTGACGCCGGCGAGCTCGTCCTCGCACAGCAGAGCGGTGACGAGCCTCGCACATCACGCATGCACTCACTGCGGTCCCTGATGCTGCGCATAATGTAACCTGTTACCTGTAATGAGGTAACAGGTTACCTAATATGGGAAGTAGCTTCCAGTCTGGGTCGGCCCGCGAACCGGACGCTGGGGAAGCGTCTGCTTATGCCAAAAGCGCGGCTGGCCGCCGTAGTCGATACAGTTCACCGAGGCGCTCGCCGCATCGATCTCAGCAACGCACTATGTCTGCGCGACTCAAAAAAAGGGGCGGGCTCCGATGAGCCCGCGCACCGGAAAATAACGCTTAGCCCTTGTTAGATAAGTCCCCTTTCGGCGAAACTGAGAACGCTGCCGCCAGCCACGATGAGGTGGTCCAGCACGCGGACATCAATCAATGCCAGTGCCTGGATCAGGCGTTTGGTGATGAGCTCGTCGGCGTGGCTCGGCTCTTGTACCGCCGACGGGTGGTTGTGGACGAGCAGACATGCCGCTGCGCCCTTTTCAAGCGCCAGCTTCACGACTTCGCGCGGGT
>ODAK010006770.1_pt1 | contig 11533 bp, 16 predicted proteins | sample 1539591 | NCBI WGS metagenome assembly ODAK01 (sample SAMEA3539303, study PRJEB22396) | soil metagenome | biome: tundra; feature: field; material: soil | place: USA | collected 2010-05 | depth 0.15 m | reverse complement strand
GCGGATGGGTGTCAGTGGCCGCGGAAGACCAGGTAGCCGGGCGCGGCGCAAGCATTGGCCACGATCAGGGCTGATAGATCGCGGAGCCGCCACTCGTCCGAGCCGTGGCGTCGGCGAGGCCCCGGAACCATCGGCTCAGGAGGCTAGTACGGCAGTAGCCATTCGCTAGCTGAGCTGGGCAATGTCAGCGTCTCGGGTGAGTCGTGTGCGCTGGTGATACCAGCGGGCGAGGGCTTGGTGGGTCCGTCTCCAGGCGAGCCAGCAGGCGGTGTGGCCGGGCGGGGCGGGCCGGGTGAGCCAGGCGGCGAGCAGGCGGGCGATCTCCGCGACGGTGAACGGGATCATGCCGGGGTCGGCTGGTGGCGGCTGGCCGGGCCGGACCGGGGCTGGTGCCTGGGTATCGGTGCGGCCTTTGACCTGGGCGGCGGTGATGGCGCAGATGGCCAGGGCGGCCATGACCAGCACGGTGTGGCGGGCGATCGCGGTGTAGAGCCGGACCTGGGACTCATCCAGGCCGAAGCAGTCCTTGCCGAGCCGGAAGTCTTCTTCGACGGGCCAGCGCAGCCCGGCTGCGCGGATCAGCCGGGTCAGGGTCAGCGGCTGGCCGGCGGGCACGAAGCAGTAGTGAAAGGCCAGCTCACCGGACTTGAGGTGACGGCGGATGAGCAGGCAGTGCTCCGGCGAGGCGGTCGCCAGCCACGACCACGCATACCAGCGGCCGCCTTTGGAGCCCTTCCCGGCGGAGCGGACCTCGGGATGCTTGCGGGCGGGCAGCTGGCTGGCGGCGTCCGCGCAGGTTAACCTCCTGCCGCCGGGCAGGGTGAGGCGGAAGTTCCGCGGGACGCGCAGCACATAGGCCTGGCCGCGGCCTTCGAAGAAGGTACGCAGTCCGGTGCAGTTCCCGTAGACCTCGTCACCGCAGAAGAAGTCGAAGGTGATGCCATCGGTGAGCGCATCCGCGCTGATGTCGATGGCCAGCTGCCCCTTGGTGCGGAACTCCAGGCCTGGAGGCAGGCCCATGGCCAGGGAGCGAACGGGTCCTCGATCTGGGCGCGGGGTATCCACTGCCGCGAGCCGATCAGCGCATGCCCGGCATGCTCGCGCACGTACGCGAGGTGGACAGTATTGATCCCGTTCGCGACCCGGCCGGCGCAGCCCAGGTACTGGCGCTGGACGCCGGCCGTGGCAGTGCCCTGCTTCTCCTGGCCCGTCTCATCCAGCGCGCCGATCACCAGGCCGCTCCGCTGACCGGACCGCCGCGCCGCTTCATCCAGGCCGGCCACCGCGAACCGGCGCACCACGCCCATCGCCGCAAAGGTGTCCCACGAGGCACGGCTGAGCAACCGCTGCGTCCGGCCCGGCGCCCGGTCTCCCGTATGCTCGGCGATCGTCCAGCCATTACGCCTCGGCAGGCCGCTGGCCAGCGCACTGACATACTTGCCGGCCTGCAGATCGCGCTTACGAATGCTTCGGGCCAGATTATTGCCCGAGACAATAGCGCACCTTTCACATGGGCCGGGAATGCTTGCATGATCGAGTTTTCCTTTAGCGACACTCCGCGACTACCAGGGTATGGTGTCCGGGTGTTGGGGTTGGGGGCCGGGACGACATGGCTCACCCCAGCCCAAGCATCCCAACCCGTTAAGCTCAGCATTGGCCCAGGCTTCGCCGTGTCGGGAACATGACGGATTTCACACTACCTATGGTTCCATGCGAGGAAAAAGAAAGAGCGTAACGTGCGTATTGCCTGATTCTGGAAGGGCTTGAAAGACGCCCTCTTCGCATAGCTGCTTTAGGATATCGTTTATCGTCGACATGTCGGACTGCGCTCTAATAGATACGATCTCGCCGCTTCCCGCCGCAGAAACTGCTGCGGGTTCTAGCTCTGTATAGATTTCCAGGGCGTTGAGCGTCTGCTTCCTGGGGTTGTCCGTACGGAATTGCTTCACCCAGGTCTCGATGAAATCCTTGGTGGGCCTCAAGTCTTGTGTCATGAGCACGGATTAGACCATGACTAACACAGTGTGCCAAACTAGGCACTTAGGGTTAGACGTGCTCATCTCTGACCTATCCAGTACTCGGCGAGTCGATGAGGCGTTCGGTCTCGTCGAGGGCAAGGTGCCAGGGATAACTGGCGATGAGTTGGCCACCTGTGTGCGGCTCGTGGGGCTCGACGCCTCCGGGGCCGACCAGGACGTGGACGCCTTCGTGGCGTAGCACTTCAATGCTGCGGTGGAATGGCGCTCGGGCCGCAAGGGCTGAGTTGACGAATGGGAGTGCGACGATCGGGACGCCGAGCGCGGTGGTCTCGGCGACGATGCCGAGGGCGTAGGTATCGCTGATGCCCTGGGCCCACTTGTTGATCGTGTTGTACGTGGCGGGGGCGACGATGATCGCGTCGGCCGGGCGAGACCTTGGTTCGCCGGGCTTGCGGTACTGGCTGCGGACCGGGCTGCCGGTCAGGGCCTCGATGGCGGGGACATCGAGGAAGTCGAGCGCGGCTGGGGTGGCTACGACCTGGACCGTCCAGCCGTTTTCCTGGGCGAGCTTGATGAGCTGGCCGACTTCGGAGGCCGGGCCAGCACCGCAGACGATGACGGTCAGGACCCGGCCGTCCTCGGTCATTCGGTGACCCCGATGCGGCGGGCGAAATCCTCGGCCTGGCGCTGGACACTCAGCGGGGCCGTGGCCATCAGGTCGCGGACCAGGCGGCGGGCCGCGGGGCGGCCGGTGATCTCCTCGGGTGCGATCTCCTCGGCCGCGCGGAGCGCGAGGTAAGCCCGTTCGTGCCTGGCGCATTGCAGGAACGCGCGGGCGGTGTCCATGAGGAAGGTCGCTTTCCGCTCGGTGACGTCGATCCGGCCTAGATCCACGGTACGGGCGACGTCGATCGCGGTGCCCGCGTCCCCCAGGGTGACGGCGATGTTGACCCGGTGCAGGCTGGCGTTGGTCGGGCCGAACGCCGTCCAGCGCAGGTTGAGGTCATCGCCCAGGCGGGCGGCGGCTTCCTCGGCTTCGGTCAGCAGCTCGTCGGCCCCGCCGCGGTCCTCGTGCTGGGCGGCGGCTATCGCGCCCCGCAGCAGGAGCGAGCCGTAGACGGACAGAGACTCGGGATCGTGGACGGGCACGTCGTGGTCGAACTTCGCGGCCAGCGTGCTCGCCGTGTCGGTCGCTGCCTTGTAGTGCTTGCTGCCCATCAGGGCGTGGGTGACGATCCGGGCGCTGGACGCGATCGTCACCGGATCCTCGCTGGCCCGGGCCGCCTGCATGCTGCGATCCGCGGCCAGCCAGCCCAGACCCTGATCGCCGACCTTGAACAGGATGCTGGCCGCGACATGGTGCGCCTCGGCCGACAACGTGTATGCCTGCGAACGGGCCTCGCCGTCGAGCACGACCCAGGCACCTTGCAACCGGCCGAGCAGAGCCGGCAGATTCTCGGTCACGTCCGAGTACCGGCACGCCTGGTAATCGCGCTTGGCGCGGGCGACCGCGGCGGCCAGCGACAGCAGGTCAGGCGGCTCGTCCAGGGGTCGAACCGGCCGTGTCAGGGGCATAGGCGGCCAGCACGGCCGCGAAGGACTCGATGGCATCGGCCTGGCCGCTGCGGATGGGGTCGGCCAGGACCGCACCGAATAGGGCGGCGCCGGTCAGGCCGACAAAGGTTCGCCGTCTCACGGAGGGATCATCCTCCTCGCTGTCTCCTGCATCTGCGCTGAGCAGACCGGATACAGCGGGACCAGGCAAGGCCGGGCGGGTATCCCGTGGCGGGATAACCGGCGGGAACGGTGCGACGGCCGGGCTCGTGGTGACGATCGTCGGGGCCAGGCCGAGGGCGATACGGGCGGGATCGGGCATGTTCAGCCCGTCCGCGATCCGCTCAAAGACGCTCAGCTCTTCGACCTTCGCGATCCCGCGCATGTACCCGCTGATCTTGGGCTGGGTGGTGTCACAGGCGATGGCCAAGCGGGTTTGGCTGACCTTCGTGTACCGATGTAAGAGGACGAACAGGCGGCCGATGTCACGGGCCCCCAGCGCTTCGAGCACATCGGCACGCTGCCACAGCTCATCCGGGATCTCGATGAGATCAAAGACGCGGCGGCCTGGCATGCCGTGATCCCTCTCGGTCAGGCGATTGTTCCTGAGAGTCCATGCGGCGTTACTGACTGCGAGCTTATATCCCGTCGGGTGATATCGCGCGGTTATGGGAGCGGCCTGGCAATTGCGCGATCTTTGGCGGCATGAAGGCCGCACAGGTTGCTGAGCACGAGGTTTGCCCGTCGTGCCGCGGACGGGGATGGAAGTACAGCGGGCCCCGGCGCTGGGTCGCGAGCCAGCTCGTCCGGGGCATGTCAGACAGCGCCATCCGGATCGTCTGCCTGGACTGCGCCGGAACCGGATTGACGGAGTCGCAGTGATGCCAATACCCGCGCCCCGGGCTCTCGCCCTGCGCACGACCGGGGTCACCTATCCGGGCGCCGCCGACCAGATCAGGGTCGTCCGGGCCGACCTGCGGGCATTACTGAACGGCTGTCCGATGGCCGACGACGTACTCGTCTGCGCCTCGGAGCTGGCGACCAACGCCGTCCTGCACAGCCAATCCCGGCTGCCGGGCGGGACGTTTACCGTCCGCGGCAAGGTCAGTCCCGGCGACTACTTCTGGCTCGAAGTCGAAGACGAGGGCGGCCCGTGGACTCCAGCGGTCGCCGACCCCGAGCGCGGCCACGGACTCGACATCATGCGCAGCCTGGCCGACGACTGGGGTATCGAAGGCGATCACGACGGCAGGACCGTCTGGGCCCGCTTCGACTGGCCCAGCCCGTGACGGCCACCATCCCCAGCAACCGGGCCCAGCGGTGGACCACCATCGCGAACGGTCAGCGCATCCGCGAACTGCGGCGCCAGTGCGGGCTGGCCCAGGCAGAGCTGGCCGGTCTGGCCGGTGTCAGCCTGGATACCGTGGCCAGGCTCGAACGGCAGTACCGGACGGCATGCCGGACGCGGACTCTGGCCCGGATCGCCGCCGCGCTCGGGGAGTCGCCCGCAACGATCGCCGCCGTCATTCTGGAGGACCCCGTGACACGGAGTGATACCAAGAGCTAAGCTTCTCGACAAGTCGAGTCGATGAGTTGTTAGGCGGTCGTCATGACTGACCTGGAATTCTCCCCTCCGAAGTATGCGCAGATCGTGAACGCGATCCAACGGCGTATCGGTGACGGGACCTACCCTCCGGGGTCACTGCTGCCTTCGGAGACGCAGCTTGTGCGCGAGTTCGCCGTGTCCCGGCCCACGGTGGTGCGCGCGCTCGAAGTGCTGCGAAGCCAGGGATGGATTGACCGCGAGCACGGCCGGGGCTCCTACGTCCGGAACCGGGCCGTGCTGGCCGACCGCACGCGGCCGGGCAAGCTGATCATCGACGAGGCCGGGTCGGCCGGGCAAGGCACGATCCTGGACGTCGGGCGGGCTGCCGCACCATCTGCGGTCGCCTTGCTGCTCCGCACCCCGCCGGACACTCCTGCGCTGCTGCGCCGCCAGCTCATCGAGCGAGACGGCGAACCGTCCGAGCTGGTGTCGTCCTGGTTCCCGCTCGATGTGGCCGAGGGCACCGATCTGGCCAAGGCTGAGCCGATCCCTGGCGGCGTTCACGCGCACTTGCACGCGGTCAAGCGGGTCCGCTTCGACCACGTCGCCGAGCGCATCCGCGCCCGCCTGGCGACGGCCGAGGAATCCCGGCTACTCAATATGGCCAAGCGCGGAGCGGTGCTGAACCTGCTCCTGGCCGTCTACGACGCCGACGACCGGCCACTCGAAGTGGTGGATGCCGTGCTCCCGGGTGATGTGCACGAGCTAGAGGATCTTTACCCGTTCTCCTCCTGAATCGTCCTCGATAACTCGTCTTGTCAAGTTACAGTCATCGCGTTATGCTCTACTTGATAAGTCGAGTTGTCGTCAGTACGACTGGCGACAGAAGAGGAGATCAGATGGCGCTACAGGGCCCGATCCCGGTGGAGTTCGCGCACGTGTTTCCGCACGGCGCGTTCGCGGCCGGGGGCTTCGAGCCGATGCGGGACTTCGACGCATCGAGCGGTGACCGGTTCGTCCAGGCGAAGGACAAGGCCACCGGCCAGCCGGTGTGGGTCGTGGAAGTGATCGACGCCGACCCGGCCGCCCGGGACAAGACGGTCAAGATCAAGATGGCGGCGGGTGCCCAGCCCAGCCTGCCCACTCCCCCGGCTGGGATGCCGTTCGTGCCGGTGGAGTTCGCCGGGCTCACGGTAACGCCCTATGTCAACCAGGCCGGGCGGCTGGCCTACTCGCTCAAGGCCGCGGGGGTCAGGGGCCCGGGTCGCTCCGGGCGGGCTGCGCCGGACGGGCGGGAGACCGCAGCATGAGCGGCGCCAAGGGTGACTCGTTCGGTGGCGCGAGCGTGCATGTGGGGCCGGACGGCTGGGCGCTTTGCAGCACGTACAGCGGCGCCAGCCTGCCAAGCCTGTACGTGCATGCCGGACGGCTTGGCATGTCCGTGTACCTGTCCGGCGAAACGATCACCGCCGATCACGTCCGCTTCGCCGAGGAGCTGGCCAAGGTCGCCGTGGAGTTCGCCGCCGAGTGCGCGCGGATGCACGAGGCACGGCAGGCCAGCGACGCCGGGACGAGTGCGGCGTGATCACAGCAGGTGGGGCGGCAGGAACGGGCATTCCTGCCGCCCCGGGTGTCTCCCCAGGTCAGCAAACCGTAGAGAGGTCTCAAGCCTAATGCGAGACGTAACGGGCGAGCAGTACGCCCAGGTGGACAACGCCGATCCGTTCGCAAGTCCGGTCTGGCGTTCCCCCGTCCACCGCACTCCCGAATGGATCATCTGGCTCGTTCAGCTCATCCGGCTCTTGGTCCGGGTGATCTGGTTCCTGATCCGTCATCCGCTGCTGGACGCGGCGGCGGGCCTGGTCATCCTCACGTGGGCCAAGGCGGGATGGCCGGGCGATGTGGTCCTGGCCAACGTCACTGTGGCCTTCCTGGTGACACTGCGACTGTGGCGGCCAGACTGGTTCGCCCGGCTCGTCACGGTCCCGCTGCGCTGCCGCTGGCGGTGGTGGTTCTACCGGCGGCACTGGCGGCCGGTGATGACGATCGCCGGGCTGGCCCCGGTGTACCGCGGCCAGGTCATGCTGCCGGTGCTCGGCCGGGTGACGGCCACCCCGTGTACCGGCGCTCCCGGTGCCCGAGGCCACCGATCCGCGGGCGCTGCCAGTAGGCCGGTGTGAGGACGGCGCGGCGTTCCTGATCCGGCTGCACGGGACGCACCTGCTGATCGCCGGGGCGACCGGGGCCGGGAAGGGCTCGTACCTGTGGTGCCTGGTGCGGGCCATGCTGCCCGCGATGGCGGCCGGACTGGTCCGGGTGCAGGCCTGCGACCCGAAGCTCATGGAGCTCGCGTTTGGCCGGGCGCTGTTCGACAGGTACGGCCGGTACGCCTCCGACCCGGCCGACATCGCCGGGCTGCTCGAAGAGGCCGTAGCGGATATGCAGGCGCGGGCCCGGCGGTTCGCGGGACGCCAGCGCGACCACACCGCGTCGGCCGAGTTCCCGTTCACCGTGATCATGGTCGATGAGATCGCGTTCTTGACCGCCTACCAGGCTGACCGCAAGCTGCGGGAGCGGACGCTCGCGGCCCTGGCCACGCTAACGACCCAGGGCCGCGCGGTCGGCTACTGCGTGGTGGCGGCGCTGCAAGATCCGCGCAAAGAGGTCTTGAACATCCGCAACCTGTTCCCGGACAAGATCGCGCTGCGCCTCGATGAGCCGTCCCAGGTGGACATGGTGCTCGGCGACGGTGCCCGGGACCGGGGCGCGCGGTGCGAGGAGATCTCGCCTAATCCACTGATCGGGGCGGGGGTCGGCTTCGTCCGGCTCGAAGCAGCTCCCGATCCCGTGCGCGTCCGGGCTGCCTTCGTCTCCGACGACGACATCCAGGCCATGACGGCCGCGTACGCCACTCCCGTCCCGGCTCCCCGGGAGGCCGGTGATGCCCAGTGACGGAAGAGACGGTGTGGCGGACCGATGAGCCCTGCCCGACCTGCGGCGCGGGCCTGTTCCTGCTCGATGACGGCTCGGGGATCTTGCGCTGGGAGTGCCGCATGTGCGGTGACCGCCCGGACGGGCCCGCCGAGGGAGACGGAGGTGATTGGTGACCCAGGCGGGGATACAAGATCAACCCAGGACGGGGACACGCGCCCAGCGGATGGCGATGCCACTCGCGAGGTCCGTTGTCCGGCAGATCGCGGCCGAGCACGGGGCCTGCCTGCGGCCGGTGCAGCTTCGCCGCACCGATGTCAGCACGGGACGAGTGGAACAGATCCTCGTCCCGTGCGGGCACACACTGGCCTCGGTCTGCGCTCCGTGCGCCGAACGGGCCAAGGTGCTCCGGGCGGCCCAGTGCCGGGAAGGCTGGCATCTCGATCATGAGCCGGTCATTGACCCGGACGATCCGGACGACTGGCAGCGCTGGCTGGTCGAGAAGCGGGCCGAGGCCCAGGCCGAGCGTGACCGGGCCGGGGACCAGGACGAGGACGCGGCCGAGCTGGATGCGCTCAACGGCGAGCTGGACGAGGAGATCACCCGTTCGGGTGTGCGCGGGAAGGTGCTGCCTGCCCGACCGGCCCGCCGTCACCGGTCCACCCGGCGGCGGCAGGACGCGCCGGATCTGCCCCGGCGCAAAGTGGCGCCCCGGACGGTCGGCAAGACGTACACGGCCCCGGAAGGCACGATGTTCCGGCCGTCGATGTTCGTCACGCTGACCTGCACGAGCTACGGGCGCGTGAGCAGCGACGGCACACCCGCCGACCCGGACCGCTACGACTACGGCCGGGCCGCCCGGGACGCACTGCACTTCGCGGCGCTGTTCGACCGGTTCATCCAGAACCTTCGCCGGTTCCTCGGCTATGACGTGCAGTATTTCGCCGCCGTGGAACCCCAGCGGCGTCTGGCTCCGCACGTTCACATCGCGATGCGCGGCACCGTGTCCCGCACCGAGCTGCGCCAGGTGCTCGCCGCCACCTACCACCAGGTGTGGTGGCCGGACACGTCCGCGGTCCGTTCCCATGACGACGAGCTGCCGGTGTGGCACGAGGCCAGCGGCGCCTACGTGGACCCGGCGACCGGGGAAGTCCTGCCCTCCTGGGACGAGGCGCTGGACGCGATCGGCCCGGAGGACGAACCGCAGCACGTCGCCCGGTTCGGCGAGCGGTTCGACGCCCAGGGCGTGCTGGCCGGATCACGGGACGCGAACAGGTGCATCGGCTACCTCACCAAGTACCTGACCAAGCACGTCGCCAACTGCCACCAAGCGCAGACTCCCGCCCAGCACGAGCACGCCGAACGGCTCGCCGCCGCACTCCGGTACGAGCCCTGCTCCCCCACCTGCGCGAACTGGCTGCGCTACGGCGTCCAGCCCAAGAACGCCCACGCGGGCCTACGGCCGGGTGACTGCAAGGGCAAGGCCCACCGCCGCGAATACCTCGGCTACGCGGGCCGCCGCGTCCTGGTCTCCCGCAAGTGGTCGGGCAAGACGCTGGCCGATCACCGCGGCGACCGCCGGGCCTGGCTGATGGACACGCTCGGCATCCCGGCCACCGACCCCGGCCGGTACTCCTGGGAGCCCGTCTCCCCCGGCGACCCGGATCACATGCCGCCTGCCCAGCGGATGCTGCACGTCGTCGCCGACCGCATCCGCTGGCGGGATGCACTCGCCGAAGCCAGGCGCAGAGCAGGCCCCAACGGGCCGCCGGATCTTTCGGCAACCGGGAGGGCGGCGTAGTGACAGACCACCCAACCGGCACGGATCGCCTGCTGACCGTCGAAGCGGCGGCCGAGCGCATGAGCACATCAGTCAGGTTCGTCCGCCGGTTGATCGCGCAACGGCGGATCGAGTTCGTGAAGGTCGGACGCCATGTCCGCATCAGTGAATCGGCGCTGGCCGAGTTCATCGACGCGGGCCGCGTCCAGCCAATGACCCCAGCCGATATGTGGCACAAGATGAAAGGAGTTGCCTGATGGCGAACAAGGATGGGCACCGGCGGTTCGGCAACGTGCGGAGATTGCCGTCCGGCCGGTTCCAGATCCGCTACCCAGGGCCGGACGGGCGGATACGCACCGGGCCGGACACGTACGATCGCAAATCCGACGCGGACAAGGCACTCGTGCTGATCGAGGCGTAGATAGCCGCGGGCGAGTGGACCGACCCAGACCGGTGCAAGGTCAAGCTGGCCGACTACGCCGCGACCTGGATCACCGAACGGCCGAAACTGCGGCCCCGCACCGTGGACCTGTACCGCTGGCTGCTCAAGAAGCACATCGCGCCGTACCTGGGCGGCGTGCCGATCGGCAAGCTGTCCACGGCCATGATCCGCGAGTGGCGGGCGAAACTACTCGGCGCCGGGGTGTCCGTGTCGGTGGCGGCGAAGGCGTACCGGCTGCTGCGTGCGGTGCTGATGACGGCCGTGGAAGAGGACAAGATCCTGGCCCGGAACCCGTGCCGTATCCGCGGAGCCGGTGACGAAGACGCGCCGGAGCGGCCGGTGCTGACCGTGGCCCAGGTCTTCGCGCTCGCCGAGCTGGTCGGCCGCCGCCCGGTCGGCAACATCCGCAGGCTCCCGGCGGGCGGCTACCGGCTGCGGTTCCGGCGGCATGGCGTGTTCCGCACCTCCCCCGAGGTCTACGGCACGCGGGCCGAAGCGGAACAGGCGCTATGGAAGATGGCCGACGACGACCGAGCCGACTGCCACCATGACCGGCGCTACCTGGCGCTCGTCCTGCTGGCCACCTTCGCCAGCCTGCGCTGGGGCGAAGTGACCGCGCTGCGGCGCTGCGATATCGACCTGGAGGCGCGCACGGTGCGGGTCCGGGCGGCGCTAGTGGAGCGGTCCACGGGCGAGATCCTGCTCGGCCCGCCCAAGTCCCGGGCCGGGCGGCGTGTGGTGGGCATCCCCCAGGTGATCATCCCGGTACTGCGCGAGCATCTGTCGATCTTCGTCAAGGACGAGCCGGGAGCCCTGGCGTTCCCGGGGTCGATGGGCGGCCCGCTGCGCCGGGGCAACTTCAACAAGATGTCGGCCTGGCCCTACGCCGTCCGGTCGATCGGCGCGGAAGGTCTGCATTTCCATGATCTGCGGCATACCGGCAACACGTTCGCGGCGGCCAGCGGCGCGCGCCTGCGGGATCTCATGGCCCGGATGGGGCACGACAGCGAGCGAGCGGCCATGATCTACCAGCACGAGGCGCGCGGCGCAGACCAGGCCATCACCAACGCGATCGACTCCCACGTCCAGGCCGAGCAGCGCGGCGACGAGGACGACGACGACGGCCAGGCGGGCGTGCTCGCCCCGGTGGGCTAATGGCACGCTAATGGCACGGAAGATCAACAACCGCCTGGAAGAGGGAACTAGTCGCGCTCGGGAGACCAGCGCTGACCTGCAAAGAAGGTCCTGGAGCGGGTGACGAGAATCGAACTCGCACTATCAGCTTGGGAAGCTGACGTTCT
>ODAK010006769.1_pt1 | contig 11535 bp, 10 predicted proteins | sample 1539591 | NCBI WGS metagenome assembly ODAK01 (sample SAMEA3539303, study PRJEB22396) | soil metagenome | biome: tundra; feature: field; material: soil | place: USA | collected 2010-05 | depth 0.15 m | reverse complement strand
GATCCACGACTATCTCGCCTGAATTCGTCGGCGACCAGGGTTCGTCAATCCCTCCTTCGACGGGCGCCGCGAGGCTCGCCAGCGCCGGTCTTTCGCGGCAACATGCGCATGGCGCGGAAGGCTTCCGCGCGCGCAACGCTCCGCGATGTACCGAACAGCCCGACACAAGGAGTCGACATGTCCCACGTACGTGGCTATGGCCGAATCCCCGACTTACCCGATCAGCGCGACCATCTGTTTGCCCACGTACCGCGCCCGCGTGCCGCCCTGCCCGCGTCGCTCGACCTGTGCAGCAAGAACTACGGCATCGACGACCAGGGCCAGCTCGGCTCGTGCGTCGGCCACGGCACCGAGGGCGCGTTCCGCAATCTGCTCGCGCACGAAGGCGTCGCCGATTTCGCCGGCTCGCGCATCGACGTGTACTACTGCGCGCGCGCTATAGAGCACGACACGACGCAAGACGCCGGCGCGCAGATCCGCGATGGCGTGAAGGCGGCGGCGAACACCGGCGTCATGCCGGATGCGCTCTGGCCTTACGTCGTCAGCAAGTTCGCGCACAAGCCGCCGGCCGCCGGCCGCCGCCTATGACGCGGCGACGGCGCACAAGGCCGTCGAGTACCTGCGCGTCGACAACACCGACTGGACGCAGATCCGCAGCGCGCTCGCAAGCTACCTCATCATCGGCATCACGGCTTACGACTCGTTCGAGTCGGAGCACACCGCCAAGACCGGCCAGGTGACGATGCCGAAGAAAAGTGAAAAGGTCGTCGGCGGCCACTGCATGCGCGCCATGGGCTACACGTCGACCCACCTCATCGTCGCCAACTCCTGGTCGGCCGATTGGGGCGACAAGGGCTTCTGCTACCTGCCGAAAGCTTACTGCACGAGCGCGCAGCTCTCGAGCGACTGGTGGGTCCTGCGACGGGCGTGAATTCGCGGGCCGCGAGCAGGGCCTACCGCTTCCAGAACGGTTTCGCTTTCGACGCCCGGTCCAGCGCTCGCTGGCACCGCTTCGCGCTCTCGCCCTGCTGCGCCGCCAGCCAACCCGCGTTGAACCATTGCTCCGCGTCGCCGCCATTCGCGGCGTCGCGCGCCAACTGTGAGCTGACGACCAGATCGATGTAGGCCCCGAGTTCGTCCTGCGCCGGTTTCAGCTTGCCGAGATAGCGCCTGACCTCTCGGGCCTTGTAGAGAGGAGCGACGAGCTCTGCGACGTAGCGAAGCCGCTTCAGGCGCTTGCGCACCCTGTGCCGCTCGCTCTCGCCGCTGCGCTCGAACGTCTTCGCGCTTCGCCCAAGAAGACGATGCAGCTTGTCGAGGCGAGACTCGACGTGGGCCGAAGCAGCTGCAGGCCCGCAGCTCGCCGGGCTGTCGATGGCCAAGTCCCTGCCCTTGGCGTCGTGCCGTCGCCCGAGTACCAAGTCGAAAACGTCGAGTAACGCGCACTGGAACGATTCGCCGCGGACGATCGCTACCGGATCCGGCGAGTCCCTTGTCGAAACCGCAATCGTTGGCGCCGGTGAACCCGCGGCAGCCAGTCGCCCCTGAATCGTCGCTGCGACCGTCGTTCGGTCGCGGTAGTCGCCCAGTGCCCGAAACGCCGTCGTCAGGCTCGCTTCCCAATCCCGATGCATCGACGGATCCAGCGCTACCAGCTCGCGAGACGCGGTTCGCAGCCTGCGCAGACCGATGCGCAACTCGTGGACAAGCTCGTCGCTCACCTGCCCGGCGGCAATCTCGCTGGCGTTGGAGAGGATCTGCTCGAGACACGCCTGCACGATCGCCCGGATGAGAACGGATCCAGACATCGAGCCTTCGATCCTCGGCGCCCGTGCCTTCACCGCGGGGGCACCGATGTCGCCGCGCGCGAGCCGGTCGCCGCGCGCGGCCTTCGATACGATACTGAGACACATTCCGTACGCAACCACGCCGGCTCGTGCCAGCCGCACGAGCGCGCCCGCCGCGCCGGACTTGAGCTCGTACTCGACCTCGCAGAGCGACTCCGACGCCGCGCCGGCGCGGATCGCACCGCGGTCGAAGGCCACTTCGACGCGTGCGTCCCGGACGTCGATCTCGGCGCTTCGACGGACGACGACACTTGCATAGGCCGGCCGAAGCTCCGCTGCCGCGCGGTCGCCCTGATCCAGAAGGGCGACAAGTCTTTTTCCGGTGTCCGTTCCCGCATGCAACCCCGGCACGATCGGCGGCCCGTCCGGGCCCCATCGTCCCGGGCGAGTCACGGTGTCCTCTTGGCGCTCTGCGGCGTTGGCGCCGGGCGCCTTGAGCGTCTGCTCCCAGGCGCGACCCGTCTTGCGTAAACGCAGCGACAGGCCGGCCTCGGCAAGCCGGCGGTCGACGGTGTCGTAATAGCGGGACTCGATCGACCGTCTCTTCGACGACAGGCGGCGCAGGGCCGAGTCGATGGCGGCGCAATGGACCGGATCGACGATGAGCTTGAGTTCGGTTTCGCTCATGGAGCACCTTCATCTTAGGGTGCGAATGCTCCATTGGTGGTAATCCCGATCAAAGATGGCCGAGTCGTGTCTGACCCGAACCCGTGCTGCCGCGCATCGGAGCGTACCTGAGGCGCAATCGCTATGGGTCGCGGCCTTGGTTGAGAGCCTGGATTCGGCGCACGACCGTCCACGGTGCACTGCGTCAACATCGGGATTCGTGCGAATGGTGTCATCGCGATCGCATACGCTCGCAAGCGCCGACGAATTGGTGACAATCGCGCTCGCTTCTCGATCGGCGCGACGCGCCGGCAGCAGCCCGGGCATGACCTCATGATCGACAAGCGCTTCTTTCCCCGCCAGGTTGTCGAGTCGAGCGGCAATCGCTGGGATTGGGCGTTGCTGCCGCTCGTGCTCGGCGTGCTGGCCCTGCTCGCGTTCGGTGGCTCGCAAATGGCCCGGCCGTATCAGGTGGGCGATGCGTTGCCGATCAGCCTCGATCCGGCCTTCTTGCCCTACTACCTGCTGCGCACGACGCTGCGCATGTTCCTCGCGTTGGCCGCCTCCATCGTCTTCGCCTGCGCCTTCGCCGCCGTCGCCGCCAAATACCGCGCCGCCGAACGTGTCATGGTGCCCTTGCTCGACATCCTGCAATCGATCCCGATCCTCGGCTTTCTCTCGATCACCGTCGCCGGCTTCATCGCCCTGTTCCCGGGCAATCTGTTCGGGGTCGAATGCGCCGCCATCTTCGCGATCTTCACGTCGCAGGCATGGAACATGGCGTTCAGCCTGTACCAGTCGCTGCGCACGGTCCCAGCCGAGCTGCAGGAAGCGTCGCGAATGTTCCAGCTCTCGGCCTGGCAGCGCTTCTGGCGCCTCGAAATGCCGTTCGCCATGCCGGGACTGCTCTGGAACATGATGATGTCGATGTCAGGCGGCTGGTTCTTCGTCGTCGCCTCGGAGGCGATCTCGGTTTCCAACCAGAACATCAAGCTGCCCGGCGTGGGCTCGTACATCGCGCTCGCGATCGAGGCACGCGACATCGGCGCCATCGGCTGGGCGATCGGCGGCATGTTCGTCGGCATCGTGCTCTACGACCAGCTCTTCTTCCGCCCGCTGCTTGCGTGGGCCGACAAGTTCCGCTTCGAGGAATCGAGCAGCGAGACGGCGCCGACGTCGTGGCTGCTGACCTGGCTGCGCCGCACCGACCGCTTGCAGCGGCTCGGCATGGTCGGCGTGGGCTTGCTCGGGCGCTCGTTCGTTCTCTTTCGCCGGCCCTACGACGGCACGTCCATCCGCGCCCGGGTGCGGCCGCCTGATCCGGTCTGGTCGCGCGCCTTCGATGCCATCGTTGCCGGAGCGGTGCTGTTCGCTGCCTGGCATCTCGTTTCCTACGTCCACGGCTCGGTCGATACGGCCGAGGTTGTGCACGTGTTCGTGCTCGCCGGCTACACCATGGCGCGGGTGCTGATCCTGATCGCACTGGCCGCGCTCATCTGGGTACCGATCGGCGTATGGATAGGAATGAATCCGCGGTGGTCGGGTCGCTTGCAGGCGGCGGCGCAGTTCCTCGCCGCGTTTCCGGCCAATCTCATGTTTCCGGTCGCTGTCCTCTTCATCGTCAAGTGGCGCCTGAATCCCGACATCTGGCTGTCGCCACTGATGGTCCTCGGCACGCAGTGGTACCTGCTCTTCAACGTCATCGCCGGCGCTTCGACGATCCCGGCCGAGCTGCGCTACGCGGCGAAAAATCTCGGCCTCGGCGGCTGGCTGCGCTGGCGCCGCTACCTTCTTCCGGCCGTGTTTCCAAGCTTCGTTACTGGCGCGATCACGGCCAGCGGTGGTTCGTGGAACGCCAGCATCGTCGCCGAATACGTGACCTGGGGCGACACGACGCTGCGTGCCCAGGGGCTCGGCAGCTATATCGCGCAGATGACGGCGGTGGGCGACTTCCCGCGCATCGCCCTCGGCATCGGCGTGATGTGCGTCTTCGTCATGGCCATGAACCACTTCCTCTGGCGGCGCCTGTATCGCCTCGCCGAGGATCGCATGCACTTCTGAGCGCCCCCGAACCTGCCGCTTCGCGTCAGGCTTCCCGAGGAGGTCAGGGAAACTCGGGAGCGGCGCTTCGTTTCCTTGAGAGGCAAACCATCGTGAGCAAGGCAATCATCGAACTCGAGGCCGTCGGCAAATCGTTCCGCTCGGCCGACGGCACGGCGCGGCCGGTCCTCGAAGGCGTCGATTTCCGCCTCGCCGAGGGCGAGATCGTCTCGTTGCTCGGTCCTTCGGGCTCGGGCAAGTCGACGCTGCTGCGCATCATGGCCGGACTCATCGGCGTCGACTCGGGTGACGTCCGCTATCGCGGCCATCCGCTCTATGCACCGGCGCGCGGCGTGAGCATGGTGTTCCAGTCATTCGCGCTCTTTCCCTGGCTCACGGTTCAGGGCAACGTCGAGCTCGGGCTCGAAGCACGCGGCGTCGGCCCGGCCGAACGGGCAAAGAGCGCCGAGGCGGCGATCCGAATGATCGGTCTGGCCGGCTTCGAAGGTGCCCTGCCGCGCGAACTCTCGGGTGGCATGCGCCAGCGTGTCGGCATCGCCCGTGCCCTCGTCATCGAGCCCGAGGTGCTGCTGATGGACGAGGCGTTCTCGGCCCTCGACGTTTTGACCGGCGAGCGCCTGCGCGAAGAGATCCTCGAGCTCTGGACGAGCGGCGAGATGCCGACGAAGGCAATCCTTATCGTCTCTCACGACATCGAGGAAGCCGTCCTGATGGCCGACCGCGTGTTGATCTTCGCCTCCGACCCCGGCCGCATACGCTTCGAGCTGCCGGTGCCGCTGCCGCGCCCGCGCGATCCGGAGAGCGCCGAGGTGCGCCGCCTCATCGACGAGGTCTACGCCCTGATGACGACCGGCGAGCCGCGCGCCGGTCGCCCGGCCGAAGAGCCCGCGGTTCTGCAACTCGCCGAGCGCCTGCCCGAGGCCGACATTGGCCGCATGGAAGGCCTGCTGGAGCTGCTCGCGGGCGACAGCTTCGAAGGACGCGCCGACCTGCCTCGCCTCGCCGAGGAAACCGAGCTCACCGACGACGAGCTCCTGCCGCTCGCACAGGCGCTGTCGCTGCTCGGTCTGGCGAGCATTGCCGAAGGCGACCTGCATCTGACGCCGCTCGGCAAGCGCTATGTCGAGAGCGAGCACGAATCACGGCAGGCGCTCTTTGGCGAGCAGCTGCTCGCGCAGGTGCCGCTGGTTGCGCACATTCGTTCTAGCCTCGACCAGGAGGCTTCCGGCGAGCTGCCCGAGGAGCCCTTCGTTCGCCTCCTGAGCGAAAGCCTCGACGCCGTCGAGGCCGAACGCGTGCTGCGTACCGCGATCGAATGGGGCCGCCATGGCGAGGTGTTCGAGTACGACTACAACACCGGCCTCATCCGACTGCCACGCTCCGAAGCGGCGGCCGAGACCGCCGAGTGAAGGCACAGAGCAGCGCCGATCATTGAAGCGGCGGGTTCTTCCTTATCCGCTATCTGACGATGCTGCCGCGCATCTCGCTCCGCATTGCTGGGCCGATGGCCGGCCAAATCCGTCTCCTGCGCGGCGCCAGCTGACGCGTCGCCGACGGGCCCGCAATCTCCAGGCTCAGTCCATCGGCTCAAGGACCATCAGCCCCGACGCTGTGTTCGAGATCGGAATGTGGTAGTTCGCATGCACCTTGCGCACCTTCTCGGGAAGCGTGCCGCGCGCGACCAGCCAATTGAGCAGCTCGACGCCCTGGGTGCCAGCGAGCTTGACCAGTTCGGCCGTCGAGTACTGGGTCGCCCACGACGGATGCGTGGCCATGCTTTCCATGAAGTGCAGATCGAAATCCTTGTTGATGAAGCCGGCACGCTCTCCGTCGAGTTGATGCGACAGGCCGCCCGTGCCCATCACGACGACGCGCTCGCCACCCGGCCACGCTGCAATGGCCCGCGCGATCGCTTGGCCGGCCCGGTAGCAGCGGGCAGCGGAGGGCAGCGGGCCCTGCACCGTGTTCACGCATACTGGCACGGTACGCACCGGCCATTTCATGTCGGGCCAGCACAGCGCCATGGGCAGCGTGAAGGCATGGTCGACCACCATCTCCTGGCAGGTCGTGAGGTCAAAGTCCTCGCCGACCATCGACTCGATCAGGTGCCACGACAGCGCTGGGTCGCCTCGGAAGGGTGGCAGCGTCGGGATGCCCCACCCCTCATCGGCATTGCGATACTCTGCGGCTGCGCCAACCGCAAACGTCGGCATCTTGTCGAGAAAGAAGTTCAGCCCGTGGTCGTTGTAGACCAGCACGACGACGTCAGGCTTCACCTTGGCGAGCCAGTCGCGCACCGGTGGGAAGCCGTCGAAAAATGGCTTCCAGTATGGGTCGTTCTGCAGGCCTTTGGCGATCGCGCGGCCGATGGCCGGTACGTGGGAGGTTGTGATAGCGCCGACGATCTTTGCCATATCAACCCCTGGCAGCCAGGAGCTTAGCCTTGAATTCGTCTTTGGTCATGCCGGTCTGCTGGGCCCCGATGTCCTGCATGTCCAGCCCGAAGATCCCGGCGAACTTGGCAAGGTAGTAAGCGTTTCCGCCGGCCTCGATGAGCTGCAGCACGTTGCGGTGGCGTATGGCTTCGCGCTGCTGCGCGTTCAGACCGTAGGCGGCGCAATAGGCATCCTCGTCCGCCACGAAAGCTTCGCGATTGGCCGCATTGTTGAACGAATAGCACATCTTGTTCAGCGCGTAGCCCTTGCGGGCCTGCTCGCCGTCGAAGATCGTGGTTCCGGGCACAGGCTGGCGAGAATTGGGTTTGCGCATAATGATCACTTTCGCCCTTGTCGAGCCGGGGCGCTTTGTCCTGCATCAAATTTCGAGCGGCGCGGTAGGTTCCAACCCGCCCGCGCGGTGCCACCACAAGCACGCGCGATGCTCGATGAACTGCGCAGGTTCAGCCGTGCCGCTGGCTTCGTCCTTGCGACGCTGGCCACAACGTGACATCGTCGGCCAACGGTTTTCGGCGCAACTCCTCGGCGCGGGGTACCGAACTGACGACCTCTTGCGCTGCGTTTACTCGGGCTCGATCTTCGCCACGCGGATCACCTCGCCCCAGCGCCTGATCTCGGAGGCGAGCAGCGATGCGAGCTGCTTCGGGCTGCCCGCCTGCACCCGCACGCCGAGTTCCTGCAGGCGCTGCTGCACGTCCGGACGCGCCAGGGCCTCGGCGGCCGCGCGGTTCAGTCGTTCGATCACGGCGGGCGGCGTCGCCGCCGGCGCGGCGAGCGCGTTCCAGGACGCGACCGCATAGCCAGGCACGCCCGCCTCGATCACGGTGGGCACGTCGGGCAGGCCGGCGTAGCGCCTGTCGGACGTGACCGCCAGCAAGCGGACGACCTTCGCTGCCGCCTGCGGCAGCATCGGTCCGAGGATCTCAAAGGCCACGTCGATCTCGCCGGCGCGCAGGGCCGTCAGCACCGCGGGCGTGCCCTTGTACGGCACGATCAAGACGTCGATGCCTGCCTTGGCCTTGAAAAGCTCGGCCGAAAGATGCTGCGTGCTGCCGGCCGAGATGCTGCCGATCGTGATCCGGCCGGGCTGGGCCTTCGCGCTTGCGAGCACGTCTTTCAGCGTGCGGAACCGCGAATCGCCCGCCACGAAGATGCCGAGGTCGAAAAAGCCGAGCGTCGTGATCGGCGCGAAGTCTTTGACGACGTCGAACGGCAGCTTTCTGAAGAGACCCGGGCTCACCGCGTTGGCGTTGCTCATCAGCAGCAGCGTGTAGCCGTCGCCGGCCGCCCGGGCCACCGCGTTCGAGCCGACGACGCTGCCCGCGCTCGGCCGGTTGTCGACCACGATCGCTTGCCCGAGCGTGCGGGCCATGGCTTGCGCAACGGTCCGCGCGGTGATGTCGGCGATGCCGCCCGACGCGAACGGCACGACCAGGGTAATCGGCCGGGCCGGCCATGCCGCTTGGGCATGCCCCTCGCGCAACAGACCCCAGCAACCCGCGGCGGCCAGCAGGCCGCGCCGCCTCATGCAGGAAATTCCTCGGTATCGATTTCGGCCTGGGTATTGGCGTTGTAGCGCGGCCCGATCACCGTGTCGCGGTTGATCGCCGCGTCGAGCTTTTCGAGCATCGCCGGAGCGAGAACGACCGCAGCCGCGCCAACGTTTTCGACGAGGTGCTCGACGTTCGTCGTGCCGGGGATCGGCACGATGTTCTTGCCTTTGGCAAGCAGCCACGCGAGTGCGAGTTGCGCAGGCGTGCAGCCGGCCTCGTCAGCCAGGGCGGTGTAGCCGTCGAGAAGTTTGAGATTGGCGGCGAAGGTGTCGGGCTGGAACCTTGGCATGCCGCGGCGGATGTCGTTCGGCTCGAAGCCTGACACGTCGCGCAGCCTGCCGGTCAGAAAGCCGCGTGCGGTCGGGCTGAAGGCGACGAGGGTGACGGCGAGCTCGCGGCACGCATCGAGCCCGGCGATCTCGGGGTTGCGCGACCACAGCGAATATTCGCTTTGCAGTGCACTGATCGGATGCACGGCGTGCGCCCGCCGCAAGGTCGCGGCCGATACCTCGGACAGGCCGATGGCGCGCACCTTGCCGGCGCGCACCAGGTCCGCGAGGGCGCCGACGCTGTCTTCGATCGGCACCTTGCGGTCCCAGCGGTGCAGGTAATAAAGGTCGATCACGTCGGCGCGCAGGCGCTGCAGGCTTTCTTCGCAGGTGCGTCGCAGCGTCTCAGGTCGACCGTCGATCACGCGCACGCCGTTGACGCCCGTCATGCCGCACTTGCTCGCGAGCGTGATCCTTCGGCGGTGCGGTGCCAGGACACGGCCAACCAGCGATTCGTTCACGCCGAAGCCGTACAGCGCCGCGGTATCGAAAAGCGTCACGCCCAGGTCGAGTGCCTTCAACAGCAGTGCCTCAGCAACCTCGGGCGCTGGCGGCGCGCCGTACGCATGGCTCAGGTTCATGCACCCGAAGCCGATGGCACTGACCTCGAGCGGGCCGATCCTGCGCTGTTGCATGCCGTTCGCCCTCAGCCCGCCGTGTCGAGCTGCCGCTCGAGGCGGTGCAGCGTGCGGTAGCACGGCAGCACCTTGGCGACGCTCGAGTTCGGCTCGCGGCCTTCGCGGATCGCGGCGAAGAACTCGCGGTCCTGAAGCTCGATGCCATTCATCGACACATCGACTTTCGAGACGTCGATCTTCTCGTCCTTGCCGTTGTAGAGGTCGTCGTAGCGTGCGAGGTATGTACCGCTGTCGCCGATGTAGCGGAAGAAGGTGCCCAGCGGCCCGTCGTTGTTGAACGACAGGCTCAGCGTGCAGATCGCGCCGGTACTGCTTTTCAATTGGATGCTCATGTCCATCGCGATGCCGAGCGTCGGATGGATCGGCCCCTGGACGGCGTGGGCTTGCACGATATCGCCACCTGTCTGGTAGGCGAACAGATCGACCGTATGCGCCGCGTGGTGCCACAACAGGTGGTCAGTCCAGCTGCGCGCCTGGCCGAGCGCATTCATGTTCGTGCGACGGAAGAAATAGGTTTGCACATCCATCTGCTGGATCCTGAATTCGCCCGCCGCGACGCGCTTGTGGATCCACTGGTGGCTCGGGTTGAATCGCCGCGTGTGGCCGACCATGGCGACCAGCCCGCTGCTCCTTTGCAGCGCGGCGACGGCTTCGGCGCCCTCCAGCGTGTCGGCCAGCGGAATCTCGACCTGCACATGCTTGCCGGCCTTCAGGCAGGCGATGCTCTGCTCGGCATGCATCTGCGTCGGCGTGCACAGGATGACCGCGTCGACCTCCTTGATGGCCAGACTCTCGGCGAGATCGGTGCCGGCATGGGCAATGCCGTACTTGCCGGCGACTTCTCTCGTCTTGTCGAGCTCACGGCCGATCACCGAAACCACCTCGACGCCGTCGATGTTCTTGATGCCGTCCAGGTGCTTGATGCCGAACGCCCCCGCGCCGGCCAGCGCCACCTTGATCGTCTTCGTGCTCATTGCGCGTTCTCCAGGATCAGATGGCCGACAGCGGTATTGCTCGCTGGCACGTGATAGAAGCGATGCACGACCGTCGGCTTCGCACCCGGCGAGCCATCAGGCATGGCGCCGCGCGAGACATCGGACATCGCGCCGCGCGCAATGAGCCACATCACGAGTTCGATGCCTTCGGAACCGGCTTCGCGCACGTAGTCGATGTGCGGCATCGTCGACAGGCCTTCGGGGTCGGCGATCAGGCGGTCTAGGAACCGGTTGTCCCATTCCTTGTTGATGAGGCCGGCGCGCGGCCCCTGCAGCTGATGGCTCATGCCGCCGGTGCCCCAGATCTGCACGTCCAGCGGCGCATCGAACGATTCGACCGCCCTGCCGATCGCCTTGCCGAGGTTGAAGCAGCGTCGACCCGAAGGCACCGGGTACTGCACCACATTGACCGCGAACGGAATCACCGGGCAGGGCCAGGCCGGAGGCGACCCGCACATCAGGTTCAAGGGCACCGTCAGGCCATGGTCGACGTCCATCTTGTTGACGATGGTCAGGTCGAAGTCGTCCTGGATCACCGACTGGGCGATGTGCGCCGCAAGCTCCGGATGGCCGATGACCGTGGGCACCGGGCGCGGGCCCCAGCCTTCGTCGGCCGGCGCGAATTGGGCGGCGGTGCCGATCGCGAAGGTCGGAATCATGTCCAGGCTGAAGGCCGTGGCGTGATCGTTGTAGACGAGAAAGATCACGTCGGGCGTGTGCTCCTTCATCCACTGTCTGGAGAACTCGTAGCCCTTGAACAGCGGTTGCCAGTACGGCTCGTCTGTCTTTCCGAGATCGATCGCCGCACCGATGGCCGGTACGTGCGAGGTGTAGACGGATGCGGTGATGCGGGCCACTTCAGGCTCCCGCCTTGCCGCCGGCCCGGCCTTGCGGCTGCCGATGCGCCTGCGCGTCGCCGTCTTCGCCGACGCGACGGTTGCCCTCGGCGGAACGGCCGCCCGAGACCATCATGTTGCGATATTCCTCTTCCGTCATTCCGGTCATGCTGCCGGCCATCTGCTGGAAGCTCTTGCCGTCGGTCGCGCCGAT
>ODAK010006767.1_pt1 | contig 11536 bp, 8 predicted proteins | sample 1539591 | NCBI WGS metagenome assembly ODAK01 (sample SAMEA3539303, study PRJEB22396) | soil metagenome | biome: tundra; feature: field; material: soil | place: USA | collected 2010-05 | depth 0.15 m | reverse complement strand
GAAATCAATGCCGCCGATCCGGTTCCATCCGCCGCCAAATTCCTCGTCTGTATAAATCAAACCGATGTTCGAGCCTTTGCCCAAATCTTGAGAGACGCGACCCACGGCAAACGTCGCGCGATGGTTGTAGAGCGGGTCCCCGGGCGCCACCGTCTGTCCCGGCTCGCGATCATCGATCAAAAAAAATCCGAGATTGGTGTTATTGATTTTTCCAGTGATGCGCGCGCCATATTCCGGATGCACGATGTTGCGCGTGTACACCAACAGAATCGGCGTGGCCAGGTAGTTTGCATTCTCAAGAAAGAATGGACGCAACTCTGGAAAGTAAACCGGATACCTTTGGTTTACAGTGAACTGCGGCTGATCCGACTCCACATCGCTGAAATCCGGGTTAATCGTCCCATCCACCACGATGCTGTCTTTGATAATGAGCTTGGCCTCACCGCCTGCCGTTCCCTCAAGGTGCCGTGAGCTGAAATAAGGATTGAGCGGGTCAAGGTTCAGCAATGTGTGCTCGTTTTGTCCCAACACGTAGGGGTTCAATTGCAGATTGTGCGACCCGGTTACCCCCTCAATGCCATGCAGCGTACCTTCCTGGGTCAGCGTGCCCGCGACCGCCGCCGATACGCGCGGCCAATAATCGACCTCGCTGTTGCGCGGCAGGTTGCGCGAAAAGACCACGCCCCAGTCCGCGCCTGCTGTGCGAAACCGGAGACTGCGAAACGGAATCTCGATCATCGCCATCCATCCGTCTCGTGTAACGCGTCCTTCCGAATCCCAAACCTGGTCATAGCTATAGTCAGGATTGTTGCTGTCGGTCCACGCAGCATCGGCCTGCACGCCGGCAGGGTTTACCGTGAACAGAACACCCCTCCTCCGGTCCTGAAAAGGATCGAGCAACACCGATACGTTGTCATCGTTGAGAACATTCTCGCGCCGGGCAAGATGCCCGCGGATCTCCGATGCGCGATGATCGTGGCAGATGAAGACAAAATAGAGCGCTGATTTGGTGTGCGCCAACCAGACTTCCGTCTTTTCGGTAGCGGGTTGGCCGTCGTTAGGCACCTGCTGCAGGAAACCCGTGATCTCGGTGAGCTTACCCTTCAGATCTGCGCGCGGTTCCATGCCTGTGAATTCCGAGAGGTGCAATCCCTCGGCAATCAGCGGAACCTTATAGTCGCTCGGCGGCTGTACCTTCGCTGGCTGCGAAGGTACCACGGTAGGCTTGCCGTTCTGAGCTCCGGAGACCGCCCCGCCTGCGAGAATCAGACACAATCCTATTCGTAAGACCCAAGACCTCATTCTTCTCCGATATGCTGCCGGCGTTAGACGTTCCCCGCAGGTCTAGAGTATCGCGGCTTATCGAGAGGATCATTCAATAACCCCAAAAAGTGTTCCAATTTGTTTACGATGCTAAGCTCGGCTGCTCAAAAGACCCGGGGACGCCGAGGGTCGCTCCGGTGACGACGCGCCGTTGATAAACGAGGGCACCAAACCCGAAATGTAAGAAGGGGTTGGCGAGTCTTCGCACGGAATAGCCGGTAAAGAAGCCCCGCTCATCACGGAAAGCTCCTCAATGCGGAATGGACAGAGGACGACCTTGGCGACGCAAAACCACGGATAGACGCTCAATTTGATTTGCGCGACCTTTGCCCCATTTGAATGTGCGTCGACTGCGCGAAGTCCAAGTTTGACAGCGTTCGCGATGGCTTGTTGACCTGACTGGCCAACACCGCTGCGCTGAAAACCGTCAACAACCTTGGTAAGCTGCCAACCTCGCGATTTCATTCTCTTTTCAAGGCGCTCAAGATCGAGTGATCGGGCCACATTCCAGCCCTCGAGGAAAGCGTCCGTTTTGATAACCGTGCCCATGGGAAGTTCGACGCTAGCTCTTAACAGAACGGTAAGTTCCTTTAGCTCGGACATATCTGGCTCTTTCCTGTTCCCATCAGGAGCGCAAACCTCCTGATTTCGATAGCTGACTTTGCGACGCTCTTTGGATTGGATTTTCGTTGTAGCACCCGCTGCAAAATCCCCGTAACGATGCAGCATACTCGGTGAACTGCCGAAAGTATTCCATCGGTTCATAATCCGCGCTGGTCAAAGTTGAACACCTGCACCGCTTTCAGCGAATTTCTTTTCAGGCGGGATGCCATTTGTATCCGGCCTGAACAGCACCAGGCTCGCCAACGCGCCTGATGCCAGACGCAGCGAGGCGGCCCACCCTCCCACAAGAGTGGACCGCCTTTTTGCATTCCGACTTGACGCGTCGCCCGCCGGAAACTTTTTGACTACATCAAAATGAGACCCGTCGCAAACATCGATGCAGATGTGCGGCATGCGGGCCTGGAACTCCAAGCCCTCGATTCAGAGCGTGCGTTTGAAGAGCGGCGTGGCAATCAGCAAAGTTCCAATGCCGAATGCAAACAAAAACAGCAGGTCGCCTTGAATCGCCGCAAACCCGCCGTCCTTCAACAAAATCGCCTTGAATCCATGAATCGCATAGGTAAACGGATCGACGATGGCGATTGCGCGCAGCCACGGCGGAAACGCGGCGATGGGATAAATCGCGCCCGACGGGAAGAACAACAGCGTATTGAGAACTCCGAACATGGCGCGCGGCACCAGCGGATCGTCGACCCGCACCATCATCAAAAACATCATTCCGTTGAACGCAATCGATGTACCCAGGATGAGCAGAAATAACTGCAGCAGCGCTATGGGATGAAAGATGACGCCAAGTCCCGCCATCAGCGAGCCGATCACTGTGAGGCAAATGCCCGAGAGCACCGCCTTGATTGCTCCGGCGATGTTGAGGCCCATCACCAGTTCGAGTTTGGTAATCGGCGTGACCAGGTAGCCCTCATGCACGCCGCGTGCCTTGTCATCGATGTAAAGCATGCCTCCGCCGATCATGACCGAGATGTACATCGCCAGCGCTATGGAGCCCGACAGCAGATACTTCATGTACTCGACGTAGGGATAAAGCTCGACAAACTCAAGCGCAATATTCTTCACCACCCGCGTCTGAATGACGGGTTGATTCAGCGCGTCCACCAGCGACTGCATCTCGCCCTCGATGCTGCTGCTCATGAACTGATCGGAGTTGTCGACGATCAGTCCTATGCGCGGCGCATCCTGTGCATAGACGCGCCGCGAATACTGCGCAGGAATAATCACCGCCGCGTCGACCTTGCCCGTGCGCACGTCTTCGCGCGCCCGTGTCTCGTCGCTGTAATCCACGGTGGTAAACGTCGCGATGTTCACCGCGACGGAGTCGAATGCCTCGCGCACCTTGAGCGACTGTGGACCGTGATCGTAGTCCACCACCGCAACATGTGCGCCGCGTACCTTGCCGCCAAAAGCGTTGCCAAGAATGATGAGCTGCACCAGCGGCAGCATCATCGACATGATCATCAGAACCGGCGAGCGAAAGAACTTGCGCATCTCGCGCTCGACAATGGCGAGCATCCTGTTCATGGCTGTGCTCCCGGCCGCGGCGGCATCACAAAGTTGAGAGCCTTTACCTGCTCGTCGCGCAGTTGCCGGCCCGTGTAATGAACAAAAACATCGTCGAGCGAAGTGTTCTGCACGCTGAGCGATGTAAGCGATTCGCCTAGGGACGCAGCCATCTCGACGAGCTGCGTGGTCGTTTGCGATCCATTTGCCGTGAGCACACGATAGACGCCGGCCGACTGTGACTGCACCTCGGTCACATCGGGCAGAGCCTCGAGACGCGCCTGCCACTCGGCATCTTCGCGATTAAACTGAACCTCGACAACGTTCGACCCCGGTACGCTCTGCTTCAATTCAACCGGCGTCCCCAGTGCCACCAACGTTCCGTGGTCAACGATAGCGATGCGGTCGCACAAGCGGTCTGCCTCTTCCATGTAATGCGTCGTGAGTAGCATGGTGAGGTTGCGCGTCTTCTTCAAGTTGTTGAGCATCTCCCAAACCGCGATGCGCGACACCGGGTCGAGACCAGTGGTGGGCTCATCGAGAAAAAAGATGCGCGGATCATGCACCAGGCCACGCGCAATTTCAAGCCGCCGCCGCATGCCGCCCGAGAGCGTCTTAGTCTGCGCGCCGCGCCACTTGGTCAGGTCGACGGCCTCCAGCACTTCAGCGATATTCTTTTCGCGCTGCGCACGCGGCACACTGTAGAGTTTGGCGTAAATACTCAGGTTCTCTTCGACGGTGAGATCCTGATCGCTGGTCAGCGCCTGCGGAATCACACCGATCATGCGCCGCACTGCATCCGGCTCTTTCGTTACATCGTGCCCGCCGACAATCGCTCTACCGGCAGTCACTGGGATAAGCGTAGTCATCATGCGAATGAGCGTGCTCTTCCCTGCTCCATTCGGCCCCAGCAATCCAAAAATTTCGCCGTCGGCTACTGCGAAATTCACTTTCTTTACCGCCTCGAAATCGCCATACCGCTTGACAATGTCCTCGACTAAGATCGCAGGCTCACCCGCGCCCGGCACCAGGGTGGCCTCGTTCAGAGCTGGTCCGGGTTGTTGCCGAGCCTTCACTGTTTCACCAGCTTGTTTTTGGGGATGTAGACTTCTGCAGTCATTCCCGGCACAAACTTTTCTTCGGGATTGTCGATCAGCAATTTCAGTCGCACCGTCCGGATGTCTCGCTTGCGACCGCCGTTGATATCGCGCTGCGTCGCAAAATCGGCCTCGGCAGATTTGGCAATTACCTTGCCCTGCACCGATGCTCCGCTCGGCATCAACACGCGCAAGCTGTCTCCCAACTGCACAGCGTCCGCTTGCGCCTCCGGCAACGGTGCATAAATCCATGTCTGCGTCAGGTCCATGACCGTCGCGATGGGCGAGCCCGCGGCCAGCACCTCACCTTGACGCGCAGCCAGCACATTCACCTTTCCCGCCAACGGAGCCACGACCTGCGTGTATCCAACCTGCACGCCCGCCTGATCGGCAAGAGCCTTGGCATTCACTACCAGTCCGCGGGTCGTATCCACAGCGCGCGCATTTACGGTTGAGAGCAATTCGTGCGCGTGGGCCTGCTTTAGCGAAGCCTCGGCGGCCGCTACGTTTTCGCGCGCACTCTCCACGGCCGCCTGCGCAGCCTGCAGGCTGCTCACTGCTTCGTCGCGCGCCTGTTCGCTCATGATGCCTTGTTTGGCAAGCGCGACCGTTCGCGTGGTGTCGGCCTGTTGATGCTCGAGCAGAGCCTGCGCCTGTGCCTGTGCGGCCTTTGCCGCCGCTACCTGCGCCTGAGCATTGACCGTGGCGCTGGTCGTCTCGCCCTGCGTCTGCCGCACCGTCTCCAACGTCTCGCTGAGCTTCGATTGCTGGCTCGTCACCGTAGCCTGGGCTGCCTTGCGCGCCGCCGTGAGGTCGTCGGCTTCGATTACCGCGATCAGTTGCCCCGCCTTCACTGACTGCCCCTCGTCAATGCTCAGCGTTTGGATCCGCCCCGGAATCTTTGCGCTCACCAGCACTTCATTCGCATCGACAGTACCGATCAGCTTCAAGTCTCCCGTGGGACGAGCCGTCAGTAAATACCAGATGAGCGAGCCCAAAGTGAGCAGTCCTAAAATCATGAAAACTCTATTTCTTGCGTTCATCTTTTCTCCCAAACAGGGGCCGATTCCCCTTCAGTTCCGGCATCGGCGTGTCGGCGAGCACCTTGGCCGCTAAACCCGCCCCATGAGCCCGATCAATAAAGATGGCCTGCCCCAGAAACTCCACCACCGCACGCCTTCGCGCCGCCAGCACCTCGGGTGCGAACGGGTTAATCGGCATCACCAACCGCCACACCGGCGCACTCAGAAAATAGAAGACATTCGCCCCTAGCGCCGACAATTGAATCTGCATCCAGTCGACGTCAATCAACTCGCCTGAAGCAATGCCCTCCATCACCGTTGCCTTGTACATCGCCTGCAAAGGCGCAAAAGCCCTCTTCACGAGGATGGGCAGGGCCCCCGACTCGCCCTTGTGCATTCGCATCATTTCCTGCTGCATCAGGCTTTGAAATTCCCCCTGCGCAAGAATCCGGTCGAAGTGCTCCAGCGCCGTTCTGAGAAGCCGCTCCCCCGGTGTCGCCTCACGCAAATACACCGCCATCGATTGGTCATGGATCTTGCCTGCGATCAACTCCACGGCGGCAATGTACAAATTCTCTTTGCTGCCGAAGTGGTAATAGATCAGCGCCTTGTTGACGCTCGCAGCCGTCGCGATCTGCTCGGTCCTGGCACCCGCCAATCCGTGCGCACTAAACTCGCGCAGCGCAGCATCGAGAATGCGCGAACGCGTTTCCGCCGAGCGGTCGGTGAGCGGCGGAGTTGGTACCTTCGGAGTCATATTTAACTAACTGGTTAGTAAATTACGCCCAGAAGCTCGAATTTGCAAGGACAATTGCCCAAACTTCACATGCAAGCAAAAGCCAAAAGATTAACATCTTATTTTGTTTAGTTTACAACTACATATTCATCTAATACTTTAGACAGAAACGCATCAATATTCGCCCGGCTCAAGCGAGAATATCAATCCCTCCGCACCTCGATGGTTCACCAAAGAGGTCTTTCCCACCTTCATCCATCTCATCCGTCTCCGACTCGTCCTCTTCCAGTCCACGCCGCGGAGCCTGTCGGCTCGATGAGTAGGTTTCGTCTCCTGTCCGCGCCGAAGCGTCGATTGCAAAGGCGGGGGGCACCCTGTTCTCCGGTCGCTCAGTTTTGAGCAGGCCAATTGCACGAACACCGGGAATAGGACTAATCTCCATGCCCGAGAATATCGGCGCAACCGGCTCAGACTTTAATGTTTGAGCTCAGAGATTGCCCTGTTTCGAAACACCTGCCCGCCGACTCATCCATCCCCTTCCCACAGCCGAGGGCCGGGACCCTGCTCCGCCAGTTTGTCCCAGGGATTGCGCAGCGGGCACTCCCCCAGCGACAGGCACCCGCACCCAATGCAACCATCAAGTTAATGGCGTCTTGTTTCATCCTGAACGAGCCGAGCAGTCGATGAACCTGATGCTGTCAACGCTGGTGTGGTGGGCTGTCGCGCTGCGCAACGCGCGTGCCGCAGAGCCCTATGGCAAGACAGCTTGAATCGCCGGTTTCACCCAAAGCGGATTCCACCGGGCTCAGGTCAATGTCGGCTTTGAACATGGCGCAATCTTCCCCCGCCGCTCGTCACCACGGGAGCGGCAAGCATTGCCGATGACTCCGTCCGCAACAGGTCTATTCCCTTGGCAAGATCTATGTTTGATCCCACTTGGGTAAAGCCCGCGCGTACTTCGCTGGTCTCCCGCGCGATGTTTTTTAGAAGCATCGCGCTCCCGTTCATATGCACTTCGAGAGTCTGCGTCTTCCATTCGGTCGCACTCACCTGCGTGCGCTGCAAACGGAACCATCCACCCTTGTTCAACCGGCCAAGGATGCCAAATCCGAAATCAACATTGCTCTGCAGCACTCCCTCTACACGCGCGAGACGCTTGGTGCGGGCATCGATCCAGAGGTCTCCCCTCATCGCGTGAAACACCTTCGATTCCATCGAGTGCACGGCAAAAGCGGGATTCGGGTGGAAGCGCAGATGATGATAGGCGCCTTCCTCTCCGACCATGTCAAACACGAACGCATCTGGGCACACTGTCAAGATGCGCGTGATCCGCTTTTCATCTTCTTCGTGTTCCTGCCGTGAGTGCGCCCGCTCGAGTGGAGAAGACAGCAAGTGATCCAATCGCGCCTGCTCCGCCTGTTGACGGGCCGAGTCCAGCGGAACCCCGTTGCTCTTGACCAGCTTTGCCACCGGTCCATCCGCAGTCTCAATCTGATCTTCGACGCGCGTCTCCTGCTGCTCGTGCCGCTCAATCGTGTAACGCCAATAACCGTGGCGATCATGATCGTGCAGTTCGTTATACGCGACCTCGCGCACCAGTTGGGATGGCGAAAGCGTCGTATGCTGCGCCGCCGGTCGCGATTGCGCCCAACACACCACAGGCATGACACCCAGTACCACCGCCAATGTGGATGACACCCTCATCCAGTTGCCTCCGGACCGATCATGGGACGTGCATAACGTTCTCTTGTTAAACTGATGCCATGTTGGACGAACTGGATTTCCGCCGTCTCGTTGAAAGTGCTCTCGACGCATTAAAAAAGCATTTAATGACGCGCGAGGAGGAAAACGACGCCGGATTTGAGGTCGAAGAGCAGGGCGGCGTCCTCAATGTCCTGTTTGACGAGCCCGCCGTCAAGTTCGTCATCACGCCCAACGCACCGGTGCGCCAGATCTGGATTTCAGCCCTGTCGACCAGCTTCAAATTGGATTGGGATGCGAGCGCGAACGCCTTTGTGCTGCCCCGCACCAGCGAGCAACTCATTCCCCTCGTCGACCGGCTCATCGAAGAGAACGGCCAGGGCTAAATCTTTCAGATCAAATCAGGTTTCGGTCCCGGAGCCTTGTTGGTCTCCGACCGACCACCATTGACGAGCAAAACAGGTCACATCTAGCGAAACGACGGCGGCCGGTCCTCATGCGCGCTGCCCCGCTGCTTGTTGGGCGCACTTCCCATGGTGAAGTCAAGCTGCGTTGTACCCGCATGCACTTTGCTGATCGGCAGCCACGAATTCGCATACGCCGCCCCATCGAGCGTAACGCCCTGTACATAGATGCCCTCGCCCTTGCGCGTGATCACCAGTGTCCTGCCGCCCGCGAGCCGCAAAGTCGCCTTGTCAAACATCGGCGTGCCGATCACCACGCCGCCAATGCCGGGAACCGCGGGATAAAATCCAAGCGCATTCCACACATACACGCCTGACGTGGCCCCAAGATCATCGTTTCCGGGAATGCCGTCCGGAGCGGCCTTGAAGGTCTCTTTCCCAATGCGCGTCACCACCTCCTGCGTCTTCCACGGCATGCCCGCGAACACATACGCATATGGCGCAACGAAGTCCGGTTCGTTCTCGATGTTGTAGCAAGGCTCGCCCCAGCAGCGCAGCTTCAGGAAAAACTTGTCGAGCCGTGCAACGACCTTTGCATCGCCACCCATCGCCGCAAACAGCGCAGGATAATCAAACGGAATCATGAAGGAATACTGATAGGTATTTCCCTCTTCATATCCCTCCTGGTCCGTCGAAACTGAAGCGTCCACGCGCTTGGGCAGCGAACGCTCCGCATCAAACCCCGCCTGCCAAGTGCCATCCGCATTGCGGGGGCGAATCCACTTCGTCTCCGGATCAAACAGGTTCTGCCACTTTTCAGACTGCTTGACGAAAGCCTTGTACTCGGCGGCATGGCCGGTCGCGCGCGCAAACTGCGCAATCGCAAAATCGTCGCTGGCATATTCAAGTGTGCGCGAAACAGCAATGTGATCTTTGTCCACAGGCGCATAGCCGAGTTTGAGATAGTCCGCTAAAAACGGCCTCTCCGCATTATTGTGAGGCCCCATGCCTGGCTGCGTTCCTGCCTTCACCATGTACTTCAGCGCCGTGGACACATCGAAATTGCGCGCCCCAAATGCATACGAGGACGAAAGCAAAGCCACCGGCGAATCGCCGCCCATCACGTACGTCACATCGTTGGCCGCCGGCCATCGCGGATACCATCCGCTCTCGACCGCATCATTCACCAGCGACTGCATCATGTCGCTTTCGCGCTCCGGCTCAAACAGAGCCTGCCATTGCACGGTGTTGCGATAAATATCCCAATCAGAAAAATTCGCGTACTGCGCCTTCTGCTTCGCGCCCGTCAGTGCGTGCGGCTTGCCATCAAACCCCGTGTACTGCCCATCGACGTCGCTGAACAGATTTGGCGAAAGAAACGAGTGATACACACCGGTGTAGAAGATCCTGCGCTGCTCTGCCGTGCCGCCGTCGGTCGCAATGCGATCAAGCAAATTGCTCCAGACACGGCGCGCCTGCGCATGAACGCGATCAAAGTCCCACGCCGGAATTTCTTTTTCGAGATTGGCCGCCGCTCCCGCATCGCTCGTAAATGAAACGCCCACCTTCAACAGCACCTCATGGGTCTTGCCAAAGTCGAGCCATGCCCCGGTGTGCTTCCCTTCCGCCGACATCGCATCTTTCAGCACTGCGTCATCCTTCCACAGCGCCGCTGTCTTGTAAGGTTTGTTGAAGTGCCCTGTCACGTAGAGCTTGTAATGCGACTCTGAAGAGCAGAACGCCCCAGCCGTTACCGACCCCTCGAACGCATCCTCATTCTTCAGTTCAATCCTGTTTCCAAATTGATCATGGTCACGTCGTGTCGCCGCCTGGTTGGCAATCGGATCGGCGCTGCTGCCTGCGTTCACCAGCAGCCGCGCGTCTGCACCCTCAGGAAAAATAAATCGCGCGATTCCCGCCCGCTCCGTCACCGTGATTTCGACGCGCACTCCGCTCGCCAGTGTCACCGCGTAATAGCCGGGATGCGCCTCCTCATTTCCGCGATCAAAATCAACCGCCGCCGGCTCGAACTTCGTCCCCGGACTTTTCGTGAGTTCGCCCGCGGTTGGAAGCACCGCAAAATCGCCATACAGCGAACAGCCCGCGCCGCTGATGTGCGTGAGGCTGAATCCGTAAAGCTGCTTTTCCTTGTGGTGATACCAGGCGTCTGTGTTGGTGTCCGGGCTCCACTGCACCATGCCGAAGGGCAGCGTGGCGCCGGGAAACGTATTGCCGCCGCCTTCCGTGCCGATGATGGGGTCGACCGCGTCGTAGGCAGACGACGCCGACTGCGCCAGTGTACAGACGCTGAAAAACAAAATTGGAAGGAGACACAGACCAGCCCGCACAAATCGCATTCGCAGCATCCTTGAGTAGAGTATTTTCCCGGCTGGAATTCTACTCTCTGCGTAATCGCAAGACACGCGACCATGCTTCGCGACGAAAACAAGTGCGGGGCTCGGCGAAAACACCGACCGCCCCGCACCGAGAACAACTACTGCAGCGCGTAAATCGCTTTCAATTCCTTGTCTACGACACTCTGCGGCAACGGAGCGTACGAAAGCGCCGACACTTCACCCTCGCCTGTCTTCACAATCCAGCTCAGCAAGTCCTTGAGCACCGCACGATTATCCTTGTTGCTGCCTGAAACTGGAATGAGCAAATACGTAAAGCTCGATATCGGGTAGGCATTGGCGCCCGCTGGGTTGGTAATCGAAACCCGGAAGTCTGCAGGCATCTGCTTCACGCCCGCAGCTGCTTCCGTGACGCCCGCGATCGATGCAGTGATCCAATTGCCCGATGCATTCTTCACCGCGCCAAAGGTCATCTTGTTTTGCAGCGCATAAATCAGTTCAACGTAACCAATGGCGCCCGGCAATTGGCGCACCAATCCTGCCACGCCTTCGTTGCCTTTGCCGCCCACGCCCACAGGCCAACTCGGCGAAGTGCCTTTGCCCGGTCCGTCTGCCCAGCCTTTGCTGATCTTGCTCAGATAATCCGTGAAGATGAAGCTGGTGCCGGAACCATCCGAACGATGCACCACGATAATCTTCTGGTCGGGCAGCTTCGCGCCTGGATTATCTTTCGCGATGCGCCCGTCATTCCAGTTCGTGATCT
>ODAK010006766.1_pt1 | contig 11536 bp, 13 predicted proteins | sample 1539591 | NCBI WGS metagenome assembly ODAK01 (sample SAMEA3539303, study PRJEB22396) | soil metagenome | biome: tundra; feature: field; material: soil | place: USA | collected 2010-05 | depth 0.15 m | reverse complement strand
GAGGCCTGTCCTACGCTGGCATAGCCAGAACCAAATCTGCAGGCCTGCGGGCCTGTGGTGGTGATCGACAGGTGGCGGCCCTTCTCTTCCGCGAAGACTTCGAGGATCGCGCGGGTGCGCTGGAAGCGCCGCTCGGCGGGTTAATAGGGATCGGTGGCCGTGCCGATGGCGATGCGGTCGGCCCGATCGAGCTTGCGCAGCTCGCGGCGCAGGATTTCCGGAGCGGCGGCTTTGGCATAGATCTTGGACTCGAAGTCGCGCGCATCCTGCATGCCCATGAACTCGTGGGTGTAGCGCGCGTAACAGTAGTGGCAGCCGAACTCGCAGCCGCGGTAGGGGTTGATGGTCCACTGGAACGGCATATTGGGCTTGGTGCGATTGAGGATGCTGCGCGCGCCGATCTCGAAGTACTCGACCGGGGCGCCCGCTGGGCCCTTGGCTTCCAACAGTTCGCTTTGGGCGGCCATTTTAGCGATGCCAATCAGCTCAGGCATTCCTCTATGTTCGTTTTTTCTTCGCCATTGCGCAAGGCGGTGAGTAGCGGCGCGGCGGTAGCGGGCCGAGAGGGCGCCCCGGATGGCGCCGCGGGTGCGTGCGCCACGGAGTAGGATCCATGCCGGGAGCGCCTGCGTCGAGTATACCGATGTTCGCACGGCTCATCCGCTTAGTAGGAAGCGTGGCAATTGTGGTTGCTTCCACCGTTTACGCTGGCGATGCCTCGCATGTCCACGCGACGCTTCGGCTCAGTTCAGGTGCAACGCAATACCGTCAGGGCGAGTTGATTGAACTCTTACTGCAGTTCACGTCCGATCGGCCCGAGCAGTTCACGGTATCTGCCCAAGTGCAGAACCGATGGGTCGCGACCGATACAGATGAGTTTCATGTTATACCCGCCAAGGGCGCCGTCGATCCCCTCGAGCCGTGGGAGACTCCATTCCTCGGGAATGAGCGCCGCTTCTCACCGATGTCGGCTTTTCGGTTCTCCGTGCCGGTCAACTTGCCCGTAACCGTCAATCTGCCCCTTACAGACTGGCTCCGCTTTGACCGGCCCGGCCATTACAAGGTTTCTCTCCGGACCCTTCGGGTGGCCGGCCGGGAGGCTACGCCCGACGGAGCGCGCAGCACGTTGCCACTCGACACGAACGAGGTCGAGTTTGACATCATTCCCGCCGATGATTCGTGGCAGGCCCAACAGTTGAAGGAGATTGAATCTCAAACTCCCATAAATTGGCCTCGTCTGCGCGCGCTCGGTACCGCGGCGGCCGCCCGCCTTCTTGCCCGCCACTATCGAGGGGATATCTATCCGCTCGACCATGAATTGCTCCTCGGGTTGCTGGCCTCGCCCAATAGGCAAGCTGGCGTCGAGGAGATGCGCCGCCTCCTGCGCGATCCCGATTTTCCAGTGGCCGCCTCGTTCCTGGATGCTTTGGCTCTCCTGGATACCCCTCCAGCGGATGCCGCATGGCCCACCATCCGCGGCAAGCGGCCGCTTCTGCGGCAGCAACTATCGGACGCGCTGGCGGGCAAGCGCCGTCAAGCTCTGGTCACCTCCAGGCAAACGTATATGGCAGGGCTGGAACAGGTGGCGGCGACTAAGTTCAGTTCCGATCAAATCAGCCACATCATTCAGACGTTCGAGCAACTTCCGCCGGGCGATCAAGACCTCTGGCTCGGCCAGCGTTGGACCCAGGTGAGCGACCGGCGCTGGCTTCCGGTGGTCGAAAGACTCGCTTCGCGCGATGTGAATTTGCGGCAGCCCGGCAATCCGGATTTCGATCCAATCGTCCGGATATCCAAGCTGGCTCTGAAACGCTGGTACGAACTCGATCCGCCGACGGGCCGCGAAGCCATTCTCCGCGAAATCTCCAGTCAGGCGCCCCGCTTTGGTGCGGACGCCCTGGGAATCCTCCCCGACCAGATTCTTCCGGCAGAGCAATACGTCATCGCGGCGCACTTTGCTCGGTTGGTCCCGCCGAACCCGATGCTTCCCAGTCTTGCCGATCGGCGCCGCGCCGGGGATGCGGGCCCGGGCACTTTCCGCCAAGACGCCATTGCCGAATACGAAGCCACCGAGTCACACCTGGCCTCGCTTCTGTTTCGCTACGCGGACCGCGATGTAATCCCCCAGGTTCTGCCAGCCGTGAAGAACCGCCTTGCCGAGCGGAGTTGCGATGCGCAACTCAACGTGCTGGCTTTTCTGTTGAAGGTAGGTCCGGATGAGGCCGGCTCTCTCATCCGCGCGATAGCCCCGGACCGCCCAGCCGGGCGCTCCGGCTGCCTGGTGACCATGTACCAGCGGATAGGCAGCCTCATCGCCACCCCGGTGTTTGAGCGTTTCGCGATTGAATCCATCGGCGATGACAGTACGGCCGCGTTCGAAGCTCTTCGCTATTTGCGCGACCACGGCTCCGCCCATGCGGAGCAGCCGATCTTCGACCGCTTCATCCGCTGGAACGCCAAGTGGCGCGACCGTGCTTCCGGCCTTGGCGGTTCGGCCGGACAACCCAATGCCAATCTGGGTCCGGGTTCATTCGGGATGGAACTCGCTCAAGCGCTGGTTCTCGGTCATGGCTGGCTCGCGGACGAAGCGCGTATCTGCCAGCTTCTTTCTCTCACTCTCGAACCCAACGCAAGAAGGGAACTGACTGTTGTCCTCAGTCAACTTGAAACGAAGCCCATCCACATTTACTGCATGGGCAGTGTCGGCTCCATGTTTTTGGTTGCGCAATATCGTTTGGAGTCCGTGGAGGATCTGAAGAACAAGCTTTCACAATATCCTCGCGGTATCGTTTTTGTCTGGAGCGATCACCGGTCGGCTACCTACGATATTCTCGATCGCCAAGTCGGCAGCGAGATAGCGCAGTGGGCCGCCGCGAAGGGTATCCACATCGAAGGTCTTTGACAGGAGCGCGACCAGGGGTCGCGCGCGGACGAGGGCGTCCGCCCTACTCTGGCGCGCTTAGCCGCCGGCAATGGCCCCTATGATGAGAAAGGGCTCCGCCCCCGACGCGATAGCGCCGGGCAGGGGGGCGTCGGGCGGCTCATGGGACAGATCCCGCTCGCAAGCGAAGAATCTCACGTACGGCCGGCGCTGTTGCGTGACTTGATCGCGGATCGTCCCGCGCAGCATCGGATAGCGGGCCTCGAGCGCGTCGAGGACCGAGCGCTGCGTGGGCGGACCCGCGACATCGAGCTGCACTTCGCCGCCGATGCGCGCCAGGATGCGCAGATGCGCCGGGAGCACGACCCGGATCATGGCAGCGTCTGGACCTCGACCGAGAGCACGGGTGGAAGATCGCGGACGATGGGGGCCCAGTGGTCCCCGGCATCGGCCGACGCGTAGACCTGGCCGCCGGTGGTGCCGAAATACACGCCGCACGCGTCGAGCGAGTCGACGGCCATGGCGTCGCGCAACACGTTGACGTAGCAGTCGCTTTGCGGCAGACCTTGGGTGAGCGCCTCCCACTCGTTTCCGCCCGTGCGGCTGCGGTACACGCGCAGCTTGCCCTCGGGCGGATAGTGCTCCGAGTCGCTCTTGATGGGAACGACGTAGATGGTATCGGGCTCGTGCGCGTGAACGTCGATCGCAAACCCGAAGTCGACCGGCAGATTGCCGCTGACCTCCTGCCACGAGTCGCCGGCGTCGTCGCTGCGCATGACGTCCCAATGCTTCTGCATGAACAGCACGTGCGGACGCGACGGGTGCATGGCGACGTGATGAACGCAGTGGCCGACCTCGGCCGTCGGCTCGGGGATGGTTTGGGAGTGCAGTCCACGGTTGATCGGCTGCCACGTCTGGCCGGCGTCGCCGGTGCGGAAGGCGCCCGCGGCCGAGATGGCGATGTAGATCCGTTGGGGATCGGCCGGGTCGAGGATGATGGTGTGCAGGCACATGCCACCGGCGCCGGGCTGCCAGCGGGGCCCCGAGCCGTGGCCGCGCAATCCGGGGAGTTCCTGCCACGTCTGTCCGCCGTCGGTCGAGCGGAACAGAGCGGCGTCTTCCACTCCGGCGTAGACGGTATCGGGATCGGTCAGCGATGGTTCGAGATGCCAGACGCGCTTGAACTCCCAGGGGTGGGGCGTGCCGTCGTACCACTGGTGAGTGCCGGGGACCCCGTCGTACACGAACTTGTTACCCACCGGCTCCCAGGTCTTGCCACCGTCGTTGGAACGCTGGATCAACTGCCCGAACCAGCCGCTGGACTGCGACGCATAGAGCCGATTCGGATCGGCGGGCGAACCCTTCACATGGTACATCTCCCAGCCCCCGAAGAGGGGGCCGCTGACATCCCACCGTTGGCGCTTGCCGTCCGATGTCAGGACGAACGCGCCCTTGCGTGTACCCACCAGAACCCGTACTGTGCTCATCGTTTTCTCCTTGTATTCTATCTGCCTAAAGCCGGTGCTAGACACGCCCGGAGGCCAGTCCTACTGGCAGGCCCGTTATCTCCAACACCGGCCGGATTTCGACGATGCCCTTGCGCACCCCTGGAATGCTGGCGGCGATGCCGATCGCCTCGTCGAGGTCCTGGGCGTCGATCAGGAAGTAGCCGCCGAGTTGTTCGCGGGTCTCCGCGAACGGGCCGTCGGTGACGAGCCGTTTGCCGTCGCGCACCCGGACGCTGGTGGCCGTCGCTACAGACTGCAGCGGGGCGGTGGCCAGATACTGTCCGTTTGCCTTGAGCTGATGCGCAAGCTGCGTGGACTCCGCGAAGCAGTGCTCGCGCTCAGCCTCGGTCCAGGACTGTTCGTCAGAGTAAATCAGCAACATGTATTTCATTTTGCGTGGCTCCATGGTAAGTCGAACGGCGAGGGTCCGGATCGACATCCCGGGCGGAAAAATAAATATAATCGATTATGCCCGGGGACGCAGCGAAGGCCGTCGAAGCGGTCTATCACTCCGATTGGGGCCGGATCGTCGCCACGCTGATTGGGATCACGCGCGACTTCGACCTGGCCGAAGAGTCCGCGCAGGAAGCCTTTACAGCCGCTGTGGACCAATGGCGGGTGTCGGGCGTGCCTGAGTTCCCGCGCGCCTGGATCATACAGACGGCCCGGCACAAGGCCATCGACCGCATGCGGCGCCAGGCGCGGCTGAAGGAAAAGCTTGCGTCGTACGCCGCCGACGGCCTGGTGCGCACCATCGAAGAGCCGGATTACGACACGAGCGAAATTCCCGACGATCGGCTTCGCCTGATCTTCACCTGTTGCCACCCGGCGCTGGTACTGGAGGCGCAGGTGGCGTTGACCCTGCGCACGCTGTGCGGCCTGAAGACGGATGAAATTGCGCGGGCCTTTCTGGTGCCTGCGACGGCCATGGCGCAGAGACTGGTGCGCGCCAAGCGCAAGATTCGCGACGCCGGCATTCCGTATACCGTACCCCAGACGAACGACATGGCCGAGCGGCTCGACGCCGTGCTGACGGTGATCTATCTGGTCTTCAACGAAGGCTATGCGGCCACTCGGGGCGGGCCGCTAGTGAGGAGCGATCTCTGCGCGGAAGCCATCCGGCTCGGGCGCCTGGTGAGGACGTTGATGGCGCCGCAGCCCCCGGCGGAGGCCACTGCTCTGCTCGCCCTCATGCTGCTTCACGACGCGCGGCGGGATGCCCGTCTGGATGCGGACGGGGATCTTGTGGTTCTCGAGGAACAGGATCGCGGCCGATGGGATCGACGGCAGATTGCCGAGGCTTTGCCGCTCGTGGATGAGGCTCTCGGTGGCGGGCCCGGTCCGTTCGCGGTGCAGGCGGCGATTTCCGCGTTGCACTGCCGGGCGGCGCGCGCCGAAGATACCGACTGGCCTCAGATCGTGCGGCTCTACGATGTTCTCGAACGGCTGCAACCCTCTCCGATCGTGTCGCTGAACCGTGCGGTAGCGGTGGCCATGGTGAACGGTCCGCAGCCGGCGCTCACGATTGTCGACAGACTCGCGGCCAGCAGCGATCTGGACAGCTATAACCTGCTGCATGCCGCGCGCGCCGATCTGCTGCGCCGCCTGGGGTCCGCGACGGAAGCGGCGAAGAGCTACCGGCGGGCGCTCGAACTGGTCACCAATGACAGCGAGCGCCGGTTTCTGGAGCGGCGGCTGCGCGAAGTTCAGGCGCCGGCTATCGCCAGCGGTACTGTCGCCCGTTGACGCCGGTCCATCGAGCCGCGCAGAATGAGACATACTACCCGGCGATCTCCGCTCACAACCGGTGGAACGCTTTTGGCAGCGCTCCTGGCCTTCACTGCGTCTACCGCGGCTCAGAAACCCCCGGCACTGAGGACGCTCTACAGTTTCACCGGCGGCGCCGACGGCCTCAGCGCCCGGGCCGATGTGGTAAACGGCAAGGGCGGGGTGCTCTATGGCACCGCCTACCAAGGCGGGACCGGCGCCTGTCCCTCGGGCTGCGGCACGGTGTTTTCGTTGACGCCACCGGCATCTCCAGGCGGCGTTTGGACTGAGACCACGCTCTACAGCTTTACCGGCCACAGCGACGGGGTTTATCCCTCCAGCGTGGTGATCGGCAGCGGCGGGGTGCTCCACGGCACGGCCCACGGAGGTTCGGGCTTTGGCACGGTGTTTTCGTTGGCACCGCCGGCAGGGGGGCCCTCTGGGCCGGGCGGCGCGTGGACTGAGACCACTCTGTATAGCTTCACCGGCGGCAGCGGCGGCGGTGATCCGGCCGGGGTTGTGACCGGCAAGGATGGTGCACTCTACGGCGCCACGTGGTTCGGCGGAACTGCGAACCATGGGACGGTGTTCCAGTTGACGCCACCGGCGAGTCCAGGCGGCGCGTGGACCGAGACCACGCTCCACAGCTTCACCGGCGCCATATTTGCAAACGGCGTCGTAATCGGCTGCGGGCCCAGCGGGCACCCTGTGCTGTACGGCACGACCCACTACGGCGGGACCGGTCCTTGCACTCGCCTACCCAGGCTGCGGCACGGTGTTCTCGCTAACCTCGCCGGAGTCTCCAGGAGGTTCTTGGACTGAAGCGGTGCTCTACAGCTTCCAGGGCGGCCTTACCCTGGTCACCTGTTATCCGTTTTATTTCGTTGGTTCCGCCCCGACAGGTTATCGTTCGGGCCGAAAGGGTTGGAAATGTCTCATGAAAGAAACTTCGAAAGTCCGCAAGATCGCTTTTGTTGGCGGCCACTTACCGCGCAAGTGCGGCATTGCGACGTTCACGTCTGACCTGCTTGCGGCTGTCGCAATTGCAGGTATTCAGCCTTCGATTGTTTTGGTCTTGGTTTCCGCGCCACCTGCTTTGATGGCGATCTTCACAGCACCTTCCATCGGATCTTTGAAGGGCACCTCGATTCGGAGCAGGCCGTTCTCGTAGGTCGCTTCGGCTTTGTCAGGTTTCACCGGCCAACCTAAAGCCAGTGCTGAAACATACTCGATGTCCCTTGCTGGCGCTGTCAGGTGGACGCTGTCTTCCAGGATCTTCACATCGATGGTATCCGTTGGCGCTCCTGGGATGGCAAACTCCACTACTAGCTTGTGGTTCTCCCTGTCAGCATACGCTACTGTATTGGGCGCAACCCTAATCCGATCTTCCGGCATCTTGGCACCTTCCTTCTATAACATATTATTGCGCGAATAAACCCCATCAGCGCCGCGAAGCGTTGTAATCGAGGTGTCTCAAACACGTTGACACGCGCCGGCAGGCGGTTGCCATCGCGTTGAGCGAAGCCCGGAAGGCGGGGGCTCCCGTTCCGAAAAACCATTCCCGCTAGGAGGGCCGGGATATTTTTACGTTCATCTCCGCCAGAACCGGAGAAGCTGGAAACCATCCGCGACATTGCAGGCCACGTCTCGAAGCACATGCTGAAGCATTACTCGCATATAAGGATGGCCGCTAAGCGCGGAGCGCTCGAAGGAATCCTGGCGAAGCCGAAGCAACAGGAACCCGGTCGATCTCAGATCGTCGAACTCACTCAGCCCGTTTCGCGCCAGCGCGGCGCGAAGAGTTCTTCCGCGGCGTAACGGATTTCCCGCCTTTCTGCGGCTGGACGGATTTGACGCCAGAATCAGGAACGCGTCCGCGACGGTCCAATTCATCAACCTTCTCCCCCCCCTGGCCGCCAGTTTTCGCGCGCCGCCGCTGGTCATACGAATCCATTCCACATGGTCCGAGAACTGCATCACGATTTGCCCAGCCAGAATACGAAAGCCGATCCCAAGTTTAACCTCGTTGTAATCGTCGCCGAACGGGCTTTCCACATGGCGTATGAGAGCATGACTTAGCGTTCACTTGAGCGCTTTGATTCCCTTTGATTTGCTCTTGATTGTCCAGCAGATCCCCGGGCACTGGCCAGGGAGCTCTTTGAGCTTTCCTGGATGCGCTGGCCCGCAAAGATGAACGAGTACCAGTAGACCTTGCCGCGCTTGTAGATGGCCATGCGTTTCGCTCTTGTTTCTATTTGCCTGCCTGATACCAGAACACCGCGGCCGCCATGGCGATCAGCAGCAGCAGACATAAGTACAAGATTCGCGGCATCTGGTGGAGCAATAGTCGCACATCATGCGCGTGCCGTCACCGGGCTGTTAACCCCGCAGTTTTTCGCGGACGTTGAGCGTTATTGCAAGCCTGGCGCCGTTTTCATTTACTGACTTGCGGGCCAGCGATCACCTCGATTAACGAGTGGAGCGCAGCTAACTCGCCGATCGGCATCGGTGGCAACATGACCGCCGAGCGTTATAACGCCCTTGTCGCGATCCTGCGTTACGGAGACGTCTTTGAGGCCCGCCTGCTCAAGCGATTTGCTGATTTTGTCGGCTACGGCCCACCGCCGAAGCAACGCAAGGCCCGGAGCTGGTGACCACGCCCGCCGTGGCACCCTCCGGGCCTGAGCAGTTGCCCTTGCTCCGGATGCTTGAGGTCGTGTGCGAGCGGGTTGAATCGATCCACGCCGGCCAGAAAGCATTGACTGCTGAGGTCCGCGACATCAAGCTCAATCTTCCGATGCAGCGCAAACCGGCATCGAAGCGGACGGAGGAGATTCACATCAGGGCCACATGGGCCCGCAGGAACGGTATGTGCCCAAATTGCCAGGAGATACCTGTGGTTACGGCTACCGGTCGCCTCCGAAGGATCAGAGGTCGACCACTGGCACAACCGCAGTGTTGCGAAGGTCACAGCGGTATGGATTGTTTGCCGTGCCTGTAACGCTCATCTCTGTGATCTGGATTTCAAGGCGGCAAGCCGAGCGAACTTTGAGGCATACCAGCGTGCATTGCGCCCGTTCTTGGGTACCCGGCAGATTCCCTTGGGGCTGTCACAGCCACTGCGCTGACATAGACTGCATCTCTCAAACCGTGTACAATTTCACAAAAGCAAGAACATAAAGAAAGGAATACAAAGCCAATGAACTATTCGGAGATGGATAATCAAGCCCTGCAGACTGCGACCGGCGACTATGTAGCGCGCCTCAGCAAGCTCACCAATCTCCAGTTTGACTCCGCAGCAGACAACAAGGGCGTTCTGATCGTCGGCAACTATGGCACTGGTAAGAGCCATATGCTGTCAATGATCTCTGGTCTCGCAGAGTATCCCGACATGACGGCAGTCGACGGCCTGCCCGCACCCTTTCGAGGTGAACTTCTCACCCTCTCCTTTGAGCCGTGCGCGTTTGGTTAACTGCCGCCCGCCTGCGCGCTCCTGAGTCGGCAGAGTGCCAATTCCGAATCGACCGCACGGTCGTGACGCGGATCAGATCATTGCGCTGTCCGGCATAGCCTCTTTGGTTTCTTATCTTCACGCGGGCACTGACCCATGGCGCATTAATGTGCGCCGAAGCAGCTCTCCGCGGAGAGATGAGATTCAAACCACTTTCTCGCAAGCAGGCCAACTCGGTCTACCGCGTGCGTATCCCGCAAAGGGTCTGTGGTCCAGCCGATGATTTCAACTTGTCTGTTTGTCGAATTCGGTAGCTGGGCAATCGCAGAGCGTTGCCGATCGAGGAGGTCCGTATCCTCGTTCCCGGTAACGTAAAGAGCCGCGGCGGACAAATCGCCAGAATAGCCTTCCAGGTGGTCCAGCGGGGCTCCGCATGCTACCAGAGCCTTGACTCGCGACCGTTTGGATGCTGCGATGAACGCGGCGTCCGCGCCGATTCCCAACCCAAAATAACCAACGGGAAGATTTCTCAGGCTGTCCTGCATCTCGCTCCAATCCGTTATCGCCACCAATCGCTGCTCGAGCAGATCCAGGCCGCAGCAAAGTGCCCCGGTGTGTTCATTCAGAACTTGCTCGTGTTCGAGGATCAAGTCGCCGACTACCGTCGCGAAGCCACCCTTATTCAGGAGGTCCGCCAGACGCCGCGTAACGGTACTGTTGGAGCCGCTGGCAGCGCCTCCGGCAAACAGAATCAGGCCGCACGGATTCCGCGGTAGCGAGATGTTGGCGGAAGTATCAGCGCCGGCGAGCCGGATCCGAACCGTCGATTGCTCAGTTTGAGAGATCGTGTGGGGCATCATGACGTACTCCTCGCGCTTGACCGATTGGCTTCCATCTTCGACGCCTTGATGACCAAATCGCCGCTCCGGAGTTCCGCCCGGACTGTGGCGGGATTGATCACGCAATGCAGCGGAAAGGCGGAACACCGCTCCATCGAACCGTCCATAGCCGAATCGCCTTCGACGACGAGCGAGTCGGGAAGAATGTCGACCGTCAGATGGCTGGGATCGACATCCGGAACCGCGGCCGTGACTTTGATATCGGTGCCATTATCCTCGATGCCGGCGAGATGGCTCAAAAGTGTCTCCCGCTCGGCCTGAAGCCAGTCCTCCTTCTCCGTTCCCGGTCTGGTACGCCTGCAATACAATTCGAAGGCCCTCCTGCGAATCCGTTCCTTCAACCGATCGGATCTCTGCCGGAAAGCCGCTTCCTTGTTGGGGGTGGTCACTACAGTTTTGACTGCTGCCCAAGACATAATCCCTCCTTCCCCAATCAGGTTTAAGCACCTTACGTGCCACCAGGAAAACAACCGACGGGGGAGTTGGCGCAAGAGTTGGCAACTTCCATGCCATAACACAGGGCATACCAGTGTTTCATGAGGTAATACGGTGATCTGGATCTTAATCGTTGGCGTAGTTTGGATGTGTCTGGTGGCGGCTGTTGTTTTCTTGCTCTGTCCCGAGCCAGCCTCGCAATCTATGACCGGGGGCTTGCCAGTGCGCCCGCGGACAGGCCGGGCGTGCCATTTCCACTTCGCGCGGATGGCCTCCCCTCCGATATCTTGGGGATCGACTGCGTCAAACCACCGATTATGCTGCGTGTTAGGACCCAACATTGCCGTCCACCTTGAAAAGCAATAGCCCGCCACAGGGTCAGGCGACGTGAACAAGGCTCTTCGCACCAAAGCAATTCACACGTGAAGTGGCTCTTCGCCAGTTCGCCCCGACAATACTGGCCGCCGCTGCGGCGTTCGCCTACACGGAAAAGTTCGGCGCGCTCTTAGCATGGTGGGTATGGTCGAGGCCGCTGCAAAATCGCTTCCTCCGTTTGCGAGTGGATCGATGTCGCGGCGGTGATGAACGCTCTCCG
>ODAK010006765.1_pt1 | contig 11537 bp, 7 predicted proteins | sample 1539591 | NCBI WGS metagenome assembly ODAK01 (sample SAMEA3539303, study PRJEB22396) | soil metagenome | biome: tundra; feature: field; material: soil | place: USA | collected 2010-05 | depth 0.15 m | reverse complement strand
TAGAGCAACTGCCGCGCGCGCGTCATGCCGACGTAGCACAGCCGGCGCTCCTCCTCGACTTCCTCGTCGATGTCGGCGGCGCGGCTATGCGGAAACAGGCCTTCCTCCATCCCGGCCATAAACACGATTGGGTATTCGAGGCCCTTGGAGGTGTGCAGCGTCATCAGCGCCGCGCGTCCGCCGCTGGAATCGATCTGCTCGGTGTCGCTGACCAGCGCGATCCGTTCGAGGAACTCGGACAAACCGCCGCCGGATTTTTCGGCGTCGAAGGCGCTGGCCGCGGAAAGCATCTCGGCGAGATTTTGCTTGCGTGCCGACGCGTCGTCGAGCGTGTCGAGGTAGGGCTCGAAACCGCTGTGCGCCACGACTTCCTCGACAATCCCGCGGACGCTCAAATCGGGCGCACGGGCGTTGAGATCATGCATCCATGAATAGAGCATCCCGGCCTGCTTGGCGATTCGCAGCGCGACCTTGGAGCAGGTCTCGAGCCGGCCCATCGCCTCGAACGCCGGGATACGCTCGCGCGCGGCCAGTTCGGCAATCGCCTCGAAGGACTTCGCGCCAATTCCGCGCGGCGGCGTGCCGACCATTCGTTCGAGGCTGACGGCGTCGGCCGGATTGGCGATCACGCGCAGGTAGGCGAGCAGATCCTTGACGTCGCGCTGCTCGTAAAAGCGCACGCCGCCGACGATGTAGTAGGGGATTCGCCGGCGCACGAGAGCCTCTTCGATCGCGCGCGATTGGGCGTTGACGCGGTAGAAAACTACAACGTCGGCGGTTCTGAATCCGCCCGCGCCGGTCAGCCGCGCAATCTCGAGTGCGATAAAGTCGGCCTCGTCGCGCTCGGTGACGCCGGTGAAGTAGGTGACCGGCTCGCCGGCGCCGTTTTCGGTCCACAGGTTTTTGACCTTGCGCTCGGTGTTGTTGCGGATGACGGCGCCCGCCGCGGCAAGGATGGTTTTCGTCGAGCGGTAGTTTTGCTCGAGCTTGAAAATCTGCGCGGCCGGGTAGTCGCGCTCGAAATCGAGGATGTTGCGAATGTCGGCGCCGCGCCAGCGGTAGATGGACTGATCCTCGTCGCCGACCACGCACAGATTTCCCGATCGCGCGGCGAGCGCCTTGACGATCAAATACTGGACGCGATTGGTGTCCTGGTACTCATCGACCAGCAGATGCGCCGCGCGCCGCTGCCATTTCTCGAGGATTTCAGGAAAGCGCTCGAACAACAGCCAGGTTTGCAATTGCAAATCGCTGAAGTCCATCGCGTTCATCTCGCGCATCCGATCCTGGTAGAGCCGGTAAATCTGCGCGATCGAGGCCTCGCGCCCGGGCTTGGCGCGCGCCAGCATCTCGTCGGGCGTGACCGCCTCGTTCTTGGCCTGCTCGATTCGTGCGCGTGCAAGTTCGACCGGCGGCGAGTCGGCCAGCGCGGCGTCGTCGAGCACGCGGCGAATCGTGGTCAGCGAATCGCCTTCGTCGAGGATCGAAAAATTGCGGTCGTAGCCGAGCGCGTGGCCTTCCTGGCGCAGGATTCGCGCGCACGCGGAATGAAACGTGCTGACCCACGGGATGCGCGCGTCGTTGTCGTCGCCGACGAGCGAGGCGACGCGCTGGCGCATCTCATTGGCCGCCTTGTTGGTGAATGTGACCGCCAGCATCTCGGCGGGCGACGCCTTGCGCTCGGCCAGGATGTGGGCGATACGGTAGGTCAGCGCGCGGGTCTTGCCCGAGCCCGCGCCGGCCAGAATGAGTATCGGGCCGTCGGGCGCAAGCACAGCGGCGCGCTGTTCAGGATTCAAATCGTCGAGCTTCACGGTGACCGTCGCAGCTTCAAAACTTACCCGCGGAGCCAATCAGGATAGCGGCTCCAGCGCGCGCGGCAAAGCGAGCGGGCGTCGAAGCGGATAAATTTGTGCCGACTTACGAACCACACGACAAATTTTACCGCAAGGCGCGTGCGCTGGGATTGCCGTCGCGGGCGGCGTTCAAGATTGAAGAAATAATTGCGCGCAACCGGCTCCTCGGCCGGGGTGCGCGAATCGTCGATTTGGGATGCGCGCCCGGCGGATGGCTGGCGATCCTCGTGGCCGCAGCGGGCGCGGGCGGACGCGTGGTCGGAGTCGATCTGGCGCGAGTGAAGAATCCGCCGGCCGGTGCGATCGCGATCGCCGGTGACATCCTGGATCCAACTGTCGCCGCGCGGGTGAATAGCGAGCTTGGCGGACGGGCCGATCTGGTGACGAGCGACCTTGCGCCGAAACTGACCGGGATTGCCGCGCGCGACGAGGCACGTTCGCGGGAGCTGATAGATTGCGCGTTGGGCTTCGCGATAACGGTGCTGAAACCGGGTGGCGCGATGGTCGTGAAGCTCTTCATGGGCGCGCAATTCAAGGACATCGTCGATTCATTCAAGCGGCATTTCGGAAATGTCGAAGTGACGCGCACCAAAGCCAGCCGCCCGGGATCTTCGGAACTGTATATCGTGGCCCGCGAGTTCCGGGGTTGAGAAAAGGGAGACGGAACCGAAATGTGCTTGGCGTCAAGCGCACGACGCGCGTAAGGTTTGACTATGAAGGCTGTAGGCGCAACGCGTCTGTGCCTGCTGCTTATCGCAGCCGTCGTGGTGGCCTGCTCATGCGGCCGTTCGCCATCCAACCCGTCCACCGCCGCCGGACTTTCGCCCGACGACGTCAGAGTCCAGGTCGCGCGCGTCGGCTTTGACAACGAGACGGGCTCGCATTACGTGCTGCTGCTCGACGAGACCGAGTCGCGCGAATTGCCAATCCTGATCGGCGAGGGCGAGGCGCAGGCAATTATGCTCGCGCTGCACGGAATCAAGCCCGAACGGCCGTTCACGCATGATTTGATTCGGTCCATCATCGGGCAGACCGGGAATCGCGTCGATCGAATCGTGATCGCGGATATGCGCGACGAGATCTATTACGCGACGATTTACATGGACGGCGGCCGCTACTCGATCGACAGCCGGCCCAGCGACGCGATCGCGTTGGCGATGGGCATGAACGCGCCGATCTACGTGAACAACAAACTTTTCGGGTCGGCGCCCACGCTGGGGCTCGGCGCCGGCGGGAAAATTCCCGACACCGCGCGGGCGCTGGGACTGACCGTGGAGCAGCTGACGCCCGATCTGGCGAGCGCGTTCGGCCAGCCCGCCGCGCGTGGCGTGCTGGTGTCTGGGGTCTCTTCGTCGGCGAAGAAAGCGGGCGTCGCGCGCGGCGATATCGTAGTCAAGGTGGGAGATCGCGAGGTCACGGTGCTCGACGATTTCAGCCGGCAAGCTGCGCAGCTCAAGAGCGGCGCCGCCGTGACGTTGACGCTGAAGCGCGGCGGCTCGAACCGCACCGTCACGCTTGAAAGTTCGCCCGCCGCGGATGCGCGGAAACCCTAGCCCTGGCGCACCAGCACGCTTTCGATAAAGCGCGGATCGATCTCCCGTTCGCCGCCCAGGTTGGCGAACTCTTCTTCGAGCAGGTTCAGGCAGGAGTTCAGGAAGTCGGCGGTGCGCCGTCGCGCCGCGTCGTCCAGCCGCTCGGCCAGCGCCTGATGCACCCTGGCGCGAAACTCATCGTTGAGCGTCCCGGGCTGCCCGGTCATGATCGCCGCGCGCATCGCAGTCAGCCTGCTGCCTTCGATTGGATCGATCGCGAGGCGGTTGTCCAGCGCCAAACGCGCGAGCCCGGTCAGCACAAGTTGACTGAGGCGAATTTCCCGCGCCGCCATCTGGGCGCGGAAGTTCGGCGATGCGATATCGATCGCGAACATCGCGCGGAACAATTCGGCGGCCGAATCGACTTGATCGAGAATCGCGTAGCTCAGATGCAGATCGCGCATGCTGCTGAAATCGCGCATCTCGACCGCGCCACTGCCGTCCAGGCCGCTGTAGAATCGCGGCTGCCGCGCCATGAAGCCGGCCAGCGCCTCCCGGTAGGGCGAGTCGAGGTACGATATCTCGCGCACCTTGACCGTCGAGAGGCCGAGTTTCCTGAGCGTAGCCTCGGCGCTCGTGCGCAGATCGATCGTCAAGCTCACGCCGAGGCGAAAGAGCAGTTTCAGCGGCGTATCGCGCAGATGCTCGATCGCACTTTGCAGGTCGCCGCCCGCCAGATGCTCGAGCGCCAGGTTCAAGTAATGATGCGTCATCTCGACCGCGACGCGCACCGCTTCCAGATCGCCGAAATCCACCGCGCGCGCAACCAGCACCTGGTTGCTGACCATCGCCATCTCGCTGCGCAGTTGGCGTTTGCCTTGCGCCGCGAATCCCGCGGTTAGCGCGGTGTTGAACAGCGAGACGTCGCCGTCGGCGATCGCCGGCGCCATCTCGGGCGCGATCACTTCGGTATCGTCGGGCAGATCGGCGCGGCTCGGCGGCTCATATTCCGCGCGAAGCTTGAGAAACTGCTCGGGCTTGAGGTACGCGAACACGCTCTGCGCCTCGAAGAAGTCGGGAAAGCCGCGGTCGTTCAAGCGCGCGCGCCGGAACTGGTAGGCCTCTTCCACGAGCTCGGCTTCGACGCCCCAATAGATTTCCTCCATCAGCCCGGCGAAGTAGTTGTAGTCGCGCTCGAACGCTTCTTCGATGAAGTCCGAGATGTGCTGCGAGATTGCGTCGTGCCGGATGAACTCGATCAAATAATTTTCGTCGTACTGCGCGAAGCGATTCGCGGTCGCGTCCGGCGAGGACGCCGCGTCGTCGATTCGATGCACTTTTATGTAGCCGCGCAGCAACAGCGACATCATCTCCATGTCCAGGCCCATCAGCGCGTCGGCCAGTTTGCGCCGTCCGCCATCGGCCATCGCCTCGATCCACTCGCGCATGCGATGCACGTTGGGACGATCGCGGTTCCAGCAATCCAGATCGAACAGCGACTTGACCTGCTCGGGCATCGCCAGGCTGAGCAGATCGCCGGCGTCGGCGCTGCCGATTTCCTTGAGCGTGTAGAAAAGCGTCTCGGGCGAAAACGATTGCACCAGCCGCTCGGCCTCGGGCGCGGAGAGGATCAGGTCGCGCTTCTGGCGCGCGGGAAGGCCGTACAGGAACTCCAGCTTTTCCTGGAAGGGAAGGTTGAGAAATTCCGATTCGCCTCTTACCGCCATATCGCCCGGATCGATAGTTCCATCTCAAGGCAAAGTATCGCGCGCTTCCACGACGGATCAACTAAGCGCCTATCTTTCGCTTGACCGCGCCGTTAGATATGATCTTCACGACGCATCAGAGCCGATTCTTGGCCTCTCCCAACTCGAAACATCTTGTCGCGCTGACCATTGCGGGCAGCGATCCCGGTGGCGGCGCCGGACTCCAGGCCGACCTCAAAACCTTCGCCGCGCTTGGCGTGTATGGCTACTCGGTCATCACCGAGGTGATCGCGCAGAACAGCTCGCGAATTACCAGCGTCGAAAACGTATCGCCCGAGATGGTCGAGGCGCAGCTCGATACCCTCGCTCTGGAATGCGCGCCGCGCGCGGTCAAGACCGGTGCGCTGGCTGGCGCGGCGATTGTCAAGGCGGTGGCGCGCGCGATCGAACGCCTCAAATTGCCGGCGCCGGTGGTCGATCCAGTGATCGTGTCGAGCAGCGGCGCGCTGCTGATTGGCCCGAAAGGGGAACGCGCGATTCGAAAACGCCTGATTCCCATCGCGCGCATCGTCACGCCTAATATTCCTGAGGCCGAAGTGCTCGCGCGCATTCGAATCGACTCCGAGGCGGCGATTCGCGAGGCCGCGATCAAGATCATCAAGCTCGGCGCGCGAGCGGTCGTCATCAAGGGCGGGCATCGCAAGGACGATGCGTCCGCGACGGATTTGTTTCATGACGGCCGCCGCTTCATCGAGCTCAAGAGCCCGCGAATAGCCGGCGGCGGTGCCCATGGCACAGGATGCGCGTTCTCGGCGGCGATCGCGGCGTATCTGGCGCGCGGGATGAGCCTCGAGGAGGCAGTCCGCGGCGCGAAACGCTACGTCACCGCGGCGTTAAGCCACAGCTTCAAATTGGGAAAAGGCCGCGCGCTCCTCGATCACTTCGCGCGCGGCTGATAGGCCTGAGCGGATTTCCGCCAGGGGTTAGTATCGGTCAACATCAATCGTAGTATAGCGTTTCCATAGTGGCTGCGATGGACGCAAGCAAATCCGGAAATGGCGGCGCCGGTTGGGACGCGCGGATGATTGACGAGATCGTCGCCGGTCTGGCCGACAAGCCCGGTGCGTTGATGCCTGTTCTGCAAGCGGTGAATGAGCGCGTCGGTTTCATCCCGCCCGACGCCGTGCCTGCCATTGCGCGAGCGCTGAATCTTTCGCGCGCCGAGGTCCACGGAGTCATCAGCTTCTATCGTGACTTTCGCACCGAGCGGCCCGGCCGAAAAATCATTCGCGTGTGCCGCGCCGAGTCGTGCCAGGCGATGGGCGCGGTCGCGCTCGCAGGGCATATTCAATCGCGCCTTGGAGTCGGTTTCGGACAAACCAGCGCCGACGGCGATTTCACGCTCGAGCCGGTTTACTGTCTCGGCAACTGCGCGTGCTCGCCGGCGATCGTCGTCGGCGACGATCTTTACGGCCGGGTCACGCCCAAGCGCTTCGACGAAATTTTTTTCAGTGTCACCTCATCGAGGTCGTCGCGATGACGGCAGTCGTGTACGTTCCGCGCGATTCGAGCGCGGTGTCGCTCGGAGCTGACGCTGTTACCGAGGCGATTCGGACTGAAACAGCGTCGCGCAAGCTGGACGTAACGATCGTGCGTAATGGTTCGCGCGGGATGTTCTCGCACGAGCCGATGGTCGAGGTCGCGGCAATTGCCGGGCGAATCGCGTATGGACCGGTCGCGGCCCGCGACGTCGCATCGCTGTTCGATTCGAACTTTCTCGACGGCCGCGAGCATCGCCTGCGTCTCGGCGTCGCCGGGGAAATACCGTGGCTCAAATCGCAAAACCGCCTGACGTTCGCGCGCGCGGGTGTTACCGATCCCGTATCGCTCGACGACTTCATTGCGCACGGCGGATACCGTGGACTCCGGCGCGCGATCGAGTTGAGCGCTGACGCGGTTATCGCGGAGGTCACGAAGTCAGGTCTTCGCGGCCGTGGCGGCGCGGGATTTCCGACCGGGGTAAAATGGAAGACCGCATTGGACGCACCGGCTGCGCCAAAATATGTCGTTTGCAATGCCGACGAAGGCGATTCCGGCACCTTTTCCGACCGTATGATCATGGAGGGAGATCCCTTCGTGCTGATCGAAGGGATGACGATCGCGGCGCTCGCCGTTGGCGCGACGCAAGGTTACATCTACCTTCGATCTGAGTATCCGCACGCCCGTCGCGCACTCAGCGAGACGATCGCGACTGCCTGTTCGAACGGCTATTTGGGCGCGAACATTCTTGGCTCCGGCAAATCGTTCGAGCTCGAGATTCGGCTCGGCGCCGGCGCGTACGTCTGCGGCGAGGAAACCGCGATGCTCGAAAGCATCGAGGGCCGCCGCGGGATGGTCCGCTTCAAGCCGCCGGTTCCCGCGCTGGAAGGACTGTTCGGCCAGCCGACCGTGATTAACAACGTAGTCTCGTTCGCGACAGTTCCGATCATCATCGAGCGCGGCGCGGAAGTTTTCCGCTCCTGGGGCGTCGGAAACTCGCGCGGCACGATGCCGTTTCAACTCTCCGGCAACGCAAAACGTCCGGGCCTGATCGAAGCGCCGATGGGTGTGCGGCTTCGCGAAATCGTCCACGACTACGGCGGCGGGACCGCCAGCGGCAGCCCCGTTCGCGCGGTGCAGGTGGGAGGACCGCTGGGCGCTTTTTTCAGTGAATCGATGATGGATGTTGAGCTCGATTTCGAGTCAGTCGCGGCGCGCGGCGGAGTTTTGGGCCACGGCGGAATCGTCGTCTTTGACGAGACGGTCGATATGGCGCGGATGGCGCGCTACGCAATGGAATTCTGCGCCATCGAATCGTGCGGCAAATGCACGCCGTGCCGGATCGGATCGATTCGCGGCGCCGAGGTGATCGACGACATCATTAATCGTCGCCGTCCGCGCGAGAATCTCGAAGTGCTCCGCGACTTGTGCGACACGATGAAGTTCGGGTCGCTGTGCGCGCTCGGCGGTCTTGCGCCGTTGCCGGTTTTGAGTGCGCTCAAGTATTTTCCCGGGGACTTCGGTCTCGCGCCGCGCGATGTCGATTTCATCGGCGCCGACCTCACAATCTCGACCTCAGGAGCTGCCAGTACTCATGCGATCGCGGGCCGATAGCGATTTCGCCACACCGCTTCGCCGTGGCGCGGCGACGGTCGCGTTGGAGATTGATGGACGCGCCGTAGCGGTACCCGAAGGGACTTCGGTGATTCGCGCGGCCGCAGAGGCGGGAATCCATGTGCCCAGACTCTGCGCGACGGATTCGCTCGAGCCGTTCGGGTCGTGCCGGCTATGCATTGTCGAAATCGACGGCCAGCGCGGCTACCCTGCGTCATGCACCACTCCGGTGCGGGCCGGGATGAAGGTGCGCACCGAGAGTCCCGCGCTCGCGCGAATCCGCCGCGGCGTGATGGAACTCTACATTTCCGATCATCCGCTGGACTGCCTGCCCTGTCCCGCCAACGGCAATTGCGAACTGCAGGACATGGCCGGAGCGGTCGGTCTGCGCGAGGTGCGCTACCGTAAAGGCGGCGCCAACCATCTGCACGCCGAGAAGGACCAATCGGATCCGTATTTCACTTTCGATCCGTCGAAATGCATCGTGTGCTCGCGATGTGTCCGCGCGTGCGAAGAAGTCCAGGGCACGTTCGCACTGACGATCGACGGTCGCGGGTTTTCATCGGTGATTTCGCCGGGACAAAACGGTCCATTCTCGGCGTCCGAGTGCGTGTCGTGCGGCGCCTGCGTGCAAGCATGTCCGACCGCGACGTTGATGGAAAAATCCGTCATCGAACTCGGCCAGCCCGAACACAGCGTCGTCACCACCTGCGGATACTGCGGCGTCGGATGCTCGTTGAGGGCCGAGATGAAGGGCGACGTGGTCGCGCGAATGGTTCCCAATCCCGGCGGGCACGCCAATCACGGCCATTCGTGCGTCAAGGGCCGCTTCGCGTGGGGCTACACGACGCATCCGGATCGCATCACGCGCCCGATGATTCGCAAATCGATCGATCAACCGTGGCGCGAGGTTTCGTGGCGCGACGCAATCGAATACGCCGCGTCGGAATTCAAACGCATCCAGAAAGAGCATGGGCGCGGCGCCGTCGGCGGGATTACGTCCTCGCGATGCACCAACGAGGAGACTTTTCTCGTGCAGAAACTGGTGCGCGCCGCGTTCGGCAACAACAACGTCGATACCTGCGCGCGCGTCTGTCATTCCCCGACCGGTTACGGACTCAAGACTGCGTTCGGCGCCTCGGCGACGACCCAGGATTTCGATTCGGTGATGCAGGCCGACGTGATCATGGTGATCGGCGCCAACGTCACCGAGGGGCATCCGGTTTTCGCGGCGCAAATGAAGCGTCGAATCCGCCAGGGCGCGAAGCTTATCGTCGTCGATCCTCGCGTCACCGAAATCGTGCGGCTGCCGCACGTGGCTGCGTCGTATCACCTGCAAATCCGCCCCGGCGCCAACGTCGCGCTGATCGATGCGCTCGCGCACGTGGTCGTGACCGAGCGTCTCACCGACGAAGCGTTCGCGGCCGCGCGATGCGACCCGGATGAGTTCGAGGCATGGAAGAAGTTCGCCGCGGAGCCGCGCAATTCTCCGGAGTCGATGGAGAAGATAACCGGCGTGCCCGCCGCAAAGGTTCGCGCGGCTGCGCGCCTGTATGCCATCGCGCCCAACGCCGCGATCTATTACGGCCTGGGAGTCACCGAGCACAGCCAGGGCAGTACGATGGTGCTGGGCATCGCCAATCTTGCGATGGCGACCGGCAATATCGGCCGGCCGGGAGTCGGCGTGAATCCTCTGCGCGGCCAGAACAACGTGCAAGGCGCGTGCGATATGGGTTCGTTCCCGCATGAGTTGAGCGGCTATCGCCACATTTCCGATGCGGCGGTGCGCGCGAGTTTCGATGCCGCGTGGGGCGTGCGCGTCGATCCCGAACCCGGCCTGCGCATCCCCAACATGTTCGATGCGGCGCTGGACGGCAGCTTCAAGGGCCTCTACGTGCAGGGCGAAGACGTCGCGCAGTCCGAACCCGACGGCCGGCACGTCGCGGCGGCGCTGCGCGCGATGGAGTGCGTCGTGCTGCAGGATTTATTTTTCAACGAAACCGCGAAGTACGCGCACGTCTTTCTGCCCGGCTCGTCGTTCCTCGAAAAAAACGGCACCTTCACCAACAGCGAGCGGCGAATCTCGATGGTGCGCAAGGTCGCGGCGCCTCTCGCCGGCAAGGAAGATTGGGAAATCACCTGCGAGCTTGCGACCGCACTCGGCTATCCGATGAAGTATTCGCATCCGTCGGAAATCATGGACGAGATCGCGCGCTTGACTCCCACCTTCTCCGGCGTCAGCTACCCAACGCTCGAACGGCTCGGCTCCGTGCAATGGCCGTGCAACGACGCCGCGCCCGGCGGCACATCGGTGATGCATGCCGATCGCTTTGTGCGCGGCAAAGGCAGGTTCACGATCACGGAGTATGTTCCCACCGAGGAGCGCACCAACTCCGAGTACCCGCTGATACTCACTACCGGCCGAATACTCAGTCAATATAATGTTGGTACTCAGACGCGGCGCACGCTGAATGAAGCGATGCACGCGGAGGATCGCCTCGAGATACATCCGAGCGACGCCGAACTGCGCGGCATCCACGACGGCGACTGGCTGCGAGTGCGGGCGCGCCGCGGCGAGACTCGCTTGCGCGCGCTGGTGACGGAGCGCGTCCAGCCCGGTGTTGTGTACACCACGTTTCATCATCCGCAGTCGCATACCAACGATCTCATGACCGGTCACTCTGATTGGGCGACCAACTGTCCCGAGTTCAAGGTCACCGCCGTCCAGGTCGCGCCGGAAGCGGGATCCGTGAATGCGCGCCGTGGCAACGGGCGCTTGGACGCGGAGAATCGAGCAGCTATTCGCGACGCTCATGCAATGGATATTCATCACCTCGTCACGATGGCGAATGATATCGGCGCCTACTTCGCCTGCTATCCAGGTCATGACGAAGCCGTCGAAGGAATTGCGGACCATCTTCGCAGTTTCTGGGAGGCGCGGATGCGCCGCGACATTATCGATTACGTCGCAAGCGGCGGCGCTGATCTGAAGCCGCTCGTGCGCGAGGCTGTTCTCACCATTACGAGCAAGCCCCCGGCCGGTTCGGAAGAAGTTGGCGACGGATGACAACCGATTCCACCCGCAGCCCGTCGGTCGACCAGGGCGATGGTACTCGCGATGAAGTCCGCGAGCATCGCGCGCTTGGATGGCGCAGCGGCGGGACTTCCGAGCGCACCGAGAAACTCGCCGTCGAAGAACCGCTGGAGATTCGACTCGCCGGCCGCCGCTTCACGGTCACGATGCGCACCCCCGGGCATGACGAGGAACTCGCCGCCGGCTTTCTTTTCAC
>ODAK010006764.1_pt1 | contig 11537 bp, 7 predicted proteins | sample 1539591 | NCBI WGS metagenome assembly ODAK01 (sample SAMEA3539303, study PRJEB22396) | soil metagenome | biome: tundra; feature: field; material: soil | place: USA | collected 2010-05 | depth 0.15 m | reverse complement strand
CGGCATGATTGTGGGGCGGGCAATCTTGCCCGCAGCCGCCTTTCAGGCGGCTCGCTGGCTGAAAGCCGGCGGCAGCCAGGATTGGCTGCCCCACTTTGTCCTATTGATCGCCCTGTTGGCCGTTCTGCCCGCCGGCGACGCGTCCGCACAGGTGGCGTCGGCCAGCCTTCTCGGCACGGTGGTGGACGAATCGTCCGCGGTAGCTCCGGGCGTAACGGTCTCGGCGCGCGAAGAGAGCACCGGCTTTACGCGCAGCACGGTTACGAATGCAGAAGGCGGCTATGCGATCGAGGCGCTGCTGCCCGGCTGGTACACCGTCACCGCCATGAAGCCGGGCTTCCGCGCCACGGCCGCGGAACACGTGCAGTTGACCGTGAGCCAGAAGGCCCTCCTGGACCTGAAGCTGTACGTCGGAGAGGAGCGCGAGAGCGTCACCGCCACCGGTACGGTGTCGCCCGTGCAGACCAATGAGGCCTCCATTGGCTATTTGTTCGACTCCCGGACGGCAGAGGAACTGCCGCTCGACACCCGCAACATAGTGGCTCTGGTGACGCTGGGGCCGGGCGCGATTCCGCGCCAGTTGGGCGGGTTCACGCACGACATCATCAACGACGTGCAGCAAGGCTCGCGCGGCTCGGTGGCCTTCAATCCGCCGATCAACGGAAGCCGCTCGACCATGAACGCATTCGAGCTCGATGGCGCCTATGATACCGACCGCAACACGTTTGCCATCGCCGTCTATCCGCCGATGGAGTCGGTCGAGGAGCTGCGCGTGCAGACATCGGCCGCGTCCGCGGAATTTCCGCAAGCCGGCGGCGCCTCCATCGATGTGGTGACCCGCTCCGGCAGCCGGCAATTCCACGGCAGCGCCTTCGAGTACCTGCAAAACGAGGCCCCCGACGCGCGGAATTATTTCGACGCTCCCACGCTGGCGGCGCCCGTCGTGCGCCAGAACCAGTTCGGCGGGTCGCTCGGCGGCCCCTTGCCGGTTGCGAACACGTTCTTCTTTGCTACCTACGAAGGGTTGCGGTCGAAAATCGGCAGTCCGGTGCAAAGCTTGGTGCCGCCCGCTCAGGTGCGTACCGGCGACTTCACCGGCCAGAACGTCATCTACGATCCCCTGACGCTGGATGCGGCCGGCGCGCGCGTGCCGTTTACCGGCAATCTGATTCCTGCAACGCGCATCGATCCCATCGCCGCCAACTTCCTCGCCCAGTACCAGCCGCTGCCGAACCTCAACAATGGCAGCTTCAACAACTACGTGGACGAGACCCCCAACACGGACCGCAACGATGCCTTTTCGACCCGTATCGACCACCAGTTCCGCAATCAGAGCCAGTTAAGCGCGCGGTACACGTACAACGGCGAGCAGAACTTCATTGCGGGTTCCTTCCCGCTCCGCCCAACGGAGCAGAATGTGCGCGCGCAGCAAGCGGCCTTGAGCTACACGTATTCAGGCGCGTCATGGCTGAACGAAGCGCGGTTCTCCTTCTCGCGGATGAGCATGTACGACACGCCGGAGAGCGCATTCCAAAACAACGTGATCCAGCAACTGGGGATCGAAGGCCTCACCAGCAATCCGGCAAATTACGGACTACCCTACTTCCAGTTGGCCGATTATTCGCTGGTGACCGACGATCCCACGTTGCCGCAAGTGCAACGCGACAATTTCTGGAATCTCTCCGACAGTGTTTCCTGGACGCGCGGCGCGCACACCATCAAAACCGGCTTCGATTGGATCCACTTCCAGTTGAATTACCAGCAGAACGAGATGGCGCGCGGATCCTACACCTACACAGGGGCGTTCACCAGCGCCAACGGCACGCCGGGTTCCACCGGCGACGCGCTGGCGGATTTCCTGTTGGGATTCCCGGAGAACACCAGCCGCAACGAGGGCAACACGCAGGCGTATCTGCGGCAGAACAGCTTTGGCGGCTTCGTGCAGGACGATTGGCGCGTAAGCCCGCGGCTCACGTTGAACCTCGGCCTGCGCTACGAGTATGTCACCCCGTACACGGAAACGCGCGGAAACCTGCTGAACCTGGTGTATGCGGCCGGGCCCAATCCGCCGCCGCCCCAACTGGAGCGTGTCACCCAGGCGGTGAGTCCGGACACGCGAAACTTCGCGCCACGCTTGGGACTGGCCTGGCGGCTTCCGCAACTCCCGTTCTCCAAAGGCGAGACCGTTTTCCGCGCGGGATACGGCATCTATTACAGCCCCGAGATCGCGGTCGAGATTTACGATCTGCTGCTCAACGGAATACTGGTCCAGAACAACCTGACGGACGGAAGCCAGGCGCCCATCCTGACCACCCGCAATGGATTTCCGCAGACCGCCTCCACCGGCTTGCCGACTTATTTCGGAATCGATCCCCACGCGCCCACGCCCTACGTGCAGCAGTGGAACGCCGGCTTCCAGCACGAGTTCGCGGGTCACATCCTGGGTGAAGTGTCGTACGTGGGAAGCAAGGGCACGCACCTGGGACGCTTCCGGCAGTTCAATACGCCCTTGCAGACCGAAACCGGCGCGGATCTCTCCCCGCGGCCGGGCGATCTGCAGTCGCTGCGCACGTGGCCCAGTCTGGGCGAAATCATCCAGCGGCAGCACATCTCCAATTCGTCCTACAACGCGCTGCAGGCGAAAGCCGAGAAGCGCCTGACCGGGCGCGTGTCGTTGCTGGCCAGCTTCGTGTGGTCGAAATCCATCGATGACGCCGATACCGTGATTCCGGGGTTCTATGAAAGCGTGGGCGCGCAGGACGAAAACAACCTGCGGCTGGAGCGCGGTCTATCGTCCTTCAACGTGGGGCGCCGCATCAGCGGCGGCTACGTGATCGGTCTGCCGGCGGTGCGCGCCTTCGGGCCGGTACTGCGGAACTGGCAATTGACCGGAACAGTCACGCTACAGGACGGCATGCCGGTCAATGTCTTCTACGATGCTTATGACCCTGCAAACACGGGCTTGCCCAACCGGCCCAATATCGTGCCGGGGGTCAGCTTGACCTTGCCGCGGAGCCAGCGCACGACGAGAGAATTCTTCAATACGGCGGCGTTTACGGCGCCCGCGCCTTATACATTTGGCAATGCCGGACGGAACATCGTGAATGGGCCGGGCAACAACATCTTCGACATGGCCCTGCACCGCCGGTTTCGGATGCGCGAGCGGGGCGCGCTGGAATTCCGCGCCGAAGCTTTCAACATATTCAATCATCCGAATTGGGGCATTCCCGGACCGTACGTCGATTTCGGGGCGCCCTTTTTTGGAGGCATCCTGGGCGTCGGCGACCCCCGCCGCTTGCAGTTCGCAATTCGGTACGATTTCTAAGTGACTCCCAGGGTTCCGCGTGCGGTGTCGGCGGTGATGGCGGCGCTGCAATTTCCGGAGGTGGGACAGGCTTCAGCCTATGGGGTAGGACAGGCTTCAGCCTGTCAATGGCAAGCCCCGGAGGCCGGTCTGCCATGGCAGGAAGCGCTCGATTTCTGCGACCGCTTCTCACTGACCTTGGTGTTCGGCGCAGCGGCGGGTGACACGCTGCCGGATTGGGTCCGTAAGCGGATCGCCGGGAACCTGGTGGAGAACACGGAGCGCCTGGAGCGCGCCCGCGCGCTGCAGCATCAAGTGAGCGAGTGGCTCACCGCGGCCGGCATCCCATACATCTTCCTGAAGGGCACTACGCAATCGCCGCATTTTGTTTCGGACCCGCGGCTGCGGCCGCAGTACGATTTGGATCTGTTCTGCCCTCCGGAAGACGCACGGCGCGCCTGGGATCTGCTCATCGAGCGCGGCTACGAGCCGGTAGAGAAGCCCGGCGCTCACCCGACCGACCACCTGCCGTCGTTGGTCCGCAAAACCGGATGGGAGTGGCGCGGCGGGAGTCATTTCGATCCGGAGATCCCACTGGCGATCGAAGTACATCTCCAATTCTGGGACGAGCGCACGGAACGGCTGCCCGCGCCCGGTGTGGACGAGTTCTGGGCGCGGCGCAGCGGGCAGGCCCTGGACACTCCGGACGCGCTGGCATACGCCGGGTTGCATTTGCTGCGGCACCTATTGCGCGGCAGCGCGCGTGCGTGCAATGTCTACGAAATCGCCTGGTTTCTGGAGCGCCACTCGGGCGAAGGACAATTCTGGAATCGCTGGCGGGAGTTGCACGCGCCGGAATTGCGGCGTCTGGAAGCCATCGCGTTTCGATTGGCCCGCGCGTGGTTCGGCTGTGCGCTGGGTCCGGTGGCCGAAGAGGAAGTATCCAGGCTGCCCGCGCCGGTCGAGGAGTGGTTCGAGGCGTTCGCCTTCTCACCGCTCGAATCCCCGTATCATCCCAACAAGGATGAGTTGTGGCTGCACCTGGCCCTGCTCGATTCCGCGCGCGACAAACTGGCGGTGGTCCGGCGGCGGCTGCTGCCCACGCTGCCGGGTCCGGTGGATGCCGTCTGCATCCCGAAGGCGCAACTCACGCTCGGCCGCCGCATGCTCAAGTACGCCCGGACTGCGCGGTTTCTCGCTGGGCGGGCGGTGTTTCACACACGCGCGTTTGCCGCGTTGCTCCAAAGCGGCGTGCGCTGGCGGATGCGCTCCAGCGGCCTGAGCGGCGGTTACTGGCTCTTTCTGGGCGCCAGCTCGTTCTTTGTGCTGGGCATGTTCATCTACGTGCTGCTGTACAACCTGTACCTGCTCGATCTGGGCTTCCGCGAGGACTTTGTGGGGCAGGTGTCGAGCGCATCCACGGCGGGCATGGTGGCGGCCATTCTGCCCGCCGCGGCCCTGGCGCGCCGTTGGGGATTGGGCAAGCTGTTGTTCGTGTCTTTTGCGTCGGTGGGCGCGATCTCGGCTGTGCGGGTGTTGGTGACGAGCCGGACGCCGCTGCTGACGCTGGCATTCTTGAGCGGTGTGGCGTTCTCGCTGTATGCCGTCTCGCTGGCTCCCGCCATCGCGCGGCTGACCAGCGATAAGGCGCGCTCCACGGGCTTCAGCGTCTCGACGGCCAGCTCCATCGCGCTGGGGATCTTCGGCGGCTGGCTGGGGGGACACTTACCTGGCTGGCTGGGAGGCAAGCGGCCCGCCATGCTGGCCGGATGCGCGCTGCTGGCGCTGGCGCTGTGGCCCTCGGCGCGGCTGCGCATCGGGCCCGCGCCTGCCGAAGGCGCCAAGCTCTACCCGCGGAATCGTTTTGTGGTGCGGTTCCTGATCGTGTGGGCCATCTGGAGCCTGGCGACCGGATCTTTCAATCCGTTCTTCGCCACCTTCTTCGCCCGCTTGCATACGCCGGTGGAGCGCATCGGGCTGATCTTCTCCGGGTCGCAACTGGCGCAGGTGCTGGCGCTCATGCTGGCGCCGCTGGTGCTGCGGAAAATGGGGCTGGTGAGCGGCACGGCCGCCATGCTGATGGCCACCGCGCTGGCGCTGGGTGGTCTGGCTGCCGGTCCTACGGGCTGGGCCGCGGCGGCCGTATTCATGACTTACACGTCCTGTCAGTGGATGTCCGACCCTGGCGTCAACACGCTGTTGATGGATCGCGTGCGCGAGCAGGAGCGCACGGGCGCAGCCGCCCTGATGATGCTGGTATCGTTCGCGGCGCAGTTGGTGGCCTCGCTCGCAGGCGGGGCGGCCATCGCGAGGTTCGGATACTCCGCGATGCTGGCCTGCGCTGCTGGGTTGGCGGCGGTGGCGGCGGTGGCGTTCCGGACATTGCCGGCGGGGCACGCGGTGGCAGCGGTCGGCACCGCGGAGCCGGCGTTGCTGCAGGCGCCGGTGACGGATAGCGTTCGGGAGTGAAAGAGGCGCACCACCAGCCAAAATCGCACGCCAACCCCGCCAATATCCATCGCTCCTCACCGCACCTCGAAACCGGGCGGTCTGGCAAAATTGGCTTCGTTGTGCGCCGGGATAAACCGGCATGATGTGCTAGCCCTTGCCGTTTTTCAGAATCTCGATGCTTCCGTTGTTGTTGGTGAGACGCATGGGACAGCCGCCGCCGCCGATGTTGCCGTTCAGCGAATCGGCGCTGACGTCGCCGGAGATGGTCATCGGGAAGTCGGAATGGATCTTGCCAAATGACGTCTTGGCGGCCACCGCGTAACTGGCGTTGTCCGGCACCCGCACGCGCACTACGGAAAAACTCGTGCGAATACCAACCGGCCGGCACGCCTGACCCTGCAGCGACACTTCCACGACGCCGTTCTGGTTTTCGACATCCACCGAGCCCGCCACTCCGTCGAGCAGCACGGCTCCGAAGCTGGTCTTTACATTGGCGGCGTTGCGAATGGCGGAGGCTTTGACGGCGCCGTTGGAATCCTCCACGGTCAGCACTCCGCCGACCCGGTCCGCGGTTACCAGTCCGAAACTGGTTTTCAGCGAGGCTTCCTCGCCGACGTCAGACACCGTGATGGGGCTGTTCCCCCCGACGATGCGAATTCCCTTGTGCACGTCGCTGACATCCACGCGGCCGAACGAGTTCTCGATGGTCGCGGATTCGCCCACTTTGCGGCCAATCACTGCGGAGTTTGCGGCGCGCACAGACAGGAGCTTGCCGATATCGCCGAAGCGCACGGTACTGAAACTGGTGTTCAGCTCGGCCGAGCCGGTGACGCTATTCGCCTCTACCTCGCCGTTGGCGTTGCCGACGACCAGGTTCCCCTTTACGCCGCTTACGGTCACCTTGCCGAACGAATTGGTGATGCGCACATCGCCGCCCGCGCCCGTAACCTGCACGGCGCCGTTGCCGTTCACGATCGTGCCGCCGTGTCCCGGATTGGTTACGGTGACATTCGCAAAGCGGTTTTTGACGTTCACGATGCCGGTGACATCGGAAACATCCACGCTTCCGTTGCCATTCCGGATAGTCACATCGCCTGCATTGCCCGTGACCTCGACGGCCGCAAACTGGTTCTCCAGACGCTGTGTACCGCGCCCGTTGCGGAAGGTCAGCTTTCCATGCGCATTGGTGACATCCGCATTGGCCTTCAGATCCTCAATGCTGACGCTGCCGAAACTGTTGCGCAGCTCCAGCGGCGCGGTTTCCGGCATGGTCACGTCCAGGTTGACCGAGTAGGAAAGATTGTGGAAGCCGAAGAAGCCGTCGTGCTCCTCCTTCGGATATTCCGTGCGAATGACCAACGCCGAACCGGCCGGCGCGACCTCGATCCGGATCTGTTCGGCGACGCGCTTGGCTTCGGCGTCGTTGGAGGCGGAAACGCGGATGGAAGCGTGAACCACGACGTCCCGGCCGGCGTGCGTACGGAGGTTGACGCTGCCCATCCGATGTTCCAGCCGCACGCTTTGGCCGCTGGCCAGGGTCACGGTTTTGTCGAAGTTCCGCGAGTATTCGTCCCGCGCGAACGCCTGCACCGCCAGTAGCAGGGTCATTCCAAAAATCGGGCCGTACATCATACTATTGCGCACGTTGCAAAATCTCCTTCAGGGTATCTTGTTTATCGCGGTACAACACCGCCAGTTCGGCTTGTAGCTGCGCATTGAAGCGGTTATGACTCACGGTGGAACGCACGTTGTCAATCTCGGAGTCGAGCACCAGCAGCTTCTCGCGGGCGGCGATAGCCACGGGGTTTTCCGAAGCGTTTAGCTTGGCCTCGGCGAGGCGCGAGAGCTTGTCGATCGAGGCGCGGTAAGCCGTCTCGGTCTGTTCGACTTCTTTCAACGTTTGCTCGGTCAGAAAGTCGCTATCCTGCGGCGCGGCGGGCACTGGCGCCGGCCGCGAGTACTTCACAATGAGAACCGAAACCGCGATCGCCAGGACTGCGGCAATGCCGGCCATCATGCGCCAATCGAAGGGCCTGTTGAAGCCATGCGGTTTGGCCGTCTTCTGATGCGCCACCAAGGTCCGGCGGATCTTGGGCCACAAGTCGGGAGTCTCCCACTCTTCGCGGAGACCCGGCGCCACGGCCGACATTTCGCTCCAGAGCCACAACTCGCGGCGGCAAGCGTCGCAAACCTTGGCATGCTCGCGCGCATCCGGCAGCAGTTCCGGGACCGCCAGTGCGCGCTCCAGGTCTTTGCAATCGAACGTCATGCGCGGCTCTCCGTCAACAATCGTTTCAACTCCCGTTTGGCCTCAAACAGCCATTTCTTGGAGGTGCCTTCCGGGATTTCCAGAATGGCGGCCACCTCGGAATGGCGGAAGCCCTCCACCTCGAACAGCCAGAACACCATCCGGTACTGCGGATGTATACGCCCGAGCGCGTGCCGGATGGCCACCTGCAGCGGCACGTTGCTCGGTATGGCCGGCGGCTCAGCCGAGAGCTGCGACTCGGCCTGCCGTTTGCGCTTGCGGCCCGTGTCGTAACAGCAATTCAGCAGGATGCGATAGATCCAGGGGGCCAGTCCGGAATCGAGATGGATGGCGCCCGCCGCGCGATATATTTTCAAAAACGCTTCCTGCACCGCATCCTCGGCGTCGGCGCGATCTGCAAGCAAATGAAACGCAATGCTCTTCATGCGCCCGGCGTGCGCGGCGTAGATCTCCTCGAACGCAGATAGATCCCCGCGTTTGGATGCCTGAATCAGGTCGGCGTCGCTGCGCGCGCTCAGCCGGCCGGCGGCCATTGCCAGGGGCATTCTGATTGTTATAACGCTGGGGAGGGGCGGAAGGTTCTAAAGATTTTTGCGCGGGCCGGGGCTCGCGGCGCACTTTTGCGCATCGCGGCCAATGGGTGACCGCTGCGTGGCGTGCTCGGCTGCCATCGCGTTGGGCGTTGCCAACACCCCAGCGCGGTCTAAAAGGCGGCCTGATTGGAGTGGGCCCTAGATTGAGGTTCCTGTACAATGGACGTACGCTGCGTGCAATATCACAGTTCGTGTTGCTTCTCGTTGCGCTCATGGTGGTGCTACTTATGGTCGCACCGCACGGGGCGCCCCCTCCCGATCCGCCTCCGTACATCGGCGTATTCGTTCCGGTGCCCATTTCGCCTCCGGGAACTGCAGGCCTGCGAGCAATCTCCCGACACCCCGTTATCGCCGATGGGTATCGATACATGCCCGCGAGAATTGATTCGGCGCTTGCACGGGCGGTTGCGGAGAACGGGCATTCATTGGCAGGGGGAAGTCAGGGTGAATTGGGACAAGACAATGTATCGCGGAGATCCGTATCTCGTTACTATGCGGGTAGCCAGGAGAGTGGTTGAGGACTTCGAACAAGGTCTGCAAGCGTCGTTTACAAAGCGATACTCCCGGAGTCGAGATTACCACGAGGATGCGCGGACTCTTACAGTCCGATGGCGGAGTCGACATCTCTGGAGCCGAGCCACCAACGCAGGTGATCGACGGCGGCGAGCACTATACCCAATGGACTTGGGTGGTGAGCCCGAAATCACTCGGTCCTCACAAGCTACCAATCACCTTAGAGTGCCTGGTTACGGGCGACCAAGTTCCTGAAACGGCGAGCGTGTCGTACCAGGATTACCTGGATGTAGAAGTGCGAGAGACGCTCGCGGATATCAAGCGACGCTTCCTTGAGACCAAGACACCTGACGCGCTATACGTTCTAGTAACAGCAATTCTCGCGAGTTTCCTTACATATATCTGGAAGAATGCTTTACTTCTCGTGAAGAGCACCAAGCATCGCCTATCGAACCGGCGTTCGACCCGAAAATAGGACAATGCCGGATCACCAGCGTTCCTTTGCTCGCGGGGCTGATGATGAAGGGACCTTGAAGGGCATTCATTGTGACCTCTACCAGTTCGGCCGTGGGTGTCTTGAGTTCGCTTTTCGGAACGACCGATGCTTGCTATTCCAGGATCTCACGCAGCGCCACTTTGAGAGACTCGGGCGCGGCTTCCTCGGCGAAGTAGCGGTCGGCCAATGCGTTCGCGCGAGCACGTCGGCCTTGAGGGCCGCGCGAACTGCGCCGCGCCTTGCAATCCCACCCTGGCAGTCCGACGCCGGGAAGGCTGCGGCCAATTGCTCCTCAATCGAGGAAACTTCCAACCAAGCCCCTGCCGCGGCGCAAACGCCGCGGGATTCGAGTTCCTGGGCCCGCCAGATGGCGTCGGTCACCAGCGTGTTGAGTTCGTCCGTATCCATAATCCATTCGGCGCCCACGACACCTGGCACAAACCCTGCGTCCCGAAGAGTCGAGACGCGGCACGCAAAGTGCGTGCGCCACAAGCTACGCCCCAATTGCGAACAAATACTTTGCGCCGCGCACCAGGAGCAGATCGCCCCCGGGCGGGGTCGCCAAGCACTGGCTCGCCGATCGGATTCTTCGACAGCAATTCGTACCGCGCGCCGGACTCACCACATACACGTCGCCAACGCTTGTGAAAAGGAAACGATCCTCGGTTTGCGTCAGCCAGCGCTTGACGCGGGCATCGGGCTCACCGCGCCGGGAGAACTCCGACAGGACATTGGTGTCCAGCAGGAAGCCCGTCATAGATCGACGGCGCGCGGGTAATCTTTCGACCTTTGAATGTTGAGTTCCGACCCGGCAAAGGGCGCGGCAGTCAGAACATCGATAAGCCGTTTGTGCGAAGGCTTCGCAAGACCATCGACACCCCGCGCCTGCCCGGCCACGATCTCCTGGAGATAGTCGCTGAGGGACATGCCGCGTTCGCGCGCTTGGGCCAGCAGCTCTTTCTCAACTTCCGGATTCAGATCGATTGTGACCGTCATGCCCGTTCACTCTCAGAATAAATCTCTTTCGGCGGAAAGGCGCAAATAGGTCCGATGTCGTTTGCGGAACTCACAATTCGCTTAACCTCCTCAAGCATCCCGACCAAGACAGATTCCAGGGGACTGGTGGTTCTCCGGCTTGGGCCAGGGATATGGCTTACTCCTACTGTCAAGGAAATTTGAAGGTTGTAGGGCACCTCGCTCTTCGACGCGGAGAAAAAATGTGCAATTTCATCGCCATTTTCGAGAGGCTTATTGAGCCATACGGTCAGGGAGACGATTTGAGAGACTGCCCGCGTGAAGCTAAGTTGCCCGGTGGAGTTGCAGTTATAAGTGACGTGTACCAAACGGTGCTTGTCGATATTGTTGAAGTCGTTGAGAACGGCCATAATGGGAGGAAGTTCGGCGTGCGCTCTGTTGTATGGCTGTTTACTTTCGATGAACTTCTGGGCCTCCTCTGTCAAGGATGCGATTCTGTATCGTTGGCCATTGAAATCATCCGGCGTGTCACACAAGGGGAATTGCAGCACGCGGGGCTTATCTGGCATTCCTTTGGGACCTTCCAGGGCCAGATTGTAGACCAAATGGTCCAAGGCGCAACGCAGGTTTTGCGCGCAATCCCCCGCAATAAGAGCGTACCTTTCAAAATTAGCCGCCCCTTTAACGTCAAGGATGAGACTGTGGCGGCCAGACTCAGGCTCGAACTTTTTGATAACGCCATACGGCTCACTGTTGAGCCATGCGCGGATTTCACTCTTGAGAGTCTCCAAGTGTTCTGTAGCCCTGTCGATTTTAGCCACGAGCTTTTAAACCGGAGACGATCTAGCGCACAAGGTTGCGGCACCACGCTTCATAGTACAAAGCGCCCTACACCTGAGTCAAGTATGTTTTTACCTTGGCAAGACCGGCAGGGAC
>ODAK010006762.1_pt1 | contig 11538 bp, 9 predicted proteins | sample 1539591 | NCBI WGS metagenome assembly ODAK01 (sample SAMEA3539303, study PRJEB22396) | soil metagenome | biome: tundra; feature: field; material: soil | place: USA | collected 2010-05 | depth 0.15 m | reverse complement strand
TGCGGGTGCCAATACAAAGTGAGCGTCATGTCGAACCCGTGGACGAAAAAGAACCCGTTTATGAGTATGTGGCTGAGCGGGGCGAATGCGGTCGCAAATCGCGCCCGCGGCCACGCCACGGCAGCGGCGAAGCGGCAGGGCGCGGCCCTGGCGAAGGACACCGCCCGTGTCTGGACGCGCGCATGGCTTACCGCCATCACGCCCAAGCGGCGACGATGAGCGGCGCGTCCCTTATCGCTGCGTAAGCATCGGTTCGCTTGACATGTTGTTTTCGCTAAAACCGCCAGCCCGGGCGGCAATACTGGGCGGCATGATCCGGCGCGCGCTGCGGGACCGGGTGGCGCTGGCCGGCGTGTCGGAAGTTGTGGCGTTCGGATCCAATCCCGGCGCACTGCGGATGCTGGTGCATGCCCGCGCTCGGATGCCTGCGGGCCGGCCACTGGTCGTCGTCCTGCACGGCTGCGGCCAGCAGGCCGCGGCCTTTGCCTCCGAGTCCGGTTGGCTCGCACTCGCGGACGAATTAGGATTCTCCCTGCTGCTTCCGGAACAGGTTCACGATAACAATCGAAGCCGCTGCTTCAACTGGTTCCGCCCCGATGACGTCCGGCGCAGCAGTGGCGAGGCGATGTCGATCCGCCAGATGCTGCGCGTCGCGGTCGCACGCTACTCGTCCGATCCCAAGCGGGTCTTCATTGTCGGATTTTCCGCGGGCGGCGGCATGGCCGCTGCGATGCTGGCCGCCTATCCTGCGGTATTCGCGGCAGGGGGCGTTGTCGCGGGCATGCCGGTCGGCTGTGCCAAAACCCAGATCGGGGCGATGCTCCACATGCGGCGGGCGGATACGTCGCGGTCACGGCAGGCGCTCGCCGGCGACGTCCGTGAGGTGACGCGGGCCCGATCGCGAAGGGTCTGGCCGCGCATCTCGATCTGGCAAGGCAGTCGTGATCGTACCGTCGATCCGGCGAACGCCGATGCGCTCGCGGCGCAGTGGAGCGAATTACATGGCCACGTCGCGGTACCCAGGACCGACGAGCTGACGGCAGGACATCGGCGTCGCGCGTGGGGTCGCCCTGATCGGCCGCCCGCAGTGGAGCTGTGGACCATTCCCAGCATCGGTCATGGATTTCCGGTTGATCCCGGCGCGCCCGGGAGCGGCCACACGGGTCCGTGGGTGGTGAATGCTGGTCTGTCCGCCGCGCGGCGGATCGCCGCCTTTTGGCTTCTGGACCGCGGCCACTAATCGACCGCGGCTTCTGCGAAGCGGGATGGATGGCCGCGTTGCGCTGGAGGTCCGCACAGGTCGAATCCAGCCAATCACTGAAGGCCGAACGAACGGCAGGTTTCCGGCCTCGCATGCTCCGGACCTGCCATTCCGCTATCAGCCAATATCGGTCGTTATGCGGCCAGTCGCAAAAAGTCCGAAAAGGGTCGTGTGTAGTCCTACAGCGAGCAGTTACTCCGCTCAGCCTGAGCGCCGGTTGAACCGCTTCGCGGCTCAACCCGTCTCGGCCCGCGCCTACACCGCGCTGCCCGCGGCGTGGTCACGGACGATGTCAACCTGCCGGTACAGATGGCCTGTCTACCCGCGGCGCGTATCGGGATGTAAGCCCCGACCTAACGAAGTCCACCCTCACTTCGCCACGGCCGGCTGCTTGGCCACGTCCTCCGCCACGTTCGACCCCGCCTGCAGAAACGCGCGAATATTGCGCACCGCCTGACGCAGCCGGTGGTTGTTCTCCACCAGCGCGATGCGGACATAGCCTTCGCCCTGCTCGCCAAAGCCGAGGCCTGGCGACACCGCCACCTTCGCCCGCGCCAGCAACAGCTTGGAGAATTCCACCGAGCCCAGAGAGGCGTAGCGTGGCGGGATGGGCGCCCAGGCGAACATGGAGCCATCGGGCATTGGCATGTCCCAACCGGCGCCGAGCAGGCCTTTGATCAGCACGTCGCGGCGGTCTTTGTACAGTGCGCGCATTTCCGCGACGCACTCCTGCGGGCCGGTCAGCGCGGCGACGGCGGCGACCTGGATCGGCGTGAAGGCGCCGTAGTCCAGGTATGACTTCATCCGCGTCAATGCATGGATCAGCCGCGGATTGCCCGCCGCGAACCCCATCCGCCAACCCGGCATCGAGTAGGTCTTCGACAGCGAGGTGAACTCGACGGCGATGTCTTTCGCCCCGGGCACCTGCAGGATCGACGGCGGCGGCTTGTCGTCGAAATAGATCTCCGCGTAAGCGAGGTCGGACATCACCCAGATTTCATGCCGGCGGGCGAAGGCGACGATCTCGCGGTAGAAATCCAGATCGGCCATATGCGCGGTCGGGTTCGATGGGAAATTGACGATCAGCGCGGTCGGCTTGGGCACCGAGGCCCGCCCCGCGCGATCCAGCGCGCGCAACATCTCGTCATCCGGCGTGGCGGGAACACTGCGCACGCCGGCTCCGGCGATGATGAAGCCGAACTGGTGGATCGGATACGACGGGTTCGGCACCAGAATGGTGTCGCCCGGACTGGTGATCGCCGAGGCAAGGTTCGCCAGACCCTCCTTGGACCCGAGAGTCGCGACGACCTCGGTCTCCGGGTTCAGATCGACGTCGAACCGGCGGCGGTAATAGGCGGCGAGCGCTCGGCGCAGGCCTGGAATGCCGGCGCTGACGGAGTAGCGGTGCGAACGCGGGTCCTGCACCGTCTCGATCAGTTTCTCCACGATGTGGCGTGGCGTCGGGCTGTCCGGATTGCCCATCCCGAGGTCGATGATGTCCTCGCCTGCCGTGCGTGCCTTGGCCTTTGCCGAATTGACCTCGGCGAAGACATAGGGCGGCAGACGGCGGATGCGGTGGAACTCACCGGATTGCTCGGAACTCATGGATAGCCTTTCTGGGAAGAGGGGGCTTTCGGGGTTGAGGAACGGCTATTGTAGCAGACGCAGACTCGCGCCGCGACCCGCCGATTCGGCATTCAGCCGCAACATCGCATACGGCACACCCTGGGCCACCAAAGCGGTAGCCAGAGCGCGCGCCCGGGACAGACCGAGGCCGAGTGCGTCCGACTGCGCGACCGGGTCGGACGAGGTGGCGCCTCCGTATCCGGTAATGGCGATCCCCTGATCGCCCCTGGCCGCCGCGAGAGCTCTGACCTCCACCAGCGCCGGATCATTCAGCGCGGCGGACCCTTGAGCGAAATCGACGACGGTGCCCTTTGGTGGGGCCGGCGAGGGAGGTGCCGCCGTCAGCGGGATCAGCGGTGGCGGTGGCGGGGGGGCGATATCGGGACGCGGCGGCTCCTGGGTTGGCAGAGGCGGGAGTTGCCCGTTGGCGACGCGCTCAGCCGCGGCCTGGCTGGATACCGGCGGGACGGCTTGTATCGTACCCGGGGCGACCGGCGCCGCCGTTCGCGGTTTGGCTGAAGGCGGCGGATTAACGCCTGGCGCGGCCGGCGGCGAGGCGGCCACCAGCGCCGCGCTGGCGCCAGGCTCCCGGCCCGCGGGCTGTCGCGCTTGCGGTCCCTGGCTGAACAAAGCTGGCGGGGGCCTCGGCGCGGCCGGTATTGGCGCCAGGGCCGCCGCCTGATCCGCCTTGATCCGATCGGTGATCAGGCCCGCGGTCATCTGGTTCCATGCCGCGCTATCAGGCCGCGGCGGTTTGGGGGGAACGGTGGCGAGGTTCGGGTACGGATCGTCGTTTCCCGGTGGCGGAGGGCGCTGCTCGGCGACCTTGCCCCCGATCGCCTCGTGCCACCAGGCCTCCGGGCCCGACGTGTGGTAATTGGAACAACCGCTGACGCATGCGAGCCAGGCCAGCAGGAGCGGACGCGTACGTGAGCCCGGCGCGCGCCAACCTTGAACGAACGCCCAGGCATCCCTAGGTTGCCCGTCATTCTCGAGATACGCCATCAGCTGGACCCACCCAGTTTGCCGGCACCAGTCGTAGCCGGAGACCAGGCCGGCGCAAAGGATAACGTCCATGAGTGAGCCGGAAAAGCCCAACAGTCCCGATTTCAAACTGCCGAACCCGGCCGTCTTTGGGCACACCATGGCCGATATCGCCGAGCGGTCGCAGCGGATCGTGACCGAGTGGTTGAAGCGTATGCCGAAGGAGGAGCACGACACCGATCCCCTGAATATCGGCAGCGCGTTCATGGAGATGACGGCGCGGCTGATGACCAACCCCGCCCGTCTGATGCAGGCGCAGTTCGGACTATGGCAGGACTACATGTCGCTGTGGCAGAATACCGCGCGGCGCATGATGGGGATCGACACCGAACCGGTGATCGATTCCGCCTCGGGCGACCGGCGATTCAAGGACTCCGCGTGGAAAGACAACGAGGTTTTCGACTTCATTAAACAGTCGTACCTGTTGAGCGCACGCTATGTTCAGGACGTGGTGACGCATGTCGACGGACTGGACGACAAGACCGCTCAAAAAGTCGATTTTTACTCGAAGCAGTTCGTCGATGCGATGTCGCCGTCGAACTTCGTGCTGACCAATCCGGAGGTGCTGCGCAAAACCGCCGAGACGGGCGGTGAGAATCTGCTCAAAGGCCTGAGCAACCTGTTGACGGACCTGGAACAGGGCAAGGGCAAGCTTCGCATCAAAATGACCGACATGGACGCCTTCAAACTGGGCGAGAACATCGGCGTCACCCCAGGCAAGGTTGTTTACCAGAACGATCTGATGCAGTTGGTGCAATATAATCCGACAACGGCCATGGTACTGAAGCGGCCGTTGCTGATTGGGCCGCCCTGGATCAACAAGTTTTACATCCTCGATCTGCGGCCGCGGAACAGTTTCGTGAAGTGGGCGGTCGCGCAGGGACATACGGTGTTCGTGATCTCCTGGGTCAATCCGGATGAGAAACTGGCGGAGAAGAACTTCGCGGATTACATGAGGGAGGGTTACCTCGCTGCGCTGGACGCCATCGAGCAGGCGACCGGCGAGCGCGAGGTGAACGTGATCGGTTATTGCCTTGGCGGCACGTTGTTGGCCGCGACGCTGGCGTATATGGCGGCGACGGGTGATGACCGGATCAAGACCGCGACCTTCTTCGTAACCATGATGGATTTCCAGGAAGCCGGCGAACTGGGCGTATTCATCGACGAGGAGCAGTTGAGCGCGCTGGAAGACAAGATGAACAAGCGCGGCTATCTCGAAGGCAGCGAGATGGCGACGACGTTCAACATGCTGCGGGCGAACGATCTGATCTGGTCGTTCGTGGTGAACAATTATTTGCTTGGGAACGATCCGTTTCCGTTCGATTTGCTGTACTGGAACGCGGATTCGACGCGGATGCCGGCGAAGATGCACAGCTTCTATTTGCGGAAGATGTATCAGGAGAATTTGCTGCGCGTACCGGGCGGAATCGAGCTGGCCGGTGTACCGATCAATCTGGAGAAGATCACCACCCCCGCGTATTTCCTGTCGACTCGGGAAGATCATATCGCGCCGTGGAAATCGACCTATCGGGGCACGCAGCTTCTGGGTGGGCCGAAGCGCTTCGTGCTGGCGGCGTCGGGGCATATCGCGGGCGTGGTCAATTCACCCGATGGCGGGAAATACAACCATTGGATCAATGAGGACCTGCCGCCCGATCCGGACCAATGGTTCAAGGGGGCGACGGAACTCGCGGGTTCGTGGTGGCCGGATTGGCATCGCTGGATCTGCGCGCATGGCAAAACGCAGGTCGCGGCGCGCGAGCCGGGTGATGGGAAGTTGCAGGTGATCGAGGACGCACCCGGCAGTTATGTAAAGGTGCGGCTGAGTTAACGTGCCTCGCGTCATGGCCCAGGCCATGACGCGAGGCGGGCTTCGTTACGCTGACCGCGCGTCCATCGCCGCGCGCATATATCGCGCACCGGCGGTGATCGCTCGCCGCCCGGCGGACAGGCGTGGGTGGAACAAATGCCAGACATGTAGCATTTCGGGCCACACCTCCAACGTCAGCGGCACATCCGCCGCGCCCGCGACACTCGCCAGCCGGGTCGAGTCATCCAACAACGTTTCGACCGAGCCAACCTGGATATACAGCGGCGCGATCCCCCGCAGGTCCGCGTAAATCGGTGCCGCCAGCGGCGAGCGCGGATCGGCCGAGCCCAGATACTGCCGCGCGATCTCCAGAATCGCGTCTTTTTGCACGGTCGGATCGCGGCTCGCGTTGCTGGTCATGGTGCCGCCGATGGCCTCCATGTCGACCCAGGGCGAGATGCACCAGCCGCAGGATGGCTGCGCCAGCCCGGAGTCGCGGATCGCCACCAGCGCCGCGACGACGAGACCACCGCCCGCGCTATCGCCCGCCAGCGCGATGTTGGTGGGCTGGATGCCTTGCGCGAGCAAATAGCGATAACCGGCGACCGAATCCTCGACCGGCGCGGGAAACGGGCTCTCCGGCGCCAGCCGATAATGTAACGCCAGCGTCCGCCCGCCGACATCGCGCGCGATCTCCGATGCCAGATGGCGATGGCTGTCGAGCGAGCCGAACACGTAACCACCACCGTGAAGATACAGCACCGCGCGGCGCGTGTCGGCGCCCGGCGCGCTGGTCCATTCCGCCGGTACGCCGTTGGCGGACACCTTCGCCACCGCGATATCACCCGCGGTGGGAAACAGTTGCGCGTATCCGTCCATTCCTCGGCGCCGCTCGGCGATATCGGTCACCTTTGGACGTTGCGCCAGCATTTCGCGGAGTGCCGCGACTTCCGGATCGGCCATGATGCATCCTCCTTCTTGAACCCTCTGGACGAAACCATAGCGCCCGGCTGCGAGATAGACTACTGTCTGGTAAGACCCCCTACCGAAGGGTCCGCCAAGGGAGTTGCAGCCCGCCGAACGAATGACCACAAACAGGCACGAGGACGGCCATGAACGCACCAGTCGACGTCGATCTGAAAGCGCGTGCGCATACTTTGCCGCTGGAGGAACTCGATCCGAGCGATCCGCGGATTTATTACGAGGACGCCTGGCAACCGTATTTCGAGCGGTTCCGGCGCGAGGCTCCGGTGTACCGCGTCAAGGACAGCCCGTACGGACCATACTGGTCGGTGGCGAAATACAAGGACATCATCCAGGTCGAGGTGAACCACAAGGTGTTCTCCTCATCCGATGAAGTCGGCGGCATCATGATCAACGACGCCCCGAAAGGCATGGAGCGGACCAGCTTCATACGCATGGACCCGCCGGAACACGATGAACAGCGCCGCGAAGTCAGCTCCACCGTCAACCCGGTCACACTGGCGAAAATGGAGGAGTTGATCCGCACCCGCACCAACATGGTGCTGGACAAGTTGCCGCGGAACGAGCCGTTCAACTGGGTCGAACACGTTTCGATCGAGCTGACGTCGATGATGCTCGCGACCTTGTTCGATTATCCGATCGACGACAAAGCCCGGCTGATCAAATGGTCGGATACGTTCATCTGCGACATCAACGCGCCGGACGCGCCGGTGAAGTCGGAGGTAGAACGCTTCGCCAAACAGATGGAATTCGCCGAATACATGAACACGTTCTGGGAGGAACGCGCGAAGAAGCCGAAAAGCTTCGATGTGATCTCAATCCTGGCGCATGGCGACGCGACGAAGAACATGACGCTGCGGGAGAAGATGGGGGTCCTGATCCTGTTCCTGGTCGGCGGCAACGACACGACGCGAAACTCGATGACCGGCGGGTTGTGGGGCCTGTCACAGTTCCCGGATCAGTTCCAGAAACTGCGGGAGAACCCGGCGCTGACCACCAGCCTGGTTCCGGAAATCGTCCGCTGGCAGACGCCGGTGATCCACATGCGCCGCACCGCGACCGAAGACTACGAACTGCGCGGCCATCAGATCAAAGCCGGCGACAAGGTCGTGGTCTGGTACATCTCCGGCAACCGCGATGAGGAACACATCGAAAATCCGAACCAGTTCATCGTCGATCGGGCGCGGCCTCGGGAACACATGTCGTTCGGTTTTGGTATCCACCGGTGTCTGGGCAATCGGCTGGCGGAAATGCAACTGAAGATTCTGTGGGACGAAGTGCTGCGCCGCGACCTGAAGATCGAGGTGTTGGACAAGCCGGTCTACGCTTACTCCAACTTCCTGCACGCGATCCGGAACCTGCCGGTGCGTATCGCCGCCTGATCACGTTATCTCCCACGTCATCCCCCGGCCGGGAGATGACGTGGGCGCCGTTGAAGCGCCCGCCCGGTCATGGTACCCGCGCGGCTGGTAATCCCGCCGCCAGAGGAACGGATGACAACCACGCGCAGCGTTCTGGCCCGCACCGTCCGCGGTGCCGGTTGGGTCATCGCCTGGCGTCTGGGCGTGCGAGTACTGGGCCTGATCAGCACGCTGATCCTGGTGCGGCTGCTGGTGCCGTCGGATTTCGGACTGCTCGCCCTGGCCGCGAGCTTCGCCCAAACGGTCGATGGCATGATGACGCTCGGCACCGAGGAAGCGGTGATCCGCCAACCATCGCCCGATCGGAACGTTTACGACACCGCGTGGACGCTGAACGTCATCCGAGGGCTGACCGTCACCGTGATCGTCCTGCTCAGCGCGGTTCCGGTCGCCAATTTCTTCGGCGATCAGCGCCTGCTCTCCGTCATGATGGTCATCGCCTTGCCGCCGCTGTTTGACGGTCTGTCGAATATCGGCACGGTCGACTTTCGCCGCGATATGCAGTTTCAGAAAGAGTTCGCGATCATGGTGGTGCCGAAGCTGTTCGGCATCGTGGCCACGCTGACCGCCGCGTTCGTTCACCCCAGCTACACCGCGTTGCTCTATGGCATCGTCACCAACCAGTCCTTGCGCAGCGTTATGAGCTACGTGATGCACCCGTTCCGGCCTCGGTTTTCGTTGCGTGCGTGGCGTGGACTGATTGGGTACTCGATATGGACCTGGCTGCTGACCCTGGCGATCCTGCTGCGTAACCGAAGCGACACGCTGCTGTTGGGCCACCTGACCAACTCGACCTCGGTTGGAATTTACGCCGTCGGAGCGGAAGTCGCATCATTGCCGACCAGTGAACTGGTGGAGCCGTTGTGCCGGGCGTCGTTCGCCGGATTCGCCGCCGCGAATCGCGAAGGGGTCTCGGTCACCGAAACCTTTCTTCGGCTGATGAGTTCCGCGGTTCTCGTTATACTTCCGGCAGGTCTGGGCCTGGCATTGGTCGCCGCGCCGCTGGTGCGGCTTGCCTTCGGCCCAGGATGGGATGCGGCGGTGCCGGTGCTGCGCGTATTGGGGCTCGCGGGCATCATGACGGTATTTGGCCAGGTCAGTTTGCACTTGATGAGCGCTCAAAGTTTGCTCGGGCGATTGACGGCTGTCGCGCTGGCCGGAGCGGTGCTGCGGATCGCATTGCTCCTGCTGCTGATCCCGCCGTTCGGCGTGGCCGGTGCCGCCTGGGCCGCCGCGATCGCGATCTGTGCCGATCAGGGCGCGACGCTGGTCATGGCGCTCCGGCATTTGAAAATTCGGATCGGTGCGTTTGTCAACCATATCGTGCGGCCGCTGTTCGCATCCGTGGCGATGGCGGGTGGTGTCCTGGCGATTTCGCGGTTGTGGCCAGTGCCGGACAATGACGTCGTGTGGCCGCTGATTGTCGAGGTCGCGACCGGCGCGACAGTTTATACATCGGCGTTGCTTCTGGCCTGGCTGCTGGCCGGACGGCCGGACGGGCCGGAAGCCGATGCGGTCCGGGCCATACGCCGCAATGTCGCGCGAGCGTGATAAGCCAACACTTGTCGGGAGATTGCTCCACTGTCTCGCTGCTCGAAATTGGCGCGGCGCATTATTTCACAACCACCTTGGACCGCATGAATGGATGCAGGCCGCAGACATAAAAGAACGTACCTGCCTTATCGAACTTGTAGGTGAACGTGCCGTCGGTATCCAGCGTCTTCGAATGCACGCCAAGAGCGTTCAGCACAATGCTGTGCGGGATATCGTCGTGATTGGTCCAGGTCACCTCCGTCCCTTTGGCGACGTTCAGCGGGTTCGGAGCGAACCTGAAGTTATCGATCCCAACCTGACTACCCTCGTCGGACCACGCCACCAGAGGAACGATCGGGCCGCCGAGCAACGCGCACAGCAGTACCCTCCGGGCGAGGACGCCCGATTTGAAAAGCACAAACATGAACGTCTCCGTTAGCCGGCGAGGGGCGTATCGACGATCGCGAGCGGCGCCTTCGCGGACACCAGACTTACCTTCGCCGTGCCGAGATGGTTCTTCAATTCTCCGGGCGGCACGGACATCGGACCAGGCGCCGGCGCGACACCAGGCACGCCCCGCGGGAATGCGGTCGAGCGCGCGGTATGGAACGCCACGTGACCCTCAACTTTCTGCATCACCTGATGGATGTGTCCATTCAGCACCGTAACGGAGCCAAACCGTTTCAAGTACGTCAGAGCCTGCCCACCATCAGCGGTGCCCCAGCCCCAGTCCTGATATACGATCCACAGCGGCACATGCGCCATGACCACGATCGGGGTGCTCGCCGATAACGATTTCACATCCTTTTCCAGCCATTCCAACTGGGGCTTTCCAAGATCGCCCAGACCGGCACCTTGCAGGTTCACCACGTTGACCAGACCAATGAAGTGCACACCATGGGCGTTGAAGCTGTACCAGCCATCGCCGCGCGTTCCTTTACCGTAACGCTTCAGGTAGCTCTTGCGGTCCTCTTCAAGGATGTCGTGCTCGCCCGGCACGGTGCAGGCCTGCATTTTCGTGGCGCCCAGCAACTGCGCGCCGGTGTCGAACTGGTCGGGCTTCGACAAATGCGTGATGTCGCCGGTGTGAATGATGAAGGCCGGCTTCTCGGCCATGCCGGTGACGTGGTTCAGCGCCTCCTGAAACGTTCCGGTGACGTTCGCGTTGACCGGCTTGTTGAATCCCAGGTGGCTGTCGCTCACCTGGGCGAAGCTGAAGCCGGTTTCCGCCGCCTCGGCCTGGCCGATGACATGGGACCGGGGAACGCCGCCGGCGACCGTCCAAAGCATCGCGCTGCCTGCCCATGTCATGCATTTCAGAAATCCGCGGCGGTTCGGATCGAGGGATTGAGTGGACATCGTCGCGCTCCCGCACGGCCGGACCTGGATGGCCGGACCTGAGCGCTTGATCCCGTTGCCGCTCCGGTTATTCCCGCGCGGCGGAAGTTTCTTCAGGCGGTCACCCCAGGTCGGCAACGGCGAACGGTGCCGCGACCTCGATCGCCCGCGCGGCGCGGAGCACCAGATCGTCGCGGAACTGCGCCGCCGCGATCTGCACCGCGTTTGGCAAACCATTCCCGCGCGCGCCCATGGGCACGGTAATCGCGGGCTGCCGGCTCAGATTGAATAAATAGGTCCACGGCGCCCATGCCGAGTTGAGCGCGCGCACGGGGTCGGCGGTTGGCGCATCCGCCAACGGAGGCCCGGAAGGAACCGTCGGGCACAACAACAAATCATACCGTTGATGATACCGGCCCATCGCATGCCCTACCTGGGCGCGCAGGGCCTCGCCATCCATGAATTCCACCGCCGTCATGCCGCCCAGAGCGGCGGCGACTTCGCGAATGCCCGCTTCGAGC
>ODAK010006761.1_pt1 | contig 11539 bp, 12 predicted proteins | sample 1539591 | NCBI WGS metagenome assembly ODAK01 (sample SAMEA3539303, study PRJEB22396) | soil metagenome | biome: tundra; feature: field; material: soil | place: USA | collected 2010-05 | depth 0.15 m | reverse complement strand
TCGACTCGGTGCGCCGCGTGACCGGGCGGCCGATTCCGGTGGAGGAGTGCCCGCGGCGCGAGGGCGATCCGGCGGTGCTGGTGGCCAGTGCGGAAAAGATCAAGCAGGAGCTTGGCTGGCAGCCAAAGTTCGCGGACCTCGACGCTATTGTCGCCAGCGCCTGGGAGTGGCACCAGAAGCGCTACGCATGAAGCGGCGAGCGGCTGCAGTGTTCGGGGCTTGGGTTGCCCTGTGCCCGGCTCTGGCCCAGCAGGCCCAGCCGTCGACGCTCGATGACATTCTGCAGCGGCTTGAGAGCAATCTGCTCCACTATGACAACGCGGTTCCCAGCTTTTTCTGTGACGAGCATGTCGTCTCCAGCGTGGAGCCCGGTCTGCGCAACCAGAATACCGTTACCGATTCGGTCTTCCGGCTCAAACGCGTTCTCAACCCCGACCACACCAGCACTCTCGACGAGTCGCGCGAGGTCAAGACCGTCAACGGCCAACCGGCAACATCGCAGGACATCGGCGGGCCGAGCGTGCTCAGCGGAGCTTTCGAAGGTGGCCTCGCCGTCGTTTCCCTCAACCAGAGGGCCTGTATGCGTTACACGCTGCAGCGAATCAAGCGGAACGGCCCACCTGCTCCTTACGTGGTGCGCTTTGCCAGCGACCTGACTCCCGAAAACTCCGCCAATTGTCTGCTGCAGGAGAAAAGCGAAGGGCGCGTGTTCATAGACCCCGGCACGATGCAGATCACGCACATGGAACTCACCACTCCGCACCACGCCATCATTCCCGACAGTAACTACGCCTCACAGGTAGTCGGCGAGCGGGTTATCTCGGTCGATTATGCGCCGGTTGTGCTAGATGGGCAGACCTTTTGGATGCCCGCCACGATCACTTCACGCGCCACCAGCGCGAAAGGTACATACCATGCGATTGCCTGGTCGTTCAAGGCCACGTATCGCAACTTCCACAAGCTTGAAGTCACGTCTCGCATCGTTCCCGCCGGCGAGGCACCCGCACCCTGACGCATGCGTTTCCGCCTGACGCTCAGCGGGAGAGTTTGGCGAGTGCTCGGGTAAGGCGCTCGGGCGGCGGGTCGAGTTGCGAGTCCTTCACTGCGGCTCGGTAGCCGCCCATGTAGATCGAGTACATCACCGCCAGGGCGCAGCCTACGCCGAAGAAGAAGCCGATAAAGGCGCCAATCGCAGCCGACCAGAGGACCGTCATGGGGGCAAGTCTAGCAGTTGGTTCAGGCTGCGGGCACAATGTTTGCCCATCACAGCGGGCATAGCGTACCTTTTTTTCTGCGGGCCAACTTAAACGACACTACAACCACGGGGGATGTGCGTGCATACGTTGGATAGTACGAACATGGAATCGCTGCTGCGGGAGAACCGGGTATTTCAACCGCCCGCGGAGTTTGCTGCGAAGGCGCGCATCGGCAGCGTGGAGCAGTACGAAGCAATGTACCGGCGCAGCGTGGAGCAGCCGGAGGCGTTCTGGGCGGAGGCTGCGGGCGAACTGGAGTGGTTCGCTCCGTGGACGAAAGTACTGGATGGCGAAATGGGTTCGGCCAAGTGGTTTACCGGCGGCAAGTTGAACCTGAGCCACAACTGCGTGGACCGGCACGCCAACGGCGCGCGGCGGGACAAGGTCGCGCTGCTGTGGGAGGGTGAGCCGGGCGAGGTGCGGCGCGTCACCTACGGCGAGCTGCATGTGCAGGTCCAGCGGTTCGCCAATGTGCTGAAGGGGCTGGGCATCAAGCGCGGCGACCGGGTGGCGATCTACATGGGCATGTGTCCCGAGCTGGCGATTGCGATGCTGGCGTGCGCACGGATCGGCGCGGTGCACTCGGTGATCTTCGGAGGCTTCGCGGCGCAGGCGATTGTGGACCGGGTGAATGACTCGGCTTGCGTTGCAGTGCTGACACAGGACGTGAGCTACCGGCGCGGCACCGAGGTGCGACTGAAAGACATTGTGGATGAGGCGATCGACCGCTGCCCGACAGTCCGCAACGTCGTCGTATACCGGCGCGCCGAGGCGTGGGAGCCATCCGTGGCGATGAGGAGCGGCCGCGACCTGTGGTGGCACGAACTGATGAATGAGGCAGAAGCGACGTGCCCCGCGGAGTGGATGGACGCCGAGGACCTTCTCTACATCCTGTACACCTCGGGGACGACGGGCAAGCCGAAGGGGCTGGTTCACACGACCGGCGGCTACTCGGTGCAGAGCTACCTGACCACCAAGTACGTCTTCGATCTGCGCGAGGACGACCTGTACTGGTGCACGGCGGACATCGGCTGGGTGACCGGGCACTCGTACGTGGTCTATGGGCCGCTGCTGAACGGCGCCACGGTGATGATGTACGAAGGCGCGCCGAACTTCCCTGACAACGGACGCTTCTGGAAGATCATCGACGACCACAAAGTGAGCGTCCTTTACACCGCGCCGACGGCGATCCGCGCGTTCATCAAGTGGGGCGACGAGTGGGTGCACAAGCACTCGCTGGCGTCGCTGCGGCTGCTGGGGACGGTGGGCGAGCCGATCAATCCCGAGGCGTGGATGTGGTACCACCGCGAGATCGGCAAGGAGCGCTGCCCGATCGTGGATACGTGGTGGCAGACGGAGACGGGCACGATCATGATCACGCCGATTCCCGGGGCCATTGCAACCAAGCCGGGCTCGGCGACACGGCCGTTTTTCGGGATTGTGCCGGAGGTAGTTACGAAAGAGGGCGAGGCGGTGCCGCTGGGACAAGGCGGGCTGCTGGTGATTCGTAAGCCGTGGCCCTCGATGGCGCGGACGGTGTGGGGCGATGAGGAGCGGTACCGGCAGACGTATTTTTCGCAGATTCCGGGAAGCTACTTTACGGGGGACGGCGCGCGCTGGGACGCGGACGGCTACTACTGGCTGATGGGCCGCGTGGACGACGTGATCAACGTGAGCGGACACCGGCTGGGCACGATGGAGATCGAGTCGGCGCTGGTGGCGCATCCGGCGGTGGCGGAGGCGGCGGTGGTCGGGCGTCCGGATGACCTGAAAGGGCAGGCGATTGCGGCGTTCGTCTCGCTGGAGGGCGGCCACAGGCCGAGCGAAGAGCTGCGCCAGGACCTGCGGAAGTGGGTGGCCAAGGAGATTGGCGCGCTGGCGAGGCCGGACGACGTGCGGTTTACCCAGATGCTGCCCAAGACGCGCTCGGGCAAGATCATGCGCCGGCTGTTGCGCGAGCTGGCGACAACCGGCGATGTGAAGGGCGACACCACCACACTCGAAGACTTCGGGGTACTTGCCAAACTCCGCGAAGGAGACGAGTAGGGTGGCGCCGCTGCGATGTTATGGCGATCTGGCTAGACAGTATTGGTCAACGAGTTGCCCACGCCATTGAAGGCGTTGGCGATGGTATTGTTCAGACCTTTCATGGCGGCGACTGCACCGAGACCGACCAAGGCCGCAACCGAGGCGTATTCGATCAAGTCCTGACCGGAATCTTCATTCACAAACTGGATGAGGTGCTTCATTCGCTCCGTTGGTGCGACTAGGTCTGCCTGATCCAGGGTGATATAGACTACATAGTCTATACATTTCTGAGAGGATGATATGGCGAAGATGGAGAAGACGGAGATGCGGGCGAAGCTGTTCCGGAACGGAGGGAGCCAGGCAGTGCGGCTCCCGAAGGAGTTCCAGTTTATGGGGACGGAGGTGCGCGTCCGGAGATCCGGGAATGGCGTTCTGCTGGAGCCGGTGGGGCCGCAGATTGGCGCGGGGGATGTGGAGACGGCGAAGAAGGTGCTGAAGACGCTGGGGCCGCTGGAGCCGGAGCTCGCGGCGATGATGGACGAGGCAATGCGGAAGCTGCAAGAGGGTGGCGGGTCGAAATAAGACAAACCCCGCGGTCAGGAAGTTTGAGCGGCGCGCGCGGACTTCAGGTGGCGTTTTCCGCGGACGATGACAGCCGGGCTTTCGGGTTCGGAGATGAGCGCCAGGGGACAGAGTCGCTCGTGGAGATTCTCCTTGCAGTTTGCAGCGTCCCAGCGCACGAGAGTGCAGCCAGACTTGAGGCAGTTCAGCCTGCGAGCCAGAGCTTCCTGCAAGAGGGTCCTTTCCGCTTCGCTGTGGATGAGCAGGGCGTGGCTGTCGTTCATCTGCTTGTGGGTCATGTGGTGGCCATCGTCCCACAGGATGGTCTTGTCGGGCTGAATGGTGCCTATGGCGCCATTGGCGATCCAAATCACGCGGCTGCCTGGGACCAGGCCGTCGATAAACTCGCGGATGTTGTGACGGTTCGACCGGGATTCCATGGGAACTCGCTCCGCACTCTTGGGAGTTGGATCATAGACGGGCACTACGGCGGTGTCAACGCGGATTCTAGAGCAGGTTGCTGGCGGGGCGGGTGGGGAGGGTGAAGTGGAAGGTTGAGCCTTTGCCGAGGGTGCTGGTGGCCCAGATGCGGCCGCCGTGCTGGGTGACGATGGAGCGGCAGATGGCGAGGCCGAGGCCGGTGCCGCCCATGGTGCGGGAGTCGGACGCGTCGACCTGGTGGAAGCGTTCGAAGATGCTTTCGAGCTTGTCTTCGGGGATGCCGCGGCCCTGGTCGCGGACCCGGAGCTCGGCCTCGTTGGCGTCGATGCGGCCCGCGCGCAGGTGGATCTCGGTATTGGGCGGGGAGAACTTGATGGCGTTGGAGATGAGGTTGGTGAGGGTCTGGAGGACGCGGTCGGGGTCGGCCCAGACATTGACCCCCTGGGAGTTGAAGGTGATGCGGAGCTGGGCCTTGGAGGCGCCGGTCTGTTGCAGGCCGGCGGCGCGGCGGAAGAGGTCGTCGGCGGAACACATGGTGTAGTGGAGCTCGGCCTTGCCGGAGCCTATGCGTTCGAGTTCGAGGATGTCGTTGACCAGCCGGACCAGGCGATCAGTGTTTCCGGTGGCGATGTCGAGCATCTGGCGGAGCTTTTCCGGGCGCTCGTTGAGGCTGCCTCCGGTGATGAGGCCGAGCGCGGCGCGGAGCGAGGTGAGCGGGGTGCGCAGCTCGTGGGAGACGGTGGAGATGAACTCGTCCTTCATGCGGTCGAGGGCGCGGCGCTCGGTGGTGTCGGTGAAGGCGACGACGACGCCGGCTGCCTTGCCTGCGGGCTTGGCGTGGGGCGAGCCGGGCTCAAGTTCGGACTGGATCTCAATCTGGGGGCGGGCGACGTACTCGACCGGGAAGCTGGTGCCGTCCTTGCGCCAGAAGACCTCATTCGCGACGCGGATGGTGTCGAGATCGCTGATCGTCTTCTGGATGGGACACTCTTCGGCAGGGTAGGGGGTGCCATCGGCGTGGCTGTGGTGGATGAGGTCGTGCATGTTGCGGCCGAGGATCTCTTCGGGTTTGAAGCCGATCATCTGGGAGGCGGCAGGATTGACGACGGTGCAGTTGCCATCGAGGTCGATGCCGTAAATGCCGTCGCCGACGGACTCCAGGATGGAGTCGGACTGGCGGCTGAGTGCGCGGAGTTGGTCCTCGGCGCGGACCTGCTCGCTGATGTCGACGCCGAAGCCGAGGACATAGGGATCGCGCCCGGGGATTTCGATGAGCTTGTTGCGGTAGGCGACGATGCGGACCTCGCCGTTGACGTGGCGGAGGTGAAGCATTCCCTGGACCTCGCCCTTGTTAAGGATTTCGGCGAGGTAATTGTCGAAGCCGGCGCGGCGCTCCTCGGGCATGAACTCGGAGAGGCGATGGCCGGTCATCTCTTCGCGGGTGCAGCCGATCGACTGTGCGCCGTGGGTGTTGATGGAGAGCAGGACGCCCTGGAGGTCGTGGGTGCAGACCATGCCGAGCGAGCCTTCGACGAGCTGGCGATAGCGGGCTTCGCTCTCGCGCAGGGTGGTTTCGGCGCTGCGCTGGATGGTGACATCGATACCGGTGGCGATGATGAAGTTGACGTGACCCTGTTCGTCGAGCAGCGGCGAGGCCGACCATGCGATGCGGCGCAGGCTGCCGTCGCGATGCAGCCACTGGTTCTCGAATGCGGCGGGAAAGCCGTCGGTGCGGAGGCGCTCGAAGTTTTCGATGGCGGCGGGGACGCCGGAGTGGGGGATGAGTTTGTCCCAGAGATAGCGGCCGACGAGGGTGGGGAAGTCGTAGCCGGAGGTGGTCTCGCAGGCGCGGTTGAAGCGGACGATGCGGCCGGCGGTGTCGAACACGGCGACCAGGGCGTCGACGGTGTCGAGCACGGTGGAGACGAAGTTGCGCTCGACGATGAGGGCGGACTCGATGCGCTGGCGGGAACGGGCGATGCTGTCCATCTGGCGCAGGGCGTGGCTGAGCTCGATGGTGGTCATCGCCTGCCGGCCGAGCACGGTGAGGGTCTGCATCTGGAAGGGAGTGAGCCTGCGCGTGGTCGTGTCCAGCACGAAGAGCGCGCCGATGCGGACTCCGGAGGGCGTGACCAGCGGGGCGCCGGCATAGAAGCGGAAGGCGCGGCCGGAGAGGAAGATCCCTCCGGGAGCGAAGGCCGGATGGTTGCGGGTATCGGGGATTTCGTAGACATTCTGGGTGCTGAACGGCGGGGCAACCGGCAGAGTGCCGGGCGGGAGGTCGACCTCGGGGATGCCGTAACGGCCGGGGATGCAGATGCGATCGGCGGCGGCCAGGGAGACTCCGGCGACCGGGGTGCTGCAGATCCTGGCGGCAAGCTCGGCGAGGTCGTCAATTGCTGGATCGGGCGCGGCGTCGAGGATCTGATAGCGGTCGAGGGCCTCGAGACGCAGAGCATCAGCGCGTGTGGCTTCGCTTTTTGGCAAGGTGCCGTTCATCGTACCTGATCCATGGTAGGGCCTGCATCTGTTTGAGGCACTGGTACTTTCGGGGAACGACATGATACTTCAGTTCCGGAAAATGGAGCAGGCGTGCGGTGGATTTGGGTTCGCGCGGGAAATCGAATAAGCGCCGCAATGCGTCCAACAAAAGAGAATACGGGTTCAACCAGGCAGGTATACTCGACGGATGTGGCCCTGTGCGCAGAAGGAGCATGGGAGCGACGAAATCCAGACAGGCGAGAGCATGGAAGAATTGCTGGCCGGGATCAAGTCGCCGGTGGATGTAAAGCGGCTGACTATTCCGCAACTGACGCAACTTGCCGAAGAGATTCGCGAGCGGCTGATCCTCGGCGTTTCCAAGACCGGCGGGCATATTGGCCCGAACCTGGGCGTGGTGGAACTGACGCTGGCGATGCACTACGTCTTCGACACGCCGCGGGACAGCTTTGTCTTCGACGTGAGCCACCAGGCGTATGTGCACAAGATTCTGACCGGCCGCAACGACCGGTTCGAGACCATCCGGCAGCCGGGGGGATTGAACGGCTTCATGCTGCGTTCGGAGAGCGAACATGACAGCTACGGCGCGGGACATGCGGGCACGGCGCTGAGCGCAGCGCTGGGCATGGCCGTGGCGCGGGACATGTCGGGCGGCAAGGAACACATTGTGGCGCTGTGCGGGGACGCGGCGTTTACCAACGGCATCTCGTTTGAGGCGCTGAACAACATTGCCGCGCAGACCCGGCGGCTGATCGTGGTGCTGAACGACAATGCGTGGTCGATCGACAAAAACGTGGGGGCGATTGCGGAGTACTTTCACAAGATTGTGACCAATCCGACGATCGCGGGACTGCACGACCGCGCGGCCGGATTGCTGGAGCGGTTTGGCGGCAAGGCGGTCCGGCACGTGGCGCGCAAGGCGGAAGAGGCAGCCAAAGGACTGATCGGGCCGGGCATGCTGTTCGAGGAGTTCGGCCTCAGCTACTACGGGCCGCTGGATGGGCACAACCTGCCGCTGCTGATTGAAACCTTCAAGTTCCTGAAGCTCCAGAACAAGCCCGTGTTGCTGCACGCGATTACGCAGAAGGGACGCGGCTTCCAGCCGGCGCTGGAGAAGCAGAAGAAGTTTCATGGGCTGGGGCCGTACGATCCGGAGACGGGCGAGACCAAGCCAACCGGGCAGAAGACCTACTCGGAGATCTTTGCCGAGACGCTGGCGAAGCTGGCGGACAGCAATGACAAGATCGTGGCGATTACGGCGGCGATGCCGAACGGCACGGCGCTCGACCTGTTCCGGCCGCGTCATCCCAAGCGCTACTTCGACGTGGGGATTGCGGAGGAGCACGCGGTGATCTTCGCGGCGGGCATGGCGACCAAGGGATTCAAGCCGTTCTGCGCGATCTATTCAACGTTCCTGCAGCGCGCGTTCGACCAGGTGGTGCATGATGTGTGCCTGCAGAACCTGCCGGTGGTCTTCTGCATGGACCGCGGCGGTCTGTCGGGCGACGATGGGCCGACGCATCACGGGCTGTTCGACATCAGCTACCTGAGAGGCGTGCCCAACATCATCCACATGGTCCCGAAGGACGAGGATGAACTGGCCGACATGATGTACACGGCGATGCTGCGCGATGGGCCGTCTGCGATCCGCTACCCGCGCGGTTCGGGGCCGGGCGTGAAGGTGAAGGAGAAGCCGCGGGAGCTGGCAATCGGCGTGGCCGAGGTGGTGAAAGACGGCCAGGATATCGCGATTTTTGGATTGGGTGCGATGCTGCCGGAGGCGATGCGGCTGGCGAAGATGCTGGAGCACGAGGGCTTCTCGGCCGCGGTGATCAATCCGCGGTTTGCCAAGCCGATCGACCACGCATGCGTGGCCGAATACGGGCGGCATTGCGGATTGCTGATCACGCTGGAGGACCATGTGCTGGCGGGCGGGTTCGGCTCGGCGGTGCTGGAGACGCTGAGCGAGTTGGAACTGCCGGTGCCGGTGGTGCGCGTGGGCTGGCCGGACTCGTTCATCGAGCATGGCAAGGTGGAGGCGCTGCGGGAGAAGTACGGGCTGACCGCGGAGGCGGCGCTCAAGAAGGCACGACCGTACCTGGCGGCGATGGAGAGCCGGCGAATGGCGTTGCGGTAGGGGGCGCGGTTGGTTATCGAGAGGGCTGGGCAGGGGTGACGGGGGTCTCTTCGTCAATTGCTTCGACTACGCTGTCGTCGGTTGTGGGACGGCCATCGCGGATGCTCTCTTCTCCGAGGGAGTTCTTGCTGCCGGCCGGCGCCTTGAGATCGATCTTCGCGGAGCGGCTATCGCGCTCGGCGATTTTTTTTGCGACGTCACCAAATCTGCCGGGTGTTTTTTCCTGTGCCATAGCGCTCACTCCCTGGTCCTGCCTACAAGCTAGGATGCGCGTTGGAGGCGGGATGTGGCTTGGAAATCTGCGGGAAGAAACAGAAAGGCGCCTCCGTAGATGCGCCCCGTCCCGAATGGTGCGGACCAACCGAGATTAGCTTGGCATCAGAACGGTGTCGATGACATCGATGACGCCGTTCGATTGGTATACGTTCGAAGTGGTGATGGTTGCCATATCTCCCTTTTCATCGGTCAGCATGATCTTCCTGCCGGACATGGTGGCCGTGAGTTTGCCGCCTTCGACGGTGGTCATCTCATACTTGCCGCCGCCTGCCTTGATGCCGGCCGCGATGTCCTTCGCGCTGAGGCGGCATGATTTTGTCCTTTTCAATTCTGCTGAAGATTCAGGTCCCGTTTGTGAGCGCTCACTACCATCTACGTGGGAGCCGGAAAACTGGATTGGCAGATTGCCGTCGGATGCGCCAAGAATCGCGCGATAGCGGGAAGCGGCGCGGGATGGGTGCAGGATCGAAGGCTGCGCCGGCAAGAGCTGACAGCGTCGAGACGGGCACCTACACGGAGGGCGCATTGACAATCGCTCGCCACCCTCGTCAACTTGAAAGAGTGCAACTGTATCGGGGGTCGTGAGCAAGAGCTATGGGAAGTGGAGTTGGGATGGAAGAGCCTGGCACGGCGCATCGGCAAAGAGCCGGCGTGAAGCACGGTCGCGTAGCCAAGCACCATGACAGCGGCTTGCTGATGATAGGCCTGCTGAAGCTGGTTGAAGCGGTCTTCTTTTTTCTCGTGGGCGTGGGTGCGATCCACTTCATTCATCGCGACCTGGGAGACGCGGCTACGCGGCTCGCGGAGCGGTTGCGCTTCGATCCCGATCGCCGCATGGTTGCGTGGGTACTGGACCATCTGGACGACATTACGTCCCACCGGCTGAAGCAGATTGGCGTGGCTACGTTCTTCTATGCCGGGCTGAGGGTGATCGAAGGTGTCGGGCTGGTGCTGGAGAAGGTGTGGGCCGAGTACCTCACAGTCGGTGTGACCACGGCATTTCTACCGTGGGAGGTCTACGAGATCATCCGGCGCCTCGACTGGCTGCGAGTCGGCTTGCTGGTGACGAATCTGATGGTGCTGGCGTACCTGGTTTGGTGGCTGCGGCGCAACCGGGCCGCCGGGCAGGACACTCTGGCTTGAGTGGCGTGGCTGGGGTGGCTATTTTCGCTTTTATTTCGCCTATCAGAACTTTCCGGCGACGGCAAGGTCGACTTCGACCCCGAACCATCCGACGAAACACTATATATAGGGGTAATCTAGCCAGGTACCACTTCCTACAGAGTTTTCCACATTCGTCCTCAGAAAAATTGGCCGGCTTCCGAATTTAGGGCTTGCCAACCCTGATTCCCTGGGTCAGGATGTCGAAGTGGAACAAAGTGGTATGTGGTGGAGTAGAGAGGATTGAATCAGCCACCTGAAGCAACTTTACTCCCACGAATGCGGTTTTCGGGCTGGCAAGTGTGGTTCCTGCCCCTGAGGTTGGAATGTTTCGAGGCAATCACCAGACGCGGGTGGACGAGAAGTTCCGGCTGAAACTGCCGGCCGAGTTCAAGCGCCGGGTGGATGAGGTGTACGGGCCGCTGTTCTACATCACCAGCATGGATGGGAAGCGGGCGCAGTTGTACCCGATGAAGGAGTGGGAAGCGATCGAATCGAAGATTGTGCAGTTGGAGCCGACGGACCCGGACCGGGAGGATTTCCTGAACGTGACCAGCTACTACGGGCAGACGGTGGAGATGGACTCGCAGGGGCGGCTGCTGCTGCCGCAGGTGATCCGGCAGGCGGCAAAGCTGGCGGGCGATGTGAATGTGCTGGGGATGCAGACGATTCTCGAGGTAACCAACCTGGAAATGTTCGAAGCAGAACGGGTGGGCCCGAACGGTTATGTAGAGCTGTCGCGAGCAGGAAGGGCGTCACTGGCGGAGAAGACGAAGGCGCTGAAGGGGTGACGGAATGTTGTCCGCGATCGCGCGCGAGTTGTTGTTACGGGCCTGGATGGTGCTGGCGTGGTTTGCCAGGTGAGATGAATTGACGGCCCCCAGGGGCAGCACAGAGGCGGAGCATGAATAGACCGCAGCATGTGCCGGTTCTTTTAGACGAAGTTTTCGAGTACCTCAATGTGCGGCCCGGCGGCGTGATTGCGGATGCGACGGTCGGGCTGGGCGGGCATTCCGCTGAGATCGCGAAGAGGCTGGGCGCGCAGGGCAGGCTGATCTGCTTCGACCGCGACCCGGAGGCGATGGAGCTGGCGAAGGCCCGGATGGATGAGGTCAGGGCCGAGCTTGGCAGCGAGATGCCCGAGGTGATCTTTGAGCCGCGGGCGTTTTCCCAGGCGGCA
>ODAK010006760.1_pt1 | contig 11542 bp, 8 predicted proteins | sample 1539591 | NCBI WGS metagenome assembly ODAK01 (sample SAMEA3539303, study PRJEB22396) | soil metagenome | biome: tundra; feature: field; material: soil | place: USA | collected 2010-05 | depth 0.15 m | reverse complement strand
GTCACGACGCCCGAACCCGCGACACTCGCGATTCTGGGTTTTGGTCTGGTTGGAACGGGTTTTGCACGCCGCCTCCGGCGCCGGTAGGCCTTTCGGACGGTTCGCGATCAAACGGCCGGCCCGCGGTTGCCGGCCGTTTGTTCATGGTGGAAGCCTCTGTTTCTCTGGCATTGCCGCGGCGGTCGCGTTACAGGTAAGCGCATGCGCTCGGTGCTTGTCCCACTGCTGGCCGCCGCGTTCGTCACCGTCGCCGCCGGTGCCCGTGCGCAAGACGCACCGACGCCCATGCCGACGCGCGACGTGGCGGTCACCTATCGCCTCACCGACGTCAACGCGCCAGGGCGCGAGGACAAGATAAAGCTCACCTTCGCCGAGCAAAGTGAACGCGTTCGGCTGGATATGTTCGCTTATTCCACGGCGACCGTTCCGTACATCACGGTCATCTACGATCGGGTCAAGGGCCGGTTCCTTACCCTGGAGTACGCCCAGCAAGCGGCCCATCCGGCCAATCCAAAGACAGTGGCGAACCCGGGCGCGCTACTGGCGGCCGCGCGGGAATTCACCCGGCAAGGCGATGAGACGTTGCTTGAAACTCCATGCACCGATTGGGCGTTCACCAACGCCGACGGAGCGCGGGGCACCGCCTGCGTGACCGACTTTGGCGTCGTGCTGCGGCTGACCCGCGAGGGGCAGCAACCGGTTACGATGGAGGCGGTGACGTTGGAATTTGCCAGCCCACCCGAATCGGTGTTTCTCCCACCAGCCGATCTCAGGCTCGTGGTGCCAAAGCAGCCGCACCACTGAACCGCCGCCACGAAATCGCGCGCGCCCGGCGTTCGCGCGCGTGGCAGCCCGTTTGGCTCTATATCGTTTCGTCACACATACGAGTGTGATCGGGGGCGAACGCCACAATCCACATCGCAACCTGGCCATAAAGGTTCCGTTAACCAACGCCTCCTATCCTGCGCGCACCGCTCGGCGTGGAGACACCCTCGCTCCACCGAACCGCGGCTGAGGTTCACGCGGCATGGAGGTACGCTTGTCTGACGCCCGCAAGTCGATATCTCGCAGCCGCCAGTTGGTGAAAATCAGCGTCGTGCTGATCGCCGCCCTGATCCTCGGCTGCGTGATCGCGCTCTGGGGGCTACGCCTGGGCACGATCACGGATACTCAGGATGACAACCACCGGCTGGGCGTGGTGCTCGCGGAGCAGACGGCGCGAACGTTTCAGGCTGTCGACCTCGCGCTCAAGGAATTATCGGAGAGAATCGTCAATGGCGGCATCCAGGATGACATCACGCTGCACACCGTATTTGGCCTCTGGGACGTGCACGAGGCGCTCGTAAGGCGTCTGGTCGATTTGCCTCAGGCCGGGTCGTTCGCGATTGTCGACAGTCAGGGACACCTGGTGAACCAAACCCGGCAATGGCCCAATCCTGCTTATTCGCTCCTCGACCGAGCCTATTTTCAGCATTTCAAGACCGTATCGGATCCCACTGCCTGGTTGTCCGAGCCGTTGGTGAGCCGCTCGACCTCCAAGCTGTCGACCGTGGTCCTCGCGCGTCGTGTGACAGCAAGGGACGGAACGTTTCTGGGGGTTGTCTTCGCGGGAATCCAGCTTTCTTATTTCGATACGCTGTTCGCCAAGACCGGGTTCAGCGATGGCACCGGGATCACGATTCTTCGCGATGACGGCGTGTTCCTGGTGCATTTCCCTGCTGTGGCCGGCATTTCCGGCACCAGAATGCCAACGACGTCACGATGGTATGAAATGGTAGGGTTCGGAGGAGGGCATTACCGCTCGCCTGGTTTTGGCGATAATCCGGGTGCTCGTTGGGTGTCCGTCCACCCGCTCTCGATCTATCCCATCGTGGTCAATGTCACACGTCTGGAGTCGGCCGCGCTCGCTCGCTGGTGGCGAGAGGTTCTCCTGATCAGCGGCGGCGCATTCTCGGTCACAATCGGGTTCGGGATTTTGCTGCTGGTTCTGACGCGGCAGATCGCGATTATCGAAAAGTCACAGTTACGCATCCACGAGCAGGTCGACACGATGCGAACGAATGAACTGCATCTCGCCGAACAGTCGGCCCTGCTGGAGACGACGCTGGAACACATGAACCAGGGCCTGATCATGGCCGATGCGTCCGGCAACGTCGCGGTCTGCAATCGGCGAGCGGTCGAACTCCTGGGGTTGCCGGCCGCGATGATGGCTTCCCGGCCGCGTTTCGTCGACGTCGTCGCATTCCAGTGGCAGCAGGGCGAATTCGCCGGATTGCCGGTCGGAAGCCCGGATCCCGCCCTGCTCTTTGATCACCAGGCGATGTACGAGCGCCGCCGCCCCAACGGCATTATGCTTGAGGTTCGGATCGCCGCGCTGCCAGGCGGAGGAATGGTCCGCACCTACGCCGATATCACCGCCCGCTCGGCGGCGGAGGAGATGCTGGGCGTCGCGGCCTCCCACGATCAACTCACCGGCCTCCTGAATCGCAACGGCTTCGGCATACGGCGTGACGCCGCCGTGGCCGCGGCACGGCGGGACAGCACGACGTTGGCCGTGCTCTGTCTCGACCTGGACCGGTTCAAGGCGGTCAACGACACGCTTGGCCACGACGCCGGTGATAAGTTGCTGCTTCTGGCAGCCCAACGAATGCGTGAGTCCGCGCGGTCGGCCGATGTGGTGGCCAGGCTCGGCGGCGACGAATTCGCGATCATTCTGGAAAACGTGGACCTGGCGGGAGCCGAGCAAACCTGCGGACGGTTGCTCGATTCAATCCGGGCGCCATTCGCGATCGACGGAGAAATCGTGCGGATCGGAGTCTCGATCGGCGTGGCGATTTATCCCGCCGACGCCAGTACCCCGGAACAGTTACTCCGGAACGCGGACACCGCGCTCTATAAAGCCAAAGCAGCCGGGCGGGACACCTGGTGTGCTTATGCCGCTGAAGATGGACAGCGCCAGTATGAGGCCATGGCTCTGGAACTCGATTTTCGCACCGCCGTCGCGCTCGGACAGTTCTTCCTTGTCTACCAGCCGATCTGCGAAACCATCACCGGTTCGCCGGTCGCGTTCGAAGCGTTGGTGCGCTGGAACCATCCGACCCGCGGGGTCATCTCGCCCGCCGAATTCATTCCGATCGCCGAGGAAATCGGACTGATCGTTCCGCTGGGGCGGTGGGTCATCGAGACAGCCTGCGCCGAGGCCGCCACCTGGGCCATCCCCATGCGCATCGCCGTCAATCTTTCGCCGGCCCAGTTCCGGGAGGACGAACTGGTATTGTTCATTCGCGAGGTGCTGTCCCAGACCGGATTGTCGCCGGCCCGTCTCGAACTTGAGGTGACTGAGGGATTGCTGCTCGATGACACGGAAAATGTCGTGAAGACCATGCAGGCGTTACGGGCGATGGGCATTCGCATGATATTGGATGATTTCGGAACCGCGCATTCAAACCTGAGTTACCTGCGCGGCTTCCCGTTCGAGGCCGTGAAGATCGATCGAAGTTTCATGCGCGCATTGAATACCGATCGCCAGGCGCGCGCACTCGTGGAGGCGATTCTCGCCATGGCTCGCGCCCTGGGGCTGGAAGTCGTTGGGGAGGGCGTGGAAACCCGGGAGCAGCTTGCGTTGCTTCGCCACCTGCAATGCCGTTTTGTTCAGGGCTATTTGCTCGGCCGTCCCGCGGCGGCACAGGAGACGCGCGACCGGATCTGGAAGCTGGCGGCATCTTACGTTGGAGTGACGAGTCCAGGTTCTGCTCAGCGGCCCGCCTTGAGTGCGTGATCCATCCGCTATCGTTAACGAACCTCCGGGGAAGACCGACGTCTACGCTCAGGTGCCCAATGGTCAGGTCAGGGATCAAAGCGCCGACAGGTTGAACATGGTCGCGCCAAGGCCGCGCGCCGTTTGCCCGTGCACATTCCGAACAGCCTCGATCCCGATGCGGACTCTCCACCGGCGGATGCGAAGATTGACGCTGGCGGACGCGAAGATTGACGCCGGCCCTACCAATCGGTAGCGTTCGATACCCCCGGGAGAGGATGCCACCAATGAAAGTCGGAATCGCGCTCAACATGCTCAGCCAGGCAGGCCGCCCGGACACCGCCGTCATCAACGAGCATTTGCAACTCGGCGATCTCGCCGAACCGCTCGGCTTCGACAGTCTGTTCGCATTGGAGCATCACTTCACCGGCTATGCCATGTCGCCGTCGCCGTTGCAGTTGCTGTCTTATTACGCTGGCCGCACGAAGCGCATCCATCTCGGCACCGCGGTCATCGTGATCCCCTGGCACGATCCGATCCGCATCGCCGAGCAGATCGCGCTGCTCGACGTGCTCAGCGGCGGGCGCTGTCTGTTCGGGTTCGGCCGCGGCGCGGCACGGGTCGAATACGAAGGTTTCCGCATTCCGATGGATGAGGCGAGGCCGCGCTTCAAGGAAGGTCTGGATATCATCCGCCTCGGCCTGACCCAGGAAACCTTCGAATACAGCGGCCAGTTCTTCAGTATTCCCCGCACCGCGATCCGGCCCGGCCCGATTTCGCATCCGGAACTGCGCTTCTACGGCTCCGCCAACAGTCCGGAGTCCGCGAAGCTGCTCGCCAGTTCCGGCCTGGGGCTTTTGATCGTGATGCACAACGAATGGTCGAAGGCCGCGCACGAGGTGTACGACTTCCACCAAATGGCGCTGGAGGCGGGCCATACGCCGCGCCCGCCGATCATCCTGACCAACATCTCCTGCGCCGAGACCCAGGGCGAAGCCACCGACCGAGCGGTCGAATGGCTTGGTAAGAAGTGGGATTCCGTTGACAACCACTATCGGTTTTCCGATGGCGGTCTCGCGTCGGTGAAAGGGTATGAGGCGTATGGCCGGATCGGCCGCACGTACGCGAAGATGGCCGATCAGACGCTCCGTAACAAAATGACCGACACGTATGTGAAGATCCAGATCGTCGGCACGCCGGACGAGTGCCTGCGGCAGATCGCCCAACTGCGCCAGTACACCGGCCTCGATCACCTGGTGTGCGAGTTCGGCTACGGCGGCCTGCCGCATCATGAGGCGGAGTTAAACATGCGCCTGTTCGCCGACCGGGTCATGCCGGTGCTGCAACGCGACAAGCTGTTCACCCAGCCGCCGGAAATCATTACCGCGCCGCCGGTGCTGCAGGAGGAGGGCGTGTTCGTCCCCGCCTGATGCCCTGTCGCGAATCACCCGCGCCGCTATCATCCCCTCGTGCCGGATTTCACATTGGAACGCGCCGCCGGTGGCCGGGTCGCCGGAGTCGATGAGGTCGGACGAGGCCCCCTGTCCGGACCCGTCCTGGCCGCCGCCGTCGTCTTCCCACGCGGCGTGCCGCGCGAACTCGCCGCCATGCTGGACGACTCGAAGAAGCTGACGCGCGCCCAACGCCTGGAGGCATTCGCCGCGCTGCACCGCTCGACCGCCGAGATCGCCATCGGCGCCGCCTCGGTCGTCGAGATCGAGCGCCTGAACATCCTGCACGCCGCGATGCTGGCGATGTGTCGCGCGGTGGCGCGCCTGCCGGCCGCGCCGGACCTCGCTTTGGTCGACGGCAACTTTCCGCCGGCCTTGCGCTGCCCAGTACAGTGCGTCGTGGGCGGCGACGGCATCAGCCTGTCGATCGCCGCCGCCTCGATCGTCGCCAAGGTCGTCCGCGATCGCCTGATGGAGCGCCTGGGTCGCCGCTACCCCGGCTACTTCTGGCACTCGAACGCCGGCTATGCCACACCGGCGCACCGGGAGGCATTGCGGACTCTGGGCGCCACCCGTCACCATCGCGCCGGATTTGCCCCGGTTGCGCAACGACTGCTGATCTTCGATTGACGTGGCTTCGCCCGCTCCGTCACGATAACGCGGCTGTCCGCGCGGCGCGGCATGCAAGATGGAACCCGCTTGGACATCGTTCACGAACTCCCGTTGGACCAGATTCTCCTGGGCGACTGCATCGAGTTGATGCGCATGTTGCCACCGGGCTCGATCGATTGCGTCTTCGCCGACCCGCCATACAACCTGCAACTACGAGGTGAACTGCGCCGCCCCGACGACAGTCTGGTCGACGGCGTCGATGACGACTGGGACAAGTTCACCGACTTCCCCGCCTACGACCGGTTCACCCGTGCCTGGCTGGCCGAGTGCCATCGTCTGCTGCGCAAGGACGGCTCGCTGTGGGTCATCGGCGCCTACCACAACATCTTCCGGATCGGCACCATTCTGCAGGACCTCGGGTTCTGGATCCTCAATGACGTGATCTGGCGCAAATCCAACCCGATGCCGAATTTCCGCGGCCGCCGCTTCACCAACGCGCATGAGACGATGATCTGGGCTGCCCGCGGCCGCGACTCCCGCCACAAGTTCAACTACCAGGCCATGAAGGCGCTGAACGACGACATCCAGATGCGCAGCGATTGGCTGATCCCGCTGTGCACCGGCCCCGAGCGCCTGCGCAACGAGCACGGACTGAAGCTGCATCCGACCCAGAAGCCCGAGGCGCTGTTGCACCGGGTCCTGCTCGCCAGTACTGGGCTGGACGACATCGTCCTCGACCCCTTCGCCGGCACCGGCACCACCGCCGTCGTGGCCCGCCGACTGGGCCGCCATTTCATCGCGATCGAGCGGCATCCGGCCTATGTCGAGGCGGCGTGGGGCCGGCTGCGGCGCACACGGCGAGGCTCGGATGACGGCATCGCGATGACGCCGACGAAGCGCGACGCGCCCCGAATCCCGTTCGGGAATCTGGTGGAGCAAGGCGTGGTGCCACCGGGGACTCGGCTGTTCGACCGGCGCCGGCTTGTGTCGGCGGTAGTGGGGGCAGATGGCACGGTGGTGGCGGGCGAGACTCGCGGCTCGATCCACAAGGTCGGCGCGGCTTTGCAAAACGCACCCTCATGTAACGGCTGGACGTTTTGGCACATCGAGCGCGAGGGGGTGCTGGTATCGCTCGATGACCTGCGCGCGAGCGCCCTGGCCGGAGCGGCCGTGACCTGAACCCGACCAGCGAATCGCCTGGCCGCCGGCGGTGGCGGTCACGGCACATGCGGCGCTTCGGACGAACTCCGCGCCGCGCGCGGCTGACCGCCATCGAAACGTCACCTCACCGAAAGATTTCCTCGGCGATTCCACGATCGTGGCAGCCCGGCGCCCGTATCGTTGCTTTATCGGTTGACATCGGAAACCGCCGTACCGAGTATGAACACACAGAGTCCGGTTCATTCGTATATCGCCTGATGTGAGTGCCCGAAGAACGGGTCGCCGGCGATTGTCGACGGGTATGGGCCGCCGCCATGGTTTAACGCAGCGGTCTTCGTCCGTCAGGCTACTCGTTCTCGGGGTGTAATAAACAGGGGGTTTTGATCATGATAAGTGTGGGCAACAAATTCCACAATGCAACCGGTTCGCCGTTCGATGATTCGAACAATTCATGGGATCTGAATACCGGCGTCCCAGGCGTCGGTGCCGCTATCGACGGGTCGGCGGTCGGTGTCTCGGGCGTGGACGGAGTGCTGAGCGACGCCGGCGCCCCACTTCTCTCCTCCTCCGCGGTCGTTCCCGTCGCCCCCTACGGGGCCGTGATTTCATCGGGAAGCTACCAGTCCGTCTACGCGACGTCCGGGAACATCACCTTCAATCTCGAGTTTGATACGGCGGCGCTGGCGGCGGGGCCGGCATTTACGACGCAGATGGAGGCCGCCGCGACGTTGCTGGCCTCGAAGATTTCAGCCCCGAAGCCCATCATCCTCAACATCACAGTGCAATATAACGAGAATGGCGTCGGCGTCGGTGGAGCCGAGGGTGGTCCACAGACCGGCCTGTTTGAGAGTTACTCGACCGTTCGGGCCGATCTGATCGCCGGCGCGGCGGCGGGCGATACGAATTTCAATGCGCTTCCAACCGGAACGAGCGACAACGGGTTTTCCTCGGTCGCCGTTTGGAACGCGCAGTTGAAAGCCTTTGGCTTGCTGACGGGCAGTGCGCCAGAGGTCGATGGCGTCGTGGATTTTGGCACCGGCATTTCCTCGTCGCTGCTGACTGGTGTCGCGCTGCATGAACTGGCTCACGCCATAGGGCGGGTCCCCTACGGTGGGGTCCCTAATGGGACGACGCCCGACATTTTTGACCTCTTTCGGTTTACCAGCGCGGGCAACATCCTGGTCGACGACAATCTTCCCGCTCCATCGGCGGCCTATTTCTCCGTGAACGGCGGGACGGCCAAACTCGCCGACTACGGCATACACTCCGATCCGTCGGACTTTCTCAATTCGTTCCCCATCGGCGGCGATGTCGCCAGCTCGCTGACGCCGAACGACGCATTCAATCAATATTACAACTCAAGCACCAAGCAAACGCTGACGGCGGTCGATCGCATCCAGATGGACGTGCTTGGCTTCAGCAGCGCGGCATGCTTTTGCCCCGGCACGCTGATAACGACGGATCGGGGGAAAGTCGCGGTCCAGGATCTGCACCCCGGAATGCGGGTCGTGACCGCCGCCGGCGCGGAACGCCCGGTGCGCTGGATCGGCTGGCGGTGCATGGACTTCACCCGGCACCCTGATCCCGCCACCGCCCGCCCGATCCGTATTCTGGCGGACGCCTTCGAGCACGGTGTGCCACACAACGATCTGCTGCTGTCGCCGGATCACGCGGTGTACATCGACGGGCTGCTGATCCCCGCGAAGCTGCTCGTAAACGGCATGACGATCCGTCAGGAAACGACATGCGAGGCCACCACTTATTACCACGTCGAGCTGGACTCGCATGACGTGCTGCTGACCGAGGGGTTGCCGACGGAATCCTACCTCGATACCGGCAATCGAAGCACGTTCGAAAACGCGCGGGGAATGGTGACCCTTTATCCGTCGTTCGCGATCACCAACGATCAGGCCCGGCGCGAAGCGGAATCCTGCGCCCCGTTCGCGGCCGATGCGGCGCGGGTCGCGCCGGTGTGGGACGCGTTGGCCGACCGGGCACGGGCCCTGGGTTTCGTGCCCCCGGCGCGGACCCTGACCGAGGAGCCGGGATTCTACATTGAACGCGCTGGTGTGGCTCTGAAACCGGTCGTCGCTTCGGCCAACTGCCATGTGGTGGTGGTGCCGGCGGGGACCAAATCCGTCCGATTGATCTCCCGCGCTGATAGCCCGGCGGCGGTACATCCGTGGATCGACGACCACCGCCGCCTTGGGGTTCGGGTATCCCGATTGACGCTGCGATCCGGCGAGGCAGTGACCCGTATCCCGCTGGACGATCCGAGTCTCTCCCTTGGCTGGTGGCAGGTCGAGTCCGACGCCGCCCGCTGGACCGGCGGCGCGGCCGAGCTGCCGTTGACAATGGATCGTCCGGCCATACTGGAGATCGAGTTCGTGGCCATGCAAGCGTATCGGCTGCCTTCCACACCGGAGGACGACCAGCGTCCGAAAGGGATTAGCGCGGCGGCGTAACGGACGCGCGGCCGCCGCTCGCTCCGCTCCTTCGCCATCCAAGGTGCGGCGCTATTTCGGGCGGAGGCGTCTCGCCCCGCCTCACCAGGGCATGACGGGGGCGGGGGTCAACGTTCGCGGGCACTCGTGTAAGGTGGGCGCCAACACGCTCAGGTTTTTCGCATGGCACTGTTCACGTCGTTTAACCCGGGCTTCATGCTCTCGGGGTTTTTCGTCGGCCTCCTGATCGGGCAGACCGGTATGGGCGGCGGTTCGTTGATGACGCCGATCCTGGTGCTGTTTTTTGGCATCCACCCAGCAGCGGCGGTGGGCACCGACCTGTTGTACGCATCAGCCACGAAAACCGCCGGCACGCTGGTGCACGGGCTCAACCGCACGGTCCATTGGCGGATCGTGGCCAGGCTCGCGTCCGGCAGTGTCCCCGCGACGCTGATCACCCTGGCGGCGATCTCCCGCTTCAATGTCACCGGCCCCACCAGTGGACGCATCATCGCGCTGGTATTGGGCGTGATGCTGTTGCTGACCGCGGCGTCGCTGATTTTCCGCCGGCGCTTCCTGGGTCTGGTCGGGCCGGCGCTGGAGCGTCTGTCGCCGCGACAGGCCGCGCGATACACTATCGTCACCGGTGTCATATTGGGCGTGCTGGTGACGATTTCGTCGGTCGGCGCGGGCGCGCTCGGGGTGACGGCGTTGCTCTTGCTGTATCCGCGCGTGCCGATGGCGGTCATCGTCGGCTCCGACATCGCGCACGCCGTGCCACTGACACTGGTCGCGGGTCTTGGCCACTGGTATCTGGGCTCGGTCGACTGGCCGCTGCTGACATCGTTGCTCAGTGGCTCCATTCCGGGGATCGTGCTCGGCAGCTATTTGTCGGCGCACATTCCGGACGCGGTGTTGCGGCCAATCCTGGCGATGACGCTGATTGTCGTCGGGGCGCGGCTGGTATTTTAGGTTTGCCGCGGTGCCGCGTCGTCACGCGTAATCGACGATCAGGACACAGGTCGAGACGCCCACCTGGAATCGCGCGCCGGAAATCTATAAACACCAGGCAAGGGGAGGCACGCATAATGATAATCAAACGCCGGTCGCTCGGCCAGGGTGCGCTTGGGGCAGCCACCACCGCCATCGTGTCACGACGCGCCGCCGCCAGCGAAACTCCGGAACTGCGAATTTCCTCGCTGGAAGGATTTGGTTTCCTGCCGTTGTTCATCGCCCTGAACCGGCGGCTGATCGAAACCCACGCCGCCGCTCTGGGCCTTGAGAACATGCGGATCAATCATGTGCCGTTGCACAGCGCGGTCGTCTCCACCGATGCGCTGCTTTCTGGGCAGCTCGACGTGATCGCCGGCACCGTGACCAGTTTGCTGGTGCTGTGGGACAAGACGAACGGCGATGTCCGAGCGGTCGCGGATATGGGCGGCCAGGTGCTGACCCTGGTGACGCGCAATCCCGACGTCCACTCGATCGTGGACTTCGGCCCCACCGATCGCATCGCCGTACCGAGTGTCAAACAAGGCCCGCACTCCCTGGCAATCGGCATGGCGCTCGATAAGGCTCTTGGGCCAGGATCTTACGGGAAACTGAATTCGATTCAGGTGCAGGCCGGTCATGCCGATGCCGTGACAATGATCCTGAACCCGTTGAGTGAGATCAACAGTCACTTCTCCACGTTGCCTTATGTCGATATCGAACTAAAGTCGGAGGCGCCGAAGATCCACCCGGTACTGACGTCATCAGAGGTGTTCGGCGGCCCCACGACGATCATCTCGGCCTATGCCACGCGGCGCTTCGTGGAGGACAACCCGATCAAGGCCGCCGCCCTCGCCGCCGCGCTGGACGAGGCCCAGGACGTCATCGCGAGAGACCACATGAGCGCGGCGAACAGTTATCTCGCGGTCAGCCATGAGCGGTTCACTCCCGAGGTGCTGGCGGACCTGCTGACCCGGCAAGGCGTGCTGTATTCGGGGGTACCGACCCGGACGATGCTGGTCGCCGAGCAGATGGCGCGCACCGGCCTGATCCGGCGGGTGCCGGCCGATTGGAAGGAGTTCCACTTTCCATTCCTGCATGACCGGCCCGGAAGTTGACCAGAATGG
>ODAK010006759.1_pt1 | contig 11543 bp, 9 predicted proteins | sample 1539591 | NCBI WGS metagenome assembly ODAK01 (sample SAMEA3539303, study PRJEB22396) | soil metagenome | biome: tundra; feature: field; material: soil | place: USA | collected 2010-05 | depth 0.15 m | reverse complement strand
TCGGCCTCATGCTCACATATTGTCTCTGGCGCCCCGTGATCCTTTGGGCGCAGTATGATTCCTCGGAGGAATACGATCGCCGGGACGGGACCCCAAAGACGGCGCTCAGATATTACCACGCCGCCGGGACCTTTCCCGCAAGCGCGAGAGAGCATACCCCGCCTCTAGGGGCTATTCCTCACATTCTTTGCAAAAGGCCCTCATGCCGGCCCTCTGGCTGGCTGCCCGAGCGGTTACGTGGGTGGTTGGCGGCACCCGCCGGTAATGCCGGAGTGAATTGGAAAGGAAAAGGAAGCGTGCGAGTGAGGGAACGATTCTCATAACGGAAGTCACGGAGCTACCATCCGGAAGCCCGAAACGGAGATTCCGAGGAATACGGACTGTGGCATACTGTGTGGTACTCGATATGCACTCTCCGCGCCTCTTGTTTTCCCTTCTGGTCCCGGTCTTGGCCTTGCACAGCCAGTCTCACCCAGACTACTTCGCATTTTCCGAACTCCGCCAGCTTTCCAGCGAAACCAAGCTGGAGCCGGCTCTTCAGAAGAAACTTGGCGAGGTTCTGAACACCCCGCTTGTTGGGGACTACGCCAGCGCGGCCGGCGTCCAGCCGGCCCGCCCGACGGTTCAGCCCCTGGGGCCCGTCCTCCGCGCACTGTTCTGGAACATCGAGCGCGGCCAGAAATTCGACCTCGTCCGCCTGGCCCTCTCCGATCCGGAAGGCTTCGCACTGGAGGCGGCAAAGAACCCAAAGGCGACCCCAGCCACGCTGGCCGAAGTCCGCGAACAAGTTTCGCTCCTCAAGCAGGCCGATCTCCTCATATTGAACGAGGTGGACATCGGAATGAAGCGCAGCGACTACCACGACGTCGGCCGCGAACTCGCCGCCGCCCTCAAGATGAACTACGTCTTCGGTGTCGAGTTCGTCGAACTGGATCCGGTAATGCTCGGCGTCGAGAAGCTGCAGTTGAAGGATGCGGATATGGCCGGTCGTTTACAGAAAGAGTTGGAGGCCGACCCGGAACAGTTGCGTGCCCTGCACGGCAGTGCCGTCCTCAGCCGCTATCCGATTCACGACCCGCGCATCCTGCGCCTGCCAGACTGCCATGACTGGTTTGCAGACGAGAGCAAGCCGGTCCCGATCATCGAGAAGAGCAAGCGCTTTGCTTCCAACAAGGTCTTCCTGGAGGAACTGACGTCGGAACGGCGGCGCGGCGGCAGAATAGTCATTGTCGCCGGCCTCGAGATACCCGAGGCGCCGGGCGCCAGGGTCACCGTCGCAGCCGCCCACCTGGAAAACAAGTGCAAAGCCGGATGCCGCCGGACCCAGATGGACTTCCTCCTCGACCAGCTCAAATCAGTCTCGGGACCCGTCATCGTGGCCGGCGACATGAATACCACCGGCAGCGACGGCGCAATCCTCTCCCTGCCCTATATCCTGGAATCCAAGGTCAAGGACTATCGCTTTTGGGGCAAGCAATTATGGAACGTCGCCAACCCGGTGAACCTCTTCGGAACATCTGCCCTGGCGAGGTACGCGCGGAAGTACACCGATCCCACCGTCCGCGACGTGCCGGTATTCGCCAACAACCGCGAGTACCATTTGTTCAAGGATCTGCCTAACTACCGTTTTGCGGACGGCGGCGCCTTCGATTTCCGCGGCGATCCTACCCACACGGTTGATGGCAGAGGCAAGACCCTTGCCAACAGCAACCAACGCGACGCCAAAGGGTTCGTCTTCACCTTCGCCCTGCCCCGCGATTACAAGGGGGCCATCGGCAGATATAAACTCGACTGGTTCTTCATCAAGCCCGTAGGCCCGCCGGAGTCTAAGCAGGCACAGCAGCCTCGCAACTTCGCGCCTTGGTTCGCCCGCACCTATCAGAAGGTGAACGAGGCCCCGGTAGAGCGGATTTCCGATCACGCTCCGATGACAATCGATCTGCCGCTCTCACAGCTCCCCGGGGGAAAGTAAGATGCGCACCGTCGCGAGGTGCCGGAAGAGCCCATGCGACCACTACAGAATCGATGCCTCCGGTCTCGCCGGATTACGGTCAGCGCGGCAACGGTTTCAGCGGCACAGTCACCTGGGTCCAGTTCGACCTGGGCGCGGATGATCATGATCACCTGATCTCTCCGGAAGAGCGGTTCCAGGTTGCGATGGCGCGCCAGTAGACGACACGATAGAGAACCGGCTCAGTTGAATACCTGGATCACTTCGGCGGTTACGCCGCCGATTGCGTCTGTGTCCATGTAAGCATAGCGGCCCGAGTTCTTCTTGCCGTCTTCGCCCCATCCGCCCGTCTGCAGAGGTTGGTGGCCGAGCTCCCCGTAAGCGGCCGTGGTCTGTGCCAGGTCGGCCACCTGGAAACCGAGGTGGTGGACCCCCTCGCCGTGAGCCTTGAGCGTGTCCGCGTAGCAGTTGGAGGGCGTCTGGGGCGGAATGATCCACTCGAAGTACGGCTGGCTGTGCCTTTGCCAGCCGACGTCAAACCCGAGCGAGAGCGGCTTGCCGTGGTAGGTGTGGCCGGCGCGCGGGCTGGCATGAGAAGCAGCCATGGCGGGAAAGCCGAGCCTGGCCCAATAAGCGGAGACCGGCGCCAGGTCGCGGATCACAAACGCGATGTGGGTGGGGGTTTGTGCGCTTGCGGCCGAAGCCTCGGCGCCCGGCCAGTACATCAGGCCGAGCACATATTTCCCCTGCGCCTCGGTATCGAAATAGGTGACGACCGGGCCGCCATCCACACGCAACGTCTGGAGAACCGCCACACCGAGGCCGCGCATGCGGGCTACTTCCTTCTCCATCTCGTCCAGGCTGCGCACTTCGTGAACAATGGAGAGGATGCCATCCCCATGCGCCGCCAAAAATGCGTTGAAGGCGTTGTCGCCAGGCGCCGGCTGCAGCAGGTCGACCGCCAGACCGCCCAGGTTTCCGGTCGCCGCACGCACCGTGCCGGCACCCGGCTTGTCGCGGTATTGACCCTCGAATGTGACCTCGCCGAAATCCTGGACATCGGTGAGACCCAGCGCCTTCCATCCCTGGAGCGGGCCGTCGATGCTCTTCACCACCCAGGTCACGCGGCCGACCTTCTTATAGAAGTCCGGCAATTGGGCGGCGCACGCACCCGCCATCGCGGTGAACACCGCCAGCGTCCTCAGCAATCTCATCGTCGTTCCTTTCCACGCCAGCTCACTGCAACGGGCGCGGCGTCACGTCCGCGTCCACGATTTTCAACGCCCACTTGATGCCTTCGGCGATCATCTTCCGCATGTCGGGCCGGTCCCAGGTCTCCTCCGGATGGCCCAGCGTCGTGTAGTACACACGGCCCTTGCCGTACATCTTGGCCCACGTCACGGCGAAATCGCGGTCCGTGCGGTGAACGTTCTTGTTGGCCAGGTCGAGCTTGCCGGGATCGAGACGCATCAACACCCGCAGCTTGTCGCGCGAGTAGCTCTTCATCTGATAGATTTCGTCCCGGATCACGAACGACGGTGGAAATTGCTGCATCCCCGGGAACTTCGGGTCTTCCACGATCACCGGCGCGTCGAACGTGCCCCAGGGATGCTGGTCGAAGTAGCCGCCGATCATCTCGCCGTATTCCGGCCAGTCCGTGAAGGTAATGGTCGCGCTGTGGATCCCGATGAACCCTTTCCCGTCGTCGTGAATAAACGATAGAAAGTCCGCCTTCTTCTGGTCGGTCATTTCCAGCGTGCCGCCGGTATAGAACAGCACGGCGTCGAAATCGTTCAGGTTCTTGGCGTTGTATTCCAGCTTCTGCCTGGTGAGCGCTTCGGTGTCGGTGCGGATCCAGGTGTCCCAGAGGCCGGTTTCGCGGCCCAGCCGTTCGATGGTCGCCATGGCATGCGAGACGGATTCATGACGGTATCCCTTTTCCTCGCCGATCACCAGCAGCTTCTTTCTGGCAGTGGCGGCGGTCTGCCCGGAGCAGATCGCTGCCGCGAACAGCAATACAGACATGGCACGGATCGTTTTCATGGAAGTTGGTCCCGTTCGCGGAATGTCCGGCTGACGCTAGCCGAGGATGGCGGCGCGGGGACCTGGCAACTCCGCCCGCCTTTTCCTGGATTCGGCAATCAGTTCGCGCATCGATTTGGCCGCCAGCCGCGCGTTCTTGTCTACGAACTCGATGCCGACCGTGTGGCCGCCCACCATGGGGAGCGTGTGGCACAATTCGAAGCCCATGTAGCCCTGGTATCCGATGTCCAGAAGGCCGGCCACCTGCGGCGCGGCCAGTTCTTCGTTTTTCCGGACAATCTGGCCGTTGACCTCGTCGTACTCGTTTCCGAAGTGATTGAGCACCTGCAACGCGCCGACCTCCTGCGTGGCCCGCAGCACGTTCTCGGGCTTCATCTCGTGTTCCAGCCGCGCATCGAAGCAGACCTTGAGGTTCGGCGCCGCCACTTCCTTGATCATGCGCAGCACGTCGCGGTAGCCATGGATTACCGGCGGGTGATTTTGCAGCGCCAGCGTGATATCGTGATCGGCCGCGTAGCGGGATACTTCCCTCAGCCCCTCGCGGCACCAATGCCACGTTTGTTCGTCGGAGAAATCCTGGTGCGCCGCCGCCCAGATGTTTCTGGCGACGTCGTAGCGGCCGCCTCCGTCGGGGAGCGTCGTCACCCCCGGCCACGCGCAAAAGACGCGCACCAGTTTGATCTGCATATCCGCCGTCATGCGGAGCAACTCCCGCATGTACAAAATGGCGGCCTCCCTGTGTTCGGGAACCGGACTGCTGAAATCGTTGTTCGCCGCCACCGCGTAGAGGTCGATGCCCTGGCTCTCGGCGTAGCGGCGCAGGTCGCGGCACTTCCACGCCGGCATATCGAGCGGATCGCCATGCGGCCGCTTGCCGTCGATCTCCACGCCGTCGTAGCCGAACTTCTTCGCCCGGTCGATCACCTGCTCCAGCGTCAGAGCGTCGCCGCGATACCAGACCGCCAGGTAGGTGATGCTGTAGAGGCCGATCTTCGGGCCGGCTTCCGGCTTTTCGGCCGCGGAAAGCTGCCGGGCGCCCAATACGCCGGCGGCCGCAGCCGCGGTTCTGGTGAAATCGCGGCGGTTCATTCGTTTGTGCTCCTGTGGCATGATCTTCTCCTCGTTTCGAGCGGCGCGACCGCGCTCAGACCGCGTACGTGTCACCCGATCCGCGCCCGCCTCGCCTGCTCTGTCCCGGCGCCCGGCCCGCCGTTTTCACGAACGCTACGCTAGCACGAATCGGCCGGCGCGGCAGCAGGTTTGTCCACTCGAGGCGGTTCGGAAAAAGCTCCCCCGTTGCCCCCTTAGCCTTGACAGCGGCCGGGAAACGGAATACGGGTGAGAGGAGGACGCTTCCATGAGATACCTGACGTTATCGCTTTTTGCGCTCGGCATCTACGCGCCGCTGGCGCAGGCCGCCGGCGATTACGATACCTACGGCGGCTGGATGAAGCTGAAGGGCGAGAAGACCGGCTACTTCCACACCCAGCAGATTAATGGGCAGTGGTGGCTGGTGACTCCCGACGGGAACGCGTTCTTCTCGAAGGGCGTGGATAACGTGAGCTACGCGCCCGAATCCGACAATGCGCCCAAGGCGCCGGCCGATCCCGCGGCTTGGGCAAAAGCGGCGTCCCGGCAATTGCGCGAATGGAATTTCAACACGGCCGGGGCCTGGTCCGCCAGCCAACTCTATGACACCGGGATCGTCTACGCTCCCACCATCGGCATGGCGGCCGCGGTGCAGCGCGACGTGTGGCTCAAGGGCGGCGTGGTCGATTTCTTCAGCGCCGAATTTCGCGACGCCGCCGAACGGGTGGCAGAGAGAATGTGCGCCCCGCACGCCAAAGACCCATGGCTGCTCGGCTACTTCACCGACAACGAGCTTCGGTGGGGCAGAGACTGGCGGTCCGGAGAGAGCCTTCTGGAGGGCTATCTCAAAATGGCCGAAGCGTCCGCCGGGTTCCGCAAGGCGTCCGAGTTCATCAAGGTGCGCGGCCAGACCGCCTCCCAGTTGACCGATGAGGACAAGAGCCTGTTTCTGGGGATGGTCGCGGCCGAGTACGGCCGGGTGACGCGCGAGGCGATCCGCCGGCACGACCCGAATCATCTGATCCTCGGTTGCCGGTTCGCGGGCTACCCGGGCGACGGCGTATTACAGGGAGTCGGGCCGTATTTCGATATTGTCTCGTTCCATAGTTACAGTGCCGCGGCGCCCGTCGAGCGGTTACAGCAGATCACGAAGATCACCGGGAAGCCGACGATGATCACCGAGTTCAGCTTCAAGGCCATGGATAGCGGCCTGCCGAACACGAAGGGCGCGGCAAAGCCGGTAGCCACACAGGAGGACCGGGCCAACGGATTCGCCGCCTATGTCGAGGCCCTGGCGACGCTGCCCGGTTGCGTGGGGTTCCACTGGTTCGAGTATCGCGACGAACCGAAAGAGGGCCGCCGGTTGGACGGGGAAAACAGCAACTATGGGGTCGTGCGCATCGATTTCACGCCTTGGGAAGTCCTCACCAGGCGTATGCAGCAGGTAAACGCCGGAATCGAAGCCCGGCACGCTAATGCCAGCGCTCATTAGCGCTTCACGTCCTGAGAGTCTACAGCGTTGCCGGGACCGGCTGGGTCCGCCAACGTGAGATCGGTCCGGAGTGGGCGCCGATCCAGGCATGCGACGTCGATTCCGAGAGGCGATAGCAGAGAAGCGCCTGCCGGTTTTCCACCCAAAAACTGCGCGAAACGCCCCAACAGCCAAGCGCCAAAGCGCACAAAACCACCAACATTGCTATCGGCGATGTCGGTTGTTCTCCCTTTCCCCATGTCGCTGCCTCCGCTATATGTGTAGGGAATTCCTCAATGTTTGTCGGTTTTTGCCGCTTGCTGCCCGGCTACTGATGCCCCAGAACCGCTTTGGACGATGACCTGCTGTATAGAATGAGATTTCCAGTTCGTAATCTCTTTTGTTAAGGAGTGATTCATGAGGAAGTACCTGTCCTGTGCCGTGCTTGTCTTAGCACCTGTAGTTTTATTCAACACGGCATTTGCCGACGACCACCAACCTGCCAAGCGGCCCGTAGACTTTGCCGCGCCAGCCCCGATCAACGGAACTACTTCGGCCATCGGAAAAACCGGCATAGTGGTGAAAATCCAAAGCGCCGCCATCGCCAAAGACGGCACAATCACCGTGCGCGCCACGCTTGTGGACGCTGACGGCCTTCCTTTGGATCGCTTGGGCGTCGCCTCCAAGGGTCCCGTCTCGATGAGTTTCATCGCGGCCTACATTCCGGCTGGCCAGAGTCAATATGTCTCTTACACCACCTCCGTGGCCAAGCCGAGTATTCCTGGCAACACCAACCCGCCGCAAACTCAGGCCGCCAACGATTCCGGCGGAACTTTCACCACCAATGCCATCGGTGACTACACGTATACCTTCAAGACCAAGGCGCCAGTCACATTCGACGCCACAGTTACCCATTCCATCGGTGTCTCCGCCCAGCGCGACCTGTCGGAGTACGGCACATACGACGAATGGAGCACGACATCCAACGACGTCTTCACCTTCGTTCCGAATGGCTCCCCGGTCAGCGTGACGCGCTCGGTGGTGACCACCAACGCCTGCAACCAGTGCCATGACCCGCTGATCGGCCACGGCGGATCCCGCCTCAAAGTGGAACTGTGCATCATGTGCCACACGCCGCAGACCATCAATCCGGATACCCTGCTCACCCAGGATATGAAGGTATTGATCCACAAGATCCACATGGGATCGAGCCTGCCCAGCGTCAAAGCGGGCACGCCCTACCGGATCTGGCATCGCGGCGCGTGGTCGGACTTCTCCACCGTCGTTTTTCCGCAGGACGTCCGCAATTGCACTACCTGTCATGCGCAGGGGGCCACCCAAGCCGACAACTGGAAAACCAATCCCGGCGCCGCCGCGTGCGGTTCCTGCCACGATGACGTGAATTTCGCCACCGGCCTGAATCACGTCAACCTGGTTCAACCCGACGACAAGCAATGCAAGAACTGCCACACCCCCAATTACGTTTCGGATTTTGATGCCTCCGTCCCCGGCGCCCACGTTATACCCGCCAACTCCACTTCGCTTCCCGGACTGGTTACCAAGGTAATCAAAGTGGATAACGCCACTCCAGGGAACGCGCCAACGGTTACGTTCAGCGTGATGGACAAAGCCGGCAACCCGGTCGACATCAGCAAGATCACTACGATCCGCGTGGTTCTGGGCGGCCCCAACACCGACTACCAGACCGGACCGGGCGCCATCCGCGTATCCGAGAATCCCAACGCTACGAAGGGCACCTCCGGCGTCTATGTCTACACCATGACCAATAAGATCCCGGCCGCCGCGGCGGGCTCCTACACGGTATCCATCGAAGCCAGCAACACGGTCACCCTACTTCCGGGAACGGTGATAGCCACTGCGGCCGTCGACGCCGCCAAGCCCGTCGAGTTCTATTTCTCGGTGGACAAAAGCGCGGTCGTAGCGCGCCGCCAGGTCGTGTCTACCGATAAGTGCGCAGCCTGCCATGCGAATCTCGGCTTCGTCCACGGCGGTACTCGCGCCAACACCCAGGAGTGCGTGATCTGCCACAATCCTTCCCTGGTGGATGGCACCTCGAATCAGAGCGTGAACTTTGCCTGGCAGATCCACAGCATCCACCGCGGCGAGAACCTGGCCAATCCTTACGTGCTCGGGACGACCAATTACCAGGATGTCCGCTTCCCGGGCGACCTGCGCGATTGCACGACCTGCCACCTGACTGGCACGTATATGGTGGAGAATGTCGGTGCCAAGGCGCTGGTCACCAGTACGGGCGGCTTCACCAAGACCACGCCTCCCATCTCGGCTGCGTGCCAGGGTTGCCACGACGACATAGCGACCGCTTCCCACGCGCTGGCCAACACAACCATCCTGGGCGAGAGTTGTACCGCCTGCCACAGCGCCAGCGAATCCTTCTCCGTGGATCGCGTCCACCAGAGGATCTTCTAAGGTTAAGGTCGGCACTCACCAAGGGGCGCACGGTGGCAACACCGAGCGCCCCTTACAGAATCCTCCAGGGCCCTTCTGTCCGTAAGTCTCCTGCCCGGCTCCAGCGCAGAATGGCTGGGGCGCCCCCCGATGCCCAATGCCACTTAGTTTTGCCACTATCGAACATCTGCATTAGTTGTGGGGCAGGATGTTATCCTGCGCGCGACCCAGAGGGTACCCCGGCAACCGGCGCCCGCTGGCCCGTTTATAGGGGGTTACCAACCCGCCGCAGGTTGCCAACCTGCCCCACGATTTCCGCAGAAATTGCACTTTCGGGAAAACTAAGTGGCATTGCCCCCCGATGCCTCCGCCACGCCGCCACAACTCCCGCACCGCCAAGGGCATGAGTTCGGCGATAGAATGGACCTGCTATGTCCACCAGAAGGCACTTCCTCCAGAGCGGCCCCGCCATGCTGACGGCGGCCGGACTTGCCGGCGCCGGCCAAAGCGTTTCGCCAAGCGACCGCATCCGTATCGCGACCATCGGATTCGGTGGCATGGGAATGGGCGACACCAAGTATGCGCTGTCCGTTCCGGGCGTAGAACTCGCGGCTGTCTGCGATATTTATGACGGGCGTCTGACCCGTGCCCGTGAGGTGTACGGGGATCGGGTATTCACGACACGCGACTATCGCGAGGTGCTCGCCCGCAAAGACATCGATTCGGTGATTGTTGCCACACCGGACCACTGGCACGCGACGCTTTCGATCGCCGCGATGGAAGCGGGTAAGGATGTCTACTGCGAGAAGCCGATGGTGCAGTCGGTGGTGGACGGCAAAGCGGTGATTGCGGTGCAGGAACGTACGGGCCGCATCTTCCAGGTCGGCAGCCAGTATGTCACATCCGCGGTCTACCAGAAAGCCAGAGAACTTGTGCAATCCGGCGCTATCGGCCGGCTGACCATGGTCGAGGCCTGGCTCGACCGGAACACTGCGTTGGGGGCCTGGCAGTATTCGATCCCGCCCGATGCATCGCCCGCAACCGTGGATTGGGACCGCTTTCTGGGGAAGGCGCCCAGGCGCCCGTTCGAGGCCATCCGGCTCTTCCGGTGGCGCAACTACCAGGACTATGGCACGGGCGTGGCCGGTGATTTGTTCGTGCACCTGCTGAGCGGACTGCACCACGTGACCGGATCGAGGGGGCCGGAACGCATTCTCGCTACCGGCGGATTACGGTATTGGGATGACGGCCGGGATGTGCCGGACGTCATGTTCGCGATGCTGGATTACGGCAAGCAGGCGAGCCATCCGGCGTTCACCATGTCCTTGCGGGTGAATTTGAAGAGCGGCGTTCCGGACGAGCGCTTCGGATTCCGGTTTATGGGAACGGACGGAGTCATCACCACCAGCATGAGTTCCCTGTTGTTGGAGAAGGCGCCACCCGAGCGCGAGCCGGGGTATAGCATCGGCACGTTCCCGAAGGCCGTCCAGGAGGAGTTTCTGCGCCAATACCGGCTGAAATATCCAGCGGGTGACCAGACGCCCGCGAAAATCGAACCGGAGAGGTTCGCGCCGCCATCCGGGTATGACGCCCACCAGGAGCACCACCGCGTCTTCTACCAGGCTGTGCGCAGCCGTAAGAAACCGGTGGAAGATGCCGTGTTCGGCTTTCGGGCGGCCGGCCCGGCATTGCTGGCGAATACCAGCTACTTCGAGAAGCGGATGTGCCACTGGGACCCGGACGCGATGACGGTTCGCGGATAATCAAAGAGATCGTCCGAAACGTTACGGACACCGCAATATAGCGGTCTTCCCGCTGCAAGGCTTTAGTTCTTGAACTCCACCACGACCGCTTCGAACGGGCCGTCGCGGAGGTTCTCTTCGCGGTGCCTGGTGGGGCCGGCCCAGCTCACTTCGCCGGCTTTGTGCTGCGCGTTCTCGGTCTTGCCATCGGGTGTGGTCATGGCGCCGTTCTGGTCGGTCAGGTAGACCACTACGCGGTTGAGGAAGTGCTCGTGCAAAGGCACTTGTTGGTGAGCGCCGATCTTGACCCGAACCACTCGAACCTGGCTGTTTTCGAACTCCACCTTGTAGTCCTCGGGATCGACTTTCACCGGGTCGAGCGCGGCGTCCACCTTCCTGGCCGGACCGCCGGGTTTCTTCAACTCCACTTCAACCGTGGTGACCGGCTGGCCGCTGGTGATTTCCGAAACGTGCATTCCACTTGCCGGGCTCCATTTCACGTCACCCGGTTTGAATTCCAGTACCGCCGTCTTGCCGCCCTGCGGAGTGATCTCCTGGCGGCCAGGCGATAAGTAGATCATCACGCGGTTGAGCTTGTGTTCGTGGGGCTGTCCTTTGGCGTGCGGCTGGTCCACTACCTTGACCACGCGAGCCTGGTCGTTGTCGATTGGGACCTGCGGACTCTGGCCGGGGAGGCTGGCCGCCATCGCCAGGAGAAGCGGGGAGAAAAGCGTTGCGTTTCGCATTGGCCTATCATACAGCGGGATTTCCAAGGAAGATTCAGGCGATCGGGAAGACTTGCCGAAAAGGGCGATGCAGA
>ODAK010006758.1_pt1 | contig 11544 bp, 10 predicted proteins | sample 1539591 | NCBI WGS metagenome assembly ODAK01 (sample SAMEA3539303, study PRJEB22396) | soil metagenome | biome: tundra; feature: field; material: soil | place: USA | collected 2010-05 | depth 0.15 m | reverse complement strand
ACGCCCGGCACAATTGCATTCACCATCACGCCATCCAGTGCCCACTCGCACGCGAGGCTTCTGGTAAGCGAGAGCACCGCCGTCTTACTGGCGCAGTAGGCCGCCACATCTTTGAATGCCAGGAAAGAACCGAGCGACGCTATGTTGATCACGCGTCCATGCCCGCTCGCCTTCAGCGGCGCGTAAAACGCCTGACACGCTCGCAGGACCCCGTTTAGGTTCGTATCGAAGATCTGATCCCATTCCTGCTCGCCCACCTCAGCCACAGGTTGCCTGAACGTATAACCGGCCGCGTTCACCAGAACATCCACACGCCCGAATGTCTCGAGCACGGAGTCGCGTAACGAATCGATTGACGCGCGGCTCGTAACATCCGTGCTCTGCCGTAAGGTAATCCTTCCCGCCGCCTCCACTTCGCGGCATACTTCATCCAGATGCGCATCGCGCCGGCCCGTAGGCACGACATCCGCGCCATGCGCCGCGAGGCCGACGGCAATAGCGCGCCCCAGCCCCGAAGTCGCACCCATCACCACCGCGACTCGTCCCGTCAGATCAAAATAATTTCGCATTTAGAAAGGAATCTTTACCGCGCGGTCATCAGCCGGATCCGCCCACCGGTCATTCGGAACCAGCGGACTCCAGCCCGGCCGTCCCGGATCCTGATCATACGGATAATTGCCCAGCCGCTTATACAATTCGCTGTACTCGAGCATCTTGTCGCGATCCAGCTTCACGCCCAGCCCCGGGCCCGAAGGGACTCGAATCGATCCGCCTTCATACTTCATCAAGCCACCCTGAATCACGTCGTCGCTCAAGTGATGATAATGCGCATCGGCCGCAAACGAAAGGTTGGGCAACACCGCGCCCAGGTGCAGCATGGTCGCAAGCTGCACACCGAGTTCTCCCGACGAATGCACCGCCACGCCCAACTGAAACGTCTCACACACACCCGCTGCCTTCACACACGCACGAATTCCGCCCCAGAAAGTCGTGTCGAGCAGAATCACATCCACCGCCGCGTTCAGCACGTTCGCCGCGAGTTGCTCGAAGTTCACCACTACCGTATTCGTTGCCAGCGGGATGCGCACCATCTCGCGCGTGCGCCGCATGCCGTTCAAGCCGTAGACCGGATCTTCCAGGTAATCGTTACGCAGCCCTTCAATCGCCTGTCCGAAACGAATCGCCTGCTCGGTCGACCACACGGCATTCGGATCGAACCGAAGCGAATCATCTGGAAACGCATCGGCCAGCGCGCGATACACCTCCAGTTCATAATCCGGATGGAACACGCCGCCTTTGAGCTTGTGAGTCGTGAACCCGAATTCACTCTTCATCATCCGAGTCGTCTCAACCATCTGCTCGACCGTGCGCACTTCACCGGTGCGATCGTATGGATTCGGATAACGAAAAAAGCAGTACGTCGCAAAAGGCACGCGGTCCCGCAAACGCCCGCCGAGAATATCGCACACCGGCACTCCCCACGCCTGACCGAGAATGTCGAGACACGCGAATTCCAGTGCCGCGAGAATCTGCGTGCGGTTGTTATAGAGCGACGCAGTCGGATTCGCGATCACAAATCGCATCTCCTCCAGTCGCGCCGGATCGTGCCCCGTGAGATAACTCTTCATCGCGCGGAAGACAGCGTCGGCCGACTCCCCGCCGCCGCCCATCTCTCCCAGTCCGATCAGGCCGTTGTCTGTCTCCACTTCAACGATGGTGCGCACGAAACGGCCCCAGTGGCAGCCATTCGCGTGCCGCAGCGGGGCCTGCAGCGGTACAGTGACCGTGGTGGCACGAATATCGATAATTCGCATGAATGGGCTCGGGCGATTTAGCTTCATGTTAGAACAACAAGGAAGCAGAACCGCATGAACCCCGTCCCCGAAAACCAGCAGCAGGCCCTTGTCTCGCGCCTCATGAGCGCGTGCGGCGGAGCTTACTCACCCGCGACACGCCGCAGATATTTCATCTCCGGACCGCAGTGGGCTGCCGCATATCCCGGCCACGCACTTTTCCACGCGCCCACGCGTCCCGAAATCGGTTTCGAAGAAGTCATTCGCAAATTGTCCGGGATCGGCATCGGCTACTGGAGCACGCACGATACGGATGTGATTCCCACCGAAGCGCTCGGCAAACCTGGGCAGGCTGAAATCGTGGAGCGCGTGAAGAAGGCCCTCGCGGAAAATGGCGTGCAGTGCTCCATGGTCACCGCCGAGACTTTCCACCATGCGGTGTGGGCAGCCGGACCCGCCGCTGAAGCGCCCGCCGTACGCGAATATGCGAAGTTCCGCGTGAGCAATACCGTCGACCTCGGCCACGAACTCGGCGCAAAATTTGCGGTCTATTGGCCAGGCGCGCTCGGTTACTCCGTGCAGGGCGCTATCGAAGAAACGCAGACCCTGCGCTGGTACGCCGAAGCCATCAACGCCGCCTGCGATCGCGACATCGAAGTCGCGCGCGCGAAATCCCGCGGCACGTTGAAGCATTGTCTCGAGGCCAAGCCCTTCGAGCCGCAGGCTGAAATTCTGCTGCCCACCAGCGACGCCATGCTGGCCTTCATTTCCTCAGGCCTGCTCACACATCCTGAAATGGTCGGGCTGAATCCCGAATATCTGCATGAACTGATGTGGGGCGCGGCTCCTCGTGCCGCTCTCGCCCGCGCACTCCTGGCAGGCAAGCTCTTCCACTTCGACATCAACGACGGCTATAGGCTCAAGCATGATGTCGATATTGGTGTCGGCCTCGTCAACCCTCTCGACTGGCTGAACGTGCTGGTGCTGTTACGCAGCCACGATTACAACGGCCCGTTCAATCTCGATTTCAAACCGCCGCGTACCACCAGCCAGTTCGGCGTCTTCGAAGTGAGCTTCCCCACTGCCGTCGACCGCTTCATCACGCTCTGGGAAATGGCCGGCGAAGTCATCTCCGACCCGATCATCAAGGAAGCCACCGATGCACTCAAGGCCGGAGGACCAGTCTCTGATCCGCTCGACGTCGACGCCATCGTGCAGGCCAATCGCGAACTTCTTACGCTGCACGAACTGATCGCGCACCGCCTGGTACAAATCCTGCTCGGCCTGCACCGCGGCCGCGTTTTCAACTCTTGATCGGTTCGCCCAGCCACTCCGGATGCTGTGCGGTCGAATCGAATTGGTTAGTGGTCTTGAACAACTCAAACTCTCCGTGCGCCGCGGGCTGCGCGGTTTTCGAGAGTAACTGCTCCGTCTCGCTCTTCGTCAGCGGCTTGAAATTCTTCACCGCTTCGAACGCCTGATCCAGAATCTTCATACTGTCGATTCCCGTAATCACCACCGACGTCGGCTGGCTCAGCGCGAAATGCAGACATTCGATCGGCGTCACAGCCTTGCTCTTGAGAATGATGCCGTCGCCCATTGACTTCATCCCCAGCAGCCCCATCTTACATTCCATCAAAACCGGCACCACTTCGTGCAGAAAGCTGCGGAAGTGCGCATCCATTACGTTAATCGGCATCTGCGCCGTATCGAAATGGAAGTCCCGCTCTTTCGCCATCGCCAGCATGCGCAGATGGACCGCGGGATCCTTGTGCCCGGTAAACCCGATATACCGCGTCTTCCCTTTCTGCTTCGCCTCCATCAGCGCCTCATGCGCACCACCCGCCGCGAAGAACTGATCGGGATCTTCCATACGAATATTTTCGTGAAACTGCAGCAGGTCCACATGGTCCGTCTGCAGCCGCGCCAGCGATTCGTCGATCTGCTGCGCCGCCGCTTTCTTCGTGCGTCCGTCGAACTTCGTCATCAGGAAAACTTTCCCGCGATAGCCATCCTTAAGCGCCTTCCCCATGCGAATCTCGCTGGCGCCCTTGTTGTAATCCCAGGAGTTATCCAGAAACGTGATGCCTCGATCCACCGCCGCGCGGATAATCTGAATACTCTCGTTTTCATCCTTCTGCATGCCGAGGTGGAACCCGCCAAGTCCAATCGCGGAGACCCGCTCACCCGTGCTCCCCAGTGTCCGGTAAATCATGCCGTTCGACTCATGTTCTTCTCGCATGGATCGGGGCGGAGCAGGCACCACGCCAAACTTACCGAATTGATAATTCCTGGACGCCGCCGACGTTACATTTCGTACCAGTGTCAATCGCCCCCGCGCGGCGCGCTAAGCTCTCCTTTTGGATAACCTCACGCACTCGCTGGTCGGCCTGTTCCTTGCGCGCGCTGGCTTCAGGCACGTCACACCGCGCGGCACGGCCATCATGATGGTGGCCGCCAACGCCCCTGATTTCGACGTCGTCTGCTGGCTCGGCGGCAATGCCAACTACATCCACTGGCACCGCCACATTACGCACTCCCTGATCGCGCTGCCCGTCATGGCGATCCTCTCAGTCGCCATCGTCCGCGGACTTGGCCGCAGGCAGGTCAACTGGCTCGCCGCTTTCCTGATCGCGATGGTGGCCGTCGCATCCCACCTCATCCTCGACCTCACCAACGTTTACGGCGTACGTCTGTTGCTTCCGTTCTCCGGCCGCTGGTTCCGTTGGGACAGCACCCCCGTCATCGACGGCGTCATTTGGGCGGTGCTGCTGCTCGGTCTCGCCGCCCCTGCGCTCGGCCGCCTTGTCGGCTCGGAGATCGGAGAACGCAGACGCGAGGCCGGCGGCGGCTGGGCGGTCATGGCTCTACTGCTGCTGAGCGCCTACGATTATGGCCGCGCCGTTCTCCACGATCACGCCGTGGCGCTCATGGATTCGGGCACTTTTCACGGGCTCGCGCCTCGCCGCGTGGGCGCTTTTCCCATGGCCAATCCCCTCCGCTGGGATGGCATCGCCGAACTCAGCGACGCTTACGTTATAATTCCCATCGACCTGCGCCAGACTTTCCACTCGGATGCCGGCGAGACGTACTATAAGCCCGAGCGCACCCCTGCCATTCAGGCCGCACTCGCCACCGCGCCGTTTCAAATCTTCCTGCAGTTCGTTCAGTACCCGATCTGGGTCAGCGGACCGGCGCCCGAGGGAGAACACGCCACCCGCGTGAGTCTGGTGGATCTGCGTTTCGGCACACCTCCCCTACCCGGCTTCGAGGCAGTTGCCACAGTCAACGATCGAAACCAGGTCATGGATTCGACGTTCACCTTTGGCCTTGGCAACGCTCGTCCCCGTTAATATCCCGATGACTCCGCGAACAAAACAAGGCGGCTGGATCGCACCTTCTGCACTCACGCGCGGATCTTCCGGAAGACCGCTGTGCCGCTGGTGCACTACCGAAATCCCGAAAGGCCGGCGGACTTTCTGCTCGGATGCGTGCGTGCACAATTGGAAACTCCGCACCAACCCCGGCTACCTGCGCGAGAAGGTCTTCGCGCGCGACCATGGCGTCTGTGCCGAATGCGGCGCGGATACCGTGGCCCTCAGGCGCGACATGCGCAAACTGGATTACGCCGCCCGCCGCCAGTTTCTGAAATTATGGAAATTGCGTGAAGGCAGCCGCAAGTCTCTCTGGGATGCGGATCACATCGTGCCGGTCGCCGAAGGCGGGGGACAGTGCGACCTCACAAACATGCGCACGCTTTGCCTGCTCTGCCATCGCGGGGCCACCGCGGCGCTGCGGGCGCGCATCGCGAACGCTGCTGCTCTCGTTCCGAACCACGACCCCGGACATCCCCTTTAGGGGTGCCGGCGTCAGGGAGTGGCTGGGCCAGCCTGAACGAAATGACACGGAGAACCCCGCCCGAATTGATCATGGTCAAATGGAGGCAGGTTTCAAATCCAGTTCGTGCGAACAGGAGTCGTGATGCAAGATCCAGAACCCAAATTGCCACCAGCTGATCCCGATCCAGACCCGCTGGTTCCTGCTTCTCTTCCTCTTCCCGAACCGGATCCGGATGAGCCCGGCCCCGACCTGCTGCCGCAGATCGATCCAGCGTTTCAATACTGATTGAGAGACTTGTCAACTTCGTCGCCACATAGCCCAGGCGATTTGGGGTGTATACTTTTTCGGTGCCTCGATTCCCGCGTCGCTCAGGGAGATGACATGAATCGCAAAGTTTTCGCCGTGCTGGTTTCCGGTTTGATCGCGCTGGCCGCAGGCGTACCTGCATGGGCGCATCATTCGTTCACCGCGGCCTACGATCTGAAACAGCCTATAACCGTCCACGGCATCATCAGTAACGTCCTGATGCGCAACCCCCACTCGTGGTTCATGCTCGATGTGAAGAACGAAAGCGGCCAGACCGAGCAATGGGCGTTCGAAGCAGGCACCCCCAGCGGGATGATTCGCAATGGCTATAAGCCGAGCATCATCAAGGCAGGCGCTGAGGTCACCATCAAAGGCTTCCGTGCCCGCGACCCTGCGCAGAAACGTGGCATGCTGCGCGAACTGACAACCTCCGACGGACAGGTGTTCGGGATGTTCGGGCCGCAGGAGAGCCATTGATCGTGCGGCTCTGGCTCGTGACATCCACAATCGCGTGCACGCTGGCATGGTCCGCGGCGGCGCAGCAGAAACCGGACGCGGCCGCGGCCTCGAAAGCACCTCGCGCAGCGGACGGCCATCCGGATCTCTCCGGAGTCTGGTGGCGCGGCGCCGATATCGGAGGCCGCGGCGGGCCACCTCTCGGCGGTGGCAGAGGCGGCCCGCCGCCCACTACTTTTTCCAGCCTGTACCAGCCTTCCGCGCAGGCGAAGGCAAAGAAGCTGGGCGATAAAGACGACCCCTCGCTCGATTGCACCCCAACAGCGTTCGGCACTTTGAATGTGAGCCTCTTTGACGTGGGCGCAGTCGGCCAGATCGTGCAGACGCCGGTGTTCGTCATCATGCTGACGGAAACGTACCACGGCTTCCAGATCGTTCCGATCGACGGCAGACCGCATCGCGACAACGTCCCGCCCTCTAATCGGGGCGATGCAATCGGCCATTGGGACGGCGACACGCTCGTGGTCGATAAAACGAATTTTACGGATTCGAACTGGATCTCGGCGGAGGGCCGGATATCGTTCCACTCGGATGCGCTGCACATCGTGGAGCGATACCGCCGCGTGGACGCGAAGACGCTGGAGGTCGACGCGACACTGGAAGATCAGAAGGTGCTGACGAAGCCCTGGGTCGTTCCCAAACAGACGCTGGTGCTGGCGCCGTTCGATCAGATCATGGAACTGGCTTGCTCCGCCGGCGACGTCAAAGCGCTGATCGAAGGCGCGCCGGATTCCGGTCCGGAAAAGAAATAGCCCCGGCGCTCACCGCCCGAAGTGGAACTGCATCCAGCCGAGCAGCACAAAGCCGATCGCGATTCCGACGTGCAGCGCGACATTTCCGAGGCGCGCGCCCTGCATTTCGTGAGCGATCCCCAGCAGCAGGAAGCCCAGGCCGATCGACAAATACCACCAGCCCCAGTGTCGTGACTGAAATCCGCGCACGAGATTATTGTCGACCAGTACGTTGAACCATCCGCAATCAGCCGTTGCGAACAAAATAACGTTCGAACAACTCCCGCGCGCGGGCCTCGCCTTCTTCCGTCACCAAAACAGATCTGGCTTTGCCCTTCGGATCCGAGATATAGCCTTGCTCATGGAGCCTGTCCAAAGCGTCCCAGTCGTGACCCTTCCAGGCGCGTACCGCCCAGCGATCTTTGAACATGGTGAGCCACAGTAAGGCCAGCACCATATCGTCCACTTTTTCGTGATCGTATTCCACGGCGGACCACGCTGCTGAGAAAGTCCGGAAGTTTACTGAGCGCGGCCCGGTCCGCCGCCCCGGCCACCACGCGCCGGCGCTGGAGGCAGCGTGCCGCCTTCGGACAGAATCTTCATGTTCTGCAGCGCGCCCATGAAGGTTGCGCTCTTCTGCGCCTTGTCCTTCTCGCGCGCAGCATCGTCAGCCAGCATCGAGTTGTCGAAGACCAGCGTATACACCAGCTTCGACGTAGTCGCCGTCACCGGCTTCGCTTCCAGCGTTCCGTGGTAGAGGTTGTACGGCCGGCCTGCGCGCACGGGTTGTGTATAGGTATAGGAAAGATCGGTCCTTCCCACCAGGATCTCGGGCCCGATCGAACGCACCGCGCCAATTTCACCATCATTACCCGAGGTGATCTTGCAGGGGAGTCTCAGCCACTCGCCGATATCGCAGTACTTTCCTACGCGCTTCCAGACTTCAGCGGCTGGGCGATTCACGTCGATTTCCAGGGGGATAGTAAGGTATGTCGGATTGGCGACAACGATAACCGAATCGGCTGCCGATGCGGCGGGAGGCGCCGGCGGCTGCGCGACGGCAAAGGGTGCGAGGCACATAAGCGCGAGCGCACACGGGGCGGCTGTTTTCAGCAGTTGACTTGGCATGGTTCTATATTTTACCTCTGTCTGGCGGAACCATCGACTGTATCGGCGCGCTCACATGCTCGCAAGGGAAGTGCTCCGGGCCTTTTACTGTTACGGTATTGTAGTTATCGATGTCCCCCCAGGCTGCCAGAACCGCGGAGCTTTTACTTCGTTTCCCGAACGGAAAAACACAGCGAATCCCGTTGGAGGAAAGCCAATACGATCTGGGCCGGGGCGAGTCCAGCAAGCTCCGTTTTCAGGATGTAAATGGCCTCTCGCGCAAACACGCATCCTTCGAACGCACAGGTCCCCGCTGGATCGTGCGCGATCTCGGCAGCACCAACGGCACCCTGGTCAACGGGAAGCGTATTACTGAAGGGCACGTGCTGCAGCCGAACGACCGCGTCGATCTGGGGGAACTGAGCATTGTGTTCGCCGAGGAAGCGACCTCTGCGTCTCAGACTGTAGTATTCATCGACAACTCCGCTGCAACGCAGTCGACTGAGCAGGCGAGCGTGAAGGGCGTGCTCGCAGCGGAGAGAGAGATGCGCGGCGACGCGCACATGAAGGCGCTGATTCAGGCGGGGCGCGAACTCGCCAGCCATACGTCACTTTCCGAATTGTTCGGCCTGATCATGAACCTTCTGATCGACGCGGTGGGCGCGTCGCGCGGCGTATTGATGACGCTCGAAAAAGGGGAACTGCTGGTTCGGGCGTCTAAGGGCGAGGGTTTCCGTATCAGTTCGCACGTGCGCGATATCGTGATTGGCGAAAAGCGGTCGCTGCTGGTGCAGGATGCCCTGAACGATTCCGACCTGGCGGGCCGGATGAGTATTGTGCAGCAACAGGTCCGCAGCATGCTGGCGGTGCCGCTGCAGACCGATGACCGGGTCATCGGTCTGATTTACCTGGACGCGCCGGGCCTGACGCACGAGTTCACCAAAGACGATCTGAGCGTGCTGACAGTGCTGGCGAACATCGCGGCTATTCGCATCGAACATGCCCGCCTGGCGGAAGTGGAGCAGGCAGAGAAGCTTCGCAATCAGGAACTGGAACATGCGGCCCTGATTCAGAGATCGATCCTGCCGACTAACTTTCCGCCTTACCCTCATCGTAAAGAATTCGAACTGCACGCTTCGATGATCCCGGCGCGCCATGTGGGCGGTGACTTCTTCGATTTCTTTCTGCTCGACGACGAAAACCTTGGTTTCGTGATCGGCGACGTAAGCGGCAAGGGCGTACCTGCCGCGCTGTTCATGTCGGTCTGCCGGACTCTGCTGCGAGCCACGGCCCGCCACCAGCCGTCGCCAGGCGACTGTTTTACCTATGTGAACGCCTCGCTGGCTGAACAGAACGTATCCGGAATGTTCGTAACGCTTTTCTACGGCGTTCTCAATACGACGACGGGAGATCTCACGTTCGCCAATGGCGGTCATAATCCGCCTTATATTTTTTCCCCGGACGGCACTTGCAGGGCACTTACGGCAAGCAGCGGGCCGCTGGTGGGGATGATTCCGGGCCTTCAATACGTCACCAGAACTGACAAACTGGCCCCCGGAGAAGGAATTCTGCTGTTCACGGATGGAGTGACCGAGGCCGTCAGTTCGGACCATCAGTTCTTAGGCACCAGGCCGCTCGAAGACTATGTCGCGGCGAACACCATGTTACCCGCGACCGACATGGTTCAGAAGCTGCATGGAATGGTGCAGGCTTACGCCAAAGGCATGCCCCAGGCCGACGACATCACTGTTCTGACTCTGCGTTATCTGGGCTAGAAGCCCAAAAAGGCGCTGGCGACGCGAGCGGGTCGCAAATGCACTACGCTGGTCCATAATTAGACAAAAGCCGCCCTATCCATGCTTTGTTCAGCTTGCAAGACCGCGGTCCCTCCATCCGCATCCGTTTGTCCCGCCTGTGGCACGGCCACCCCCGTAGACCTGGATCACACGGAAATTGTTGACCGGGGTGTAACAAGCGACCGAACGCCGGTACTCGATGGCCAAAGCTGGTTAAAACCCGTGACGGCTTCGGATGCGGCGGCGTGGGAAAACGCGGTTCTCAGAACCGGCAAGCTTTTCGGCGGGCGCTACGAAATTCTGCAGACCCTTGGCGAGGGCGGTATGGGAGCTGTTTACAAAGCGCATGATGCCGAAGTCGACCGCATCGTGGCGCTGAAAGTAATTCGCCCCGAACTTGCCGGCAGTGCGGATATCCTGCGGCGATTCCGCCAGGAACTGGTGCTGGCCCGTCAGATCACAAATCGCAACGTAGTGCGGATTTACGACCTCGGTGTCGCTGATGGAGTGCGCTTCATCAGCATGGAATACATCGAGGGGCAGGAGCTGGGAGACATCCTCAAGACCCGCGGCAAGTTGCCTCCAAAGGAAGCCGCCGAAATTATGCTGCAGGTCTGCCGCGGGCTGGCGGCAGCGCACGCGGAGGGCGTCGTCCATCGAGATCTGAAACCGCAGAACGTGATGATCGATACACAGGGCCGGGCGGCTGTGATGGATTTCGGCATCGCGCACTCGACGGACGCGGCGGCTATCGCTGCCGTCAGGACCGATGAGCACGACGACCAGGCGGCGCACCTGACCAGAGTGGGTTCGCTGCTGGGAACGCCCCGTTACATGTCGCCCGAACAGGCGCGCGCCGAACAGGTGGACCAGCGTTCCGACATATTCACCGTCGGTCTCATTCTCTACGAGCTGACGATGGGCCAGCTTCCTCCGGGTCCCTCGACGCTCAAAGAAATACTGGCTGACCGGAGCAGCAGGCAGATCCGGCCACTCGCCGAAGTGGATCCGCAATTCCCCCGCCCCCTGAGCGACATCATCGTGCGCTGTCTGCAACTCGATCCGGCCCGGCGCTACCAGTCGGCCGATCAGATAGTGCAGGCGCTTGAACTGTGGCTCGGCATCCGCAAGCCGCACCAGACGAACCGGAAACTGCTGGCGCCGATGGCACTGGCGATCCTGGCGCTGGTGGGAGCGCTGGGCTGGAATTTACGGCCGAAGAAGACAGGCACGCAGGCTCCCGTGAAGGTTCTGATTTCAGACATAACCAACAACACGGGAAATCCGGTTCTTGACGGGACGCTGGAACCTGCCATGAGCACGGCTCTCGAAAACGCTTCGTTCATCACTGCTTACAACCGGGGACAGGCGCGGAACACCCTGGTGAAGCTTTCCGGCTCGACAAAGCTGGATGAAAATGCGGCGGAACTGGTGGCGCAGCGGGAGGGCGTGGGG
>ODAK010006757.1_pt1 | contig 11544 bp, 7 predicted proteins | sample 1539591 | NCBI WGS metagenome assembly ODAK01 (sample SAMEA3539303, study PRJEB22396) | soil metagenome | biome: tundra; feature: field; material: soil | place: USA | collected 2010-05 | depth 0.15 m | reverse complement strand
AGCCCAGCGGAAATACACAGATTCGCGCCACGTTGCGGTACGGAGTGGATGCCACGGGGGTGCCAAATGCCTGGGATTTCTATCGCATAAGTGACGATCGCAAACAGAGCGATCAGGATCTCTACGGCGGGGGCTCAGTGGATTCGCAGACCACGGCGAGCTTCCACAATCGCGTTCAATTTGGACTGACGCGCAGGCGTGAGCAGTCGCGGCAGTGGTACCCGGCCGGGGTCTGTATACCTGCCGATAGTTGCGTAACGGCTCCAGCAACGGGACTTCCCGGCAATTATTACGGGCTGCCGACAGTTATCCAGGGCGCGAACGGGTATAGCGCGCTGGGGCCGGCGCTCTTGAACTACAGCGAGGCCAATTTTGCCGTGTATCCGAACCGGCTGGACTTGATCTCGAACAGCGACCAGTTTCACTACCAGGGAGATTACCGGCTGACCCCGCATCTGTTGATCCTGGCCGGATTTCACTTCGAGAATGAGCGCGCCGCCGAGCGTGAGCCCGTGTATTTTATTGACGAGTCGATCAAGCGGACGAATTACGACTATCTTTTTGGCGCGCATGGCGACTTCAAAGGACGGTTCTTTTATACGCTGGGTGGGGACGTGCTGCGCTACCAGCTAATCGGCAACAGTTTTTCGCCGCGCGCAGGGGTGAGTTACTATGCGCTGCGCCCGCGGGCCGGCTTCTTCAGCGGAACAAAGCTGAACTTCAGCTTTTCAAAAGGCATTCGCGAACCCAAAATGACCGAAGAGATTGGCTCGCTTTATGACTTCCTCGAAAAGAACAACGGCCAGGCGACGATTCAACAGTTGAACATTCGACCCATCGAAGGGCCCACGACGCGAACCTGGGAAGGCGGTGGCGAACAGGCATTCTGGAGCGAGCGGATCATTTTCCGGGCGACTTATTTTCACAATGAATTTGGCCGCGCGATCGAGGGGGTTGGCGCGGGATTGGTGCCGGCGTTGCTGCCCAATCTGACTGCTGCGGAACAGCAGGCCTTGCAAGGCATTCTCCAGAATGAAAATGCCTTTTCACTCGACCTGAACTCGCTGACCTTCCGTGCGCAAGGCGTGGAAACCACCGTCGAAACCGGGATCGGCAAGAACATCTTCTTTCGCGGGGGCTATACCTACCTGGACTCCGTGGTGAAGAAGTCCTTCTCCAGTGACAATCAAGCCCTGCTTGAGGGCTTTGCTCCTACGTTTGACGGCATCCCGGTGGGAATCTATTCGCCGCTGAAGGGTGCGCGGCCTTTCCGGCGTCCGCCGCATACGGGATTTTTTACGGCAAGTTACACCGGCCCAAGGATTACCGGCGTGTTCACAGCATCGTTCGCCAGCCGCAGCGATGATTCCACGTTTTTAGGCTACGCGGACCTTCAGCAAGGTAACTCGCTTGTGTTGCCTAATCGTAACTTGGATTTCGGATACGCCAAGGCAGATATTGGCGGCAGTTACAAGTTACTGTCGTGGCTTGATGTCTATATACAAATGGAGAATCTGACCGGCAACGAACACATCGCGCCGATTGGCTATATAAGCCTGCCCACAAACTTCCGCGCCGGCGTTCGTATTGCTCTGGGCAAGGGAAGCGGCCGATAAATAATCCGGATCATACCGGCCATTGAAAGCATATTTCGAAGCCGTCGGGGTCTTTGACATAGAGCTGCTTCATGCCGTAGGGCGCGACCTTCGGTTCCTTTACATCGAGACCTTTTGCGCGGAGATACAGGTAAGCCTCGTCAACATCGGGGCAGCCGATGTAGAAGCAAGTGTCTTCGTGCGCGGTGGCTCGAGTTGAGTCCGGCATCGGGGGACGGCTGTCGAATTCATAGGCCGTGTTGAGCATGAGAGCGGCGTCGCCGTGATGGAGCCTGCACCAATCGAAGTCGTCCGCAGAGCGGGACGGAGAGGAATTGACGATTTCGAATCCCAACAGGTCGCGATAGAAGCGGACAGAGGTGGGCATATCGAAGACCTGGATAAGCGGGCATAGTCCCTGGACCTTGAGTGCCATGATTTTTGTTCCTCGCTGACCTTTTGAGGGCTAGCAACGAAGGATTTTTGGTGACTCGATTCCTTTGGTGGCGTTGCGGGTGTCTACCACCATCCTGGCTTCGTCGACGATGGCCTTGTAGTCGTATGAGGAGTGATCGGTGACGATGACCACGGCGTCATACTGTCCTAAATTGTCGAGCGAGGCGCTTGTCATGTTGAGATCGTAGTGGCGTCCTCGACCGACTTTGGGGAAGTAAGGATCGTTGTACGCCACTGTCGCGCCCTTCTCACGCAAGATTTCGATGATGGTGAGCGAGGGCGACTCGCGCAGATCGTCGACATCGCGTTTATAGGCCAGGCCCAGCACCAGCAGTTTGGAGCCGTTGATGGACTTGCAATGCTGGTTAAGTCCCGACGCGATCTGTTCAATGACGAAGTAGGGCATGGCGGTATTGACTTCGCCCGCAAGCTCGATGAAGCGGGTACGGAAGTCGAATTGCTTGGCCTTCCAGGAGAGATAAAACGGGTCGATGGGGATACAGTGGCCGCCCAACCCAGGTCCCGGATAGAATGCCTGGAACCCGAAGGGCTTGGTCTTGGCCGCATCGATAACTTCGTGGATGTCGATTCCCATCCTCATGCAGAGCTGCTTGAGCTCGTTGACGAGCGCTATGTTTACGCAGCGGTAGATGTTCTCAAGCAACTTGGTCATTTCGGCGACCGAAGGGCTGCTGACAGAAACAACGCGGCGAAAGACATTCTCATACATTGCCGATGCCAATTCTGTCGCAGCGGGCCCATAGCCGCCGATCACCTTGGGAATGTCCTGGCGGGCTACGGTTTCATTTCCGGGGTCCTCCCGCTCGGGTGAAAAGGCGAGGTAAACGCCGGCTTCGTCCTGTGTTCGCGCAACCTTCAGGCCGTGCGAGTTGCCGGCTTCGAGAAGCGGCAGCACAACTTCTTCCGTCGTGCCGGGATAAGTGGTGCTTTCGAGCACGATCAGTTGGCCTTCATGGATGTAGGGAGCAATCGATTCCACCGTCCCGGTGACGTAGCTGAGGTCGGGCTCGTGGTGTTGGTTGAGCGGAGTTGGCACGCAAATAATAACCGCGTCCATTTCGGCGATCTGGGAGTAATCCGCCGTAGCGCGAAAGCCGGCCTGCTGCATCTGCTGAACCGCGCCAGGCAAAATGCGCACAATGTAAGACCCACCGGCGTTGAGAGTATCCACCTTTTCCTGTTCGATATCGAAGCCGGTGACGCGGAAGCGTTCATCGCTGAACAAGAGCGCCAGTGGCAGACCCACATAGCCCATTCCGATGATTCCGATGCGCGCGTCGCGCGTCTCCATCTTTTGCTTGAGTTCTGGCAGGCGGCTCACGGCCACTTTAGTCATGCTGTCGATTGTAAGACCTGTTGCTGTGACGGGGCTCCGCATCTCATCCAGCGCGCGATAGTATCCTTGGTGGTTGGGACTGCGGCGCTAACTCGTACGATGCAGTCTGGGAGTGTGATTTTGGCCAAATATCTTGTCACCGGGGCCGCCGGTTTTATCGGGCGCTCCATCGCCGCGGCTCTTTTGGCTCGCGGTGAAACGGTTCGCGGCATTGACAGTTTCATTACCGGCAAGCGCTCGAATCTGATTGGCCTGGAAGCGATGGAATTCATCGAGGGCGATCTGGCCGATCCGGCTGCCTGCGCGCAAGCGTGCGCCGGGGTTGAGATTGTTTTCCATGAGGCGGCGCTGGCCTCGGTTCCGCGTTCTGTAGCCGATCCAGTGGGCACGAATGTGAATTGCGTGGACGCTACGCTGAACGTGCTGGTGGCGGCTCGCGCGGCCGGGGTTCGCCGCGTGGTTTACGCTGGGTCTTCCTCCGCTTACGGCGATGCGCCGACCCTCCCCAAGCGGGAGGATATGCTGCCCAATCCAATTTCTCCATATGCGGCAGCCAAGCTTGCCGGGGAACATTACATGCGCGTCTTTGCCCGCGTCTATGGGTTGGAGACGGTCGTTCTGCGCTACTTCAACGTATTTGGTCCATACCAGGACCCGACTTCGCACTATTCGGGCGTGCTGGCCATTTTTTGCCGCCGCATGCTGGCCGGAGAGCAGACGACCATCTACGGCGACGGCGGGCAGAGCCGCGATTTTACCTACATTGACAACGTGGTCTACGCCAATCTTCTGGCCGCCGCGGCGCCGGCGGAAAAAGTATCGGGGCAAATGATGAATTTGGCGACAGCGACACGGATCACGCTGAACGAGACGTTCGAGATCCTGCGCGAACTGACCGGTTACAGCGGCAAGCCGGAATACGCTCCTGCGCGGGCAGGCGACATTCGAGACTCGCTTGCCGATATTGACCTTGCGCGGGAGTTGCTGGGATACGAACCGCAAGTTGATTTCCGCGAGGGTTTGCGCCGCACGGTGGAATGGTACCGGAGTTGCGGCGGAGCCTGATCGCGATTCTTAATGCAGAAGTTTTCCACAGTTCACTTTCTTCAGTGATCGGCACTCTTGACGAAATGCTTCCAATCAAGGACACTGCGGGTACCTTCCTCCGCAGTGTTTTTCGACCTCGAATGTGGGGATTTCTCTGCCGGAGAGCTTTTGGGACTGAGGTTGCAAGCCCTTGCCGGAAAATCCCGCCTTGCAAAACGATTCGCCCCCTGGGGCTGAAGCTCGAGTCAGCCCGGGCAACGGCCAACAGAAATCTTCCGCCTCCCTGCGCGGCCTTGCCGGCGTACTGGTTCGCCGGCGCCGCTTCGTTGGCTCCGTTTTGGGGGGCTTGCTGCTGCTTTGCCTCGTGTATTGCCTTGTGGCTCCCAATCAATACGAGGCCAGCGCCAAGGTCGCGGTCAGGACTTCATCCGCTTCCTCGCTGAGCCTGGAGGGCGGAGAGACATTTAATGCTGCATCGATTCTTTCGGCCCCCGTGCAGCAGGAGACCCTGGCCAACGTTTTTCGCAGCGACCAACTGGCCTGGAGAGTGATCAACGATCTCAAGCTCTACCAAGCGCCGGGCTTCATGGGCAATTTTGGCCACCGTTTCCCGGGCTTTCGCCCCGAGGCGCCATCTTCCCAAGCCGAGGCATATCTGCTGGAAAGATTTCAACGGCGGCTCCTTGTGCAGACTCTTCCCCGCACGCTTCTTGTTCAGATCCGGTTCCGGTCGAAGGATGCGGCGCTGTCGGCTGCCGTGGTAAACGGCCTGATTCGAGCCTACGGACAACAGGAGAGCGAATCCAGGGTGCAGGCCACGAGGCAGGCGTCGGACTGGCTGGATAGCCAACTCAAGGATTTGAAGGCCCGCGTGGGCCGCGATCAACTGCGACTGGCCGCCTTCCAGCGCGAGCACGGCATCTTGAGCACTCCGGAGATGCTGGCAAACGGGCAGCCGGGCGAAGTTCAGCACATCTCCGCCTTGTTGGAAATCGACGAGCTGGGCCGCCAGCAAGTGGCAGCCACCACGGACCGGATCCTGCGAGAGGCCCAATTCCGTGCCGCGTTACAAGGCAATCCTGAACTGGTTGTAGCCTCCGATCCCAGGCTGCAGACGGAGATGGGCAACTTTGCAACGGCCTTGCTGCAACAGCTTCACGGTCACCATAGCGAACTGGAACAGGAGCAAGCCCAGTTGAGCATCGAACACGGCGGGAACTTCCCTCGTGTAGCGGAGATTCGCGGCCAGTTGCAGGACCTTGACCGTCAGATTCAGAGTGAAGATGCGAAGCTGGTGGATCGATTCCGCGGCGCTTGGAAGACGGCCCAGGATCGAGAGCAAATGGTTCGCAAGAGCCTGGAGCAGCAAACGAGCGAAGGCATGAAGCTGAGCCAGGCCGCCACGGAGTATATGGTCATGCGGCAAGAAGCCAACTCCAGCCACGACCTGTATGTGCTGGTGGCAGGAAAGGTGGAAGAAGCCGGGCTTGCCGCGGGGATACATGGCTCGAACATTTCGATCGTGGACTATGCTCGCCCGCCTGCAAAGCCGGTGGCGCCGGACTTGCCGCTTTATATGGCGATCACGCTCTTTGTGGGGCTTTGGCTGGCGGCAGGAGGCGCACTGTTGTTGGATTCGCTTAAGTTCCCCGCCGCCCGCACGACCGTGGCGCTGCTGGTTTTGTTGTTGGCTGGAGCCGTGGGCCATGCACAGGCGCCCACGCCAAGCACCAGCGGTCTGCCCACAGGTGTGGCCCGATATCCCCAGACGCCGCAGGTGAAGAACTCGCCGAACCCCAAGGACGCCCCCACCGTCTGGAACAATGCAACGGGGCCGGCTTTGCCGGGAATGGCGCAGCAATCATTGTCGGAGCCGACCTTGCCCGCGCCGATAGGCCCGGGTGATTTTCTGGACGTCACGGAGTACCACACTCCGGAGTTTCATTCAGTGGTGCGGGTTTCCGCTGCCGGTAAAGTGATGCTGCCGATGGTGAAGGAAGTTGAAGTTGGGGGACTGGACGAGCAAGGCGCGGCTCGCGCCATCGAGGCGGCGCTCCTGGCCCAGGGAATGCTTTTGCACCCACAGGTTTCAGTGCTGGTGACCGCTTACGTCGGCCAGGACGTTAGCGTGCTCGGTGAGGTGGCTCGCCCCGGGGTCTATCCCTACACGCTGCACCACAGATTACTCGACCTGATTTCGGCAGCATCCGGGCTGGCGCCAAGCGCCGGACGCCTGGTGAACATCTTTCACCGCGACGATGCAAAGACACCTCATCCGGTGGTGCTGGACCCAGGCGGAACCGATACGGGTACAGACCATAACCCGGAACTGAAGCCAGGCGACACGGTGCAAGTGAGCCGCGCGGGGTTGGTTTTTGTGATTGGCGACGTGGTGCGTCCGGGAGGATTCCCGGTAGATCCCGCGCAAGGGCTAACGGTGGTGCAGGCGCTTTCGCTGGCGTGGGGTCCAACCCAGAACGCAGCCACGGGCAGGGCCTTGCTGATCCGAGAGCAAAAGGGCGGCCGCACCCTGACTACTCTCAACGTGAAGCGACTTTTGCACGGCCAGGATCCCGACCAGCCCGTCTTTGACCGGGACATTCTGTTCATACCGGACTCGATGGCCAAGAACCTGTTGAACAGGACGATGGAATCGGCAATCCAGTCGGCGGTGGGAGTAACCATCTATGCGGGTTTGGTCTATTCGCAGAGGTTCTAAGAAGAGGTCCCCGAGAATATGAGACGCCTTGCCTGGGCCCTGTTGCTGTTGTTCGGTTTCACGATTCCTTGGGAGTACTCCCTGGATTTGGGCGAACCCTTCGGCAACGTGGCTCGGATCGTAGGCTTGCTGGCATTGCTTGCGGCTGTGCCGGCAGTTCTCGAAACAGGCCGGCTGCGCACTCCCGGAGTTATACAGTGGCTGGTTCTGGCCCTCTATCTATGGTTTTGCTGCTCCTATTTCTGGACGATTGAGCCACTGGCGACCCTGAGCAGGATGCGCGCATTCTTTCAGGAGATGATGGCGGTCTGGCTGGTGTGGGAGTTCGCCGAAAGTCCGCGCGACTTGCGCGATTTGATGCGCGCCTATGTGGCAGGCTCATGGGTTCTGGCCGCCCTGACCCTGGCGAACTTTGCTTCACCGGAGGCGATTGCCGCGGGACAGATTCGGTTTGCAGCCGGGGGGCAGGATCCGAACGACGTGGCCCGCTTTCTCGACCTGGGCTTTCCCATGGCGGCTGTGCTATTCGAAGGTGAATCCAGTTGGCGGGGCAGGCTGCTGGCTGCCGGTTACCTGCCGCTAGGCCTGGTTGCGGTGCTGCTGACGGCATCTCGCGGAGGGTTCCTGGCGGCGCTGACGGCGCTGGCAGGTTGCGCCATCTTGCTGGCTCGGGGCCATGTGCGGAGGGTGGTTGGCGGGGTGTTCGCCTTGCCGGCCGTTGCGGCTGCCGTGTGGTTTGCCGTGCCTCGTGGAACGTTGGAACGTCTGGCCACAATTTCGGAGCAACTTCATGGCGGGGATCTAAACCAGCGGTGGAACATTTGGGGAGCCGGTTGGCAGGCCTTTGTGCGGGCGCCGGCATTTGGCAGCGGAGCGGGCTCGTTTGTGAGCGCGGCGGGTCTGGCCTCCTACGATACGGCTCACAACACCGCTCTTGCCATTCTCGTCGACGGGGGACTGGTCGCACTTTCACTGGCTCTGGCGATTGTTGTTGTGGCGGCCTGGTCGGTGCTGCAAACCCGCGGTGCGTTGCGTTTGGGACTGGGAACCGGTTTGCTTGTGTGGGGCATCACTTCGCTGGTGGCCACGGTGGAGCAGAACCGGACGACTTGGCTGCTGTTGGCGCTGATTTCGCTGGCGGGGCGGCTGGCCGCGGAGGAGCCCGAAAACCTGGCCGCTTGCTTCCCGTACAATGCATCGCCTCCCGGAGCAACTTTGGCGGCCGAGCCCGGTTGCAGACTGGCGGATTGATTGCTCATCCCACCCTCCACAACGTTTCCCATTGCCCAAATCGCGCAGCTCTTCAAAGGGACCAGCGTCAATCGGAGGATCTTTCGCGCCGCGGTCTTGGTTACCGCGGTTGGGGTTTTGGTTAAGATCGTTGCCACGTTCAAGGAGGCGGCGGTTGCAGGTGTCTATGGTCGATCCGACGAGATGGACGCCTTTCTTGCGGCGGCTCTCATTCCGGGTTTGCTCATCAACCTGATCTCTGAATCGATGAACCAGGCGCTGGTGCCGACTTTGATTCGAGTAAGAGAGCGGGAGGGCCACGAGCGCGCGCAGCAACTGCTTTCGAGCTCCATGCTGTGGCTGTGCATTTTGCTGGCGGCGGTTTCCGTGTCGATGGCGTTGGGGGCGCGCGCTTTCTTCCCGCTGATTGCTTCGCACTTTCCTGCAGCCAAGCTGGATCTCTCGGTGCGGCTTTTCTATGCGCTCTTGCCTGTCGTGATCGTCACTGGCATCGCAAGCAACTGCACCGCCGTTGTGAACACCTTTGACCGCTTTGCGCTGCCGGCACTGGCGCCCATTGTTACGCCGGCGGCCATTATTCTGGCGGCGCTGCTGCTTGGCGCTCGGGTGGGCATCTGGGCGTTGGTTTACGCCACCCTGGCTGGGGCATTGATTCATGCGGGAATGATGGTGTGGATGATGGACTCCCACGGCTATCGCTTCCGTCTGCGCTGGCATGGGATGAACGAGGCCACCCGCGAGGTTGCGTACCAGTACGGTCCCATGCTGCTGAGCAGCGTGGTGGCTTCGGGCGGTTTGCTGGTGGACCAATCGATGGCCGCCATGCTGCCCGCCGGGAGCGTTTCGGCGCTGGTGTATGCCAACCGTTTTGTGAGCGTCGTAATTACATTGCTGGCCGGTGCGGTTTCAACGGCCGTGGTGCCTTATTTCTCCCGCATGATTGCCGTTTGCGACTGGGCCGGATGCAGACACACAATGCGCACATGGGTACGGCTCACGGCTTTGGTGTCCGCGCCTATTGCGGTGGGGCTCATAGTGGGAGCGCATCTGCTGATTCGGATTACCTTCCAGCATGGCGCATTTTCGGCCCACGACACGGCCGTGGTTACACCGGTGCTTGCCATGTACGCCCTGCAGATTCCGTTCTTTGTCTGCAGCCGGGTGTTTTATCGATTCATTGTGGCCATGCGACGGACTGACCTGATCCTTTATTGCGGCGCTATCAATCTTGGGCTGGATATTGTTCTGAACCTCGTGCTGATGCGCTGGTTTGGCGTGGCCGGCATTGCACTTGCGACCTCATTGTGGACCGTAAGCACATTCATTTTTCTTTGGTATTGGGCGTGGAGGCTTCTGCCCGCATCCTCTTCGAAGGAGGCCGCGGCGTGAAACCCAGGCCTGCGCAATACCTTCTTCGCTTCGACGACCTTTGCCCCACCATGGATCGCGTGCGGTGGCAGAGATTCGCGCCGATGATCAGGGAATTCGGAATCTGCCCGATACTGGCCGTAGTTCCTGACAACCTGGATCCCGACCTGAAGGTTATCGAGCCAGACCCGGCATTCTGGGGCCAGATGCGCCAAATGGAGGCTGCGGGGGCCATGATTGGCCTGCATGGTTATCGCCACCTGTCAGGCGGCCGGGGCAGGAGCTTGCTGCCTCTGCACCGGGAGACGGAGTTCGCGGGGGTGAGCCGCAAGATTCAGCGAGAGTGGATTCGCTCGGGGTTAGCGATTCTTCACGGCCATGGGCTCAACCCGCAGGTGTGGGTTGCGCCGCGGCATGGTTTCGACCGAAACACCCTTGCCGTACTTCGTGAAGAGGGCATCGGTCTGCTTTCGGACGGCTTTGCCCGCCTCCCATTTGTGCGCGGCGGACTCACCTGGATTCCCCAGCAGCTTTGGGCGCCGGTTGAAAAGTCGAATGGCCTTTGGACAATCTGTCTCCATAGCAACACGGCAACCGACTCGTTGGTGGGGCAGGTGGAGGATTTCCTTCGCCATCATGCGGCGGAGTTCACTTCAGTGGAACGTGTGCTGGCGGAAACTGCGCCAACCCGCCTGAGCGCTTCTGAATGGTTGTACGGAATGGCTATGCTGTTGCGCATCCAGAACAGCCGGCGCAGGAAGCGATTATTCGCTCGAGGGTAGTCGCGCCTTCCGATGAACGAGTTCTGTGGAGCTTTGAGGTATCCCACCCTTTCCGCAAAAGACGCGGCAAGGGGTGCCTGACAGGCTGCTTAGAGCATTTCTCGTGTTGGTGGAGAGTGGCTTTTGTCCAGCCGGGGACCTGCTTTACATTTCAGACCGGGCACCTGGTTTACACATTGGTCCGTGTTTTGAGGTCTTGTTATTCATGCTCGTCGTAATCGGGGCCGGTGGGAATCTGGGAATCTCGATTTTGAGATTTCCAGATTTCCACCGGCCCTAAGCGTCGGGCGCCAGATCCTCCCGGCGAAGCTTTTCCACCTTCATGGTCCTGGTGTCCAGACGGGCGATCGGGTACCAGGCCATGTAGATGCGCAGGTAGCGGTCGTCGATGGGCAGCAGGCCTATGCGTTCCCCGTACAGTACTTTGCTCAGAAACACATCGTGCTGGTTGAAGAAGAACTGGCCGTGCTTGAACACGCGGCGCACCTTCATCGTGGTGTCGTACTCCGGCTCTGGCACGCGGCCGGGAAAAGGGCGCGGCGAGCGGCGATACACCGCCTCCGGCGTCTGCATGGCCAGCGCCTGGTGCGGGCGCTCTTCGTTGTACTCGCGCCGGAACTCGTTGAAGGCCTGCTGCTGTGCGCGGCGATCGGCCTTGGGCGGCGAGGCCGCGGCTTCCTTCAGGGTGCGGTGCATGCGTTCGTGCCGCCCGTTCTGCTCCGGGTGGCCGGCGGCGATGCGCTGCGGCCGGATGCCGAGCTTGATCCACCACACCGACAGCCGCGACAGACCGGCCACGGCACAGGAAGCAAACGGGGGCCCGTTGTCCGAGCGCACCGCCCAGGGCATCCCGTACTCGCGAAACGTCGCCTCGAAGATGGCCTGCACCCGCGGGGTGTCGGCCTTGTCCACCACCTGGCAGCGCAGCAGATAGCGGCTCGAACTGTCGGAAATGGTCAACGGATCGAT
>ODAK010006756.1_pt1 | contig 11546 bp, 3 predicted proteins | sample 1539591 | NCBI WGS metagenome assembly ODAK01 (sample SAMEA3539303, study PRJEB22396) | soil metagenome | biome: tundra; feature: field; material: soil | place: USA | collected 2010-05 | depth 0.15 m | reverse complement strand
AGTTTACCGGCGTTTTGAACGCTGGCGGAGCGCACACAGCGGCGCCCGCTTGCCGTGCGCTTGAACCAGTCGATAAATCCCGCCATCTCGCGCGGAACTTGTGCGGATGGCGGTGCCTCGAAGTGGATCTTCGGCGCGCCGATTGCCCCTGAGACCACCTGCATGGGCTCATCGCTGGTTCGATGACATCCGACATCTTTAATGTCCCGCCTGCCGCTCATCAACATGCGGTGCCAGCCGAATAGCATTTCTTCGGAAAGAGGGGCAGAGAAGGTCCGGTAAAGATCGACCATCATTTCTGCCGTCCCCTGCTCTTTTGGCGCGACACGCCGATCGTCTGCGGCAAGTCCAAGCTGCCTTTGGATGGAAGACTGCACACTGGCGCGATCCAGAATCTCGCCCTCGATCTCGGATGTCGTGACCGCCTCGGTGCTCATCGCCTCAACGGTGAGCTGGTTGCGCTCCTCTTCGCCCAAGTGCTTGACCGTGCCCAGGAGGACCCCGCCCCCGACAAGGAATTGCTGTTCCGCCATTGCGAGCCGAGCCTTATCCCAGGTGAAATCCGGCCAGTCCGGCAGTTGCCAATTCCATTTCATGAGCGATAGACCCTTTTCCTATCGCTCACAGTACTGGATTTCATGAGCGATAGCAAGGCATTCTATCGCTCAGATATCCGAGCAGCCTAACCATCGACATGGATTCCGGCGGGGCTTCCCAGGAGAAATGCGCAGGTCGGCGACGATTCCTATCGCAGCAAAAGTTTGCCTTCAATAGCAACTAGTCCCCGTACACTGGCGAGTACCAGCAATTATCCTCCGGCAGCGCCGGAGGCTTTACGGTTGCTGGCCCCTCAAAGGGGCCGGATCGCAACCGACAAAGTCAAAACCAACAATCGCGAACCTCGCATCTGGACGCGAGCCTCGTCTGCGAAAAGAAGTACACTTCCGGAATTGTCAAACTTCTGCTGCCTCCCCGGCAGAGCCGGGGGATCTCCCAACGGACTAGCGAGGGCGCATCGCCAATCTGATCGACGCCGTGATTAATAGGCCAACTGGGACGAGAGGAACTCTGGTGCGAACTCAAGCAGGCAGATTGGCCGGCCCCGTATTATCAAAGGGCGGAGAAAAATTTGACCAGTGGGGCGGGAACCTCACCAGCTGAGCTTGGATTCGAAGAGCGCCTGATACTTATGAGAGTCCTCAAGGGAACCCTTGTGCCAGATGGTGGTGTAGTCAGTTTCGTAGTTAAACAAGATGTCTTTCTCCTGGCCGCCGAACTGAATGATGCGCGCGATGCCCTCCTTGTCCGGGTGTTCAAACTGACTGCCGTTGGTGGAGACAAGGTAGCGTGGGCAGGCGAGTTTCTCGAGGAGCTTCTTGGAGGTGTTCGCGCGGCTGCCGTGGTGCGCGACCTTGTAGGCATCGAGCTTCAGTGTAGGAAGTCCCGAGTTATCCAACAAGCGGTCGATGTTGTCCGCAATTACCGTTGGGTGGGCGTCAGCTCCTAACAGTAAACGGCGGTTCTTGAATTCGAGAAGCAGCGCTATGCTTGATCCATTGGGCTCGGCCTTATCCTCTTTGAAATGCGAGTTGGCGAGCGCCACGACGTCTAGTCCACCTCCGAGCTCATCCTCAGGCCTGGGTGTAGACTCGTCTTCGCTTTGCCCGGCACGAAGTTTGGCCATCTCCTTGTCCCACTTTGGATAGAGCCTCTTCAGTTGTTCGATACCCGGTGATAGGACGGTGAGCGTAAGGCCGCCATCGAGTTCTACATGAGGCAGATCCTCGTCGTCGAAGACCGCGATGCCCTTTCCTTTGAATGCCTTATTCCACGGGATTTTGCCTTCCACCAGCATGCGCGTAAGCTCTTCGCCCTGCTTTGCACCAAGCTCGTCATCGGGTTTGGGGAGATGCCTGAATCCGTTGAACCAAACGTCGCTAAAGATGAGGCCCTCGGGAGGCTCGTCAATGAGTTTGACCGCTCCACCGATGTGGTCGGAGTCGATGTGCGTGACGACGAAGAGCTCGAACCGCCGCTGTTGGAGCGGGAGTTCTTCGATGCGTTTCTTGAGACGGGAATAGGTGGACTGCGTTCCGCCGTCGATCAGAATACGGCGAGTCTGACTGGCATCGGTGTATTCAATCCACAGACAGTCACCCTGTTCAGCGGGCAGCATTTCGAGAGCAAGCATGAGTCAGATTCTCCAGTCTGCATCGCCGTAGGCTTTGAGAACGAGCGCAACTGGAGGCCCCTCGAGCAAGGAACGGCAGCGCAGCTCCCGGAGAACTTCGCCAAAGCTTCGATCGCCGTGGCGAGGCACGGCAAGAAGGCGTTCGATGAGATCGCGGGCGAGCGGAGCTGCATGCCGGCCTAGAACTTTCGAGATCGAAGAAATCACGATTGCTGCCTGATAGTCGGCAAAATAGGGAACGAAGCTCTCGTGCGGCAGGCCCTTGTTGTCGGTATTGCAGCCAAACAGGAGTACGACGGGCGGTACACCCTTTGGACCGAGAACGTGGTCGCGGCTGATGTTTTCGCTCGCAAGAGTGTCGTTACTGATCTCCATTGTTGGAATCTGGTCTTCGTCCTCGTCCGTGTGTGGAATAAGAAAGAGGACAGATGGCGAATACCGTTGAACTTGCCTGGCCCAGTCTTTCCAATCGGAAGCGATCGCGAACGCCGCGGGGAAATTCTGTTGCAGCTTGTCGCGCACAATCTGAACACTATCTTTGACGACTTTATCGACGTTGGCGCTCGCGCCCATTACGGCGCTGGAGAGAACGGGCAGCGACTTCTCCCGTTCGCCAGGCTGAACGTCACGAAGAGCGAATGCCCGGCCCTCGGTTTGGTTGGCCATCTTAACATCGAAGCGGTGCCACTCGATGACCCGCGAGAGGCACCAGAAGCCGCGAGGGCAGATGATGGATTCGTCATCCTTGCAGTTCTCCGCGCATGTGCTCGTATCGAGGGCTTGACGCCAGTTTGAGCAGAGATACGCGTTGGGTAGCGGAGGCGTGCGCGCGTAGAAGAACTCGATCGGCAGACGCGAAGCGTGCTCGCGCGCCACGATCTGGATGTGCGTGGCTTTCTGAAGTCGATCCGGGTCGGGCGCGTAACGGAGGAACTCACGATAGAGCGTTGCTCCTCGCCGAGCGAGGAATCGGACGAGTTCCATCGAGCCTTGCGCTTCGAGCGTCTTGTATTCGTCATCGGCCCACAGAGTGCTGTTGATTCGGCCCTCGACCTGCTCGATGGTCTTATCGAGACCCTGCAAAGAGAAGGTGGCGAAGTTGTAGCCAGCGCCTGCCGTGGCGCGCGGTTCTCCATCTTCAGTGTGATTGAGGAGGATGGCCGCATCGAAGCGGCGCTGCTGGTCGAGACCCCGCAGGCCCGGGCGTACATTCATTTCCACTCGAAGCGTCGGGGATTCCCCGGCGCCCGCTCTCAGCAGTGAAGTCTGAAGAATGCGGTTCTCGTAGAGAACGGTGATTCTGGCCTCCAGCACCTTGAAATCCGGGCCAGTCTCGATGTCGAACAGTGCTTCGGTGGAAGCTCCGGCGCGAGGCAGGTAGAGAGTCTCAACAAGCGGCTCGGCGAGAAGGCGTGGCTCCGAGAACACGACCGTAAGAAGATGTCCCTCTTCGTGGTCGGAGAACTTGTCAGGGAACTCATAGTCGGCAACGACAGATCCATCTCGAGGAGCATCAATAAAGACGGCGATTGAGGTGGTGAGATTGGGCCGAAGCGGCTCAGGAATATCGACCTGAAGGAAGCGCGCGCCAGGCTGTTCTTGTGGGACGGCTTTTGCTCCGCGCTGATCGGTGCTTTGGGAAGCGGTTTCGCGAACCGTTATTGAGGCTTGGTGAAGTTGGACGCACCACGTTGCGCCGCGACTCTCCTTATTGAAGATCGACTGGGGGTTATTGACCAGGCGATCGCGCAATTGGTGGCCGATCTCGTCACTGCGGCCAGAACCCCAAGGAATATTAAGTTCGCTAGCGAGAGCGTCGGGAATCGCGACGTTTCTGTCACCGCCTTGGATCAGACGCTCTGTTGTGTCGTGGAGAAAATGGCTGATCCGGGCCTGTTCGAGCAGATCAGAGTTTGCGAAAAGCACTCCTGTGCGATCGGCTTCGTCTATCGGCAAGTCGTGGGAGAGATTCCAGACGAAGTCCCGGAACCACTCGCGGGGGGAGAAGCAGCCGGGCCGAAAGAGCACTCCCGCGGAATTGGTGTAAGGGGCAAGGCGGCCAACATAGGAGAAGGCTTCCTGCCACTCGGAGAAGACGATCAGACAGTGGGCGCGAACGGTCGCAGGCGACCGAAACAGAAGGGCACGTGCGTCCTTGATTTCCGCGGGGATCACCAGTAGCTCGAAGACGTTCTTTTCTTCGACCGTAGATAGGGCCGTAAGAGTTTTGAGAGTCTCGTGTTGAGCGCGCTCCTCCAGAAGGTCCGCGTAGATCTCGCGCGAGGCCGGATCGGTCAGGAAGCCTACGCGCATCGGCCACCGCCACAAGAGTCCCGGTGATCTGAACGGAACGTTCAAGTAGAGCGACGCTGCAGCGTGCGCTAAAAAGTTCTCGTTGATCTCGGCCTGATCGTCATAGAAGTTAAGCAGAGCGAGCCGCGGCCACTGCGTTTGTGCCAGTTTTAACCAAACGTCGAGACAGAATCCCGCGGAGAGACTCAGAGGGATAGGTTCAGGAAGGCTCCACAACAGGTGGCGTCCGGCGGCGTGCTCGTTGGCGAGGTCGACACCGAATTGCGCAGCTCCGAGTATCGCTACGGCGCGCCAGAAATCCGGTTCAGAAAGAGACTTACCCCAGTCGCCAAACTGCTCTCGGTTCATTAATACTCCCGCCAATTCTCGCTTGATGTCGAATCATTACCAGATGAACTCCGCCGTTTCGGGTCGACAATTTCGGTGCATCGAGTCCGCGTTCCGCTAGAGTTTGAACGCTTCGGTCAACCACCGATGAGGCTGCCTGGTCGTCATGAGACCATCGAATACGATTTACGTATACGATTTTCTTGTGCAAACAGACACCCTCAGTAGGCCGTGAGCACTATCGTATATCTCACAATAATCTTGCTTTCTCCGCTCGAATTGTAATCCAAGATCTCGAACCCAACGTCCTTTTTTTCGTGGAGCAACCTCGATCTTTCGGGTCGTGCACGGATCGCGCCAAGCCTATCCTCCGGCATCGAAGTAGTCTGCGCGGGAGTTGCTAGACGCCGGTCAGATAAAAGGCAGCCCACCAGAAGGGATGGGCAAAGTCGCGGCAGTGTAGATCGCGGCTCATCAACTGGTTGAAAAAGTCGACGGCTGTCCCTTCGGGCATGCGCGCTCCTGACAACTCTTTGCTGTAGCGCTTGAAGTACTCGGCTTTTTCTCTGTTGGTAGTGTCGCGCAACCAGCGTTGCGCAACACGCAGCGCCTCAGCTGGTGGAAGTTTATCCTCGCGCCAGCCGGCATAGAAGCGCTCCATGAGCATAGCGGTGCTGATGTCGGAGACCGACCACAGCGAAGCCGCCACGGCACCATAGCCCGCCTGCAGCAAAGCGCTGGGCAAGGCCACTACTTCGTCGGGCAGCTCCGTTCCGACAATACCCGTTTCACACGCCGAAAGGGTCGCCAGCTTCCCACCGGGCAGCTCCGAATCCAGCAGGTCGCGCACAGTCAGCATGACATTCTTGCCGTTCTCGTCATCAGCCATGAGCAGACCGCTGTCCAATGGAGATTGCCAGTCGTTACTGCCGTGACAGGAAAAGTGGACGACGTCAGCATGCGGCAGGGCAGCACGGACTGTTTCACGAGTGGCCTTGTCGCGGGAGAGAATCAACGGATGATCAAACAACGCGGCAATGGCCGTGACCTCAGCGTGGACGTTGGGCAACGGTGAGGCACCTCTGGAGAACGGTTCCTCCACAGCCAGAAACCGGTCAGCCGATGTGCCTCGCTCGCGAGCGTGGCTTAATGCCAGGGCTGAGGGGGCATAGTTGACGCTGAACTCATCTAGAAAATAGCGACGCCCGGTGGGTGTGGATGAGTCTTTGGTCCAAGCGGCATGCAAGGGCAGTAGCGCGAGCAGGCCGACAGGAATCAGGGTCACTGTAGGCCCGCCGCCCGAAGGATTCTCAAGCGACTTCAGCTGGTACAGAGCCGCAGCCAGGGGCTGCATGATGTGGACCCAAAGCTGGTGGGTAATGTCGTCGAGCACCGTCAGCCATGCTCGTTGTGGCTGAGGCGCGCCTTGGAGAAGCCAGTTGTGATACGCGTCTATCCAGCCGCCGATGGTTGAGTCATCAGCTGATCCTCTGAGCCACTCCAACACAGCTTTGTCCGTGAGCGAGTCCAGCCAGACGGGCTGCACGGTGTTCGCGTTCACGACCAGCGCAAGTCCACCGTCGGAGCTAGCCAACAGATAGGCCAAGGGGGTGTTAGCGGCGACTGACTGGATTAGGGTGAAGGTGGGTTCGGCCAAGAAGTCTTCATAGTTCGGTACCTGTCGGATCTCGACTACCACCTGCTCGAATTCGCGGGCCGCAACCTCGATGGTGTGGAGGCGCGCCCGGCCCGTCAGCGCTGCACGCTGACCCGGCCGCTGAGTCTCGGGTTGGGTCAATTGTTCCTGTTGCTGCACGATCTCGCGATAACGCTGGAAAAGGTCGCCATGGCCACGGGCAGGCAAATGCTCCAGGTCACGGCGACGACGCTGCAAGGCTTCGCCCAGGAGGCGCGCACGGCCACGCTCCATCACTGCAGTGGCATCTTCGTAACGTCCCAGTTTTGTCAATGCATACGACAAGGCCCCGGACATCTCCTGTAGATCGCGCAGCCAGCTCTCCTTGTGCTCCCGAAGCAGTTGTCGAGCCAGTAGTTGTCGGCCGGTTGCCAGGCCATAATCAAAGGCTTCGGCAGCCTCCGCCCACTGTTTCCGTTGGAGGGCCCAGCGCCCCCAATTGCGCGCGGCGCCGAGCACTGTTTGGGGATCGCTAAGTGCACCTAACTCACAGGCGCGGCGATATGCCCGAATACCTTCTTGTATATCCGCCTCCTGCCCCGTGATAGCAAATCTGTCGCCCAAGCCAGTTGCAAGATTGTTTAGGCAGCCAGGTAGTGAAGGCGAATCCGGTGGCATCGACGTTACCGCCTGTCGGTATACTTGAATGGCCTCTTCCAATTCCGCGACTCGCCTCGTCCTCGCAAAGCTTGTCCGCAGACCGTTTCCTAGGTTAGTGAGAGATGCCGGCAGGTCAGGTGAATCCGGCGGCGTTGCCTTCACAGCTTGTTTGTAGACATCAATGGCCTCGTCCAGATCTGCAGGTTGCGAGGTTCGGGCAAAGCGCGCAAGTAAGCCGTTGCCTAGGTTGCAGAGATATCCGGGAAGCTCTGGGGAACCTGAGCGTGTTGCCCGCACCGCTTGTTGAAAGACCCGAATCGCCTCTTCGAGATCCGCCTCCCTCCCAATGCGCTCAAAGCTGTCTCGCAAGTTCGTCCCCAAATTACTGAGGAATGCAGGCATACGGGGCGAGTCTGATGGTGTCGCCTGCAACGCCTGCCGAATGACCCGGATCGCCTCTTCTAAGTCCTCCACCCGCCCGGTGCGCTCAAATCGGAAACTCAGACAGTTCCACAACCCGTTGAGGTGTACGGGCATGTCCGGCGAATCAGGGGGCGTCGCCTCAATCGCCTGTTCACAGACCCGAATAGCCTCTTCCAAATCCTCAACCCGCTTGGTCCGTGCGTACCGGTCGCGCAAGCCCGTCCCTAGGTTATTCAAGTAAAGTGCTAGGTCTGAGGACTCTGATCGCGTCGCCTGCAACGACTCTCGATAGAGCCGTATCGCCTCTTCCAGATCCGCCTCCCGCCCCGTCCGGTCATACCGGTCGTTCCAAGCGGTCCCGAGATTATTGAGGTGGCTGGACAGATCGAGAGAGTTTGGCGGCGTCGCCTGCACCGCTTGTTGATAGACCGTCATGGCCTCTTCCAAATCCGCCTCCCGCCCTGTGCGTGCATACGAGACACGCAGGGCGTTCCCAAGATTGTTGAGGTAGTCGGGCAGGGCTGGGGACTCCGGTGGCGTCGCCTGCACTGCCTGTCGCAACACCCGAATCGCCTTCTCCAAGTCCACGTCCTGTCCCACCCGCTTGAACCGAGCAAGCAAGCCGTAGCCAAGGTTGTTGAGGTAGTCGGGCAAATCGGGAGAGTTCAGTGACGTTGCGTTGACCGCCTCTTCCCACAGGTTAAGCGCGCGGTTAAGATCGTCCACAGCTCCACGTGCTTTGTAACGATGCATGAGAATGCCAGCAGCATTGTTCATGGCTGGCGATCGCGATCGCACCGATGCGGATAGAAAGCTAGCATGCGCCAGTATGCGCAACCAAGCGGCCGCGGCGCTGTCCAAAGTTGCTTGGTCAGCAGTGCGCAGGTAGCGTTCTGTCTCTTCCTGCGCGATGTGAAGACAATCGTTCAATTCCGCGTGCGCCTTCTTCGTGGCTCGATCCTCTTCAGACCCGAATGGCCACCACTTCACCCTTCCCTCCTTGGCGTCCGAAATTTCTGCGGGCAATCCGCCTAACACGCACCGTCAGTCTGTCGGCGGTGGCATTTGTTGCAATCCGGCATCGGACGATGTTGAGACGCGCAACGACTGACCGAACTCATGTCTCAGCGGCGGAAGACTCCAATAGAGTCTCGTCAGCCAAAGTGATACCCCACGTGCTACGGACCATTTGGGGCGGGGTGTCGGACGGGCCGGCGAACAGCGAATTTGGTATGCTTCTGGCCACTCTAAGCGCCCGTCAAATAAAAGGCAGCCCACCAGAAGGGATGGGCGAACTCATAATCATCCAGATTGCGGCTCATGGCTTCACTGAAGAAAGTGATGGCCGTGGCTTCGGGCATGCGCATCGCCTCCGACAATTCCGGGCTGTAGCCTTTAAAGTAGTCTGCTTTTTCTTTATTGGTGGTATCACGCAGCCAGCGTTGCGCAGCCCGTAGCGCCTCAGCCGGCGAGAGCTTCGTCTCAGTATTATTACGCCAGGCCGCATAGAAGTGCTGCATCAGCATGGCGGTGCTGATGTCGGATACGGACCACAACGAGGCCACTACGCCTCCATAGCCTGCCTGCAGCAAGGCGCTGGGCAAAGCGACCACTTCGTCCGGCAGATCCGTTCCGACAATGCCAGTCTCGCAGGCGGAGAGTGTTGCGAGTCGTCCGCCGGCCAGAGCTGAATCCAGCAGATCGCGTACTCTGAGCATGACATTGTTGCCAGTCTCGTCATCGGCCATGAGGAGGCCGCTGTCCAGAGGCGATTGCCAGTTGTTGCTGCCGTGACAGGAGAAGTGCACCACGTGAGCCTGAGGCAGGGCAGCACGCACCGCCTGACGCGTGGCCTTCTCCCGTGCGAGGACGACCGGCTTGTCGAACAACCCGGCGATGGCGGTCACCTCGGCATGCACGTTGGGCAGAGGCGATGCGCCTGTGGCGAGCGGTTCCTCGACGCTCAGCAGGCGATCGGCGGATGCTCTCTCGGCTCGGTCCCGCGCATGGCCTAGCGCCAGGGCCGAAGGGGCATAGTTGACGGTGAACTCATCGAGGAAGTAGCGGCGTCCTGTGGCTGTGGATGCGTCTTCGGTCCAGGCGGCATGCAAAGGTAGAAGGGCGAGCAGGCCGGCAGGAATGAGCGTCACCGGCGGAGTGACGCGAGAATCGCTAGACCGATCGAGATGGTGCAGGGCCTCCGCCAAGGGTTGCATGATGTGGTTCCAGATCTGGTGAACGACGTCGTCGATCGCCTCAAACCAAGCCTGTCGCGACTGTTGTGTGTGCTCGATAAGCCAGTTCTGATAGGCCCCCAGCCAGCTACTCTTTGCGGGTTTATCCGCTGGCCCCCAGAGCCAGTTCCGCACCGCTTCGTCGGTGAGCGAGTCGAGCCAGACGGGCTCGACGGTGTGCGCGTTAACGAGGAGAGCAAGCCCACCGGCGGATGTGACCAGCAAATACGCCAGCGGCGTGTCGGCGGCAGCCTGAATCTGGGAGAAGGTTGGTTCAGCCAGGAAATCCGCGTAGCCGGAGATTTTCTGGATGTCGGCCACAACCATTTCAAACGCGACATTGGCAGCAATGATGGCGTCGAGCTGCGCCTGGCCGCTCAGAAAGTCAGGTTGATGAGGCCGGGCGGAATCGGGCGTCAGTTGTTCCTGCCGCTGCACTATCTCCCGATAGCGCCGGTAGAGCTCCGCGTGCCCCCGGGCCGGCAACTGCTCGAGGTCGCGGCGGCGGCGCTGCAGAGCCTCAGCCAGCAGGCGGGCGCGGCCGCGCTCCATCATGGCGGCGGCCTCCCCGTACTGTGAAAGCTTGGCCAGGGCATAGGCTGCGGGCCCCGACATCTCCTGCAGGTCGCGCAGCCAGCTCTCCTTTTGCTCCCGTAGCAACTGATGCGCCAGCAGTTGTCGGCCAGTGGTAAGGCCGTAACCATACGCTTCGGCGGTCTCGCTCCATTGTTTGCGCTGGAAAGCCCAGCTCCCCCAATTGCGTGCTGAGGTGAGCACGGCTTGCGGCGCGCCAATCGCTCCTAGCTGACAGGCGCGGCGAAAAAGCCGAATCGCTTCTTCCAGGTCCGCTTCCCGCCCCGTGCGCCCAAACCGGTCGCTTAAGCCGTTCCCCAAGTTACTGAGGTATACAGGCAGGTCACGCGAACCCGGAGGCGTCGTTTCAACAGCCTGTCGATACTCTCGAATCGCCTCCTCCAAATCCGGCTCTCGTCCCGTGCGCTCAAACCGATCGCGCAAACCGTTCCCCAGGTTGTTGAGGCAGCTAGGCAGTTCAGGTGAGTCAGGTTGCGTCGCGTTCAATGCTTGGCGGAAGGTCCGAATCGCCTCCTCTAAATCGGCCTCCTGCCCGGTACGCATAAACCAAAGGCGCAAGACATTTCCGAGGTTGGCGAGGTATATGGACAATTCGGGGGAGCCCGACGGCGTTTCCCGTACAGCGTGCTGATAAACCCGAATCAGCTCCTCTAAGTCCGCGTCCTGTCCCCTGCGCGCAAATCGGTCGCTCAAGCCGGTCCCCAAGCTATTGAGGCGCTCGGGCAGGTTAGGCGAGTCCGGCGGCGTGGCCTGCACGGCCCGTTGATAAACAAGAATTGCCTCGTCCAGATCCGCCTCCCGCCCACCGCGAGCAAAGCGGTCGCGCAAGCCATTCCCGAAGTTGGTGAGGTACATCGGTACGTCGGGGGAGCTAGGCGGCGCCGCCTGCAATGCCATGCGGAAGGACTGAATCGCCTCGTCCAGATCCGCCTCCTGCCCTGTGTGCCTAAACCGGTCGCTCAAGCCGGTCCCCAGGTTGTTGAGGTACATGGGCAGGTCGGGCGAGTCCGGCGGCGTCGCCTGCACCGCCTGTTGATGGAGCCGAATCGCCTCTTCCGAGTCTTCCTCATGCCCAGTGAGCGCAAACCTGGTGTTCAATGCGGCGCCTAGGTTGCTAAGGTAGATAGGCAGGTCGGGGACGTCTGGCGGCGTTCTTTGCACTGCCTCT
>ODAK010006755.1_pt1 | contig 11547 bp, 12 predicted proteins | sample 1539591 | NCBI WGS metagenome assembly ODAK01 (sample SAMEA3539303, study PRJEB22396) | soil metagenome | biome: tundra; feature: field; material: soil | place: USA | collected 2010-05 | depth 0.15 m | reverse complement strand
TTGTCGCGATTGTGGCGGCGCTAAGCCGACGGTCGCGCCTAACGCTATCGGCCACTTCCGGTCATACGCCCGATCAGGAAATCGCCATGCCAGTGACCGGTTTCAGAGTACAGCCGCCGTCGGGCGACGGCCACTCGAACGCACCCATTCTCCAAAGCTGTCGGTCACGAACTTGTAGCGCTGGTCGGCACCCGATGCCGGCCATAGGACCGCAGTTCAATCAGCCGACCAGGCGCTCTCGACCCATCAGCGACATTCACAACCCAACAAACGAAGTCACAAACCAGACGGTCGCCGGCTGCTGCGACAAGTCCGGGTCGGGCATGGTGATCCCGGTGATCCGCAGTCTGGACTGGCTTGACTCTGGATCGCGCTCCGTACCGATGTCTCAGGGTCCGACTGGTGTCCAAGATTCGGCGGATCGCGGTCCGGTGCCTCAGAAGCCACCCCTGTACTGTCCCAGGTGGCTCCAAGAAGTGGGCGTCCCGCCGAACTCTTTGCGAACGTTCAGTGCGGACGCCCAGAGAACCACCGCCCCCCAAAGGAACGGGTCGGCGGCAAAACGGCAGGTGACGGGCCGGCAGCCGCTGCATCGCACTGAGGTCATGGGCCAACGGGTGAGACCAAGAGCCGCGCGACCTCCGACATCACCTCGTCGTCATGGCCGACCCAAGCGTGCCCGCCTTGGTCGAACCCGATGAATTTCGCGCCAGCAATGCGGCTGGCGGTGTAGGCCGCACTGGCATAGGTGCCGTAGCGGTCGTCGCGTGCACTGACGATGAGCGTCGGGACGTGCAGGGTCTCCAGCGCCGCCGGCGCCAGGTGCTTGCCGACCGCGGTGTCGCTGCGCAGCCCCGCCGCACGCGCGGACACTGGAAGGATGTTGTCGATCATGGCGTTCACCCGCGCACGCTCTTGCGGACTGGCGCCCGTCAGCAGCTCGGGCGGTGTGGCCAGGACCACCTTGATCACCTGGTTGCGCGCGACGTGGATCGCCGCCCAGAACAGGAAGTCCGAGCCGAGCAGCCGCATCATCGTGTTCTCGACCCACGCCGGCATGGGTGCCGCCGAGTCGGCCTGCGTCGGCGGCTTGTAAGTGAGCGGCACCACCAGGATCAGCGCGCTGACCCGGTTCGGATGGCGAAGCGCCATCTGTAGCGCCGAGGGCGCGCCGGCCGAACCGCCCATCACGGCCGCACGGCGGATGCCCAGCGCGTCGAGCTGGCACACGTGCGCATCGGCCTGCGCCGCGGCTGATGCATCGGCGGCCATCGGCGTCCGCAGGTAGCCGAAGCGCGACATCGCGATGACACGGATGCCGTGCTGCGCCAGCGACCCCGCGAACGCCATGCCTTGGTCGTGTCCGCCGCCGCTGCCGTGCACCACCAGCAGCGGCACGCCAGCCCCGGCCTGCTGCACCTCGATCGGCCCGCAGCGCGTGTCGATCAGCGTGCTGCCTTGCGAGCTGCGAGCGCGGGCCCGTTGGATGTCCTCGTCGAAGTGCCACCAGATCCAGAAAGCTGCTGCCGCCAGGACCAAGGCCATGACACCAGCGACCAGGGTGGTGGTGGCCATCGGGCGGCTCACGGCGAGAACTCGAAGGCCAGCGCGGTGACCGTGCCGATGAAATACGGCTTGCGCCCCTCGGGCCGCATCCAGGCCACCTCGCCCGTGAAGGGCACCTGCACGCCATCGCGCGTCTGGTAGTTCGACCAGACGCCTTCCCACGGAGCCATGACCATCTTGTCGCCCACCATGCCGCCGCGTGCTTCGGCGCGGAACGAGCCGATCAGGCCGGCGTCGTTGAACCTGAACAACAGGGTCAGGCTGAGCGGGCCATCCACCATCGTGGCGTTGGCAGAATGGTCGTCGACGGCCTCCCAGCGCACACCCTGGCTCGGCAGCAGCGCGGTCGGGTACCAGAGCACTTCCGCAAACCAGCGCATGAACTCGCCACGGGCGATGTCGCCATCACCGCGCTGGTCGGCCATCGTGAACAGGCCCTGGACCGTCGCGCGCAGCAGGCCGTTGCCGGCGATGTAGCTGTCGACGACGCGCACCTTCACCCCAGGGAGCATTGCGATCTTGGCGTCCCACAGAAAGCCCGGGCGGCGCGTAACGACACGCTGGCGCGACGTGAACGGCTTCCACTGCTCGCCGGTAGGCGACATGTTGAAGGTGCCGGCGATGTCAATCGTGACGGCGGTGATGATGGGCTGGCCGTCCTTCAGCACGGCGCGGAAGTAGCGTTGCACCGGCGCGGGCAGGCCCTCGAGTTCGCGCGCGTCGTAGCGTGTCGGCAGCGAGGTTGCGCCTGACTTTCCGTCGAGGCGGCCGGCCTCGAGGCTGGCCTGCAGTGCCGCCACCTCGCCTGCCCAACGGCGTGCGCCAAAGGCCGTCAGGCCGACAGCCGCGAATGCCAGCACGACTAGGCACACCCCCAGCCACAGCAACCATGTCATGCGTGTTCCTCGTGAGCGGCCAGCGGACTTCAAACCTTCAAACCATCACCGATTCGACCGGCCGGCGCAACGACCGTGGCAGCGTCGGCCCGCGGCCAAAGCGCACCACCAGGTCGGGACGCTGGCCCGCGAGCCCCAGCGCGGCGGCGAACGGTGAGCGCACCGCGGCCACTTCCACCGGTTGATTCAGGAAGGCATTGCGAATGCCCAGCGCCGTGGCCTGGAGCGAAAAGCGCTCGTAGGCCCGGCCCACCTCCACCCAGTGGGCCTTGTCGGCCGCCTCGCCGACGAACACCGCGATGCCCGCCGAGTTGCGCACCTGGCGCGCGATCTTGTCGTTCTCGCCTTTGGCGGTGAAGAACCAGCCGAAGGCCAGGTTGCCGAGCCACGCCGGGATGGCCGGGTTGCCCGATGACACGCTGAACAGGCCATCCCGTGTGCGTACGGCATCGGTGCCGTTGAAGCGGATCCAGGACTTGAGCTCGCTGACGAACGCCGGGTCCGCCAACTGGGCGGTGTTGCCTTGAACCACGTGCTCCAGCACGTGCTTCATCGCGAGGCGATCGGTCAACAGCAGCAAGCGCACGCCGTTCGACGTACCGGCCCGTTCCAGCAAGTTCATGTCCTCGCGGGACAACGGCTGGCCGTCGTAGTCGCCGCGTGTGCATTGCCGCGACGCGATGGCGTGGAACAGCGGTGACGCTCGGCTGGCGGCTCGTGCGAGTGCCACACGCACGAGGTTGTTGGTGGCGTCGAAGCTGGGGGCCGCCACGAGCTCGTGCGCCTGCGCCGCCTGCACCAGGTTCTCGGCCGCGCAGCCCAGGGTCACGAATAGGTGGTGATCGTCGGGGTCCACCGCGGGGCAGCGCCGTGCCGGGTCAGGCCGGATCGTGATGGCCTTGTCTTCGACCGCGAACTTCCAGCACTGCGTGTTGTGGCTCGACGGTGCAAGAGTCGCACAGTGCACCAGTTCCCGCGTGAGCGCCGCGCCCTCGACGCCGGCCCGTGGGCCGGTGCGCCAGGTGCTCGCTGCGACGGCTTCGTAGCCCTCGGGGTCGGATGCCGGCGAGCACGCCGACAGGATCGATGCTCCGCCCAAGACGGCAGGCACTCTTGAAACGAACTGCCTTCGCGACAGCTTGACCACTTGACCCCTTGGAGTGTTTGCTGCCGCGGGTTGCCGCGGTCTGGTTCTGTCAGCCGATGTCCGTGGTGGCACTACGCTGCCAGCTGCGACGAATGGTAGAGCCTTCGTTGCGCAGGATCTGTTCGTCAGCGCACGCCGCGCGCGCGACCACCTTCGCCAGGGAGTTGCTGAAGCCAATCCGCGCCGAATGCATGGCGCGCCATCGCCGCGTCAGGGACCTTGACCTGTCGGTCGCGAGCGCCCGCAATTGGCCGGCAGTGTGAGTACGAGGCTGCGCCAGGAAGCTGACCTTCGATGCGTGCGCCCGGCCGACCAAGGTCAGCTTACGGCGACCATAGGGAAGACCCGGTACCGGCCAATTCCCGTCGCTGGTCACGGGCAGGTTCCTGTCGTCTCGGTGGGCCGGATTCACGCAGAACGTATCGATGTCGGCGGCCTACGGACTCGGAAAATCGACACTAAGCGACAGTGATATGACCGTGAGGCTTGATAGCCGGTTGCGGTCCCAGGTCAGCCGGTCGTCGACAGAGTCGTCCAACCCATCCACTTCGAGGTCGAAGCGCTCTGGCAGCGTGCCTGCAATACAGATTGCGAGCAGGCTTGCGAAGGCCGCGGTGGAAAGGACAATTTCAACCAAGCATCCGCCGGACATCTCGGAATTGTTCGGAGGCGGTGGCCGATAACGGATCGATCCTGCGCCGTGTTGACCGTCGTCGGCGCAAACCGAAGAACTCGCGTCGCGAATACGCAGACTCCAATAGTCAAGTGCGGAGCCGTCCAGATCAGCGATCTGCCTTGAACTATCGAGTGATACGCCGAAGTCCAGCCTCATCTCGCTGCTCGCATATGAGCCTTGCTCCAACATCAGCGACGCATAACGAGGGGACAAAGCAAGGCTGACGATTGCCATGGTCGAGTTCCTTGGGTTGGCGGAAGAACGGACTGAACCGCCCCGGGTTTCGTGGAGGCCGGTGGATGTGAGTCAGGCCGGCACGGTCGACTCGGTGGGTGACGATAGTGAGCGGCCTCGGCTTCGGCCGAAGGGATGCAGCCGAAGGGCTCGAGGCGTCGGCGACGGTAGAGTTCTCGCTGGTTGGCGAGACCAGCGGACTATAGACATAGCCAAGGTTGAATTGCGATGCTGGTACTCGGGTTCATCGGTGGTACTTCAACGGTCCGCTAAGGTAGAGTTCCCTTGGGTCATCGATCCGGCGTGCCTGGGGTCGGAATGTCATGGAACGGACCTCGCGTCGCGAGATCCGACAACGCGTGGAGGTGAAGATGCCCGACAAGAAGAAGCTCGTGCTCAACAAGGCCAAGCACAAGAAGGCCATGGACGCGGCGGTACAGGCCGAGAAGTCTCTGAAGGACCTGTCCAAGCAGGCCGACAAGCTCGCCAGTCAGTACCGGTCGATCGAGAAGCTCAAGAGCTAGGAGCCCCAAGGAAAACAACATGGATCCGGGCAAATTGCTGACCGAGTGCGGGGAATCGTTCCTGGAACTGGCCGCGAGGATCCACAAGTACCAGGACGCCGTGGGCGAGTTGGTGAGGGATCCCAACGTCACCGAAGAACGGATCAAGAAAAAGGAAGTCAAGATGGATGCGGCCTGGAAGCGTGCTGACGCCTCCGAGAAGGCCATGCGCACATTCCTCGCGTCCGAGTTCCGGAAAGACTATGAGAACGCGCCGGACGACAAAAAAGCCGCGATGGCGGCCTGGAAGAAGCAGATCGAGAAGCTGCTGTTCGAGATGAGACAGAAGATGGCTGTGCGCAGCTACATTCTTCCCGCCGATGTGTTGTTCGAGGAGCAGTAGCCTGGCCGGGTCGACCTCAGAAATGCGGGAACGCGCTGCCGGACTGCATGACGAGGCTGAGCATCGGCGGTTCAAGCGTCATCTCCATGGCCGGCGGCTGGCCGAGCCAGTCAGCTGACGCCGACAACGTGGCAGCAGAGGCGGACCGCCATCGTTGGCTTGGCATTGAGCCCTCCCGAAGTAGTCCGGCGTCGCGCGCGCTCGTCGCCTCGAAGACCAGCCGTTCAGTCCGTGCCAATTCAGGACGCGTCGAAGCGAAAGCTGGAGACGACGGCGCCGCCCATGAACTCTTCCTCGTGATAGACGCGTGTCGCCCGGTCGTCGCGGGCGGCGCCCACGGCCACCATCAGCGGCAGCAGATGGTCTTCTTGCGGGTGCGCCAGTCTCGCCGCGGGGGCGTCGGCCCAGTGGACGAGCCGGCGCTCGCGCTCATCGGGCGGCGTGTCGAGCAAGGTCTGCGAGAGCCACGTGTCGAAGGTCTTCGTCGAGGACTGGGCTGCCGGCCCGCGCAGCCGCATGTTGTGCACGCTAAGGCCGCTGCCGATGATCAGCACGCCCTCATCGCGCAAAGGCGCCAGCGCCTGGCCGAGCGCGATGTGAGCCTGCGGGTCGTAGCCCTGCTTCATGGAGAACTGCACCACAGGCACATCGGCGTCGGGATAGATGACAACCATCGGCGCGAACATGCCGTGGTCGAAGCCGCGCTCGGCATCGATGCCGCAGCGAGCGCCGGCGGCTTGCGCGAGCACTTGCACGCGACGCGCCAGCGCCGGCGAGCCCGGGGCGCGATAGTGCACCTGATACGTGTTCGGCGGGAAGCCGCCGTAGTCGTAGATCATTCCCGGGTGAGGGTGGCCCGTTACCGTGAACTCGGGCTCTTCCCAGTGTGCCGAGATCATCAGCACTGCCTTCGGCGGGCTGCTCAACTGCTTCGGCATGTCGCGCAGCGCCGCCTCCAGCGTGGTGTGAGCGTCTCGCATCGGCCCGCTCATGTAAGGCCACGGGCCGCCGCCGTGAGAGATGAAATAGGTGGGTTGTTTCACGATGGCGTGTCCGGTTCAAGCATCACTCGACGAAGCCACTGTAGCGGTCGTCCATCACGCGTGCGTTCGATCGCGCGATCAATCTGCACGACGTGCCCGCAAGCGCTAGGATCGACACCGGGATGTCGCTCAACACGTCAAAGGCAATGACATGAGCTTCACGATCGCGGCAGTCGCCACATCCATCGCCGGCTTGCTCCTCGGATTCGGTTGGCTTTTCGTCGGCAGTCTCGTACTCAAGCGGTGGGGGCTTGAAGCAAACCCATTGGGACTACTCGTTGGCCGGCGCCTGGGCGCCGCGTATGTGGGCATCGCAATCATGTTGTTCCTGGGCCGGTCCGCGCCACCGTCGGCACTTCGTTCGGCCGTCTCCATCGCGATGCTTGTTGCGCTTGCGCTGCTGGCGATCCTCGGCATTGTCGAGTTCAGAGCAAAGCGAGCGGGAAAAGGCATTCTGGTCAGCGTGGCTCTCGAGGTTCTCCTTGCCGCCGGCTTTGCAACGGCCCTGGCGGCATAGTCCCTCGCGATCAATCGCGAATCTCCTGACGCCGTCCGGGGATACCTGCCCGGTCCGCGGCGACGCAGGCTCACGCGTCCTGCGGCGGCAATCCTTCGACGCAGACGAGCCTCGCGCTGCTGCATTCGTCTCGAATGGCCTTCAACCCTTGATACACCGGCCCCGAGTAGAACGCCTCCCACGCAGCGACCGACGGGAACTCGAGGACGACGATCCGTCTTGGTTGCCAGTCTCCTTCATGCACCTTGTGCGCGCCTCCTCGGGCGAGGTAGCGAGCGCCCGCAGCATCGAGCGCTGGCTTGACCGCCTTCATGAAGTCCTGATATCGGACCATGTCCCTGATCTCGACATCGAAGATCACATAAGCACTGATCGGCGGCTCCTCCTCATGACGGAAGGAATTCGAGTCCGTACTTCGTCGCGATGGCTTTCGCTTCGTCCGAGGCTGCTCGCGTCGGGCTGCCGGTGTCCAGCATCGTCACTTCGGCGATGAACGCATCGAAGATGCCGCCGGGAGAACTGATGATGATCTGGCGACCCACCTCGGGGCCAATGCTGACGAAGCCGTGCGGCGTACCCCTCGGCACGAACACCACGTCGCCGGGGCCGAGCTTGAGCAGCTTGCCGTCGAGGCGGAAGTCATAGTGACCTTCGCAGATGATGAACGTCTCGTCGTAGGTCAGGTGCCGATGGTGGCCCGCGCCGGATTCGGGCGGCTCGACGGCTTCGCAGACGGTGTAGGCGTTCCAGCCCTCGCACGCGGTGGTTTTGAACGTCATGCTCATCCGTCCGAGCTTGTAGGTCTTGCCCTCGAAGGGTCTGAAGTGCTCGGGACGCAACATGTCAGAACCTTGCCCCTGCGATGGTCTCAGGTCGTCTCTGGTGGCATCGTGCGTCGCGCCCACGACGAAGCATTCGGCGGCGCCCCCGAGATCTCCCTGGCGAAGGTCATTGCAGCTCCCTGCTGACCGGGCTTGACGCAAGCCACGCGAGCGAATGCGATCATTTTGAAGACGAGCGGTGGCATCTCCGTTCGCTGGTTTTCCTAGAGCAGGACCGGTATCAATGCGAGCGCATTCGCGATTGCGCGAGCGCCTGAATCAAGAGCAGGCTTTCCAAGGCACAGCAGTGCGACTCGCCCGCTTCCAGCACGACGTCGAACGGGATGTTGTCGAATGTCAGCCATAGCGTGCCCGACTCGCAGGTGATCGTGCGGCCAAGCGGCCGGCGAATGCGGTGCACGGCGTTCTTTTCCAGAAGCAGAACGGGCCTCGCTCCCCGAACCGGCGCGCGCGCGCGTTCAGTCATCCGGTGAATTGCCGCCCACAACGAGCGCGTCGGTGCACGCGTACCTGGCGTTGAATCGAGTCGAAGCGTGCCCATTGCGATCCCCGCCGAAGTGGTGATGAAGACTGCCCCGAATGTCGACGCCCGGAGGTGCTCACGTCCTTTAGCGAATCAAAAATTTCCTAACCTGCAGACGGAATGGTTAGATTTCGACACGTCCACGGCGAAAGCCTCCATGCCCGACTCGCTGGTCTTCGGCCGATTCGAGCTGCTGCTCGAACAGCGCCGGTTGCTCGAGCACGGTTCGCCGGTGAGCCTGGGCTCACGAGCGTTCGACCTTCTGGCCACACTGGTGCTGCATCGCGATCGCGTTGTGTCCAAGGACGAGCTGTTCCGGCTGGTCTGGCGCGACGCGGCAGTAGAAGAGAACAACCTCAGCGTGCAGGTGTCCACCTTGCGCAAGGTGCTGGGCGCGGATGCGCTGCGCACGGTGTCGGGTCAGGGCTACCGCTTCACACTTCCAGTGTTGCCACCACCTGGCCCGGCCGAGGCCCAAAGCACGGTGTTGGGACTGCCCGACAAGCCATCGATCGCCGTGCTGCCGTTTACCAACGCCGGCGGGAACCTCGACGATGTGGCGCTGACCGAAGGTATCGGCGGCGAGCTCATCGACGCGTTGTCCCGCGTGCGTTCGATCTTCGTCATCTCGCGCCACAGCGTGCAGGCTTATCAGGGCCGTGCGGTCGACCCGCGCACAGTCGCCCGCGAGCTGGGCGTGCGCTACGTGCTCGAGGGCAGTGTCCGCCGCTCGGGCCGGCAGGTACGCATCGCCGCCGCGCTGATCGACGCGGTCAGCGGCCTGCAGATCTGGGGTGAACGCTACGACCGCAACCTCGACCAACTGTTTGCGCTGCAGGACGAAACGGCTCGCGCCATCGTCGTTGCGATGGCGCCTCACATCGAGCGCTCGGAGGTCGAGCGTGCACGCGGGCCGCGGCCGCAAAAGGACAGCGCCTACGCATTGGCGCAGCGCGCCTGGGCGCAGGCGCGGGAAGGTCTTTCGCGCTCCAACCGCGGTGCGCGCGACGCCGCTGTCGCGCTGGCGCGCGAAGCGCTGGCCATCGACCCGCGTTGCAGCGCGGCGCACAACGCCATCGTCGACGCACTCTCGTGGCACCTTTACTTCGACACCGCCTCGCCGTCGGCGTTGCAAGATGCACTGGACGCGGTCGCGCAGGCACTGGACATCGACAGCAACGACGCGCTGGCCTATCGCGGTCGCGGCTGGCTGATGCTGGTGAGCGGCAAGCTGCCCGAGGCCACAGCGGACCTCAGGCGCTCGCTCGAACTGAACCCGAACGATTCCTTCACGCTGGCCCGGCTGGGGGCGTGCGAGTCCTTCGGCGGCGACCCGACCGGCGGTCTTCGCCAGTGCCTGCAGGCGCTGCGCCTGAGCCCGCGCGACCCCGCCCGGTTTCATCTGCTCGACAACCTGATCTGGGCGCAGTTCTCCGCCAAGGCCTACGACGACGCCATCGACACCGCACGGCAGTCGCTGCGCGAGGCCAATTTCGCGGGCACTCGCCTGTGCCTTGTACTTTGCCTGGTCGGCGCAGGTGACTTGGCACGCGCTGCCAGCGAATTGCAGGAGTTGAAACGGCTGGAGCCCGAAATGGTGGCCACGCGGCTGGGAGGCAGGTGGCTGGCTGGTGACGCCGAGGTGCGTCAGCGCGAGGTCGATTTTCTGCACGCGGCCAATTCCCAAGCGATCCTCTGATGGGCGTGTCCGCGCGCACAGCACCATATCGAGCCGGGGTCGGAATGGCCAACGGCTGAGGGGCTGTACTGGCGCCCCATCGCAAGTGGGCGAATGACTATCTGGTCGACTGCCGGTGCTCCCGCCGTGCCCGAGATCTGACGAAACGTGGTGGGCTGCCGGTCAGCGGGGGCGATGGCATCGGCCGAAACCCGGCTTGCGAAGGCTCAATCCGACGCGCGGCCGGAGACGCGTAGTCCGTCCGTGATGGCGCCATCTTCGCCTTCGCCGCTGGCCCGACGAGCCTCGCAGCCGCCGCGCCGGAGGCGGTTGCAGCCGGCATGCGCTCCACCTTCGCCGAGGCAGGTGCTCGTCGCCCTGGTCTTGGTAATGAGCCAAGCCGAGGCGTTGCCGCTTGCCCGACTCGACGCGCGGGCGAGAGCGTGAGCGTGAGCGGCATCGCGCAGTGGGCAAGACGCTCAACGCAAGACAATGATCGATGACATCCGACCAGATGGAAGTGCGATCCCCCGAACCCTGGGCGCTAGCTGACACGGCGCCTGTGGCTTTGCATCGGCCTGCACGTCGGCTGGAAGGTCAAGTTGAGATCGGCGCCGACACCCCTGTTGCAGAGCGGGTTGCAACCCCGAATGCCTCGCGATCGAAGCAATGGCGATCGCCGAAGCATGCTACTTACCGCGGCTGACTGCTATCGGGCGGCGCGAAAGGCAACTTGAAAGACAGCTCTGGGTCGGCAGCGCCAGTTCGCAGCCTTCAGATGCGGTCGTTCAGCCGCGTGCCTGTGCCGGCCGGTCCGGGCGACCCGCGAACGGCTGCTATGCATTGGCGCGGATTTCCTGGCCTGATCCGCGAACGACCGTTTCCAGAGTGGACCGGCCGCTCGACCTGAAAAGTGCCGCCGACGGCTTGGGGTCGGATCCGGCCGACGATCCGGCCCAACGGAGGGCCAGACTCCGGTCATTCAGGGTCGCACAATGCTCGAGCGATCCGCGCAGTTTTCAGTTCGAGTTGACCTCGGCGCCCAAGATGGCGGCGAGGTCCCGGAGCTTCCCCCAAGCAGCCTGACCACACCAAGATGGTCGCTGCACTCGAAGTAGCACCACAGCAGCGGAAACCTCGCGACCTGCCAGGTGTGAAGGCCCGAAGTCTCCGCGAGGCCCGGTTGCAGGAAAGTCTCTTCGCCGGCGGTACATCTTCGTGTCGGCGCTCCGGACGGTGGAAGGGTTGACCAATGGGCCAGAGCCGCCCGCGGTCCCGCCGGTTACCTCGCCAACGCAGCGATCAAGGTTGCGCCCTCAGGGCTTTTGACGACGATGGCCAAGTTTGGAACGTAGCCAGAACGTAGCTTCCCTCACGCTCCCGCACCCGACCCAAGAATCCCCAACGCTCTCATATCATGTGCGTGTGCCCGTGGCCGGTGGGTTGGCCAATGGCGAGAGCCGCCTGAAAATCCGCGTGTCGGTGGTTCGATTCCGCCCTTGGCCACCAAGCTGCAACC
>ODAK010006753.1_pt1 | contig 11551 bp, 9 predicted proteins | sample 1539591 | NCBI WGS metagenome assembly ODAK01 (sample SAMEA3539303, study PRJEB22396) | soil metagenome | biome: tundra; feature: field; material: soil | place: USA | collected 2010-05 | depth 0.15 m | reverse complement strand
CCAATCTGTGCTGGCTTATTTCGCAACTGGTTCATTGTTTCTTGCGTGGCGTTCAGCGCAGATTGCAGAATCGCCGCGGGATCACCCAAGCCTTCCGTGGCGCGGGCGGCGGCATCAAGCACATCCAAAACTGTCTTGTCACCGAGGGACGCCCTCCCTCGCGCCGCCATCGTATCGAATGCTCCCCTGAGGAGACCTGAAACTTCTGACCACGGCACTGAAGTACGTCCCTTAGTAGCTTTGGCCGCGCTCATTAGTCCTGAGGCTAGAAGTGTGCCGAAGCTGGAACCGGACTCCTTGGTGAAAGCCTGGGCGCAGGCCAGCAAAGCTTGACCAACGTCATCGGAAAACGAAGGCAAGGCTTCCAGCACGTGGACACCGCCCCGGCTCATGGTGATACCTAGATCGCCGTCGCCAAGCTTTCCGTCGAGAGCATTGAGATCATCAGCCGAGGACTCCATCCGTTTCGCGATTCGCAGCAAGGCGTCCGCTAAAGTGGCGGTCGTGAAACCCGAGGTCGTCTCCATAGACCTAAACCCTCCAGAAGGCGCATTCCGCAGGCGCATTGAGTAGACGCTCTAGCTCTTCATCTAGGCGGCACAAGGTGAGCGAAGCACCGGCCATCTCCATGGAGGTTGCATAGCGCCCGACCAGCGGACGCGCGATCTGAATCTTAAGCTCGTCCAATCGCGCCGCCACGCGACGATAAAGGATGAATAGCTCCTCCGGAGGGGTTGCGCCCAGACTGTTAACCAGCACGGAAACCTGATCTTTCGGGCCGAGCGACACATCAGCAAGAATGCGGTCAAGCATTTCATCGGCGATTTTATCCGCAGGCTGCAACGGGCCGCGCTGCACTCCGGGCTCACCATGAATGCCCATACCCATCTCCATTTCGTTTTCCCCGACGGAAAAAGTCGGCTTGCCCGCTTGGGGAACCGTGCACGGGGAGAGCGCAACTCCGATAGTCCGGCACGCGTCCGCCGCCTTTTGCGCGATTCGAGTCACCCCGCCCAGATCACTTCCCTCCTCCTCCGCGGCTGCCCCCGCCATTTTGTATGCAAAGACCATCCCCGCCACACCGCGCCGCTTGGATGCCTGATTTTTGGGTGCACTTGCAACGTCATCGGTCAACAGCACCGTAGTGGACTTGACGTCTTCCATTTCCAACATCTCGCCGGCCATGTCAAAGTTCATGACATCGCCCCCGTAGTTGCCGTAGAGACGCAACACGCCAGCGCCAAAGTTGGCGGCCCGCATCGCCTCCGCCATTTGCTCGGCGGAAGGAGAAGCAAAAACATTGCCAATGGCGCAGGCATCGAGCAAGCCCGGGCCGACATAGCCGGTAAAAATCGGCAAATGGCCTGACCCACCTCCCGAGGCGATGCCGACCTTTCCCGGCCGCGGCATCCCTGCCCGCCTAATCACGCGGCCTCCGCTGCCGGTACGCACGTAGTACTCAGGATGCGCCCGGCATAGCCCGTCCAACATTTCATCCACGTAATCAGCCGGATTATTAAGAATTTTTTTCATGTTGGTCTCCCTGTATACCGTTCTAGTCCCAACTTTTCAAGGCTACCTAAAATAACAGAAAGGACGCCGCCAGGGTCTCTGCCACTCGTTCGGAAGAAATTTTGATTTTCCGTTAAAATTGGCTCCGATGAAAGCAATCGTAGTCACTCAACCTCCTCACTTTGAACTCGCTAATCTTCCCACTCCAGATTGCGGACCCGATCAAGTCGTGATCCGCACCAACTCGTGCGGCGTTTGCGGCACCGATCTTGAGATCCTGCGCGGCTCGATAACCGCTGGATTTACCCGCTACCCCTTGGTTCCGGGGCATGAGTGGACCGGCGTTGTGGAGGAAGCTGGAAAGAATGTTAAGAACTTGAAAGCGGGTGACCGGGTTTCGGTGGAAGGTTATCTCGATTGCGGCATCTGCGCGCACTGCCGCGCAGGCGAAAAGAACCTATGTGAAACTCATGAACAACTGGGGATGACGCATAACGGCGGTTTTGCCGAGTATGTTGCTGCGCCCGCCCGGTCCTGCCATCTTGTTGCCGATCACGTTACGCTGGAAGAAGCGGTGATGGTCGAGCCGGCCTCGACCGTGGTGCGCAGCATTGAGCGCGCCCGCATCAAGAAAGGCGTGAAAGCTGCAATCATCGGATGCGGCCCCATGGGACAAATAGCTGCACGCGTTCTTAGCACGTACTCGCCCGCCGCAATTCTCGGCGTTGATCTATCTGAGATGCAACGGCCGATGGCCGAGCGCGCAGGCATGACCCAATTCACTACCAATCTAGATCCGGAAGAGCTCCGGCAAATGAGCGGTTGGGAAGGCTGGGATGTCGTAGTCAACTGCGGGGCAGGATCCAAGCCGGTGGAACTGGCTTTCGCCGTGGCGAGGCGCGGTGCAACCGTCATCCTCATTGGGGGGTCCTCGCATGGTCAGACGGTCTCGATTCCGGCCAACCGGATTTCAATGGGCGATATGGAAGTGGTCGGCGTTTGTGGTTACAGTTCAGAATCCTGGACGCGAACCCTCCGGCTTTTGGAGACGGGTGAGTTGAAGTTTGAAGACCTGATCACGCATCGCGTTCCGCTGGCTGAGTTCGGACGCGCCATTCAACTCGTCGGCTCGAAAAGCGAGCCCATGGGAAAGGTGATGATTACGTATCAGTGATTGGGGAAAGTTTGTGCTAGTTTATAGCTTCCGTTTCGTTGGCAATCTCGTTGTGCACGGGATTCCCTAACCACACGCTGAAATCCAAACTATTTGGAGGATTCGATGGCAGATATCAACCGGCGCCAATTGCTCGGTGGAATCGGAGCCGCGGTGGTTGCTGGCGCTTTGCCGACCGCTGGCGCTGCAGACAATTCCAACAAAGAACCCGTCAAAAAGGCCGGGGGAATGCCTCTCGACCTGAACGACTTCCAGCCTAAAAGCATGCTACACGTGCCGGTGACGGATGTGCCGCGGTCCAAGTTTCCGGTGATTGACATCCATACCCACATCACCTGGCAAAAGGGCGACGACCACGGTGTCTCAGTCGGCGAGGAGATGACGTACAACGCGCCCCCCGAAGAATTGCTCGAGGTCATGGATCGCAAGAATCTGCGGATCATGGTGAACCTCACGGGTGGCTGGGGCAAAGGCCTGGAGCAAGTCATTGCGAAATATCAAACCGCGCACCCGGGCCGCTTCATAGTCTTTACCACTCCCTACTTCGAGAAATCCAACCAGCCGGGATATCCGCAACTTCAGGCGGATATGATTCACAGCGCGCACGCAGCCGGTGCTTACGGCCTTAAGCTCGAAAAAATTCTGGGCCTCTATTTGCGCGAAAATATTGGCACGGGACCGCTGGTGAAAGTGGATGATCCGCGCTTCGATCCCATGTGGGAAGCTTGCGGTGGGCTCAACATGCCGGTGGCGATTCACACGTCCGATCCTGAGGCTTTCTTCCTCCCGATTGATCGCTTGAATGAGCGTTTCGAGGAGTTGAACAACCATCCGGATTGGTCATTCCACGGAAAAGACTTTCCCAGCAATGCCGAACTGCTCGAAGCTCGCAACCGGATGTATGCGCGCCATCCCAAAACGAATTTTATCTCGCTGCACGTGGGAAACGACGCGGAAAATTTGGGATACGTCTCCGAATGTTTGGATCGGTTCCCTAATATGTATGTGGATCTGGCGGCCCGAATCGGCGAAATTGGCCGCCAGCCACGCAACGCACGCAAGTTCTTCGAGAAGTATCAAGACCGGATTCTCTTCGGCACCGACGCCGTTCCCCACGACAAGACCACACCGCAGCAGGCATTCGGGGATAAGCTTTACGAGATTTACTACCGCGCGCTTGAAACCGAAGATGAATACTTTGATTACGCTCCCGCGCCCAAGCCCCCGCAAGGCCGCTGGGAGATCTATGGGGTGGGGCTTCCGGAGAGCATTTTGCGCAAGGTCTATTATGAGAATGCCGCGCGGCTGTTGGGCGTCACGATTAAGGCCTAGGGTTTCGCATCACGGTTGTCGCCGTTGAATTTCATTGGTTAACTGCATTCCATCCTTGACTGTCGGAGAAAACGATTATGTCTGAAGATAATTTGGTCCGCCGAAACTTTCTGGGCCGTTTAGCCATGCTGGGTGGTGCAGCCGTGGGTGGTGCCGCTGTTGCAGCCCGCGGCCAGAACGCGCCGCACGTGGAAGGCAGCCAGTATCATTTGCCAGACTACGCGCGCGCCCAAGATTACCTTTCTTTGAAGCAATCCAGCTACGACCGCACTGGCGGAAACGCCGATAGCTGGCCCGTGCCAGCGGGCGGCACGAAAGAGGTTTTCAACGCCTCAGGACCCGGCGTCATTACTCACATCTGGTTCACGATTGCGGCCGAGAGTTCCCATCACTTGAAAGAGATAGTTCTACGTATTTATTGGGACGGGCAAGACAAGCCCAGCGTGGAAACTCCGGTGGGCGATTTCTTCGGTTTGAATTTGGGTCAGTACAGTCTTTATCAGTCCGCATTCTTGAATTGTTCGTCGGTACAGGCGCTCAATTGCTACTTTGCCATGCCCTTCCGCAAGTCTGCACGAATCACTGTGACCAATGAGGGCAAGAAGCCGGTTGGCGATTTTTACTCCAATATTGACTACCAGCTTGTTCCGTCATTGCCCGAGCGCAGTCTCTACTTCCATGCGCAGTACCGTCAAGCGGCTCCCAACAAGGCTGTTGTTTATGCCAGCGAAGACAAGGAATTGAACCTGGACGGCAAGGATAACTACGTGTTCTGCGAGACGCGCGGGCGAGGACATCTCATGGGTGTGACCCTGGGCGTGCTGCAGAACAAAGACCGCTGGATGGGCGAGGGCGACGACATGATTTTCGTGGACGATGAGACCAAGCCCGTGATCAACGGAACGGGCAGCGAAGATTACTTCAACGGAGCGTGGGACTTCGGCGGCAATCCAGGCGCGGTGGCCTTTGCCAACCTGTATAACGGCGCGCACCTGATCAGCTCGCCTGAATTAGCGGGGGGAAGATACTGCCTTTACCGCTGGCATGCAGACAATCCGGTCACCTTCCGCAAGTATTTGAAGCACACCATCGAACACGGCCACGCCAATAACCGTGCAGACAACTTTTATTCTGTCGGCTACTGGTACCAGTCGGAACCCTACACTGATTTTCCATCTCTGCCCCCGGTAGAAGAACGGATTGTGATGCTGAAGATCGGGTAGTGAGAATGATCTGGAGTAGAGACGTTAATGAATTACGTCTCTACTCCGTGAAGGAGGCTCCATGCGTTTCGATCTACCGCGGCGAAGTTTTCTTAGCCGCCTTGCCATGATGGGCGGCGCTGCAGCCGCAGCCAACGCCACATCCCATGCCCAGGGAACCTCTCACCCTGAACGCGGTGAATCTCATTTGCCGGAATACGCCCTGGCGCAGGACTATGTTTCTCTGAAGCAATCGAGCTATGACCGCACTGGGGGCAACGGCGACGCTTGGCCAGTACTCGCGGGGGAGACCAAGGAGGTTTTCAGCTCCTCCGGCCCGGGCGTAATCACTCATATCTGGTTCACCATCGCCGCCCGGAGTTCCTACCACCTGAAAGAGATTGTCCTGCGCATCTACTGGGACGGGCAGGAGAAACCCAGCGTGGAAACACCCGTAGGGGATTTCTTCGGCCTGAACCTCGGCCAGTACAACCTCTATCAATCCGCATTTCTCAATTGCTCGTCAGTAAAAGCGTTGAACTGCTACTTTGCTATGCCGTTCCGGAAATCGGCGCGGATCACCGTGACCAATGAAGGCAAACAAAAAGTCGGCGCATTTTATTCCAACATTGATTATCAGCTGGTTCCTTCCTTGCCCGAACGTAGCCTTTACTTCCACGCCCAGTATCGCCAGGCAACGCCCAACCGAGCCGTCGGATTCGCTCCGGGTGAAAAGGAATTGAATCTGGACGGTAAGAACAACTATGTGTTTTGCGAAACGCGCGGCGCCGGACATCTCATGGGGGTTACGCTCGGCGTCTTGCAAAATCATGACGACTGGATGGGCGAAGGCGACGACATGATCTTCGTGGACGACGAAACCAAACCCGTCATCAACGGTACAGGCCTCGAAGATTACTTCAATGGCGCATGGGGCTTCACCGGCGGTCAGTTTGCCAACCTATACAACGGTGCACATCTCATCAATCTGCTTGACGTCAATAACGCTGGCTTTGTCGCCGGAGGCCGCTATTGCCTCTATCGCTGGCATGCCGACAATCCAGTTACATTCCGCAAATATCTGAAACACACCATCGAGCACGGCCACGCCGACGATCGGGCAGATAATTTCTATTCCGTTGCCTACTGGTATCAGTCCGAACCTTACACTGATTTTCCGGCGCTGCCCCTGGTCGAAGAACGAATTGTCACGCTGAAGATCGGGTAGATATAGAGACGTAATTAAGTGCATCCTTGCCCCGCTGAAGGAAACTCCATGCTGATCGCACCCAAAATTGCAATCCGTCTGCAACGGCGTTTCTCCGCAAACACCTTAACGAGAAGGATGGTTCAGTTCATTCTGCTGGCTGCACTCGCGGCAATTCTGGCCATCGCCGCCGACAATAACCTCGTCAAAAGCTCGCGCGCGCCTCACGACGTAACTCTCGAAACCGATCTAGCTTCAGACTTCTGGCTTAGCGCACCGCGCGTCTTCGCAGAACGTGATTCCTACGGCAAGGCGGTTCCTGGATATCGTACGGAAATCCGCTCCCGCTGGACAAAAAACAACTTATACCTGCTGTTCATCTGCCCCTACGAAGAGTTGTATCTGAAACCCTCGCCCGATACGGTGAATGAAACCAACAAACTGTGGGATTGGGATGTAGCCGAGGCATTCATCGGCTCAGATTTTCAGAACATCAAGCGCTACAGGGAGTTTGAGCTTTCCCCCCAGGGCGAGTGGATTGATTTAGACATCAACCTGGAAAAGCCGCACCACGAAGATGGATGGACCTGGAACTCAGGCTTTCAGGTTTCTGCCCGCATCGATCAAGCTGCACATATCTGGTACGGAGCCATGCGCATTCCGCTGGCGGCAATTGACCGCCGCCCCGCCGCGCCGGGCAATACACTGCGAGTGAATTTCTTCCGTAGCCAAGGCCCGCCCCCCAACCGCAAGGAAGTCACATGGCAACCGCCCATGACCGACACTTTCCACACTCCGGAGCGTTTTGGATTGCTGAAGCTGGTGAAGTGACCTACTTCGTCCGGCGCGGCCGAAAACGCACAACGTACACGCAGCCCATAATGAACAGGCCAACGCCCCACCACACCTGCAAATGGAGACCAGGCAATACATAGCCTGCCGTCTGCTGGCTCGAATAGTCCTGAATACCCGCGATCAGGATAAGCAGGCCATAGATTGTGAGCAGGCAGCCCACGAAGAACCAGATTGACAACATTCCCTTCAAGCTCATCAGTTTTTCCCAGAATCAGCTTTTACCAGAAAATGATATTCAGAATCACAAACGCTACCCCCAGCGCCGCGGCCCAGACAACTGGTCTTTTGAAAATCGGCAAATCTCCCATCGAAGGCACCGGAGTCAGCCCGTACACCAAACCTGCCAGCTCTTTCTCTGGCTTCGGCGTCGTAAACAGAGTGACCACCACCGTCACCACCACATTGACAATGAGCGTCCACATGGCCCGATAGACGTTCTCCGCCATGTCCTTGGCGTGCGGAGAGAACGCTACGTATCTCAAAGCCGATGGGTCGAATTTCACCCACAGCCAGAGCGAACAAGAAAACAGAATCCCGGTCAGCAGTCCCCAAAATCCAGCAGCAGGGGTGGTTCGCTTCCACATCATTCCCAAAACCACCGTCCCGAACATCGGGACAATAAAGAAAACAAACAGTGCCTGCGCATACACGATGATGCTGGAAAAATTCATCACCAGATAAGCCGTCCCGATGCTAACGATCACGCCCAGCAAGGTGCACCAGCGGCCCATGCTCAGGTAATGCGCATCGTTTGCGGTTTTTCGAATGAGCGGCTTGTAAATATCATAGGTCCAAACTGTGGCAAACGCGCTGACGTTGCCAGCCATGCCACTCATGAAACCCGCGATCAGCGCGGTCACCCCGAGTCCCAGCAGTCCCGGCCCGCAGTATCGCGCCAGCATCAGCGGAAGCGCCTCGTTGTAAGTGTGAGCCCCCGCGACGTTCACCATGGATTCGGGCACCAGCTTAAAGGGAAGCACCGCCAAGGCCAGCAAACCGGGAACAATCACGATGAGCGGCACCAGCATTTTGAAGAAGCCGCCAATGAGCGTACCCATTTGCGCGGAGCGCAGGTCCTTTGCCGCCATGACCCGCTGCACCACCAGAAAATCTGTCGTCCAATAACCAAATGAGATAGCGATACCCCAGCCGAAAACCATCCCTGTCCAATGCACGCCCATAGGATTGTTAGCAGCCGATCCCATGGTTCGCCACATGTGGGTAAAGTCCTGGCCCGGGAAATTCTGCGAGATTCGATGAACCATGCCGGACCACCCGCCCGTCTCAATCAAGCCGGCGATCGGGATCACCAGGCAGCCCGCCCAGATCAGCATGAACTGCAGCACCTCGTTGAAAATCGCCGAGAGCAGCCCGCCAGCCATGACATAAATGCCAACCGTCAACGAAGAGATCCAGATACTGAAATGGATATTCCATCCCAGGATCACTTTCATGATGATCGCCATCGAGTACATATTGATGCCGCTCATCAGAATCGTCATCACCGCGAATGACACGGCCGAGACCGAGCGCGCTCCCTCGCCATAGCGAAGTTGGAGATAGCCCGGCACCGAATGAGTTTTGCAGATGTAGTAAAAGGGCAGCATGACCAGCGAGAGAAATAAGATCGCCGGAATGGCGGCCAGCCAATAAGCGTGGCCGATTAGAATTCCATATTGATAGGTAGCCGCAGCATAGCCCATCATCTCCAGGGAACCGAGGTTCGCGGAGATGAAACTCAAACCGGCAATCCAGGCAGTCATCTCCCGCCCGGCCATGAAGAACTCTTCGCCGGTGTTGGCGAATTTACGGAGATAGAGTCCTAAACCAAGGACCAGAACGAAATAGAGAGCAATGATGGCCAGATCAACCGGCCGGAGCGCCATCAGGCTCGACCCTGCCATGTAGAGGGAATAGAGCGCCGGAGTGTGGAAGATCAATGGGCGCTCCCGGAACGCACCAGCGGCAGAATCGCCGCGTCGATTGCATCATCCGTAATCTCAGGCAAGGTCACGTTGCGGTGGAGACTCCAGTGTTCCAAATTCTCAACTGTCTTGCCGGGAAGAACTTTGGTCATCGGCCCAAGCGTTTCGATCTCGATAAAATCACTATTCGTAAACGTCTCCAGGGAACAGCCGAAATCCGGGTAGGTTTTGGCCGGATCAGCGGTCGCTCTCTTGATAAAGACCTCCCCATTCAGCAAGTAGGCCGCCCACGTGTTGGAATTGAACGTCCCCAGCTTCTGTGGGTCCGAATTGTTCGGGTCTTGCTTCAAGGTCAAATATTTCTTCGTAAATTTCCACCTGGGATCCGCCAGATTCGTGTATGCCCACATCACCAGGGGATTCGTGGCTTCCAGATTCGCCGGATGGTGGCCGCGCGGTGGAAAACCCACCATTTCCAATCCGCCCTGCGCCATCATGGTCAGCGCCCAAGGCGAAAATTCCAGAGGATACAGCGAGCGGTTAGTGATTCGGTGCGTGACCGTGACCTCGTTATCCGAAGAAGACATGCTGACCTCGATCTCCTTCTGCAGTGAACTGACTGGCTCGACCGGCGCGCGTGCGATCAATCCCATAGGCGTAGGCGTAATTTGTACGGGCACATTATCGGGAGCCCAGGTAGCGATTGGATCCTCTGGGGCTTTCCAAACGCGATCACCACCGCGTAACTGAAACTTTTCCTCGCCACTTTTTCCAATTTGCTCGGAGAATTCCTTAAACAGATTCTGGCCGCCAATGAAGCCGAAACGAATGATCCGGGGTCCCACATCCCCCGTGACGATAAGCTCGATCTGTCCGTTACTAACGCGGTAGCAATTTGCCCAACCTTTATAAGTTGTTTTTTCCACTTTGACCTCGGCGCGAAGGTTCACTACTCCCATTAGAGTCACCAGAATCAATATCGTGGTTCGAAGCATTTGCCTCTCTCTCCTTGGCATTCCTGTATGCCAGACTCGCGATTATCGAAAGCTGCTGGACCGCAATTTCTATTTTGAGTTCGCCAAGCCGACGGTATTGTACACCCGGTTGCGCTAAACGGATGATGCTCCGAAAGGAGGCACTGAAGTGGGTGCCCCATCTTTCGCGTCCTTTGCGAAAGGTGGGATTCCACTACCCTCTCCCGCTACGGATTTTCCGATCACCGGCTCGGGATGGCCGAAGCCTTGCGGCTTCCGGACGCTAGGAACAACTCTCGCATAGGGCGCGCGGGCCGGGACCTGTTGTGTTCTCCAACCGTGTGCTTCTTCCGAAAGCTTAAGCTTTATGCGCCAGGATCCGTACCCGGAACCCGAGCTCCTTGGAAAGATGCACCATCTCCTCAAAAACGTCGCCGTAGGCGACGGCAACGTGATTAGAAAGATAATGCGCCATCAACGTGTCGCGTGAGATTCCCAGATCGGCCGCCATGAACGGCCATTCGCGCGTAGTCCCGTTCCACCAGGCGTCCCGTGTGGCCTCCGGAGGCTTCACGACTTCGCCGCGGCCAATGTCCATCCAGAGCACGCCGCCGCGAATGTAGCTCCTCGACCACGTAATTTCGCCCGGCAAACTTTCACCGGTAAAAGTTCCTCCCGAAGTCGGGAAATACGCCGCGGGCTGCCGGTAAGAATGCACGCCTTTCAAAGTATTCGCGTCCTGATTAAAGGCATAGGCTCCGCTTGAGCCAGAATTCAGCAAGACCCAGATGAAACGGTTTTCCCACTCCGCACCCCAGCGCACATCATGAAAAAAAACTCCCTGATGAAGTCCCTTGGCTTTCAAAAGACGCTTCATCAATTCCATGGGGATGGCGTTACCTTGGTCGGCCTCGGTAGAGCAAACAATGGTGTCCCCGTCCGATTCCGGCCGGCAGGTAGAGTTGAACAGTCCTTCTGAGAAATCGGAAGGCGGACGTAGCGCAATCAGGCCAAGCTGGTACTGCCAGGCAATGCAATCCGCATGATATTCCCGGGTCAAATCCAGAACCGCAAGATAGTCGCGCAATTGCTCTCGCGTGGCGTTTTCGTCGAAATCATCCGCTCCATTTTCTTTCCAGTGGAAGATGATTCCCTTGTCTTTTACAAATTTAAGCGCATCATCAATGCGGCTGCTCTTAATCTGACGGCCACGGTCGATGATCCAGGCCTGATCCACCTTATGCTCCGTGAAACCGTACTTGTTCAGCAACCGCGGCCCGAAATAGCCATTGATCATGCCCATCGCGGTATCGCCGAGCATCAGAATCAGTATCCGCCGCTCGCGAATCTGTCCGGCCACGCCCTTCGCA
>ODAK010006752.1_pt1 | contig 11551 bp, 14 predicted proteins | sample 1539591 | NCBI WGS metagenome assembly ODAK01 (sample SAMEA3539303, study PRJEB22396) | soil metagenome | biome: tundra; feature: field; material: soil | place: USA | collected 2010-05 | depth 0.15 m | reverse complement strand
TCCTTCAAAGGCCCCCTTGCTGACGATGCGCGCCGCGGTGCGCAGCGGAAGCCCGGTGCCATCACCCAAGAAGAAGATGATCTTGCGCGCGGCACCGGGCGCAGTGGGGTTCGGCGACGCAGCGACGGCATAGCGATTGACGATGTGCCTTTCGCTGCCGTCGACGGTGACCACGGCCTCGAGCTCATAGCGCCCGGCCTTGTCGAAGCTCAGATTGCGTGCGCTAGCACCAAAAAGCAGTTCGCTTTGCGGCGTGCCCGACTCAGGCCCGCTGCCCTGTTTGGCGATGCGGCGCATGAATGCCTCGGTCATGTCGCGGCCGTTGAGCGACAGGCGCACGAGCGTCGGCGCCGTCTGTGCCGGAATCTGCGTCTCGATGCGCAGGTCGAAGCGCTGGCCGGCGAACAGCTCGGTGCCGGTCGGCGGCAGCACGCGCAGGCCGGTCTCGGCCTCGGCGTTCATCATGAAGTCGGCCAGCTTGCCGCCAAAATAGATGGGGTCGGCCGCGTTGCGGGTTTTGCCGTCACTACGAAAAGGGGCGTCGTCGTCGGGACCTGCATTGACGGCTGACGCAAACAGCCCTGTTGCAAGTACAGCCACCGCGAGTGCGGCCGCATGTGTTCTTGCCATAATATTCTTGTGTGCCATTTCAAAGGGAGCCTTGGGAGTTTGACTTCCGGGACCATATCAGCCCTGTGTAACAAATTTGTGACAAGGCTTGCGCTGGAGTCCGGGGACTCTCACGGAAGCGCCGGAAGACTGGAATTTCAGCCGATTGAAGCGCAGTCCGAGGAACCTTGCACCGAGACCACGAATCGACAGCACTTCGTGCTGGCGCCGGCCGCGCAATCAACGGCTAGCGTCTTTCGCGGCGAGCGGCCGTTAGTTGCCTATCGTCATCGCAACGAGATCAACGTGTGCCTCGGCAGCGATGAGTTTCAACTCCCGCTCACGACAGGCCGTAGCCTCGCGCGTACAGTCTCCATAATCCCGCGCTCTCGCGCCGATAGTGACGGTCGTCGAGCAAGCTCACCATGTGAATGCACCACTCCTGATCCGGCTCCGCCAGCGCGAGCCGCTCCGCGTCGCCGACGGTCATTGCGTGCTCTCCGGCAAGACCTTCCAGCTCGATCACCGGTTCACCGTTCTTGCTCACGCTGGCGCAACCGAGCCCGGGCAGAAGCATGGCATCGAGCGCGAGGTGCAGGTTATCCCGGCGCAACCGACCTCTGCTGCGGTGGCGCTGCGCTCCCGTGGCTGCCGCGAACAACTTGCCTGACTCTTCGTTCAGCAACAGGCAGTCGCGGTCACTGTTACCCGCCGCCATAGTGGATTGATCCATGTTTTCTCTCATACCGTGGAATTGGAGGAAGTACCACGAACGCTGGCTGAGGAGCGCACCTTCGAAACTTTGCCATGCAACGATGGTACGGGAACAAATGTGCGCAGCATCCAGTCGCAGAAACTTCTCAATATGACCGCTGCGGCCGTTTGTTCCGGTTTGGCCGAATCCTCGCATTGACGCCCCGGCACAGCAGATTTGAGCGATTCATCGTCAACCATTGCACACTCCTGGTTAAGGCGCGCGCATTGATCGCGTTTGGCTATGATCGAACGGGCGCGGGACCTACACGATAAGCGTTCCAAATGACAGCCGTTTGACACCCGTATGAATCTTCATTTGCCAGCGCGATGGCGGACTCCGGTCCGCATGCGCCTGGCTTGCCCGCTTGCGAAAATGTAAGCGGTGCCTATTCCACCACGCCGCAGTAACGCACGGCGAGCATGGTGATATCGTCCGTTTGGTCCGCCTTTTGCGCGAATTCGGCGATACTCGCATGCACCGTATCGACTAGGACGCGCGGGTTGTCCCAGGCACGTTGCCGCGCCGTCGCGAGGAGCCGCTCCTCCGAACAGAACTCGTCCCGCGAGTTCATGGCCTTGGTAACGCCGTCGGTGCAAAGCCGCAGCGACTGTCCCGGGGCAAGATTGAGGGCGTCCACGGGGTAGCGCGCGCTCTCCATGATTCCCGCTACGAGGCCCTTTTTCAGCTTGAGAAATTCGTGTCTTCCGTTCTTTCTGAAAAGGAGTGGCGGATTGTGGCCCGCGTTCGCAAAAATAAAAGCACGTCACCGAGCCGGTCCTGGCTCGATCTGGAGGTCCGCCGGCCTCGCTTCGCCTCGGCGCGCGATTTAAGCCCCTCAAACAACCTTGCGCCAGCATCTCCGCCTGGGGGCCGTAACATGCGATCCTCGATCGATTACCCATATATTGGCACAGCTATTTTCTCTGGCTGCGTGTGCAAACACCGCATTCATTGCCCTGGGAAAGGATAAATTCTGCTGATACTAAGGCGCAAGAAACTGAAGTTGCCTAATACCGGAAACCATGCGTAGGCCAATGACATGACTTGTTCCAACCCGCAGTTAGATCCAAGCGAAAAAACCCCGGGGCTGAGCCCGGGGTTCAGGGTGCCCCAAGGTTACCCTCGGGGCCGCTGACGGCAAATGGGGGCAAAAGCGTCAGCGTTTTCTTGACGCAAGATCCGACCGGCGCAATGGCGTTGCGTGCGCAAAGTCAGATGCACGTGAAAAGTTTCTGTTTGAGTTGGCACGTTTTATCATGGCGCTACCGCAACCCCGCCGAGCCTCTCACCTGTTGCCGCAGTTTTGAGAACCGTGAAGGACGTGTTGGCGGGGGTAGAAGTGCTGCCGATGGTGATCGACACCAGTTGGTTGGGGTCAGCTCCAAGATCATGCGTGAGCTCCTCGCTCACCGTCGAGGTAGTTGCATAGATAGTCACCGACCCATCAGCGTTGACAACCCCGGCGATATTGCGCAGACCGTCCGCTTTTACAGTCCATGTGATATTTTGCGGGGTATAAGCAGCCTGATCGATTAGTCCTGCTTGAAAAGTTGCCGCAAGCTTCCACACGCCATTTACGAGCTTATACTGCGCCAGACCCGCAAACGTCGTGACCTTGCCAGTCACACCGAGCCGAACTCCGTCTCCTTCGTCAGCGACATACAGCGTATTCGCGTCGGCGAAAAACAGACCGAAGGGATGGGGTGTAGGTGTCGTCGGGGCGGTCTCTGCAACTTTCTCGGAAAGCGCGTTAAAGCCCGGCAGAACGGTAATCGCCGCGTTGGGGCTGAGGGTCCCACCATTGGCAAGCGCGCCAGGCACATCGACCTGATAAACGGTATTCACTCCGTTGCTGCCGCTACCCTTGCTGACATACAGCGTGTTATTGAAGATCGTCATGCCACGAAAGTTGTCATCCTTACCCGTTTTGTCCGCCGCATAGTTTGTCAAGGGAGAGGCAAGGTTGGGCAACTGTTGCAGCGCGAACCCGCGCTGGTAGCCAGTGGTGCTGCCCGAAGTGCCATTGACCATGCCGATTACCGTCGTGGTGCCATCGCCGGGATTGGTGGCCGAGATTGACTGTACGCCCGTGAGATTGCTCAAGGATGCAAGACCTGGCCCTAGGGCATTACCGTTGCCTGCGTTCCCCACCATGTAGTACATTCCATTGACTAGGATCGCGGCGCGCCCGTTGTTGCCGCTGTACGCATTCACTGGCGTGATGGTCGCCGCTGCATTGACCAAACTGATCTGGGCCACTGCGCGCGGGAAGGTGGACGTCACCGGGTTGGTGGTATCGACGAAACCCGCCGTATTGGAGTTCGAAACGTCGAGTTGATTGACGAGGGCCTTGTAGCCCATGATCGTCACTGCCGTGTGGTCAGTAGACACATTAAGAGCAAGCTCTGACTTCGAAGCAAAGCTCGATACTATTTGGGTCGGGTCCAAAGCGAAGGTGGCGAGCAGCGTCTTCCCGTCGCTGCTTAACCGATCAAGATAAATCGGCGAGGTCACACCGAATGAGGGGTCCGGCACCTCGTTCTTGAACACGTTCGGAAAGGTTCCGTCGTTGGTTGCCACTCCGCCACCGGGCAGCGTCTGACCCGCGGTCACTGTTCCGGCGGTCCCCACATACACGGTGCGACTGAGGATCAAGTTTCCGCTCATGATCGGTGGCGAAGTAACAGCGCCCATGCTCGTATTGATTCCTGCGGTTTTGAGGTAGCTATTCAATGCGTTGATGGCCGTTGTCGCGTCGACCACTGGCTTGCCAGGGGCTGCAATGCCGATGATGGTGGCCAAATTCGCAGAGCTGAGGGTTGTTCCTTTCCCCACCGAAGCGCCCGACAGATTGGTTATCACCGAGGCGGGAATTGTAATTTTCCCAGGAGTTGATCCGTCGTCCAGACTCTGAAGAAACTGTGCTACGAATTGAACCCTCTGATCCGTCGACACAGTGCGAGCAACACCAATAGCGTCTTGGACTGTTACGATGTTGTCAGAAGGGATGGCGGAAACCGACCCGACGGTGACATTGCCGATACTGAAGGCGCAGGAGAAGCCCGGTAAATAGTAGAAGTGGCCGTTCACGTCGGTGTTGGCACTCAGCCCACCACAGGCGTAAGTCAATCCGGCGACTGGCGCATCGACGAAGGTCCCGGTGTTTGCGGACTGACCGCTGGATCCACCACCGCCACAAGCCGCAAGTAATGCGATGCCTAGAGCAGTTACTGCAAGGCCGGCCTTTCTCATTACGAAACCGATGCTCGAGGTTCTGACGGTCTTGACGAACGATATTCTCGGAAAAACTTTGAACGCTGTCATGTGGATCCCCTGTAGATAAACGACGATCACGTTAGGCGACAAAAGTGACAAGAACATGACACGGGCCCTTTGCTTATTCCAGCGCTCGCTCTTCGAAGGCCTGTTTGATGCTATGCGGGCCGGATTCCCCAGTTGTCCACGATTAGGCGTAACTGTCAAACCAGCGAGCTGCACCTCCGCAGTATTAATGCTGTCGTGCCGAGCTGTATTTCATACTACTTCAGAACAATCTGGTAACCGCAGATACAATCGGAACCACCATGCAGAAAGGGCTTACCCGATTCGCCGTTTCTCATGCTTAGCCTCGTCCAATGCGGCGGGGAGTGACCGTAGGGCCGATTTCCAATAGCGTTTTTGATCACGCAATCCATCCCAGTAACCGGGCAGCGCGCCAAAATCCAGCTGCGCGCGGGCCGCGAGCCATTTCCGCGCCAGACCGCGCGCGTACGTGCCAGCCTCACTCCGGTCAGGCGGGAGCGAATCGAGCAGCCGCAACCCGGTCGCGCTGTCGTTAAGGTCGCCCAACACGTCCTGCAGCCGGGCCAGCGATTGCGCGTGGTCCCTCGCCGCCTTTTGCGGGAAAAGAGATTGCAGGAACTCCGAGGTGTAGCGCAGCTTTTTCGCGGCTATGCGCATGGCGTGGACCTGCGCCGGGTCAGATATGTCGAGAGTCCGCGCGATCTTGCGCAGGCTCCTGTCGCGCTTTTGCAGGCGAGCCGCGGCAAACACTTTCAGCGGCGGCGCACCTGGGGTTTGCTCCGGGGTCGCGAACAAGCACCCCAGCCGAAGGACAAACTTAACGTAGCGCGGCGAGGCGATAACCTCGCGCGCCACGGCCGCGCACGCCGACCGCTCGCGCGCGCAGCGCCGCAGCAGCGCGGCAAGCGCCGGATTGCGGCCCGCGCTTTGCCACACAGGCTTCAACGCCTGCTCGCAGAACACGTCCCAGTCGCGCGCCGGCCCGAGGTAGGCGCTTAGCCAGTGCATCTCCCGGACCAACGCTGCGGCACTCTCCGCGGCTAGGACCGGCCTGAACAGGCCGAAGGCCGAGCGCAGGCGCCGCAGTCCAACGCGGTACTGGTGCAGGAATTCCAGGTTTCGCCCGGCACCCGCGCCCGTCTCGTTGGCTTGCATCTGCGCGAGGCAGCTGCGGCCGATCGCGGCAAAGGCGTCCTGCACGTGCATGCCTTCCGCCAATGCCGCGGTTTGCGCTTTGGCCGGTACGGCGGAAAGCCCCAGGAAAAGGGCATAACCGCGTGCGGCCTTGCTCGCATCCGAAACGCGTACGGGAAGGGCCTCGGCCAGGCTGATCGCGAAATCGAACAGCCGGGCGCGGTCGCCCTCGACGAGTTTGATCTTGATTTCGCTGATCGGCGCGCGGCGCTTGCCTGCAATGATTTCCCCAGAGTCAAGGCACAACTCCCCGCGTGTGCCGTCGGCAAGCGCGAGGGCGATGCTCGTGCGGATGAAATCGGTCTCGAACACGGCGGCCAGGGCTTTCCGGATTCCTGCGTCCCTGAACACGCGCGCGGCGCCCGTTCCGCGCAGCACTTTCAAGTCGAGCGTCGGACCCGCGAGGGGCCACTCCCGTACATGCAGGCGGCCTGCGGCGCGGCCATCCAGCTTGAGAGTCTGGATCCAGTGTCCCCGCTCCTCGCGCACCCGAAGTGTGGCTCCGGCGTGCCTCAGGTCCGCCGCGGGTGTATCGAAGTAAACGGCGCGCAAGCGCCGCGCATTGGCGCGGCCGCGGTGGGCTGCCCTGACCTCGGGCAGCCGGGCCACCCGACGCATGGCATTCTCGTCAAGCAGGAGCGTGATTTCGGTCTCGATCGCCATGTCAGATGCTCGCGAGACCCGCCGCTACAACTTGGTGCAGCGGATACCCACATCCCCACTAGGCGCGATCATTCTCGCTCCGGCGCGGGGCTAAACGTTGCCGATCAGCCGCAGCATTTCAGCCTCGGCCTCGACCCAGTCCTGCAGTTCACCGCCTGGGGCAAAGCCGCGCTTTTCGGCGCGAAAATACGCCGCCTGCGCAACCAAATTCTGTCGCTCTTGCGCACTGATGCCTGCATGGGGGACCGGACGCTTTTTCGCTTTGACTTGCTTTGACTTAACCGCAACCGTCGCGCCGCTATCGGTTATCTTTGGCTTCGCCTTGGTTTTCTTCGAGGGCGTTTTTCCACTTGGCATAGCCCACTTCCTTTCATGAAACCACCTAAACGGATAAACATCGTCGCCGCCGGGGCCGGCACTGACAATTATCAACGGAGCATTTCCCCATAACAGTCACTCGATCATTCAGAGACCAGCGCATTCGCGTTCGCGCCTATTGCGACATGAGGTGTTCCTGCGGGCGCCATCGCCGCCGGCGACTCCATGCGTCTCGATACGCGGTAAGCATCGCTGCGGATCGGCCATTGGGCGTTGACAAGGTTGAAGCGTGGTGATGGCCCCAACGCGTCTCGCTGCGCGGCGCGATAGGCATCGACCGTGCCTATATCGCGCCAGTAGCCGCGCTTTTCATGCGGCCGTACCCCGGGAATCCGGTTGCTCGCAAAGTCGTAAGCAAAGACGCGATGGCTATGCGGCAGGCGCGGCAAGATGTGGTGACCGAAGTCCGTATCACCTCGGCGGTTGGCCTGATCGAGCAACTCGCGCAAAACCCCGGGATTGAAAAGGTAATTGCCCATCGAGGCGTAAGCTCGGCCCGAATCGGTCGGTATCGGCACCGGCCGCTCCGGCTTCTCCTGGAAATCACGAAGCTCGCCGGCGGAACCCGTCGCCATGATCCCAAAGGCGGACGCTTGTTCGAGCGAGACCGGAACCGCCGCTATGCTCACCTCGGCGCCACGCTTCTGATGAAAGCGCGCCATTTGCCGGACATCCATGCGGTAGACGTGATCTGCAGCAAATACCGCTACCAGGTCAGGCCGCTCGCGCTCGATCAGGTGCAGATTCTGGTAGACGGCATCCGCCGTACCTTTGAACGACGCACCTTCACTACCTGTTTCTGGAAGCACTACATTTATCGCGGGGGGCGCACCCCCGGGCCATGGCGCCCATGCAGTGCGGATATGCGTGATCAGCGATCGCGGTTTGTATTGCGCCAGCACATAGATCGGCGAGACATCCGAATTGACGAGATTGCTGAGCACGAAATCGACGATCCGGTAGCCGTGCGCGAACGGCAGGGCGGGTTTTGCATGCTCGGCAGTCAGAGGATGGAGTCGGGTGCCATTGCCGCCCGCCAGAACCATTGCAAGAATCTTCATTGGACTGCGCTCCTCCCGTAGCGACTGCCAGAGTCGATACGCTAAACGTGTTCACTACCGTCCTTTTGACAATTGTCAAGACCGCGGCCTAACCACTCCGTGTTGGATCGCGGCAAAAAGGCAATTCAGCTCTTGATATTCGAGCTTGCTACGGCTGCCGCGTCGCTATCGCGTTGCAGCAGAGACTATGACCGCGATCGACGTCATTTGCGACAAGCGATCTTTGCAAAACCCACGCCTCGATATCGTAGTCATAGGCCCACACCTGGGTCGGCGCTGCTGCGGCAAAGCTCTCAATCTTGAGCGCCCGCTGGTTATGAATATACGGAACTGCACGGCGGCGGGTTGCTTCGAGCGAATAGCCCATAGCCGTAAGTTTTTCGTCAACGTAAAGCTTGCAGCCTGTAATCAACGGCATATATGAACCTTTCACGGCGCTGGCTGCCCACAGTTCTGTTCGACGCATCGTCCGAACCCAAGGAAAGCCGTATGTGTCATTCTGAACACCTATCATTACCGCATTATTAAACTTTTGTTGCACTAGTCCATGCACGGCATCGGGTGCCATGCACCTCCCTTGGCGCTTCTGCGTCGCATGCAGCAGTAACAGGAATTGACGGAACCCCCAATTGCTACGGCAGAGGACCCCGACGATTTCGACGTAGCGATTTTCAAGCTCAGAGCGCTATCGCGCGCGTCGCAGACGTTCTGGAACCCAAGCACCGCAGAGCGATGCGTCGCATCGAATCGGCGCATCATATAAATCAGACGCGAGTCGTCGCAAGTTGCACGATGCGCACCAACACCAAACCAGCGGCGAGCGTGAGCTAGCCGCGCAGCACGATCAGCCAGATACAATCACGGCGAAACGCCAAAGAAGGAAAACGGCCGGCGTCGCCATGTGACGCAAGAGGGTCGGCAGCCGGGGGGTCGCGCGGCCAAACCTTAGGTCAATGCGGGCTCCCTTGTGTGACGCAGCACGTCACGTACTTTCTTGCTGGTTAGCACGATCAGGTAGTCTTGGACTCGAGCGTCCGAACCGAGGAGCAGAAGCGTTTCGGCGTAGAGTTGCTTCACTTCTTCCAAGGGGCGATTTGTTTCTTCAGCGAGCGTCTCGATGACGTAAGGATGCTCGGGCTTTAGCTGCGTGCGATTCGAGGTGGTCATGGAATTTACTGGCTTACGCCAAGCCGAAGCATTGCCCGAGAATCAAGGTCTACTTGATCGTGCCCAAGCCGTCAGAGATTATGTTGATTAGACCGACAATGTCTTTGTAGGACGAAATAATCCAAATTGCAAGGACGCTGTGAAGAATGTTGACAATCCCTGATGAAACAGCTTGTCATCGCGCAACCATCGACGAACCATCCTGACCTCCTGCAAATATCAGGATGCGGACAGATTTCGGGATAAGTTAACGGCCGCCTAGAGCGTCGCGCAATCTAGTTGCGCAAATCCGTAACAAAGTTGTCATACAACAGCAAGTCATAATGTAATAGCATTTTACGCTGCCACTTTGGCGACAGCGATGAACAAGGATTAGTTGCGATGAAAGTTAAACGCAAGAAGATTAAACCGCCCACCACTGAGTACCTCGAAAGAGCGAAGTCTTTATCCAAAAGAGATGTCGAGCTTTTGATGTCGAGAATGGGAGGAAAGTTAACCCGCAGACTGGAAGATAAGAGATTAAGCGCGATAGAGGTCCTGGCACTACAGCTGGAGTTGGAGGATGAGCAGCTAAAGGAATGGCGAAAGAAGGTAGCTGAAATTCGGAATAAGCACAAAGACTAATACACTCGGTCAACGTAAATTGGCTTTCGAAACAGGGAGTCGGAAGACGCTACCGGCGATTCACAAGAGGCCGATGACGGAGAACATCAGTCGAGCAGCGACTTGCACAGTTCTCGCACCGCTTGGGCCGTTTCGTAGTTGTTGTCCCGGTGCGAGTTGTATTCAACGACTTCCAGCGCCAGGAGCTTCCGGTCGGCATGAACGGACTCGAGCGCGTGCAGCATTCCGGGCCCATCCTCGCAGCCGTGGTCGCGCGCACCGCTGCCGCAGGCTACGCCGATGATCCTGGCGCGGCGCGGGCCGGTATCGGCTACTGGCTGTCGTGTGGGGAAGAGGACGTTTCCGGACATGTCGGCTGGTGTTCTGCGCACCAAGCGTGCGGCACCACCAAAGGAAAGCGCCACCGGTGCAGTTCGATTGGCGTCTGCTCGCCGGCGAAGCTCGGCGGGTATCGATGGCAGGCTCCAATGTCGTGATCCTGCGCGAGGTAATATCGGCAGGTGTCGCAGGTGGCATGCTGTCTGACTTGCGTTTTGTTCAGTTTGTTTTCTCCGGGTGCTCGCAGCGTAAAGCGAGAACGCTATAGCCGCTGTTTCGACAATGACTGTTGGGACCTCGTTATGCGTTGCACGCGCTCAAGGCGTATCCCGGGCGGGCATTTGCGAGGCTTCCGCCACCATCACTTTGCTCCGTTACGCGATCGCCCGCGCAATGCGCGTGCGCAACCAGGCAGACAGCACTTCGGACAGGATCACCACGATGATGATCGACAGCAGGATCGCAGCAACGTCGTGCGATGCGATGCGCTGCACGCTTTCCCGCAGATACCAGCCCATACCGCCCGCGCCGAAAAACCCCACCACCGTCGCTGCCCGGAACAATGCATCCCAGGTGTAAATCGAAATGCCAGTCCAGGCGACGCGCACCTGCGGCAGTACGGCAAACACGAAGATCTGCAGCAAGCTCGCGCCGGTGGAACGGATCGCCTCGACTTGGCCCGGTTCGATGGCCTCGATCGCCTCGGAAAAGAGCTTCCCCGTAAAACCGATGCAAAACAGCATGAGCGCCAGCGTCCCGGCCAGCATGCCGTAGCCGAGAAGGGCCACCAGCAGAATGGTCCAGATCATTTCGTGAACCGAGCGCGCCCCCATGATGATGAGGCGTGCGATTGGGTACAGAATGCGTCGCGCCGGCGTCATGTTGAACGATGCAAACCAAGCGAGCGGAATCGCGATAACGATCCCGAGAACGGTAGCGAGATAGGACATCTCCAACGTCTCGATCACCGCGTGCAGGAAGTCCTTCTGCATCACATGCTCGAGGTTGGGTGGGTAGTAGCGATTCGCAAGTACATTGAAGACACGCCCAAACATGCCCGGCAACCGGTCGATCTCGATGTTTAGATAATCGAACGAGAAGACGATAAACGCCAGCATTCCCAGCATTCCGCCGTACTTGTACAGGCTCTGCGGATAGCGAAAGCGGCTCCAGGTCAGCGGTGGGCGTTGTGCCGTCCGGGCCGCGGGCGCTCCATTGTGCGTGGCTTCTCCGTACTTCACGGCCCGCGGCCGCGATGGGTCTGCTACGCAATCAGATGACAGCTCTGCGTGCATAGTGCGAAACCACTTCGCCGAAGATGACAAGGACGAGCACCGCTAGCATAACCGTGGCGATTCCGCCGTAATTGAACATCGCCATCTGGCGGAATAGCGCAAGCCCCAGGCCGCCGGCGCCGACCAAACCCATGATGGTCGAGCGGCGAATGTTGATGTCCCACTCGAAAATCATGTTGCCG
>ODAK010006751.1_pt1 | contig 11553 bp, 9 predicted proteins | sample 1539591 | NCBI WGS metagenome assembly ODAK01 (sample SAMEA3539303, study PRJEB22396) | soil metagenome | biome: tundra; feature: field; material: soil | place: USA | collected 2010-05 | depth 0.15 m | reverse complement strand
ACCGTCCGACGCGACGAGCCAGTAGCCACCTCCGTCAGGCGAAGCGGCCATGCCCACGACGGGCCGGCTCAATTTCGTCCCACCCATCGACCCGAGGTACCTGGCATCACCGTACGAGAAGACCCCGCCGTCTGACGCGACGAGCCAGTAGCCGTGACCGCCGGGTGTGGTGGCAAGTCCCACGATCGGCGCGTTAAGGCGCATCGCACCGGTGGATCCGAAGAATTGGGCGTCGCCGAAGCTGAACACCCCACCGTCCGACGCGACGAGCCAGTAGCCCTTGCCATCGGGCGTCGGCGCCATACCGACCACCGGCTCGGTCAACTTCGTACCGCCCATCGACCCGTACGAGCCGGCATCACCGAAGCCGAACACCCCACCGTCCGACGCGACGAGCCAGTAGCCCTTGGCGTCCGGTGTCGGCGCCATGCCCACCACAGGGGCGTTGAGTTGGACTCCCGCCATGGATCCGAAGAAGCCCGCGTCTCCGAACGTCACGGGCTCGGCGGGAACATCGGGGTATGTGGTCCCCATCGCCGCTGCGGCTCCTGCCAGCTCGATGGTCGAGATGAGCAGTGCGCAGCACATGAAGGCTGCGCCCAGCATGATCGAACGGTGACAAATGGGGGGTTTCACATCACAAGGCAATCATTTCTTCGCATCCACCGCCAACCACCCTGTGGTTCGTGAGCCTGTCGCCGAAGCGGCTCACCCTCGGCCGGATGGGCGCAAACTTCCGGGCATCGGCCGCCGATTTCCATCAGAGCGGCACTGACAACCATGCGCAAAGGGTGGTCCCGACTGGCGAGGGCGGGCCTCGATACTGATCGCACGGGTGCCCGTGAACTGACTTGGAACGTCGATCTCATTCCCCGGCATGTGGGACTCGATCTCCTTATCGTTTGACCCCCAGGTCAGGTGCCAATGGCGGTATCCAGCAAAGGCGATGGCGGCACCAAAGGCGAACAAGGTCGGCTGAAGCCAAGAGAAAGACTGAATGACGCCGATCTCGACAACGATCCACCCCATCAGCAACGCTCCGGCACTTGCCGCCCAGAGATCATCTCGCCGCGAGCCTCGCCAAGCAGCAAACGCGGCCGTTGCCATGGCCAACCCGACGACCACGAAAAGAGCGCCACCTGCGAATTGCGGGCTCTCGAAAGGCAGCCGAGAGATCACGAGGGACCGCCGGGAATCACCGATTAGTGATGATTCTGTGAGCCAGGACTGATTGCCACGGCGTCGTAGAACGACTCGACCCAGACACACGACAGCGGTCGACATCAATGGTGGATAGACGACACCAGAAGTGACAGGTCAAGGAGGGCGAAGGCCGTCGTGGCGAGAATGATTGAACGAACGATCCACGCGGTGAGTCGTCTTCCGCTGGCATTGTCGACCGGTCGTGAGGAGTTCGTGAAGTTCCTTGTCGGGGAACCGAGGCCGGGTGGCAGAGAGAGTCGCACGGAGGTAGCACTCGCCCTCTCGACAGGGCTGTAGCCGCTCATCACGTCACCGACTCGGGAACGTGGGTTCGGCCTCTATACCCTGAGTCGGTGTCGCCCCCAGCCGTCGTCTGTATGGTGTCGGCGAGTCGGTGGAGGACGTTCGCCTTGTCCCTCAAGCGCAGAACTTCGCGGCCGAGGACGAGGACGACGAGCACGAGCGCCATGGCCCAGGCGACGGGGTTGATGTGTCGACCCCTGAGCAGCTGAATTGACGTCACGGCCAATACGACGAGCACCGGCAGATACGGTGCCACGAGAGATACCGTCGATGCCTCGGTCTGTTCGACGTGACGCGGGGGTGACGTCAGTGCCCACAATGCGCCCAGACCGATCAATAGGTACCCGGCAACCCAGCCGGTGTCGAGGAAGTTCCCGCTTCCATAGTTGTTGACCTCGGTCAGATAGGAAAAGGAGCTGTCGGCGACTGCAAAAGCGACGAGCCCGGTCATGACCAGGCCCAAGCTGGTCCATCCTTGCCGGCCGACACGGGCAATCAAGATGACGACCAAGGACACCATCACCACGTCGCTCACAGGGTACGCAAGTGAGATGGATTGTTTGAGGACGCTGCCCTGGTGAGATCGATACAGAGGGCCTAGGATCGTTGCCCAGCTCGCGAAGAGCATCGTCGTAGCGATGATGCAACCGTCAAGAAGACTCGTAACACGATGTGCGGTGCGTTGGCGGGAGCTCGGAAAGAGCAGGAGCCCTGCGCAGGCCAAAGGGATGGCGGCGAGGAAACCGGCATCAGCCCAAGAAGGAAACGGCACCTGGACACCCTGGACAAGGTCGTAGTAGCTCCATAGGGCTTCTCCCACCGCCCACGCAAAGCTCGACGCCGCCAGGAGCAACCAACTCGTCCGGCCCACCGATACTCGCCTCGCAGCCACACCACACATGAGAGCGGCCCACAGCGCCGCGATCAGTTCGCCGATGTCATCGACGGCGTCTGTGACTCGTGCGCCGTCGATCCGGAGGACGATCCAGAACAAGAAGAGGAGGGTTACGAGCCCTGCCACCATCGACCCGACGATGAAGAGTCGCTTCTGTCCGAGCAAGCCCGGTGGGCGAGGGTCTAGGCAAGCCACTGCGTTTGGATCGGCACGTGTGGCAGCGGACGATCAGGGCCGAAAGTCCCAAATCAGCCCCCACTCCCCGGGCACCGGGGCGTGCCGTTGTGATGGACTTCAGAGAGGGGACGCCCGGACTCGACGGCGCCACGTCGCATATACATTCTCGGAGAGACGACTCGTCTCTATGACAGAGAGGATTTCCATGGAACATGGAAGCACCTTTGAGGAGCTTGGACGGGACGAGTGCCTGACTCGCATGGCCACGCAGCGACTCGGTCGACTTGGCGTGGTGGTCGATGGGGTTCCCCTCGTACTGCCCATGCGGTTTGCGTTGGACGGCGACACGGTGGTGCTCCGAACGAACCAGGGCGCGAAGGTCTTTCATGCGCCGCTCAGCTCGGTGAGCTTCGAGGTCGACCACGTGGATTGGGAAGAGAGAATGGGATGGAGCGTGCTGGTCCAAGGGATCGGTGAGGACATCTCCTCGGCGGTCGACGAGCGTTCCGAGGCCCTTCGCTCGCTGAGCATCCACTCATGGGCACCCCCGCCGGCCGATCGTTGGCTCAAGATCATTCCCCGCCAGATCACGGGTCGGCTTCTTCGAGCTGGCTCACCCGACGAGTAGACGTCGGCCAAGGGCTCTCTCAAGGCGCCTTTAACCGCTCCATCAGCGCGCCGTAGTGCATCAGGTGCTCGTCGCCAACGAAGCCTTCCAAGACATGGCGTCGAGCATTGGCGCCCAGACGAAGGGCTTCATCTGGTCGATCGAGCAACGACACCAAGGCGCGACCGAACGCGTCGAGGTCGTTGGGATCGTCGAGCAGCACGCCGGTCCCCGGGACCACCTGGTCGACGATGCCGCCCACGGCTGATGCCACGACGGCCTTGGCCTTCCACATGCCTTCGGCAACGGTCAGGCCGAAGCCTTCGGCCAGGCTCTTCTGCACGACGACCGCGGCATGACGCTGGAGTGCATTGACCATGGCCGCGTTCTCATCCGCATCATCCATCGGGAGCGTCACGAGTCGGATCTGCCGACGGCGTTGAGCTGGCAAGGCGCTCCACGCCGCGATGCACTGCTCGAGCACTTCGTGACCTTCGGGGTCGTCACTGACGTCGTCGACGGCGGGGCCTGCCAGGGCGAGCTGGGCGCCACCTCGGTCCGGTACCGACGCCGCGAAACCCGCCATCACCCCAGCCATGTCCTTCAGGTGGTCCCAACGCGACACCTGGAGCACGAGGGGGACCGAGGCATCGAGGGGGCCTTCGGCCACGACCGTTGCTCGCCGGGCGACCAGACCCACCGAGCCATCCCGACGGGTGAAAGTCGCCGCCCCGGTGGGCTTCGCATCGAGCACTCCCATGGCGGCCAGGATCTGAAGTCGCTGGACCTCGGAGAGCTCCTGGTTCTTGGGCGAGAACGGGTCGATGGAGGGAGGGATGATCGACACCCGGTCGATCGGAACCCAGGCCGGCACGTACTCCCGGCGCGTGAACACGAAGCCGTCACAGGCAGCCAGATGCGGCCGCAGAAAGGACCAGGCCTCCTCGGTCCATTCGTTCTGGGTTTCGGTGCCGATGTGACACCGCCACAACACCACTGCGCCTGTCGCCTTCAAGGGTGCAACCAGGCCCGCTGTCTGAGGATCGTGCAGGATGACCACGTCAGCGGGCTGGATATGGGGGGCCATCGCCCGGGCGTTGGCCGTCTGCACCGACTGGTAGGCGGCGGCCTCGGCCGCGTCCAGCACGCCCCCGTCACCGGGCACCCCGTGGAGGCGGTTGTGGATGCGCTTGGTGACCGAGAAGAACTCGGGGCTACCGGCGATGACGAGCCAGCGGACCGCCACCCCGGCACCGAGGATGTAGCCGACGAGCACCTGCAGCATCTCGGCCACGCCCCCGCCCGCAGCCGTCGAGTTGATGTTCCACACCGTGCAGCCCCGGAGTGCGGCCCGGGTGCGAGCTGCTTCGCCTACGAGAGCAGCGTAGCGATCTTCTCCGATGAGAGGCTGCAGGCGGGCCAACTCGACGACGGGGACGTCGACTTCGTGAAATGGAGGTCGGTTCAGCATTTGACGATCCTGGCTCGGCTGGCTGCTTCGGGCTAATTGTGGCTCCACCGGACGAGCTCCAGACGGTCAAAGGTCTTCGGCGTACATGTCTTCGATGAGGTCGATGTTGAGCTGGCATACCACCGACCGCCTGACCTTGAGCGTCGGAGTGAGCTCGCCGGCGGCGACTGTCAGCTCATGGGCCAGGATGCGGTGCTTGCGGATCCCTTCCACCCGAGAGCGTCGCGCATTCACCAAAGCCACAAGTGCGTCCATCTCCGCACGGAGGTCGGGATCGGCGGCCAAGGCCTCATAGTTCGCCACCTTGCCTCGGTCATGTGCCCACTCACCGATTGCCTCGGCATCCAACGTGAGAAGTGCCGTCAGGTAACGACGGCCCTCGCCGACGACAACGGCTTCGGAGACGAGGGGGTGGCTCTTCAGTTCCATCTCGATGTCCTGCGGGGCGATGTTCTGCCCTGCGGCGGTGATGATGAGGTCCTTCTTGCGCCCGGTGAGACGGAGGTATCCGTCGGCATCGAGCGATCCCAGGTCTCCCGAGTGCATCCAACCCTCCGTGTCGAGCAGTTCGGATGTGCTCTTCCGGTCGTTGAAGTATCCGGCGCACACGTTGCCTCCCTGGACGAGAATCTCACCGTCTTCGGCGATGCGCACCCGCACGCCGGGAAGCGCTCGTCCGACCGTGCCCACTCGGTTGTCCTCAGGAGGGTTACAGGTGGTGGGTCCGCATACCTCGGTTTGGCCATAGAGTTCGATGACCGGGAGCCCGATCGCGTGCAACCAGCGCAGAAGATCGGGATGGATGGGAGCGGCCGCAGTGATGAGGATGTGGGCCCGGTCGAGACCGACCTCCCGACGGATCCTCGAGCCCAAGGCCGCGTCGAGCACTGCGTGCGGCACGGCCTCCCACGGCGCCAAACGCCTTCTCGCCTCGCGTTCAACCTCGAAACGCCGGCCCAGCTCGAGGTAACGCCGGACCATGCGCTGCATCAGCCAGGGCCCGTCGTCGATCTTCTCGAGCACCGCCATCTGGAGCTTCTCCCACACCCTGGGCACAGCGAAGAAGACCGTCGGCCGGCAGTCGAGCAGATCTTCGGGGACAGTTGCCAGACTCCGCGCGAACCACGTCTCGCCGCCGATGGTGATGGGGGCGAATTCGCTCATTCCACGCTCGGCCACGTGGCTGAGCGGCAGGAACGACAGGAATCGCTCGCCCGCGGCCAGATGGACCAGCGAGGCGGCGCTGCGGATCGTCCACATGATGTTGGCGTGCGTCAAGACCGCCGCTTTGGGAGGCCCGGTGGTCCCGCTCGTGTAGACGAACGTTGCCGGCTGCTCAGGGAGGATGGCCGATGCTCGCTCTTCAACGAGGGTCGGCTCCCGTTGCAAGCGGGCGGCTCCGATGGCTCGCAACTCGGAGATGCCGACCAGGAACGGGTCGTCCAGCCACTCGCCGTCGTCGAAGATCACTACCCGGTCCAGTTTGGGCAGGCCGTCTCGCACCTCGAACAACTTGGCCAGCAGCTCGTCGTTCTCCACGAAGCACAGGCGGGCCCCGCAGTGCTGCAGGATGTAGCCGACCTGCTCGGCTGAGCTCGTGGGGTAGACCGGCACCGTCACACAACCGTTGGCGAGCGCCCCGATGTCAGCCAGGTGCCATTCGACCCGGTTGCCCGAAAGGATGGCGATCCGCTCGCCGGGCCCGATGCCGAGGTCGGCGAGGCCGGCGGTGACTTGGGCCACGGCTTGTCCGTAGTCAGCCCAGGTGAAGACCTCCCACCCGTTGTGCGTGCGGCGGCGCATGGCCGGACGCTCTGGGATACTCCGCACGTTGGCACGGAAGGCGTCGACGATGGTGGCCCCTTCGATCACGTCGGGTGGTGCGTTGTCCACGACGGCCTCCTCATGTTGCTGATTGGGCGCGATCCGTCTGAATCCACGGTCGGGACGCACGGCTTTAGCGCACCCATAACGGGCCGTCCTCGGTGCCGGTAGGCGCCAACACCGGGAAGCGAATTGCCTCGACAGGGACCGAACTGCGGAGCTTCTCGAGCTCGGCCGTCACGACAAGCTCGTGCTGGTCGAAGTCGGCTTTGGCGGCCCTCGGGCTCCAACGTCCCCGCATGAAGAACACGAGCACGAGGAAGACGAGCTGCCCCACGATGCAGACACGCCACCACCGCTTCCACTCGTTGCCCGACGCCTTCTGGGCGGGGATCACCTTCTTCTCGACGCGCAGCAGCGAGGCGAGCTGCGGTGAACTGGTCCCCACGCTGGCGATCTGGGCGTCCGAGACAGGGCGCCCGGCCTGAATGTCGGTCGCCAGCGGCGAGAAGACGAGCAGGCCCTGGACCTGGAACTTGAGCGAAGCGGGCACCGCCCCCATGGCGGCCATGATGTCGTGGGTGGTCCCGTAGTTCTTGAGCAGCGCCGACAAGGCCTGACCCGGCCCATAGGGTTGCATGGCGGCCAGCGACGTGATGACGCTCGCCGGCGCGGTGGACGGGTGGGTGTTGCCCGCCGCGGGGACATACCGCTGCGCGGCCTGGAACGTCTGAAGGTTCGTCGCCGCCCCCTGGTTGTCCACGAGAGTCGTGGACGTCGTGATGACCCGGGGAAGGACGATGAACGACAGGGCCACCACGATCCGCAGGACCCAACCCCACACGGCCAACCCCGAAGCCGACAAGGCGGGGTTGTGCGCCTCCACGGCCTCGGTGTAGCCGGCCATCCATGGCGTGTAAGCCGCGCCGATGAACAGGCCGAGGAGGAGGACCACGAGGACGTTGGAGTAGTACCCGGTGGTGGGGTGGTCGATCTGACGGAGCAGGACGAAGGTCATGACGATCGTACCGATGGCCCCGACCACCATGAACGGCTTGCGAACCCGAAGCCGGTCGGACAGGACGCCGAAGACGACCAGCATCATCGACATGCACGCCCAGTACCAGGTGTTGATGCCATTGGCGTCGGCGGTGGTGCGGTTGAAGATCACCACCCAGTACAAGGTGAGCACACTGACCGATGCGAAATAGATCAGCAGGAACACCGAGATCCCGAGCGACGAGGCAATCAGGTCCAGGCGCATCATCGACCGCAGGGGATGGCGGGTGGCCCTCTCCACGTCGATGCCCTTGGCGCGGGCGTCGACCAGGGCGCGCTCGTTCTCCGACACCATGAGCTGGTCGCGCAGTTGTGGGGACAGCTCACGGAGGCTGAAGAAGGCGATGAGCACAACCCCCATGCACACGAGGCCCGAGATGACGAATTGGTCCTGCCAGGGGTGGAGGTGCACCAACGTCCGCGTCGCAACCACGCTGGCTGCCAGGCTGCCCACGGTGGGCCCCAACGCCCAGAACCCCATGGCTGCTCCTCGCCCCATCTGCGGTGAGAAATCGCGCATCAATGCCGGCGTGGAGACGAGGATGATGCCCTCGACGAAGCCGATCACGCAGTAGGCGGCGGCGAAGCCGAACTCGGTGTGAATGTGGGGCACCGCCACCAGTTGGACGAGCCCCACCGTCAGTGTGCCGTAGATGGTCAGGTTGGCCCGGCCGATCTTGTCCGAGAGGCCTCCGATGAAGGCGGTGAAGGCACCGATGGCGTTCGAGACCACCAGCAAGTACAAGAAGTACAGGAACGACATGTGGTAGTAGGGCAACATCAGCGGTGTGACGGCGCCCTCCACGTAGTACAGGTAGTAGAGGACAATCGTGGTGAGCACCACGATCCCGAGGTAGCCCATACGCGCCGGGGTCTTCGGATAGCGAGTGAGCTGTCGCTTCCACAGGGCGTCGTATAGGCGGCCGTTCGTCCGACGCTTGGTCGGAAGCGTGGCGATGGACATAACAACCTCCCCCGTGACCCATCGGATGGGCCTGACTGGACGAGAACCAAACCTCGCCCTGAATGCCGAAACAGGAACTCTTTGGTGATGCTGGCGGAATGGACATCTCTGCACTAGGGCCGAACGCCCATAGCTCCTAGGACCAACGACGCCCGCCGTGACCGAACCTGTGCGGTCGGCTGGGGCTGGGCGCCAACCATCGGGACGTTTGCCTCTGGTGCGTGCTGGGACGGCTGGCATAAGCAGCGTGGTAGTGCTCCAATTCCGAGGAGAGGCTGTGGCCGGTCGAGTTGGTGCGTTCATGCGGGAGAGCGATGCGTTCTCCTGGTACATGGAGAACGACCCAGCGCTGAGGGCGACGATCGTCGCTGTGGCGTGGCTCGATCGGTCGCCGCAGTGGGACACCCTCATCGATCGCCTCGAGCGGGCCACCCGATTGGTACCGATCTTCCGCCAGCGCCCCGTGGAACCGCCCGGTCGTCTGGCGACCCCGCGCTGGACGCTCGATCCCGATTTCGATCTCACCTGTCATTTGCGACGAGTGGCGTCCCCACCACCCCATTCGCGCGCCACGGTGATCGAAATGGCGCGTCTCGAGGCGATGTCAGGATTCGACACCGCCCATCCGCTCTGGGAATTCACCCTTGTCGAGGACCTGACGGGCGGGGGCGCAGCGCTGGTGATGAAGCTGCACCATTCCCTCACAGATGGGATCGGGGGCATGCAACTTCTCCTCGTCCTCTTTGACACCCACTCCGAGCCGCCAACTCAAGGTGTTCTCCCCGAACTTCCCGACGAATCGGCACTCGGGACGGCCGAGCTAATCTCAATGTCAATTCTCCACGGAGGACGCAAGATGCTCGGCTTCGTCCGGCACCAGGCGACTGTCGCCTTCCCTTCCATATGGCGAAACGGTCGACACCCCGTGCGCTGTTCACGAGACGCAATTGAGATGATGCGCTCTGTCGGTCGCACCGTCGCTCCGGTCTCCAACACACTCTCTCCACTCATGACGGGTCGCAGTCTGGGGCGGCGTCTCTCCATGCTCGAATTCGGGCTCGACGACCTGAAGAGGGCATCAACAATGGGGGGAGGATCCGTGAATGACGGGTTCATGGCGGCTGTCACAGCGGGGTTACGGCAGTACCACGAGCATCACGGCCGGCCGGTCGATGAACTGCGGGTGACACTTCCCATCAGCGTCCGCACGCCCGAGGACCCCGCGGCCGGGAACCGGATCACCCTCGCACGCTTCACGGTGCCCGTCGGCCTCGTCGACCCGGCCGCCCGGATCAAGGCCATCGGGCAACGTTGCCGAGCCGCTCGCAACGAGCGATCGGTTCCTCGTTCCAACACCATCGCGGGGGTGCTCAATCTGCTTCCTCCGAGTGCGGTCGGGAGCATGTTGAAGCATGTCGACTTCCTGGCGAGCAACGTGCCGGGCGTTGGGTTTCCCGTGTACCTGGCGGGTGCACGCATGACGGGGTACGTGCCCTTCGGTCCAACCCTCGGGGCGGCAGTCAACATCACCTTGTTGTCCTACAACGGCACGTGCGAAATCGGGGTTACCGTCGACACCGCCGCAGTGCCCGACATCGACGTGTTCATGGCGTGCCTGGCCGGGGGATTCGAGGAGGTCCTCGCTTTGGCCGGCCCCGACTTGATGGTCGCTCTGTGAACCTTCCTCGGTCTCGGTATTCATCGAACGGCCCTGTGACTTTTGGCCCTGGCTGCTTGGATTCGTCGGCGCGCACCCTGGAGGCAACAAAACGATGCAAAGGATGATCATGACCACGACACGTGTCGCTCGGACACCGCGTCAACGACCTGTGCGGGGTCTCGGAACCTACGGTGCGTCTCGATGACGATCCGATCGTCCTCTGGCAGCGTCATGACGATTCGAACGAAGGCCCCACGAGCGATGACTTTCGTCCTGAGATGTCCTCGCGCCACGCGCCGTCAATGTCCGAGTGCCGCGATGCACGCACAAGGCTGATCATGTCCATCTACGCCCAACTTCTCGACCAAGCACTTGGCCAGACTCACTCCCACGAATCCTCGACGACCGGAGACGCGCTGGCCCAAGTGCTCCAACTCCGCCACCGATTGGGCGCCAATCGGTCGGGCTACACCGGGGTCGACTGGGCTCCAGCCGCGGTCGCCGATCAATTAGCTTACGACGTTGCCCTCATCGAGCTTTGCCGACGCCTGGGAGTCGAAGTGAATCTCTCAAGATTCGGCCAGCCGCAGCACGAACGGGCTCGCCTCGAGCAAGCCCTCGTGGCACGGGGTATCCGTCTGGGCGAATTCGATGCGCCGACCGAGTCCGGCCAGCAATCCCAACGTGCTTATGGACAGAGGTGACCATGAGTCATCACGTGCCCGAGGCGTCGCCTCGAATTCCCTGCTGGGTTCGCTCATCCAATCGAGCCGCGTAGGTAGCGGCTTGGGTGCGTCGTTCCATGCCCAGTTTTGCGAGGACGTTGGACACGTAATTCTTCACGGTCTTCTCGGCAAGGTACATCGAGGCAGCGATCTGGCGATTGGTTTGACCATCGGCGATGAGATCCAGGATTCGACGCTCTTGACGGGTAAGGCTGGCGAGTCGGGTGTCCACATGGGGACCTTCGCGTAGGCGCGCCAGGACTCGCTCGGTGAGAACCGGATCGAGAAGCGATTGGCCGGCGGCCACACGGCGGACGGCGTCGACAAGATCTGTATTCTCAACCTGTTTCAGCACGTAGCCCGCAGCACCAGCCATGATGGCGGCAAAGAGCGCCTCATCGTCGGCATACGACGTAAGCATGACGCAAGCAATTTCCGGCGCGATTGATCGAATCTCACGGCAGACTTCGACACCACTGCCGTCGGGCAGTCGGACGTCGAGAATCGCCACCGCAGGTCGGGTGGGAGGGATCCGGGCCAGCGCTTCGGCAACAGTTGCCGCTTCCCCCACAACCTCGATGTCGTCGCTCGCCTCGAGCAGTGCCCGAAGTCCGGTCCGGACGACTTCATGATCGTCGAGGAGGAAGACGCGCAGAGTCACCCTG
>ODAK010006750.1_pt1 | contig 11553 bp, 10 predicted proteins | sample 1539591 | NCBI WGS metagenome assembly ODAK01 (sample SAMEA3539303, study PRJEB22396) | soil metagenome | biome: tundra; feature: field; material: soil | place: USA | collected 2010-05 | depth 0.15 m | reverse complement strand
GAGGGCGCCCGCGCCACACTTTTCTTGCCCGCAGAATTCGCACCCGCTTCCACGCTCACTTTCAACGCCAGCATCACGCGCGACAATTCGCCGCCCGACGCAATCTGCTCGAGCGGTCTCATCGCCTCACCGGCGTTGGTCGCAATTCGATAAACAACCTGATTGATGCCCGAAGAAGTCCAGTGTTCCTCGGCCTCATTTTCCTCAACGAAAATTGCGAACGCAGCTCGCATGGCCAGATCGTTAATCTCGGCTTCCACCAACTTCTCCAGCTTGCGCGCCGCTTCCAGCCGCTTGTGTGAAACGCTGCGCGCAGCCTTGCGATAATGTTCCGCCGCAACCGCCAACTGCGCGCGCAGTTCGCCGAGAACCTGATCTTTATTCTCCATCTCCGTCAGCTTGCGCTGAACGTCTTCGCCAAACGCGATTACCTGCTCAAGCGTCGGTCCATACTTGCGTTTCAAGCGATCCAGCACAGCGAGCCGCTCTTCCAGTTCAGCAAGGCGCTCAGGAGAAGCATGGATTCCGCCCGCATAATCGCGCACCGTCGCGCCCACGTCTTCGACGCTGATCCGCGCCGATTCCAGGGCCGCGAGCGCCTCCTGAAACTTCGGCTCGTAGCGCGCGAGCTCTTCAATATGCTTCTGCGCCGCGCGCAGGCTCGACGACGTCGACGCATTGCCCTCATAGAGCAAGTCGAAAGCATTGATCGCCGCGCCGTAAATCTTCTCCGCATTCGCGAGAACGCGCTTTTCGGCCTCCAGTCGCTCATCTTCGCCAGCCGTAAGACGCGCCTCGCCAATCTCGCGGCTCTGGAAGGTCCACAAATCCACCAACCGCATGCGATCCTGTTCGTCCTGTTCCAGTTCGGCGATGCGTTCGCCAGTCTGCTTCCAGCTTGCGAATGCGGCCGCGACCTCTTCCAATTCGACTCCGGCATAAGCATCGAGCAATGTCTGCCGCGCCGACGCGTCGAAGTTCACGATGGATTCATTCTGCGCATGAATGACTCCAAGGTGAGGCGCAATCTGCTTCAGAACGGCCACAGTTGCTGGCTGATTATTGATAAACACCCGGCCTTTGCCACCCGCGGCAATCTCGCGTCGCAGGATCAGCGAAGCGTCCTCCGCATCCAGTCCGTTGCTTTCCAGTATGTTGTCGATGGCCTGCGCCGCGGCTCCCTCGCTCTCGAACACGCCCATGACGACGGCCCGCTCGGCTCCAGTGCGGATCACATCGGACGATGCTTTCTCCCCCAAAAGCAGTCCGAGCGCGTCAATCAGGATCGACTTTCCGGCGCCCGTCTCACCCGTCAGAAGATTCAGGCCATGCGCGAATTCGATCACCGCGTTGTCGATGACCGCGTAATTTTCCAGTCTTAGCTCAGCTAGCACAAGAGAGTCTCGGCATCTTCGAATGACGTCTGGTAATTTACGCGCAGCATAGCACAGACTGCCCCACCCGCACGCCACGAAACATGCTGCTGGCAAAGCGAAGTCACGATTCCGCATTGACCGATGCGGTACCCCAACCCGGCACTCGCCCACTTCGGTCTATAATTTCAATACAGGGGTTCTCCCGAAAACGATGCATTTGTTTCCGCTCTTCCTTTCTTTTGTCGGCGGCGAAATTGTTGATCTCGTCCTTCAAACCGGTGTGGTCGCCAAGACCGTGCTTTTTGTACTTCTTGCCTTCAGCGTACTTTCCTGGGCGGTGATTTTTTCCAAGTGGCGCGTCATCAGCCGCGCCCAGACGCAAAGCGGACGATTCATACGCGCCTTCCGCAAGGCACCGCGCATACAAGACGTGGCCTCGGTTGCCGATCAGTTCCGTCCCAGCCCGCTGGTTGGCGTTTTCGAGGGCGCGGTCGCGGAGTTCAAGCGCCAGATGGGAACCACCGGAGGCATTCACAGTCCGGTTGCGATTCAGCGCGCCATGCAGATCTCATCTTCGGACGAGATTACGCGCCTCGAACGCCACGTTCCCTGGCTCGCGATCACCGGCGCAGTCACACCGTTCATTGGCTTGTTCGGAACCGTCTGGGGCATCATCGACGCGTTTCATGGGCTCGGTACCGCGGGAGCGGCCACACTGCGCGCCGTCGCACCCGGAATTTCCGAAGCTTTGATTACCACCGCTGCCGGCCTGGCCGCTGCGATCCCAGCGGTCATTGCCTATAACCTCATCATCGGTTCCATTCGCGAAATGGCTTCGCGGAATGACGATTTCGCGCTCGAGATGCTGAACCTGATCGAACGCCAGCCCGCACAGACGGTCGCAGCGGCCGCCGAGGTCCGACGCTGATGGCCTTTACCACTGCTAACGGACGCACTCAAAGCGCGCTTGCCGACATCAACATCACGCCCCTCGTCGATGTCGTCCTCGTCCTGCTCATCATTTTCATGGTGACTGCGCCCATTCTGCAGTCGGGCATTGAAGTTAATGTGCCGAAAACGCGCACCGTGAAGGAGATCACCGAAGAGCGCCTCGTCATCAGCATCGACAAATCGCAAAAGGTCTTTCTCGGGAATGATCCCATCAATATCAACCAGATTGGAGCAAGGCTGAAGCAAAAGATTCGCGATCCGCAGCACCAGGCGATTTACCTGCGCTCCGACCAGGAGGTCCCCTTTGGCGCTTTCGCCACGGTGATGGACGCAATCAAACAAGCAGGCATCAGCAACGTGAGCATTGTGACGCAGCCCATCGACTCCCATGGCAGCCACTAATGATTTCGGAAGCGATGGACTCCGCCGACCACTCGCATGGTCCGCGGGATTGCACGTGGCATTCAGTGTGTTCATCGTGCTCTGGGCCACATACATCACCGGCATCCGCGGCCAGGGCTGGGGCAGCGGCGGAGGCGGAGAGGCCATGGGAGCAACCTTGGTGAGCTCGGTTCCCTTGCCCGCCAATCCCGCGCAGACCACCAATGTCCTCGCAACTGAATCAAAAGGACTCGCGCAGTCGCAGCCCAAGGTAGAAGAAAAGGAGCCGGAAGCGATTCCGATTCCTGACAAGAACACGAAGAAGAAAAATAAACCCGTGACCAGCGTGACCCACAAGCCGGTAGCTCAACCGCCTGACACGAATCAGATTCCTTACGGCGAAGGTGGTCCCGTCACCGGCCCCTATGCCATGTTCAACGCCGGAGGGGCGAAGGGCGGCTTCGGATTTACTGGAGGTGGCGGCGATTTCGGCAGCCGCTTCTCATGGTATGTGCAAGCCGTGCAGCGAAAGGTCTCCGACAATTGGTTACGATACCAAATCGATCCCAGCATCCACGAAGCCAATCGGGTATATCTGACGTTCGACATCGCGCGCGATGGGCATCCGGGCAATGTCCAGATTGAACAGTCCAGTGGCGTGCCATCGCTCGATCGATCGGCGGTATATGCGATTCAGCGCATTGATACATTCGGTCCTCTGCCACCGGAATACTCCGGCAGCAAAGTTTCGGTGGAGTTTTGGTTTGATTACAAGAGGTAGTCGTTCGTCGTTCGCTGTTCGTCGTTCGCGGTTCGCTAAAGGCGCATTCGTCCCCTTTTGCTTCGCGTTCCGAATGACGATTTAGGCGGACGTGATAAATCCGGGTTCGCGAAAAGCGAACGACGAATAGCGAACGACGGTTCAGCCAACGACGATAGGGAGTGAAAATTGAGCAACTCGACATCCCCCGGCAGACATCCCATTTATGAAAAACAAATTCGCTCGCTAGGCAAGGGGATTACGTCGCGCCACGATCAACCATCTCAGCCTAGCCGCCAACACTTCGCTTTCCTCGTCGTCGCACTGCTTTTTGTATTGGCGGCCACCAGTTCCGCACAGGACTGGATTCGCACCGGAACCGGACTCGGGGTCGAGAAGGTTCGCCTCGCCGCCTCCGACTTTAAGCCGTCCACCCAAGACGCCAAGAATACCGACCTGCTGAAGACTTTCAACGACACGCTTTGGAATGATCTCGACCAGGCTGGGATTTTTGACCTGGTCTCGAAGAGCTTCTACCCGCTGCAGGTTCCGGGGCAGGCCTCGGAAGTTAATTTCTCTGCCTGGGGTTCTCCGCCACCCAACGCCTCCATGCTCGCGTTCGGCAACCTGGGCGCAGCCGCCGACAAGGTCACCGTCCAAGGATGGCTCTACGACCTGAAGAATCAGGCGTCACCGCAAGTTCTCGGCAAGCAGTATAACGATGCCGCAACCAGCGACGCCGTCCGTGTGATCGCGCACAAATTTGCCGATGAAATCATCTTTCGCCTCGGCGGCGGTATCCAAGGCATCGCCGAAAGCAAGCTTTATTTCGTCAGCGACCGCAGTGGCCACAAAGAAATTTGGATGATGGACTACGATGGCGCCAATCAGCAGCAGATCACGCATCTGGGAAGCATTTCGCTCTCGCCGCGCATCTCGCCCGATGGCTCGCGCCTGGCCTTCAGTTCGGCGATGAAGAGCGGGTGGGAGATCCTGATGTACTCGTTCGATCTCAACCGCGTGGTCAGCTTCCCCCGTTTTGGAGGCATGAATTTTTCTCCGTCGTGGTCTCCCGATGGCAAGATCGCTTTTTCGTCCTCGCGTAACGGCTACCCTAACATTTTCGTCGTCGACGCATCCGGAGGAAACGCGCGCCGCCTGACCAACGATCAGGGGCCCGACATTGCTCCCACCTGGAATCGCAAGACCAGTTCGCAGATCGCTTTCGTCAGCGGTCGCAGCGGCCTGCCGCAGATCTACACCATGGAAGCCGATGGCACCAACCTGCAACGCATCACCGATCAGGGCTACGCGGTTTCTCCCAACTGGTCGCCGAACGGTCAATTTCTGACCTTTTCCTGGATGCGCAAATATGGCCCCGGAGAGCCCGGTTCCAACGATATTTATCTGATGGATATCGCCAGCAAGCAGTGGGTACAACTTACGCACGACGCGGGCCGCAACGATTTCCCGTGCTGGTCTCCCGACGGACGGCACATTATCTTTCAGTCGCACCGTTCGGGCACGGACCAGATCTGGACTATGCTTGCAGATGGCTCGAATGTGAAGCAGTTGACGGTTAAGGGCAATAATACTCAGCCCAACTGGAGTTGGAAGTAGATTGGTCCGTATCAGGGCACACGTGGAGTTGGAAGTATAACGATTCGTATCAGGGCACGCCTTCAGGCGTGCCGCAGGAGCTAGGCGATGAAGGCGCCTTCAGGCGCTGCGGCCGGACTTTGATTTTGACCACAGGCTCTTAAGAAGCACATTTTTGCGGCTGGCTCAGTGTGCGCCCTGCCGTGAATCGAAAACTTGCACGCCACCATGCGGGCGCACAGAAACAGGAGAGATCAGGTGAACCACAAAATGAGAATGACGGTAACGATAATGAGATGTGCGACCCTTGTAGCCGCACTTGGCACACTAATGTTCCTGGGCGCATGCGCAAAGAAAGCAGCTCCGCCCCCGCCCCCACCGCCACCTTCACCAACAGCTCCCACGGCTTCGCTATCCGCGAATCCCAACACCATCAATCAGGGTCAATCGACGACCTTGACCTGGCAGACTACCAACGCCACCGACGTCAACATTGACGGGATCGGTGCCGTGGACCCCAGCGGCTCGCGTCAGGTGACTCCCGCCGATTCGACGACCTATCATCTGATCGCGAAAGGCGCTGGAGGCACACAGGATGCGACTGCGCGCGTGACCGTAAATGCCGCGACCGCCGCCCCGCCGCCGACCAGCACTACCTCGGCGACCGAAGAAGAACTGTTCGCGCAAAACGTCAAGGATATTTACTTCGATTACGACAAGGGCGATATACGCCCATCTGAGCAAGCGTCTATTCAGACCGATGCGCAGTTCTTGAAACAGCACGCGGGCATTCACGTCACCATCGAGGGACACTGCGATGAACGGGGTTCGACGGAATACAATCTGGCGCTCGGGACCAACCGCGCCGATGCTGTGAAGAACGCGCTCATCCAGGCGGGAATCGGCGGCGATCGCATCAAAATCTACAGTTACGGCAAAGAGAAGCCGTTCTGTACCGAGTCCAACGAAAGCTGCTGGCAGCAAAACCGCCGCGGCCATTTCGTGTACGAAAAGTAAAACAAGGCAATCATGGAGGACGGGCGTCCCCGCCCGTCCCACCTGTGCGCCAGACAAAAACGCAGAGAGATTTGTGCCATCGAATAGGTTAATAATTTATGTCAATCATGAAATCGAACCGCCTTCCGCTCGCGCTCACCCTCTTCATCGCCTTTTCGGCGCTGGTTCCGGCCCACGGAGCCAACAGGGAGCTCGTTCAACTTCAAACCCAGGTGGATCAACTGCAACAGCAGATGACCCAGATGAAGCAGTCATTCGACGAGCGCATGGGCATCATGAAAAATCTGCTCGAGAAGAACACGGATGCCGCCAATAAAGTCACCGCCGCGATCGAGGGACTGCAAACTTCGCTCAACAAGCAGCAGCAGGAGCGCGCCGGGCAGGTCGACCAGATTTCCGGGCAGATTCAGGCGCTCAATGACACCATGGACGAGTTGAAAGTTCGTCTCGCCAAACTGAGCAAGCAATTCGAAGACATGCAGGCCGCTCAGCAATCGATGGCCGCAGCGCAGTCGCAGACCCAGCAGCAGACCCAGGCCATGGCGCAGGCCCCTCCTCCCGACGTGCTCTACAACAATGCCTTGCGCGATTACAACGGTGGGAAAAATGACCTGGCCGCGCAGGAGTTCACCGACTATATCAAGTTCTACCCGGACACGGATCTGGCGGGAAACGCAGACTTCTATTTAGCCGAAATTGAATACAAGGCGGGCGACTATCAAAAAGCGGTCGCGAACTACGACTTGGTCCTGCAGAATTTTCCCAGCGGAAACAAAGCGGCCGCTGCCCAGTTGAAAAAAGGATTCGCGCTGATCGAACTCGGAAAACAAGAGGAAGGAGCCCAGGAACTGAAGCACGTCATCCAACGCTATCCGCGAACCACCGAAGCCACGCAGGCCCGAGACAAACTGCGAAAGCTAGGACCAGCAACCAAAACCCGCTAATACTCTAAATCGTAGCGTCGGCGTCCCGCCGGCAGTCGCGGGGGCGTCTCGCCCCCGCCGCAGCTCATAGGGCCGTCCGCGCCCTGTTCCTTTTCTGTCACCCTGAGCGAAGGTTGCCGCGACCGAAGGGCGAGGCACCCGTAGTCGAAGGGCCCCTATTGCGCCCGTCCGCGTAAGCTTCGCGGACCGTTCCGCTCAGCAAGACAGAAGGCTACAGCAAAGAATAACGACGCACTATCGCTCTTCGGTATTCGGCACCACAACCCCGCCTTCAATCTCGGGAATCCCGAAGTGCCCGCCCAGATGGGAAAGGTCGATTGGACTGATCGACCCACTCACCACGAAAAAGTCGACCTCACTCGATTTGGCAACCAGAATTGCGACATTGCTGATCGCATTATTCTCCATGCGAATCCAAAGATCGGTCACACCCGCGCCACCATTCTTATCGTGGTGGGCCATCAATTGCTTCCAGCCCGCCGCGCGGTACTCCTCTTTCACCGAGTCGAGAGCCTCCGGATCGTACATCCAGGGCTTCGGATAGCGGTAGTTGTGCACCGAGACGCCACTGATCCCAGCGATCACGCGGCGTAGGTCCTCATTATTCGGATCCAGCTTCGATGCCATGATCAGCATGGAATGGTCCAGCGTGAACTCGGTTTTCGAGGATGCTCTCTGCCGCAGGGCCTCCATTCCCTGAGGGACCCATGCTTGCCGTTGCGAAGACGGCGAGGGCAGTTGCTGGGCTTGTGGCTGCTGCGCTTGGGTCAACGTGGCGGCGGAAATGGCGATCAGGACGACCGTACAGAAAAGCCTCATAGAGCGCCTCAATTTAAAGATAGACATATATAGACGCGGGCGGGCCCCCAATACGTGAGCCCGCCCCTCGGCCAATAAGAACCCAGCGAGTGAAAATTAGTTGTACGATTTCCCGGCCATGTACATCCGATTGATGCACATCACACCGCGTCCGCGGCCGTTGCTTTTCCCGGCATCACGCTACTCGACCGTAGCGTGACCCAATCGGTTTGAATGCTCTCCCATCCCTGGATCAGAAAGCCATAGGATTCGAAGAGCTGGCGAATGCGCGGCCGTGTCCATCCTGCGATCTCTTCCAGGATCGGAACCAGCGTGGCCAGCGCATTATCGCCCAACACTGTCCGCTTGGCGATCTGCGCCACATGTTTCGATTCCGACACTGCGATCGTGAATCCATCATGCCGGTTCACGTGCAACATCACATGAATGTCGGAACTGCCGTCGCCGACGTACACAACGTGATCGAGCGGCACACCCAGTTCCTCCGACAGCTGTTCGAGCCGCGCCACCTTGCCATAGCCCGCCGTCGCCCGCACCAGGCAGTCGATTTCGCCATTTGCGTCGTACTTGAACTCCGTGCCGAAGATGTGATCCTTTGGCACAATCCCTTCCAACGCCGCCTGGATCACTTCTACCGGCGCCGCCGAGAGCACGTAAAAATCAAAGTGGAAGCCGTCGATCCGGCGGTCCAGGATCTCGTAAATTTGCTCTATATTTTCCTTGAGACGAATGCGCTTACCCACTTCGACGAGGTCGGCTCGGCGCACGCGCGAGCGAAACTCCGGATCGTGGAGAAGCAGATAGGAAAGTTCGGCGCCCTGCTGAACCAGGTTCAGCTTCGCCATGCCTTTGATTTTGCGCTCGAACTCCTCAACAGAAATGCCCACTAATTCGCTCAACACGTACCCGCTATCGTTGAACGTCAACGTCTGATCGAAGTCGCTGGCAAACAGATAGTGCTTTCGGTCTTTACTAACCATGTTCTATCTTAGATTCAAGACCACGTGAATGGACTATTAAATTTACCTATCGCAGCCATTACAACAACTTGCAGTCACGCCGATGCATCAAAATCGCGCGCGGCAGATGCCATATTGCCCGCTGCAACCATTGAGCGTAGCCTAGTTCAGTAGTCATAAATACTGCGCGCGAGCGCTTATCAAATCGCAATCCGGAGAGGTCCGACATGCCGACTAGCGTCAGCGATCATCTTCTTAATGATGCCGACCGTGGAAAGGGTTCCAAGGAACCCGACGAACGCAACCAGGCTGGAAACAACTCAATGGCGGGTCAACTCTCGCACCGCGACAAAAATCCACTCGTCGAAGGTGCCGACAGCGATTTCCCCGAACCCGGCCAGAGTCCCGAACACTCCTTCGAAGGGAAACTAAAGAAGAAGAATCTCAAGAAGAAAAAGACTCGCTAGCTGACCCCCGGGCCGCTAATTCGCTCCTGCCGTCCTATGGGAAGGCACGACGTTCAGTCGTACCGCTAAGTCGCTCATGTCTCCGCGCTTCAGCGCCTGGGGGTACGCTTTTCGCACGCATGCCTGAGTCCTCCGCATACTCTCGCTCATCCCTTACTCGTGATTCCACACTCTGAATTTCATGAGGAAAACTATGTCTCGTATGAAAGCCATGCAAATCGGCAAGCCTGGCGGCAATTTTGAACTGGTCGAAAGAAATATTCCGGAGCCTGCCCGCAACCAAGTCCGGATCAAAGTCGAAGCCTGTGGCATCTGCCACAGCGATGCGCTCGTGAAAGAAGGCCACTGGCCCGGCATTCAATATCCGCGCGTTCCCGGACACGAAATCGCCGGCCGTATCGATGCCGTGGGCGCTGACGTCACCAACTGGAAGCCCGGCCAGCGCGTCGGCGTTGGTTGGCATGGCGGTCATTGTTTCGTCTGCGAACCCTGCCGCCGTGGCGATTTCATTAACTGCAAGAACGAAAAAATCACAGCCATCAGCCACGATGGCGGTTACCAGGAGTACATGGTTACGCCTGCCGAAGCGGTTGCCGCAATCCCCGAGGACTTGCCAGCACCCGACGCCGCGCCTCTGCTCTGCGCTGGAATCACCGTCTACAACGCGCTGCGCAACTCCGGCGCGCGTGCCGGCGATCTGGTCGCGGTGCAAGGCATCGGCGGGCTCGGCCATCTCGGAGTCCAATATGCCCGCCAAATGGGATTCCGCACCGTCGCCATCGGCCGCGGCGGCGATAAGCAAGCGCTCGCGCGCAAGCTGGGCGCCCACGACTACATTGACGCTGCGGCCGGAAATCCTTCCGAAGCCCTGCAGAAACTCGGCGGCGCGCATGTAATTCTCGCTACCGCGCCCGATTCCAAATCCATTTCGGCCGTGATTGATGGAATATCCGCCAACGGCAAACTTCTCGTGGTCGGTGCCGGCATCGACTCGATCACGGTCACGCCCATTCAACTTATTCGTGGCAGAAGCACTCTCCAGGGATGGGCGTCAGGAATCGCCACTGATTCCGAAGACACCATGCACTTCAGCGTGCTCTCCGGGGTCCGTCCGATGATCGAAAAGTACCCGCTCGAAAAGGCTGCCGAAGCCTACGACCAGATGATCAGCGGCCGCGCCCGCTTTCGAGTAGTGCTGACGATGGGTGGATAACGCTCGTGTGGTGACGGGGCTCCGCCCCGTCGAAGGTTGTGTAGGGACGGACGCATTCGTGCGTCCACGCCGAGCAAAGCTCGGTAGCTGTCAGCATCACAACAACTCTGGCTTCGCCCCAAACAATTTGAGCCGGACCCGAACAGGCCCGGCTCAAATCAATCCATCGATAGCAGAAATCTACCGCAACTCGTCCATGCACTTCGCCAGCGCTTCCCTGCTAGGCCGCACCGCCGACTCTGGCAGCGTCGCAAGTGGCTGATCCGTTACGTTGAGCATATCGATAAAGCTCGGCGCCTTGGCATTGATATAGAAAACGCCCGTCAGCACTTCGCCCTTCGCATGCGACTCCATCAACCTGCTTACGGCCTGAATCTTGTCGGTCGGATCGTACTCCTGCTCCAACTTCTTCAGCCGGAGGCTCGAACCGTCATGCATGGTCACTTCCAGCGTCGTCCCCGGATCGTATTCGACGTTGATTTCCTGAAACGACGGCACAAAGCTGACCTCGTGCAATGGCTCTTCATGCGCCTGCATGTATTTGTAGGACTTGGTCGAGCCCTCGTGATCGTTAAAGGTCACGCACGGCGAAACTACATCGAGCATCACCGTCCCGTTGTGCGCGATCGCCGCTTTCAGCATCGTGTGCAACTGTTTCTTGTCACCCGAAAACGACCGCCCCACGAACGTGGCCCCGAGTTGGATTGCCATCGCACAGGTATCGACCGGAGGCAGGTCGTTCGCCACGCCACTCTTCAGCGTCGATCCCAGATCGGCGGTGGCCGAGAACTGCCCCTTCGTCAGCCCGTAACAACCGTTGTCCTCGATCACGTAAATGATCGGAAGGTTGCGCCGCATCAGATGCACAAACTGTCCCGCCCCGATTGAAACTGTGTCGCCATCACCGGTCACGCCCAATGCAAGCAGGTTCTTGTTCGCCAGCATCGCGCCCGTCGCCACCGAAGGCATGCGCCCGTGCACCGAATTGAAGGCGTGCGAGCGATTCATGAAATACGCCGGACTCTTTGACGAACAGCCGATGCCGCTGAACTTGGCCACCCGCTCGG
>ODAK010006747.1_pt1 | contig 11557 bp, 6 predicted proteins | sample 1539591 | NCBI WGS metagenome assembly ODAK01 (sample SAMEA3539303, study PRJEB22396) | soil metagenome | biome: tundra; feature: field; material: soil | place: USA | collected 2010-05 | depth 0.15 m | reverse complement strand
CCACGTTTTCCCAGCTCAGAGGCATTTTGTGATCTTGAAAAATGATCTTTGACTTCTTGCATGCATCGAGTGCGAGGTGGCCATCCAGTTTGTTCCTGCGCGGTAGTCCTCGCAAGTCAGGTCACTCCAGCAGGTCCCGGACGCGGCTGGTCCCGACATACGGCCTTCTCCCGGGAGCCATACCGGGAGCCAGCAGGTTGTCTGCGTGTCCTGCCGGGAGCGCCTTGCGTCAGTCTGAGTTGCCCCGCGCACCAGCCCCTCCGCTACGCGAAGCGACTCACGCGGCCGACATCCAAGTCGCAACAAACGAACAGATCGATTACGCGCGGCTGATGCCCGCGCCATCTGTCATCTGTGCGAGTGGGCCTCGTGCAGATCGACCGGTTCTGGCGTCCTCAGCCCGCCAGGTGATCACGCGCACGTGGCAATACTGGCGCCGTGAGGAGCAATTCACTGCCTGTGTAGTGCGGTCACGCGCGGCGACACGGCGGCCGGGCGAAAATCTGTAGAGACTCTTTGGCGGCGATAGATAGATCGGTACTCCCCCGGAAACCCGCCGCAGCCCGAGATGGTTAGGACGGTTCGACATACAGGCGTCATAGCCACCGAGACACCGCCGTCGATGTTACAGCTGTGTGGACGATCACGAAATACGTGATCGTCCACACAGCTCGGGCTGCACGTGCCGTCATGAACCACAAGATCACGGCGGTTAACACTGCGCCGACGACGGCACCGACCCTGGCCCACGGCCGGCCGGGTCCTGTCAAGCGGCTCCTTCGCCGCGTCTGATGATCTCCCACACGTAGACATAGGTGGTGAGCGTGGTGCCGAGCAGAGCGAGGCCACCTGCCACCTCGTCGCGGCGCAGCGACAGCGCCGGAACCAGGCGGGCTTCAAGCATGCGGAGCCAGTCCGGCTGAGCGCCCACAGCCAGGACGGCTGCCGCACCGAAGGCCAGAAACCCGAGCATCAGGTAGCGAAGCGCCGCCACCTGGGCCTACCTGCCCACCAGTAGCGGGCAGGTAGGCCCAGGTGGCACCACGAGCCCACGGGAGTCGGCACCGGCCAGCAGCCCGACGCCGGCCGCACCGGCCTCCAGGCCCGCGCCGACAGTGAGGCCCCGACCCAGGCAGTAATCGCGGCGTCAGGCCCCCAGGATGTCGGCCAGTTCAGCCGTACCCGGGACCCTGAATGAAAGGAAACGAAGGAGCACACGGTAGCGGTTGCATTCGGCTTCTGGTGCGCTGTCGGCGATATAGGCGGCGTGGTCACGGGCGGCGGAGCCGTTTCCGGCGGCTAGTGCCAGGATGGCTGCGATGAGTGCGTGAGTCGCGGCCGTAGCCGAAATGCTGGGTGCCGCTCTCAGCAGCAAAGCGAGGCGGTCGAGATCGCCCGCGTCGATTGCGTCGAGTGCCCGCTCGGCTGCGGCGGTACCAGAGACAAGCAGGTCTGCGACATCGTCAACGGGCATCTGGCTGGCAAGCCGGAGAATCGCCTGATGCTGTGAAGTTCCGGCGCCGTCCCTGCTATCGAGGAGGACTTGGAGGGTGGGGTTCAGGAGCTGGGCGACGTGCTCCCGCAGGAAGGTGGCCGATGCCGACCAGGTGGTGGCCCCGAGCCAGGCTTCGAACACGGCGCGGTCGGGCTCGGACTTCGCGTCCTCGCCCGCCGGGACGATTTCGGCGGTACCGGCATTCCGGTCCCGCCAGGGTGCACTGGAGCGCGTGAGCAGAGCCCCTGGCGATACCGTGCACGTAACCGTGAAATCGCCGGGCAGGTCTTGGAAGGCCAGTACATACAGGCCTGGGGAGCGGTAACGCAGCGCTTCCCATATCCCGCGCCGCAGGCCGTACGGCACCAGCAGCGGCGCGATCTGGTCGAGGACCGCCGCGGCGTGCAGTGTCTTAATGAGCTCACTCCTGGCGCTTTCGTCCGTGCGGCCCGAGGACTCCCACGTGGCCGCGGCTGCCTCCGCCTCTGGCGGCAGCGGCGAAACCTCCACGGTACGGAACCCGGTGGCGACAGCGGCCCCGATCGTCTCCCGCATCCGGCTGCGTATCCAGGCCAGCCGATCCGGGGTGCCTGGCGGCCCGCACAGCTCGTATTCGAGCAGCAGGTCGATGAGCGCGGGAAGGCTTTTCACCGGCACGGCCTCTTCGGCTAGGCCGTGCAGGATTTCCTGCAATGTCGCGGTTGTCAGATGGTCCAGGACGAGACGATGCTGCGTTGGGCGCGGCTGGCTTAGTCCCGCCACCGCGGCGTCAACTCTGGCCGGGCTCACGATGCACCCCGCGCGCTCCCTGAGGGCCCAGACGAGCACCGAAAAAAAGTAGTTCAGTGGCCTCATGAAACCCTGTTGGCGCTCGTCCAGTTGGCCGGCCGCCGATTCCGGCAGGAGCACGCCAGACGCGCCGAAGAGCGGTTCTACGCAAGCTGTGCCTTCGACGCCCTCGACTGCCGTCACGCCGTACGCGAAGACCATGCCCGGCGGGATGCCGCGGCACGGGGCGCTGAAGCCGCGGTTGGTGCGGACGCGGAAGCAGCCAGGCGCCAAAGCCGGATCTGGCGTCAGCCGGAACGACGGGAGCGAAAGGCCAGTCTCAGCGGCGAGTGGTTTGAGCACCGATCTGACGGCGGTGTACTGCCGCGTGGTGACAGGCTCGGTTAGTGAGAGGTCGTGCAGGAAGCCACGGTCAGCGAGTACTTCCCACTCCCCGTACGGACGCTGGTGCGCCTGCGGTGCTGGTCCGCGGTCCGATGTCGTCTTCACCTCTGCTGGTTCCCAGATCGCCACCCCCGAATCGAGCAGTCCGCGCCATATTCGCTCAGGTGCGGCGAGAGCTGAGTCTGCTTTGGCCGTATTGGCAGCTGGGGAGGTAGAGAGCAGTACCGACGGCTGGAGCTGCACCGCCTGGTAGCAAAGCCAGCCGACGTATGCGACGAGAATCTGGCCGCCGCGTTCGGCCTCTTTGGAGTCGGTGCCGTGGATCATGCCGCTCAGGATCTGCCATAGCGCGGACAGGACGTCAGGGGCGGTGAAGCCGAGCAGGTACGTCTTCACCGTGATCGGCAGCGTCGGCGGATAATCGCACACGCGACCGTTCACCACTATGCGCACCCCGTCGGCGTACTGGACATCGTGCCCCTGAGGCTCTTCCAGGCTGACGGTCGTGTCCGCCGCGAGGCCGAGCGAGTCGGCTAGTGAAGTCAGCCCGGTCGCCACCTGGCCGCGCAAGGCGTCCGCCAGTGACGGCGGCAAACCGGCCACTCCGGGGAAAGCTAGCTGGACATCGACCGTGACCGGCACTGGCCGAGTCGGCGACGCCGGATCTGGTGACTGCCCCCGGACGGGATCGGGCGCCGCAGGTGGTGTCTTTTCTCCCGTCCCGGCCGCCGACGGCGGCCCTATCGGCGATTCCGGGTCGCGCAGCCTCCGCACCGTCCTGTCGAGCGAATCCGGCGCGAGGCCGGCGCTTTCCGTCACCCGCAGGATGTCGGGCCAGCGTACCGGGATCCGCAGCGCCATCAGCCGGCGGACAAGCACGCCGAGGCGCAGCCACGCCACCGCGTCGGGAATCACGTTCTCGACCCGCGTCTGCTCCTCATTCTCCCTGGCCCAGGTCTGCACGGCGCTATAGACCGCCTGGGTGTCGAACAGAGCCGGGAGGTTCTGCTCGACCACGCGCTCGAGGGCCTTGAAGACTGGCCCGAGCCGGCCGAAGCCGGCCGTCGGCGATCCGGCCTCGCCGGACGGCGTCTCGTCGTCGACGTCATCGTCGGGTGCGCTGCCCTGGAAACGCGGATTCCCCGCGATCAAAATGGTGAAGGCGTCTGGTGCGAGGGTGCTATCGTCGCTGAAGCGCATGCCAGGCACGATGACCCCGCTGCGCTCGCGGATCCGCGCTCGGATCCCCGCCCCGGCGCTTATGACAACCTCGTTGGTGGCCTCTGCGGCAAGTACCGAGCCGAGGGTAACCTCCACCGGGAGCAGTTCGTCGGGCGCTACCGGATCGTCGGGGAACCCGAACAGCTCTTCCAGGTAGCGTCGGCCCTCCGACATCGCCGTCAGCAGGGTATCGGCCCTGGCCGTACCCGCGTCCGCGCCGGGGCCTGCCGCGGGCTCCAGGGCGAAGGCCCGGCACCGTTCGGCTTGCTCGACCAGGTCCCAGTACGCCGCGGCCGAGCCAAGATAGTCGCGCCACGACGCGCCGAGGGCACGGGCTGGGTTCGCCTCCTCCGCGTCCGCGTACGCGCCGACGGCCCGGTCAAGGTGGTCCAGGGCAGCACCGTATTCCCCGCGGCGCAGCCGGGCCAGGCCCGCACCGGACGCCAGCCGGGCTACCTGCCGGGGCCGGACGGCGCCCGGCCTGCGGGCCGTCACTGCGGCCAGGCGGCCGAGGGCGTCCTCGGCCAGCTCCGATGCCTCGGCCAGCCGGTCGTCGCGCAGGGTCTCGGTCAGCAGGTCCGACATCGCCTGCAGGTAGAAGTCAGGCCCCTCGGGGAACAGTTCGTCCTCGTCAAGCAGGTCGCCGTAGACCTGGATGGCGCCCGCCAGGTCGCCGGCGGCCAACCGCATCCTGCCGATGGCCGCTGCCGTGCCTACCCGGATCGGGGCGGGCGCCCAGGCGGCGCGCGACTGCCGCAGCTCATCCTCGGCCGCAGCCAGGCCGGTGCTCTGCCCGGCGATTTCCTTGGCCCGCCGGGCGAATACCGCGGACAGGCGGTCGTGGCCTGACGGCGGGCGGCCCGCCGCGTCACGCGCTTCGAGCACCGCCACCTCGTCGGCGAGCAGCTGGGCGTCCCAGGCCGAGCAGATGGCCCGGGCGCTTTGCCGCAGTGCCTGCCTGGCCTCCGGGTCACCAGCGCCGAGCCGGCACACGGCCAGGCACGCATCCAGCCAGGCCCGTCCCGCCGCTATTCGCCACGACGAGGCGGCCAGTGGTTCCAGCAGCGCGGTCGCCTCCTGGTAGCGGCCCAGGCGCAGCAGGGCCTCGGCCCGATCGCCGGAGCGGCCCGCAGCGCCGGGCAGGTCCGGTCCGGTCAGCGCCAGCACGCGCTCGCAGTACTCCCGCGCTGCTTCCCGATCGCCCTGCCGAATGCAGGACGCCGTGAGGCTGGCGAGCAAGTCGGGATCGTCCGGGTTTGCCTCCACGGCTCGGCCAAAGACCGTCCGCGCCTCCTCGACTGCGCCGCTCATCAGCAAGGCGATGCCGCGCACCTGCAGCATCCAGTCCGCGTCGAACGCGCCTGGCTGATACTCGTGGCTCTCGATCTGACTGAGGAACTCCAGCGCCGCGGCATGGTGGCCGAGGTACAGCTGGACCACCGCCTTTTCCGCGGCGAGGAAGTCATCGTCGATATCAGGGGCTGAGGCCTCGCCGGAGGGTGACCGCGCCTGGCATTCGTCAGCGAGCTGCAAAGCCGCCGCCATGTTCCCCGCGGCCCGGTGGCTGTAGACCAGCCGGTAGCCTCGGTGGTGGTACAGCCAGTCGACCTTGTCGGCGTCATCGCAGGGCGCCAGGCCGCGCTCTCCGTAGAGCACGGCTAGCCACCGGTGCTCCGCCCTGTCGGCGCTGCTGGCGGCGGCCAGGTTCGTATGGATGCCCGCGAGCAGAAAGTAAGCCCACAGCTCGTCGCGGGGCGGGCCGAGCGCGTACCCAGTCTCCCAGAACGCCATCGCCTCGTGCAGTGCGGCCACATCGATGCGTGCGGCATCATCGGTGGCATCTTCGGCTTGCACGGTGCGGACGAGCGCGCGCAGCCACCAGACCTCCTGGCAGGTCGGGTCGTCCTCGGCCAGCCTCGCGAGCAGGGTGTCCGCCCGCGGCCAATCCTCGGCCCAGGTGCTCTGCCGGGCCGCGGTCAGCAGGGCGGCGTTCGCTTCCTGCGGGCGGCGGAGCGCCGTCAGCGCGTGCCCGCGCAGCTCGTACCCCGGCGTGTCACCGTACGGGTGGTCGGCGTCGACCAGTCCGCCGCCAGCCAGCGCCGCGTCCGCGTGGGCCAGCGCCGCATCGGCATCTCCGAGCAAGAGGTCAAGCTCGCCCAGCAGCAAGTGCAGGCTCTCTCCCGGGCCGGGGTCCCCCAGCGACTCGCCGAACCAGCCGGACAGCTCGCCGGCGAACGACGCCACCTCCTTAGCCGAGGCGGCCATGGCCGCCCGCAGGGCCTGGACGGCCTGCCGGCGCTCGCCTCGGATGGCGTACACGTGCGCGACCAGGACTTCCAGCTGTGCCCGCAAGCCTGCGCCGTCGGGCCGGCCGGCGAGCGCCGAGCGCACCGACTCCGACCATGCGCCGGTCAGCCACGGCCCGAGGACATCGGCGAAGGACGGCGTCAGTAGCGCATGGACGCGGGCCGCGACGTCGCCGACCAGCGTGCCGTCCTCACGCACTCCATCCAGATAGCTGCGCATCGCCCGCTCGGATACGCCAGCGGCGTCGTAGGCGTAGGCCAGCAGAATCAGCAACGGACCGCGGTCGGCCGGATCCGCCGCCTCCAGCGCCGCCTGGAACGCTACGGCGGCGTCCTGCGGACGGTCGGCCACCAGCAGCACGGCGCCCCATTCCCTGGCGGCCCGGCTGAGCGTGATGTTGGCCACCGAGTCCAGTTCCGCCTGGACCAGACCGACTCGCGCCACGACATCGCCCGGCATGGCGTTCACACCCCGGCCGGACGGCGGCGTTTATCGGCCATCGATCCGGGATCCTGCGGGCTCCCCGGCACCAGCTGGTCGCGTCCGCCGCCGTCATCGAGCCAAAGCGATACTGTGCATTTGCCGCAGTAGGCATCTGCCTGTGGATCGTCATAGACATGGCCGCACACGCAGATCCCGAGCGAGACGCGGCATTGCCGGCAGTGGTCGTTGGCAGGGTTGTTGCCCGTGCCGCAGGAGGCGCAACGCCGCAGCCGTCGCGTGCCCCGGCCGCCTGACGCCCCGGGCCTGGCGGCCCCGAGCGGTGGCTCGCGGGACGTCGGTGCCATCTGCTGCCCGGCTATCAGCGGCACATCCTGCTGAACATAGACGACAGGCGCGCCGAACCTACGGGTCCTCCAATCCTCGCGCACGGGCTTATCCTCTGAGTCTCGGGCCAGTATTCTGCGGCCCTGCTTGGTCGCGTCGCTGACCGTGGCTCCGCCCATCAGCGCTCCGTAGAACTCCATGACGAAGGTCAGAGCATGCTCGACCGAGATCGGGTATTGCATGGCCACCACGGCGGGTACACCCGCGTACGCGATCTCTCGCGCCGTGCTGAACAGCACGGCCAGGGCCGGTGCTTCGTCGGCGGAGGTCGGCCCGGGAGCGTCCCCATCGCATGCGTGCAGCAACACCAGGTGCGGCCGGTGGATATCAAACATCGACTTAACCGTCCGCGCGCCGATAAGCACACCGTCCGCCACGGCCGGAACCGGCTTGCCTGCACTCCGCCAGGCCGCGTTGGCGCGAGCCTCGTCGGGGTCCACGGTCCGTTTCATCATCAGGCCGGCGGGCTTGCCGTGGGCGATGAGGTGGAGCACATGAGGCTGCTCGCTCCGTACGGCGTCACACAACTCGTTGAACGTAGGGTCATCCAGGGGTGCGAGCTCGATGTCGCCAGGCATGGTCAGGCCGCTGATGGTGCTCTTTACCTTCTCCACATAAGCTGCCGGAACGTGATGGCAAGACGCCACCAGGACCTTCAGCGGACGCCGGGCGGCTTCCACCTCCCCTGAGGGGTTGCGCGGCACGAGCCGGCTCAGCACCAGGCCGATGTCTTCCCCGGCCAGGAAGAAGCCGTCCGGCCGCCCCGGCCGGTAGAGGAACTCCCACGGCAGCCCGGCCAGTTCCTCAGCTTCCGGATGAAAACACAGCTCCAACCGCACCCGGCCCCGGCGGCCCTGGCGGCGCTCGAAAGCCTTGTACGACTCCTCGAACTCCGCACCTACCGCATCCGCGAAGAGCAGGTTGTACAGGTGGCTCCCCAGGATCTCCAGTTCGATCCGGCGGACATAATCGTCGTGGTCGCGCACCCAGCTGGCCAGCACCGCGATCGTCCGCCAGGACAGTCCGCCGCGATCGATCTCGGCCGTGGCGTTCCGTCCGTAGCTGTCCTCGTAGCTAATCCGCTCGTTCGATACGAACCTAAATGTGCACTGCAGGTCCGGGTCGCCGGCAGCCATCAGGGCGCCCGTCACAGCGCCAGTGTCGCGGCGAGACTATATGTCAGCGGATCAGGCTCCTCGGATGGCGGGCCGAGCATCGACCTTTTCAGTGCCTGCTTGTGTACGCTGACCATGTCCTGCTCATATTGGTCGACGAGATCAGCCGCCTGGCTCTTGGTGAGATCCGCGCTCTGCCGCACGGTCAACTGCAGCGCCGCGAGCAGCGCCTTGGCTACTTCCCACGCTTCGTCTGCCGACTGGTTCGCATAACTCAGCGCCGAGTTCCACAGGCCCCGGAATTCCGGGAGCTGGCCGACGTCATCGCGGGCGGCCGCCTGTCCGAGACTGCACAGCACGAAGTCGACATCCGGCTCCGTGAGCCGACCGGGATCCGTGCCGCACCAGAGCCGATTGCCACGTATCCAGGTCTGCTCCGGCGTCAGCGCCCCCGTCTTACTCAGGACGAACCAATTGGGGCGGAAGCCTGCCGCCGAGTCGAAACCATGCAAGGTTCCGAGCATCGGCACCACGTCGTCCAGCCCGAGAACCGCTTCAAGCGCATCCAGGCCCGCTTCGGCCACCTGCACGTATGGTCCGGCGAGAACGAAAAGCTGCGGCAGCACCAGGCAGCGCTCGGCGATCGACAGCAGCCGCCGCGCGGCGTCTTCGATCTTGGTACGGCACAACACCACCGTCAGCTCCAGGCCCCCACCGCGATAGGGCCGCAGTCCCGTGGCCTGCAAGTCGGTGACATTCATGCCGGCCGGAGCCTGCTGCACCTTATTCCGTAGCGTGTCCGGGCCGACCACGAACGGCTCGCGCCGTCGTTCGCCCGCGTACATGAATTCAGTTTGGACAAATAGCAAGGGATCGTACCGCGCGAACCACTCCTGAGGCGTCGCGAGATGCACTTGATGCAGGCGTACCACAAAGTAATGCGCGTCCGCGACGAACATTTCCGCCGGAGCCGCCGGGTCGAGTCGGTGATCGTCAGGAACCGGCCACCAAGCCGACGACGAAACGTCTCGGTGCCTTATGGAAGTGAGCAGAGCCTTCCAGCGCTCGCCAACCGAGGACATGACCGCAGCACTCCCCCCAGGAGACCTTCACGCCCGTGGCTGGTGGGCGAGTGAAATCATCGTAAACCTGTTATTTAGTCAGTTTCGCATTCCGCTCAAGCGGAAGCAACCGCCGCAGCATGGAGCCCGCCGGCCGGGAGCGGGCGCTGACGCGCAGGCGGCTATAACGCTGTGGTCTGCAAGGCTTCATGGTGTTAGGTGATCAGCGGGGCAGACGTTCAGCTGGCCGATGCGGCCGATATATCCCAATGCCATAGGCTTTAGGCATTTGGGTGTTTCGGGTGAGCAGTCCGGGCCTGCTGGTTTTGGTTACGGTGGGTGATAACTGGCTTCGGGCATGCCAGGGGCCGGCGTGTCGTGCCGGGGGACGGCCGGTTCCACGGGCCGGCGGGCTGGTCCTTCGGGGTGCGGGTGTGGTGTTTCTGCTGGTCAGGCTGGCTTGTTGGCGAGGGTGATGACGGCTTGCGCGGTGCGGGTGGCGGTGTCCGCGCGCCTGGCGTGCTCGAAGGTGCTGGGGCATTTCGCCTTGCGGGCGCGGTGCCGGTTCCGGTCGATGACGGTACGGAGCCTGGCGAGTGCGCTGGTCAGGGTGGTGTAGCCGGTCCTGCCGGAGCGGATCGCGGCGATGACGGCGCGGCGCGCGGCGGTGAAGGGGATCTCGCGGGGCTGGACGGGCTGCCCGGCGAGGGCGGCGTCACGGGCGACGCCGCGGGTCATCTCGGTGGCGGCGGCCCAGGCGGCGAGCTCCTGGCGGACCAGGCCCGGGGACTGCGAGCGGAGCATCGGCCCGGTAGAGGGCCCGGCGCCGCGCAGGGCGGACTTCGCCTCCCGCAGCGCGGTCTCCGACCCGTCCCACCGCCTTCTTTCTGCTTTGCTTCCGTGTCGCGATAGCCGCCACCGGCCGGCAAGCGGACCTGCGGTCTGTGCTGTTCGATTACCTCTTCCTCGCTGCCGCTTGTCGCTGAACCACGTGAGGCGGGTCAGCCTCCAGCAGGGGCAGGCCAACTGCGACACGGGTACCCCCGGACACGGCGAGTGCGGACAGAAACCGCCACCTATACAGCGCCGCGAGCTCGGCGGCAGGGTACTCGGTTATATCCATCAGGTCGGTGACCAGGCAGAACATCTCCGGCACGTCCTGGCCTTCCACGTCGGCGTAGTACTCGATGACCCGGACGGTCACGGTGACGCCGTCGCCGGAGATCTCCGCGATATAGGACCCGTCGGGCAGGATTGGCGACACCATTGCCAGCCGGATGTCGCTTTTCAGCCGGATCAGCACGTGCGTGCGGGCGGTCAGCCGGGCGATCCGGGCAGCGCCGGGGAAAATTGCGATCGAAAAGCCAGATCCGGTCCATGGTGAACAGGTGCGGGTACTCGCCCATCGCCGCATCGAGCAGTTTCTGCTCCGCGGCGGCCTTGTCCGTGCCGGCCGGGCCGTGCGGCATCCCCAGCAGGCCGCGGGTGGAGGCGTCGGTCAGCGGCAGCGCTCTCAGCTGCGGGAACGGCGCGGAATCATCCCCGGTCCCGGTCGAGCCGAACGCGGCCCGGTTCGCCGGGGTGTCCGGCACCCGGATCAGCGTCCCGTCCGCCGACGACACCTTCAGCCGCCCGATGACGACGGCCCGCCAGTCCCGTACCTCATGCTCGGCGTGCGACGCGCGCAGCACGACGGCCTGCAGTTCCTCCAGCGGCCCCGGGCCGAGAGCCCGCCGCCAGTCCCCGAAGGCCCGCGGCGACGCCGGCCGCCAGGCCCGCGCCCACGGCACCATCGCCAGGTCCCCGGCCAGCGCGATGATCACCTCCCGGACGTCCGCGTCCGGCACCAGGGTCATCAGCACAATCGCGCGGATCACGAACGCCCTGGCCAGCAGCCGCTTCCGCGTCCCCTTCACGAACTCCTCCCGCAGCACCGCCCGGTCCGCGATCCCGCCGATCACCCCCGGCCCCGCCTGCTCTTCCAGCCACTCCTCCAGCGGGCCGAGCGTCGCGTGATCACACGGGCTGCCCTGCGCCTGCACCCGCCCGTCCCGCCGGACCCGAGCCGCCGCGACCGCCACCACCTTCAGGAAAACCACCTGCTCACCGGTCCGGATCCGCTCCGTCCCCGCCACCGCCAGCGCCGACCGGTCACCCGCCTGAAGCGGCCGTTTCCCGGGAGACACCAGGTCAGAAAGCCGCACCGCCACCATCAGCGCCCCGCCCCCCGGGACTTCTCCCTCCCCGCCGTCACTCTCGCTGCCGCTGGCCACGGACGGAAGAACAGGGTAGAAAGACACCGGAGGCTCCTGTGACGAAGGGTGATCTAGACACTCCCTCTTCTATCAGGAGCCTCC
>ODAK010006746.1_pt1 | contig 11559 bp, 9 predicted proteins | sample 1539591 | NCBI WGS metagenome assembly ODAK01 (sample SAMEA3539303, study PRJEB22396) | soil metagenome | biome: tundra; feature: field; material: soil | place: USA | collected 2010-05 | depth 0.15 m | reverse complement strand
CGTATCCATCGGCCACGAAGATGTTGCCCGCTCGATCCCATGCGACATCGGTGGGTCGGTTGAAGTTGTCGCCGGGGACGCCCGTGCCCGGGTTGGGGGTGCCCAGGCTGGGGCCACGGCCGCCGCGGCCCGCGTCGGAGACCGCTTCCGGCTTGCGGCCAAGAGTCAGCAGGACGCGGCCATCGGGAGAGAACTCGATCACCATGTTGGAGCCGCGGTCCACCACCCAGATATGGTCCCGGCCGTCCACCCGCACGGCCTGCGCGAAGAGGAAGCCGTACACGCCCTCACCGATTTCGCGTACGAACTTGCCGCCGCGGTCGAACTCGAACAGGCGCGATCCCCCGTGGGTGAAGGTGCGCGATGCGCCCAACGTGGCGTTGCCGCCTCCGGTTCGGGTGTACACGAAGAGGTTGCCTTTGGAATTGGTGGCCACTCCAGCCGCCTCGCCGAGGTGGATGTGGTCCGGCAGCTGGAGCGGATCCGGCACCGAATCGTAGGCGATCTGCGCGTTTAGCGAAGCCGCCACGAGCACCGCGGCGATACCCAGGCGCGCCTTCATTGTGGCCTCCTCACCGGATGCAGGGTCAGCTTCTGTACCCGCCACGTCGTGATTTCGCTCACCAGCAGTTCGTTCTCGTTCCGGCAATCGATTTCGTGCACCGTGCCGAACTCTCCCGGTTTCTTGCCCGCGTGTCCGAACCTGCCGAGAACGGTACCATCCAGTTCCATCTTGTAGATCTCGCCGGTCACCGCCTCGATCTGCGAGTTGTTGTTGTCCGGATTCGAGTTGGAGCTGTAGAGATATTGATGCGGCCCGGGCGTGATGCACACGGCCCACGGCGCGCCCACGTTGTCGTAAATGGCCTTGAAATTGAGGTCGTTGTCGAAGACCTGCACGCGGCTGTTGCTGCGGTCGCCCACGTAAACGTTGCCTTGGGCATCCAGGGCGATGGTATGAGGCAGATTCAACTGCCCGGGCGCCGCGCCCTTACCGCCCGCGGATTTCAGGAAGCGCCCGTTCCTGTCGTACTTGACCACGCGGGAGTTTCCGTAGCCGTCGGAGACGAAGATGTTCCCCGCCGCGTCCCAGCCGACATCCGTCGGACGATTGAACGTGTAGGGCTCCACCGCCGGGGGCGCGGCCTCGGCCGGCTCCGGTCTTCGACCCAGGACCATGACGACGCGGCCTTCGGGATTGAACTTGATCACCATGTTCGACCCTTCGTCCACCGCCCAGATATTGTCCTGCGGATCCACCCGTACGGCGTGCGCGAAGACAAATCCGTAGAGCCCTTCGCCGATCTCACGCAGGTAGTTCCCCTTGGCGTCGAATTCGAAGAGCCGGGTGGCCTGACTGCGCGTGTAGACAAAGATATGTCCCTTGGAATTAGTGGCCACCCCGATGCCTTCTCCCAGGTGCAGGTTGGGTGGCAGTTTGAGGAAATCGGGCGCGGATTCGAACGGGATTTCCGGGACGTTCTGCACTTTAGCCCGGGCGTTGAGTTGGGCGGGCGTCAGGGTTTCGGCGGGCGTTTGGGCGGGCGCTTGGGTTAACAGCGGCATCGCGCAGGCCAGCGCCGCGCACAACGGAAAGGTTTTGGCGTCCATATGGCTCCTACACGATACACCGAAGCAGCGGCGGATGGGTGCCGGCCGGCGTCCTCACGGCTTCTGCGCATCGCCGAAGACCAGCACTTTTCCGTGGCGCGGGTTGCCGGCATGGCCCCGCGGGATAGCGGATGGCGGTCTCGCCCTAGATACTGGTGGCGGGTTTTTACTGAAGTTTTCCGGGCATTCCGACGATAGAAGAGACGTCAGTCATGGCCGCGCCATCGGAAACGTCCTATATCGAGAGCTTCTCGCGCCTCCGGAACATTCTGGAGGAATCACCGTCTCCCTCGCCCGATCGGGACACGCTTGACCCCTCCGATTGGCCCGGTTTCCGGGCTCAGGCGCATCGCATGCTCGACGATATTCTGGACTACACCCAACACATCCGCGAGCGCCCGGTTTGGCAGCCCATTCCGCCGACGGTGCGTGACTCTTTCCGTCAACCGCTTCCGCTAAAACCAGCAAATCTGGCGTCGGTCCATGACACGTTCATGCGGAGTATTCTCCCGTATTCGGTGGGCAACGCCCATCCCGGCTTCATGGGATGGGTACACGGGGGAGGGACGCCCGTCGGAATGCTGGCGGAGATGCTGGCCGCCGGGCTGAATGCCAACCTGGGCGGCCGCGATCAGATCCCCGTCGAAGTGGAGCGGCAGGTGGTGCGGTGGGTCCGCGAACTGTTCGGTTTCCCGGATACCGCCAGCGGCCTGTTCGTCACCGGCACATCCATGGCGAACCTGATCGCGGTCCTGGTGGCGCGCGCCGCTGCGATCGGCATCGGCGTTCGCCGGCTGGGTGTTGCCGCCACCGGCAAACGCCTGATCGCCTATACCTCGGCGGCCGCCCACGGTTGCATCGCTCAAGCCATGGATCTGGCTGGCCTGGGAACCGATGCCCTCCGCATCATCCCCACGAACGGGCAACACCAGATCGACACCCAGGCCCTCGAAGAGTCCATCGCCGCGGATAAAAGCGACGGCCTCGCACCGTTCTTCATAGCCGCCACCGCCGGCACGGTCGATGTCGGAGCGATCGACGATCTGCGCGCCCTCGCCGATGTCGCCCGGCGGGAAGAGCTGTGGTTTCACGTCGATGGCGCTTGCGGCGCGCTCGCCATGCTGGCACCGGATATTGCGCCCCGCCTGGCCGGGATCGAGCGCGCGGACTCCATCGCGTTCGATTTCCACAAATGGGGGCAAGTGCCTTATGACGCGGGGTTTGTCCTGGTCAGGGATGGGGAGTTGCATCGCCGCACGTTTGCCTCGCCGGCGGCCTATTTAAGTCGCGAAACCCGCGGAATGGCCGCCGGCTCGCCTTGGCCGTGCGATTTTGGGCCGGACCTGTCACGTGGTTTCCGGGCGCTGAAGACGTGGTTTACCATCAAGGCCTATGGCACGGAGAAGCTCGGCGCCGCAATTTCGAAAACCTGTGCCCTTGCGCGGTATTTGCAGCAATGCATCGAGCGGGAGCCGGTGCTGGAGCTGCTGGCTCCGGTCGCGCTGAATATCGTTTGCTTCCGCTACCGCAGCGAACATCCCGACGAGGTCAACCGCGACATCGTGGCCGATTTGCAGGAGTCCGGCATCGCCGCGCCGTCAATGACCACGGTCAATGGATGTCTGGCGATACGGGCCGCTATCGTGAATCACCGTACCGGCAAAAGCGACATCGATGCGTTAGTGCGGGCGGTGATTGCCTCTGGCTCAGCGCGTATCCACCGCCGCTCGAAAGCCTGCCGATGAATCCCAACGGCCACAGCGGGAGCCTCGTCGGCCTTGCCCCTCTGGCCAGGATGGCGTTCGCCGGCGCCGATCTGGAACCATGGAAGGCGCATCTGCTCGGTCGAGTGGCGCACGATGAGAACGACGCCAACGCGTTGATTGATCTGTCGATTGTTTTGCAGCTCTTGGGCCAGCGCCAAATTGGGCTGTCCACGCAGGCTTTGGCTCTCGATATCCAGCCCCTGTATCGTCTCCAGGGTTCCGGTGATTCCGCTGGAATCCGCCTGCTTGCCATCCTCAGTCCCGGGGACCTGGCGGAGAATAATGCATTGGAGTTCCTGATCGAGGGGTCGGACATCACCCTCGACCTGCTGTACATGTCGCCAGGCATGCCATTCCCGCCAACCCTGCCGGACCACGATCTGGCGATCGTCGCCGTTTGCGAGACCGATCGGAATCTGCCGCTGTTAAAGCACATTGCAGGGCTCATGAAATCGTGGCCCCGGCCGGTGCTTTGTGCCGCGGACCGCATCGCCCGCCTGTCGCGTGATGGCGCTTGCCGGTTGCTGCATTCGGCGCCGGGCCTGGTAGTGCCGGTCACAACGCGGATCGACCGGCGTACGCTGGAATGGATTGGCCGTTCCGGGGCGGCGCTTTCGGCGCTGATCCCCGATGCCGTCGTCCCGCTCATCATTCGGCCGGTGGACTCGCAAAAAGGTCGCGGGCTGATGAAGCTGGATACCCCGGATGCCATCATCGGCTATCTCAGCGCTCGTCCGGAGGATGAGTTTTACGTTGCCCCCTATGTGGAGTATCGCAGTGCCGACGGGCAATTCCGCAAGTATCGTATCGTGCTGATCGACGAGCGTCCCTATGTCTGCCATATGGCCATCTCCGATAGCTGGGTGGTCCACTATATGAGCGCGGGCATGGTGGAGAGCGCTGCCAAGCGCGCCGAGGAAGCGCGCTTCTTTGCCACCTTTGACGATGACTTCGCGCGCCGCCATCGCGGCGCCCTGCGCACCATCGCCCGGCAGATGGAACTGGAATATGCCGGCATCGATTGCGGCGAAACCCCCGAGGGCGAGCTGTTAATTTTCGAGGTGGATAGCGGGATGACCGTTCACGCCATGGATCCCGTCGATATCTTTCCGTACAAACAGCCCCAGATGCGGAAAGTGTTTGGCGCCTTCCGCCAGATGTTGATCGACACCGCGAATGGTGGGGCATGCTTTAGCTTGCCAGCCGGCCGCAGGGCCGGCCCCCATGCCGGTGATCTGCTATACCAGCCCGAGCATCCTGGGATCGTACCCCGGGAACACGGTCCCTAACGAAGGGTTGCCCAGGTGGCGCAAAACCAGTTCGCCCAGGACATCGCGGAAGTCCGTCGTCAGCGCCAGGTCGCGGCCCTCATGGAGCTGCTCTTTCTCCAGGCCGGGCCACTTGCCGTAGACCTTGCCGCCTTTCACGCCGCCGCCCATCACGAACATGCTGTTGGCGTGCCCGTGATCCGTGCCGCGATTGCCGTTCTCCTTCGCCGTGCGGCCGAATTCGCTCATCGTGACCACCACCACGTCGTTCATGCGGTCGCCCATGTCTTTCCAGAAGGCGCTCAACGCCTCTCCGTACTCGCGCAGCAGGTTGGCCAGCGCGCCTTCGCTCGGGCGCGCGCCAAGTTCGTTGACGTGATGGTCCCAGCCGCCGATATCGGCGAACGCCATCTCCACGCCCACATCGCCCTTGATCAATTGGGCGACCTGCCGCAAGCTCTGCCCAAAGCGCCCGCGCGGATAATCGGCGCCGGCGGCGGGCGTGTATTGCTGCCGCTGAATGGCTTGCAGCATCGCCACGGCCTCAAACGTCTCCCGCCCGGCAGCCTGCATGAGAGGGTCCTGGGCCGCGGTGTACATCTGCTCGAACTGTCTGGCAGCTTCCGCATTGCGCACCTGAAAACCCTCGATGGTCTGCATCGCCACCGCCGGCATGGGGCCCCGCATGCATCGTGGCAGCACCGGACCGAGCGACACGGCGCGCACCGGCGACACTTTCCCCGCCACTTTCGGCAGCGCGCGATTCATCCAGCCATCCTGCGTGGCCTTTCGGCCGGGCGTGCCGGATTCCATATAGTCCTGCGCGTCAAAGTGGGAGCGCGTCGGGTCCGGGGACCCCACGGCATCGACAATCGCCAGATGCCCCTGGTCGAACAACGGCTTGAGGGGCCCTAGCGACGGGTGCAGTCCGAAGAAGCCATCCAGGTCGAGCGCGGCGTCGTCCTTCTTGTCCGGGTCGCGGGTGGGGCGCGGGATGGCAATGCTCGGACGCAGGTCGTAGTAGGCCTTCTCGCCATGCGGCACCACCACATTCAGACCGTCGGCGGCGCCGCGCTGGAAGATGGCCACCAGGATTTTCTTGCGCGACGCCGGGGCATCGGCGGCGCACAGGGCGCGTTCCAGCCACAAAGGCGCGGCGCCCGCGCCTACCATGGCGAGAGCGGAATTGCGTACGAAGAATCGGCGAGTGGGCATGTGCTACCTCTTTTGAAACTCCGGCGAACCCAGGGCGATCCCGGCAGCGGGCGCATCGACCTTGACGCCCGGAACCTTATTATCGGCCAGTTGCACGGCGAAATTCATCCGGGCCAGCAGGCCGCCCGAATTGAGCCACTCCCGGCTGAAGTTTGCATAGCCGGTGGGCTCCTGCTTGCGGTACAGGGGCTGGCCCAACTGCGCCACCTGGTTGGCCAGCGGGAAAGCGTAATCCACCTCGCCGCCGGAGGCGCGCACGGCGCTCGCCACCACTTCCAGCGGGCTCTTCAGCTTGCTGCGCCACGCGCCCTGGCTGAAGAACTCCCTGCTCTCCAGCATCGTCTTCATCACGGCGCGCAGATCGCCGTCCGTCTTGCGGAAGGTCTCGGCCATACGGTCCACCAGCGATGCCGGGGGTTCGTCCGCCACGAATCGGATCGCCAGTTGTTGCGAGATGAAGCGCGCCGTGGACGGGTGGTGGGCCACCAGGTCGAGCACCTTTTCGCCGTCGCTCATGCCGCCCCCGGCTGAAATCCTGACACCCAGGACGGTCTTGGGGCCCTCATCGTGCACCCGCCCATTGAAGAAGAACTCGCCGCCGCGCTGCGGTTGCCGGATGGTCCAGCCGGTGAAGCAGCGCGCGGCTTCCGTGACGTCCGTCTGCGTGTAACCGCCGTCCACGCCGAGCGTGTGCAGTTCCAGCAGTTCCCGCCCGTAGTTCTCGTTGAGGCCGCGCGCATTCTTCTTGCCGCGCGCCTGCGAGGCATCGGGCCCGACCGACTGCCAGTTGTCCAGGTAGAACAGCATCGCCGGGCTCTTGGCGGTGGCTTCCAGCAGCTCTTTGAACTTGCCCAGGACGTGCGGGCGGATGGCCTCGCGTTCGTATTCGGTGACCAGGTAGCGGTCGGCGCCCTTATCCAGATAGACGTTGAAGTGGTTGAACCAGAAGTCCGTCAGCACTTCGTCCAGCTGCCGGTTACTGTAGATGGCGCGCAGCAGTTTGCCCTCGGAGAGATCCCGCGCCACCATCTGTTGCGGACCATTGGCCATCTCGACGCGGCGCCGCAGATCCGGCGGTGCGATGGCGAACAGTCCTTGCCGGAGTCCCTGGGGCATGGCTGCGATCGCGTCGTCCTGCTTTTCCCTGGGGAGCGCCAGGAAGGCTGCCAGGCGCTGCTGCGGCGAGCCCTGCCGGAGCGAACGGACCTCGGCCGGCGTAAACAGGTCGCTGAGCGCTTTGCCGTTCGCCGGTCCGGGCGCGGCTGCCGCGTCCCCACCCTTAGCCTGCCGCTGCTCGAACTTCTCCATTAATTTGGTGAGCATCAGCTTGCGGTCCGGATCGGCAGGGAAGGGAAGCTGCCCGTTAACCATCTGGCGGACCATCTGCGGCGTCGGGTAGTTCCGCACCAGTTCCGCGCCCGACATCGTCAGCGTGTCCAGCGCCTTCAGTTTCTCCTCGAGCACCGGATTCTCTACGACGTTCTCCGGGTGGAGTTGCCGGTCGATCCACTTCTTAAGACCCACCGACTTCACTTCCCGCAGGTCGCCCGCACGGGGGCCCCAGGTCATGCGGTTGAGCGCCTGGAGGATCTTTTCATCTCCGGTAAGCGGTTTCTGAAACTGGCGTGCCTGGTCGGCGCGCTTGCTCTTGGCATATGCGTTGATTCCCGGCGCTACCGCCAGACCCAGCGCACAAACCAGCGCAAGTCCCACTCGGGTGCGCATCCTTTTTTTCCCTCTGGAGTATCTAAACTCCCGTTTTCGGAACAAGTTGCGGTAACCGGCAGAGCGCAGCTCGGACACCGGTGTTGAGTGCTATCTTGGAAAGTCATCCTCAGTCAAAGGATTCACTTCATGGCCAACTACATCGGCGCCATCGACCAGGGCACCACCAGCACGCGATTCATGGTATTCGACCGCTCCGGCCGCATCGTATCCGTCGCCCAGAAGGAACACGAGCAGATCTACCCCCAGCCCGGCTGGGTGGAGCACGACGCCAATGAAATCTGGCGACGCACGCGCGAGGTCATCTCTCTCGCCCTGGAGGAGCGCGCCCTCGTCGCCAGTGACCTGGCGGCCATCGGCATCACCAACCAGCGCGAAACCACCGTGGTATGGGACCGCCACAGCGGCGCCCCGGTATATAACGCCCTGGTCTGGCAGGATACCCGCACTGCCGGCGCGGTGGCGGAGCTGGCGCGCGACGGCGGTCCCGGACGCTTCCGTGCCAAGACCGGCCTGCCCCTGGCCACCTATTTCAGCGCCCTCAAAATCCGCTGGATTCTCGACAATGTCCCGGGGGCCCGCGCGAGCGCCGAAGCCGGCCGCCTGCTGTTCGGCAACATCGATACCTTCGTCTTGTGGAATCTCACCGGCGGGCTGCATCTCACCGATTGCACCAATGCCAGCCGCACCCAGTTGATGAACCTGGAAACCCTGGACTGGGACGACGAACTGCTCGCCGCCTTCCGCATTCCGCGCGCCATCCTGCCGCGCATCGCATCGAGCAGCGAGGTCTATGGCGAGGCATCCCTCGACTGCGTGAAGGGCGTCCCCGTCGCCGGCATCCTGGGCGATCAACAGGCGGCGCTGGTGGGCCAGACCTGCTTCCATCCGGGCGAGGCCAAGAATACCTACGGCACCGGCTGTTTCCTGCTCTTGAATACCGGTACCAAACCGGTGCCCTCGCAGCACGGCATGTTGACCACCGTGGCCTACCGCTTCGCCGGGCAGCCCGCGGTGTACGCGCTGGAAGGCAGCGTGGCCATCACCGGCGCCCTGGTACAGTGGGTCCGCGACAACTTCGGGCTGATCGAAAAGAGCAGCGATATCGAGGTGCTGGCGCGCACCGTGAAGGATAACGGCGGCGTCTATTTCGTGCCCGCGTTCAGCGGCCTCTACGCGCCTTATTGGAAGGACAACGCTCGCGGCGTCATCGCCGGCCTCACGCGCTACACCAACAAAGGCCACCTGGCGCGCGCCGTCCTCGAAGCGACCGCCTTTCAGACGCGCGAAGTGGTGGACGCCATGGAGAAGGATTCCGGCATCCCGCTCGATGTTCTGCGCACCGATGGCGGCATGGTGTCCAACGATCTGCTCATGCAGTTCCAGGCGGACATTCTGGACCGGCCCGTCGTGCGCCCCGCCGTGCAGGAAACCACCGCCCTCGGCGCCGCCTACGCCGCCGGACTCGCCGTCGGATTCTTTAAGGATATCGACGATCTCCGCGCCCGCTGGAGCGTGGACCATACCTGGAACCCGCAAATGGAATCCGCCCGGCGCCAGGAATTGTACGCGTTTTGGAAGAAGGCCGTCACCCGGTCGTTCGACTGGCTGTAACTGTGGGGCAGGCGCTTCCGCCTGCCAACTGTTTTTCCCACACCAATTGCACACGAGGAGCCAATGGCATCCAACTTTTTCGGTGAATTCATGGGGACGATGATCCTCATTCTGATGGGCAACGGGGCGGTGGCCAATATGTTGCTCAAGCGAAGCAAGGCCGAAGGCGCCGGCTGGCTGGCCATCACCACCGGATGGGCCTTCGCGGTGATGACGGGCGTCTTCACCGCCATCGCCTGCGGCAGTCCGGACGCGCACATCAACCCGGCCGTGACTCTGGCCTTCGCCATCAAGACCGGCGATTTCTCGAAGCTGGCGCCCTACATCGTCGCGCAAATGCTCGGCGCCATGGCGGGCGCCGTCTTGGTCTGGTTGAATTTCCTGCCGCATTGGAAGGTCACCCCCGATCCCGACACGAAGTTCGCCTGCTTCGGCACCTCGCCCGCCATCGACAGCCGCGGCTCCAACCTGGTCACCGAAGGCCTCGGCGCCTTCGTCCTGATGCTGGTTGTGTTTGCCATGGGCTCTAAGGCCACAGGCACCTTGCCACCGGGTCTCGGACCCTACCTGGTCGGCATGCTGGTGTGGGCCATCGGCCTCTCGCTCGGCGGCACCACCGGGTATGCCATCAATCCCGCGCGCGATCTGGGCCCGCGCATCATGCACGCCATCCTGCCGATTGCCACCAAAGGCGCCACCAACTGGAGCTACGCCCCGGTCCCCGTCATCGGCCCCCTGGTCGGCGGAGCCGCCGCGGGTCTGCTGGCCAAACTGGTGGGTTTCTAGGAATGCTCTATGCCGCGATGCGGTTGGCCGGCGCCAGCGACGAGTTCAGCGCCCACCGTACCTGGCGGGCTTCGAACGGGGCGCCACAATAATCCGCCGCTCCCTGTTCCAAGGCCTGCAGCCAGGCGCTGACCTCCGGCAAGCGGCTGACGACGATCACGGGCACCCCGGGGTGGCTCCGCTGGGCGCCGATCAGGTCCGTCTCCGGTGCGAAGATGACTTGGATTTCGCCGGGGTCGTCCGCGCCGGTGTCCTGGGCGGCGCACTTCACGCTTTGTCCCAATTGAAGCAAGACCCTGCTAAGTTCGTCGGCGATGGTCGTTTCCAGGCCGGCAAGGAGAATGGTCGCCATAGTGCACCTCTTTGTGGGGGAATTCGAAAGGGCAACAAGGCCAATCTGGTCCTCATAGTACTGTATCCAGGCCGATTATTCCAATCGTTTTTTTTGATGGCGGGTATTATCGAATACGGTTCCGCCGTCCGGCCTACCACTCCACCGACTTGCCGGGCTCCAGCGGCCACACCGCCGTTTCCAGGCCCAGGATGCGCTCCCGCAGGTCGTCGGGCCTTCCGGTGAGCGGCGGAAACGTGCCGAAGTGCATGGGAATTACCTTCTTCGGGCGCAGCAACCGGCACGCCAGCGCCGCCTCGCGTGGGCCCATCGTGAACAGGTCTCCGATCGGCAGGAAGACCAGTTCCGGGTGGTAAAGCTGCTCGATCAGCGCCATATCGGAAAACACGTTGGTGTCGCCCGCGAAATAAAGCGCGCGATTGTCGGCAAGGCGCAGCACGTAGCCCGCCGCCTCCCCTCCGTACACGATCTTGCCTTCGTCCAGGATGCCGCAACTGTGGATGGCGTGCGTCATGGTCACCGTGACCTCGCCCACCTTCTGCGACCCGCCCTTGTTCATGGCGCGGGTGTTCTTGACGCCCTTGGACTCCAGCCAGGCGGCGGTCTCATAAATCGCCACCACCTCCGGCGCGAATCGCGCGGCCAGCGGCACGGCGTCGTGGATGTGGTCGAAGTGCCCGTGCGAGATGCAAATCGTATCCACGCGCGCGATTTCGTGTCCTTTCGGGTATGCCGGGTTGCCTTCGATCCAGGGATCCATGACGATGACTTGTCCGGAGGGCAGCCGGAACTGAAAAGTACCATGACCGAGCCATGTGATTTCCATTACCTTTGTATCTCCTTCATAATGCGCCACTTGTTAATCGAATTGGTTTTAGTGTGCAATGAGCGTACAGTTCTGCTAGGCGTGGATCATGCTGGAAGCTGAGAGACGCCATACGAAAGAGTGTACTCGCAACCGTGCCGATCACAAGCGCAAGAATGGCACGCCGGAACCTCTCCCACCGCTCTCGCCAAAAGAACTTAAAAAATGTGATTGTCCGCTCCGGGTCGTCGGTGTGGACATCCGTGGCAAGTGGCACCGGGAAGCACTCGATACCAAAGACCTGTTCGTTGCCGCCGAACGAATCAGGAAACTCGAATTGGGCGAGCCGCTGGTTGCTCCGCTATACCGAGTATTCTTCAAGGCGTTCCATTTTTTGCCAACGGACTGTTTGAAGCC
>ODAK010006744.1_pt1 | contig 11561 bp, 9 predicted proteins | sample 1539591 | NCBI WGS metagenome assembly ODAK01 (sample SAMEA3539303, study PRJEB22396) | soil metagenome | biome: tundra; feature: field; material: soil | place: USA | collected 2010-05 | depth 0.15 m | reverse complement strand
CAGCCCGCGAGATCAATCGACCGCGCGCAGATGGTCCAACCAAAGCCGCGACGATTTCCGCCAGCGGCAAGTCTGCGCCAGCGCAATCGCCGCTACTGACTTTCGCCTCGCAGTCAGCTGAACTGCGCCGGGAACTGGAACCGCGGTCAAGAGATGGTGCCGGTCGCCGCCAGCACTCAGATCGCTGCCACCACGGCCAGATGATTGTCGAACGGTTTGGCGTTAACGCGCGGGCGGCCGTCCGCGGCCGACCGTCGCGTTCAACGCCTTGTTCGGCGGCTCCGGCGCAATGTCACTGCTCATCGAAGTAGTCCGTATCGATCTTAGGCACTTGAATAGGCCGCATCGTTACACCTACTTCATACGTGATCATGAGGTCTGCAAATTGCGCGCCGTCAACCAAGACGATGCGTTCGATGGACTTCGCAAATTCAATCGCTTGTGCGGTGAATGTCGAGGTGGTTATGAAGATGCCCTTGGTGGCTCGCTGTCCGGCAAGCGCGCCGTAGAACCCTTGAATTTCCGGTCGGCCGACAGAGTTCTGCCAACGCTTCGCTTGGACGTAGACCTTCTCGAGACCGAGTCGGTCGAGAGAAATGATACCGTCGATTCCCCCGTCGCCTGTGCCGCCAACCCGCTTCAGATCGGCCCGATTGGTTCCGTACCCCAATTTGTGAAGTACATCGAGGACTATTGTTTCGAAGAATTTCGGTGACACCTGTGCAAGAGTCTCAAGCAACTCAGTCGTTGCCGTGGCCAGAAGTTCTGTCACGGCCGCATCCAGTCGATCATCTGGACTTGCGACGGAGGGCAAAACGGCAGCCACTGCGGCCGTGTTGGATGGCTCCACGGTGGCCGCGATTGGCCGAAGGAGCACGTCGTCGTGACCACTCGCGATCTCTTCGAGGAGAACGTCAGAGAGCGGCGCAGGGTGCGAAACCGAGAATTCGCGCCCAGCTGGGGTGAGTTGCCAATATCCCCGGCGCGGACTTGTGGAATACCCCGCCCGCTTGAGGCGGTCATGTGCCCATCCCGCGCGGTTCTTGTAGACGGGTTGAACCCCGCTGGGAAGCCGCTCCTCACGATCTGTGTCGGTCAATTCGAGAGCCATGGAAGCAGCAAGATGAACGTCGCGTGCGATAGCACCCTCGGGATGAGCGGCGAGGTATCGCAGAATTGGCTCGATGAACTTATCGTAGGTTGGAACTGGCATTGGATCCTTGTCTCCTGGTCCGCCGAACTACTATTCTACGCCGAAACTGAGTCGTTATTTTTTCGATGTTCTCAGGAGCCGGCGAGGAAGGCCTGGCGACGGAATCACATGATTTCGGGTTGTTAGCGAACAGGCGCATCACTGGTGGGAGGACCAGCACGGTCGGAATAAAAGTGTGAGGGGTGTCGAATAAACAGATAGGGGAGTTCGCCTCGGGCGTGCCATGATCAGCGGTCGAAGGCGCCGGGGCCGCGGTTGAGCGCCAGGGTGTCGAGCTCGGTGGCGCTCACGTCTTTGTGGCCGAGCCGTTCTTGAATGCTGCGGATTTCGTAACCGTCTTCCAGGGTTCTGCGGGGTTGTGGGCCCGCGGATAGGCGGACCCGCGGCTCAATAAGCTCAATAGGAAGGACGGCAAGGGTGCCATGGCGCGGTGACCGTCTCGATTCCTGGCGAGCTCACGCCGCCCAGTCAAGCGGCAACTTGCCTTGCCCAACGGATTGCCTTTCGGCAGCAGGGCGGCCGCCGAGCCGGCGCCACCGTCAAGGACGAACGCCCAACTGAAATCCGAGCGAAACCCACGATAGCGTCCCAAGGTCCTTCGCAGTCCGGCCGCGAGCGAAGATGGGCGGATCCGATCCGAAGGGTGTAATCCACCAGCGAAGATCGATCGCTACAGTGAACCGGCTTGCCTGAAGGAGAAGCCAAGCGGCCCCAAGGCCCACTGCCGGAGCCCACTGGCTCACGGCCGATCCTGGGGTCTGGGCCATGTTGGATTAGGTCATCCCACCCGCGCCGTGGCTTTGAAGAAGGTGTAACAGAAGGTGCCGTCGTCGAGGGCGGCACGCTTGAGCTCGGCGATGCCCTCGGCCCATTCGTCCTCGTGGATCAGCCCCAATCGTAGCGACACCTCGCGGGCGCCTTCCACCATGGCGATGAAGGTCTTGTTGGTGAAGCCGTCAACCCAGCGGGGGCGGCTGCCGTCAGCGTAGACGAAGCGGGGCGACACCTGCACGTCGGCGAGACCGACCCCGGTCAGCAAGGGGAACAACCGGCGGCCGATAGTCGCGTCGCCGCCACCGTGGGCCTGGGCCCGCACCAGACAGTCGATGGTCCGACGGGCCTTCTCACTGTCCGGGTGGAAGAAGGTCGAGCCGTGGTCGCCCTCAATCACGGTGATGGTTCCTGCCGGCCGCACCACGCGCTTCAGCGCGCGTAGGGCTTCGTCCGGCCTGGCCAGGTGCTCGAGCACGAAGCACACGAACACGTGGTCGAAACTGGCCGCGGGAAACGGCAGGTGAAAGAGATCGGCTTCGAGAAAGGTGACGGCCGGGGCATCTGTCAGCGCGGCCACGGCAGAACGAGCCGCGAGAAGCGACGACGGTTCGCGATCGACGCAAGTGAAATGCGCCCGCGGGCTTCGCGCAAGCAGATGCACCGTCTGCGCGCCCACGCCACAGCCGGCTTCGAGCACGCGGCTGCAAGTCGGATAGCGCGTGTCGTGGTGAAGCAACTCGGCCAGGGTTTCGCCCTGGTCGGCAAGTCGCGTGGCCTCGGCGGGGCTATAGCCGTGGACGTAGGAATCGGTGGTCATGGTCCGACCTTCATGTCGACAGTCATCTCCTCGAACGACTTCTCGCGCAAGCGAAAGCTCTCCGTGTCCTGCGGATCTCTCACTGACGAAGTTGATTCCCTTCTGCGACTTGCGTGCCTGAGCCGCTGTGCCGAAGGCCGGTTGGCAGATAGTTGCGGTGGTCCGGGCGGTGCAAGGGGCTAATAGACCCGAGCACAGTCGTCACCGACGATGGCCGTTGCCAACGTGGCTACCCAAAGCAGCGAGTCTTCCTCCAGGCGCATCACCGTGGCGTCGTCTTACGAAATCACCCGGGGGCGCCGGGGCGCCGTGCGATATGCTACGCCCATGCGGCAGAACGCCGAAGGGGCACCTCCGGCGCGCCCCAAACGGGACGTCGAGATCGGGATCTTCCTCGTCGGGCTCGTGTGCCTAATGGTGGAGATCCTGCACACCCGCATGCTGGCCTTCTTCCTCGGCAGCATCTCGAACTTCCTCGCCATCCCGGTGGCGCTCTTCGGGCTGGCTACGGGCTCGCTGCTCGTGCAGCGCGAGCGCAATGTGGAAAAGACGGACGCGCGCCGCCTGATCGCTTCCCTGCAGACGCTCGTGTTGCCTGTCCTCGCCGCCGCGTTCGTGGGCTTCTTCGCCGTCGCGAACGCGTTCTTCCCGGTCATCCACGTCTCGCTCGAAAACCCGTACGGGGATGCGGCGCGCATGCTGGCCTACTCGGGTATCTTCCTGCCGTCGTACGCGATCTTCGGCGCTCTCCTGGCCCTGTACTTCGACGATGGCGCGCAGAGCATCGGGCGGCTGTACTGCTTCGACCTCGCGGGCGCGGCGGCGGGCTGCCTGCTCGCGCCCGTCGTGCTGACCTGGGCGGGGCTGCCGCCGGCCATCATGACGGTGCTTTTCGGCGCGCTCGCGCTCCTCGCCGCCACACCGCCGATAGGGATTGGCCGCAAGCGCCTCGCGGTGGGCGCAGGTGCGGCGGGGATCTGCCTGCTCGCTCTCCTGGCGTTCCGCGGGAGCGTATTCCAGGAGCACCCGGACGTCGTGCGCCTGTCGCGCTACGTGCTGCCCGGCTACGACCGCAAGGACATGGAGGAGGTGCGCGTGCGGTGGAACGACCTCGCGCGCACGAGCCTCGTACGGGCCGACGCCGGCAACCCGGAGGCGGGCGACCCGGCGTGGGGCATCGTGCAGGACGATGGGCTCAGCAACGTGAAGGTCGCGCGCTGGGATCCGGCGGCGACGCCAGCGGACATCCTGCCCAGGAGCCTGCACCACGCGCTGCCGTTCCTCATGGGATACGAGCCGAAGCGCATTCTCGTGCTCTTCGCGGGCGTGGGGCGCGACATGGTCGAGCTCGACGGCATGGCGCAGGGCCGGGCGGACATCACGGGCGTGGAGCTGAACCCCGCCGTGGTCGACCTGGTCCGGGATCCGCTGCTCGCGGGCATGAACCTGCGTGCCTTCCACGCGCGGCCCAACATGCACCTCGTGGTGCGCGAGGGGCGCGACTTCCTCAACAACGACCGCGGGCGCTACGACCTCCTGTTCGTGGCCACGAACGGCTCGATCAACGTCGGGCGCACCGGCCACACGCGAAAGTACCTCGACACCTACGAGGCCATGGCGTCGTACCTCGACCACCTGGCCCCGGGCCCGGACTCGATGATGGTCTTCGTGAACCAGCCCGTGCTCCACAAGGCCGAGAGTCTGCGGCTGCTCTTCGCCGAGCGCGGCCTCGGCGACTTCGGCAAGGCGGTCTTCGCGTTCGGCGCCCCGGAGACCCGGGGGCAAGACAGCATGGTCGTCAAGCCGGGCGGGCTCACGCCGGACGAGATCGCGGCCATCAGCCGGAAGGTGGCGTCGTGGCCGTACCCGCGGAGGGTGCTCTACTCGCCCTCGGGCGCGGGCCTGCCGAGCTTCGTAGACGCGGTCCTGGGACGCACGCGCGGGCCGCTCGTCACGGACGATCGCCCGTTCGTGCACGAGGTGAGCTGGCGCGACTTCGAGCTTCTGCCCGCGAAGGCGCGCTTTGGCGACCAGCTCTACGCCGCAAGTTGGATCAAGGTCTTCACTCTTCTGCTCTTCGGAGCGGTCTCGGTCGCAGTCATGGCTTTCTTGGCCCTGCGGCGCGGCCGCGAGCGGCGCGTGCCTTGGCCGTGGGTGCTGTACTTCTTCGTGACCGGTGTTTCGTACATGTGCGTGGAGATCGGCCTCATCGCCAAGACCGAGCTGTTCCTCGGCAGCCCGCTCTACGCCGTGGCCGTGATCCTGGCTCTGTTCCTGGCGGGAAGCGGCCTCGGCGCGTACCTGCAGGACCGCCTGCGCGTATTCCGCGGCCCGCTGATGCTCGTGCTGCCGGCCATCGCCGCCATCGCGTGGGGCGTCCTCGCCACGCACGTGTGCAACGCGCGCCTGCTCTCGCTGCCCTTGCCGCTCAAGATCGTCTGCGCGGCGCTGTGCGTGGTGCCCGCCGGGACGTTCCTCGGGATGTTCTACCCATTCGGCGTAGAGGGCGTGGTGGAGGCCGGGCGCCGCGCGGCCGTGCCCGCCACCTACGCCCTGGCCACGCTGTCGTCGGTATGGGGCTCGGCGTGGGCCATGACCGCCATCACCAACCTGGGCTTTTCGGCCGTGATTCTGATGGGCGCCGCGGGCTACGCCCTGACCGGGGCGCTGTACCTCATCGCGCGCCGTCTGCACCCGTAGTGCGGCGGGCATAGGCATCAGCGCTCCGGGCTAGGGCTCTGCAAGCGCGAAGGGGTTGAGCAGATCGACGCCCGTGCGAGCAACATCCCTCGGATTGCGCGTGACCAACGTGAGGTCGTGCACACGCGCCGTCGCAGCCAGCAATCCGTCCACGACCGGCAAACTACCCCGAGCGTCGAGGCGACCCCACTCGTCCGCAGTCGCTGCGTCCACCGGTAGGACGCGATCAGAATGCGTCTGCACTACGTCGTCGAGCCAGCGCTCCAAGGTCGAGGCGGCGCGCGGATCGCGCTTTCGGATGACTTCGATCCCGTGGCGGATCTCCCCGGTCACCAAAACGCTCAAGAAGATGGCGTCCTCGTCGACGCTCTCGAACCAGCGTCGGACGTTGGCATCGGCGCGCGCCCCCTTCCGAAGCTCCGAGATGACGTTGGTGTCAACCAGGAAGCCCTTCACAACGAAACCCGCCGGCCGACACGTCGAGCTCGCGCGAAGTCGGAATCCCGTCCAACAGCGGGAATTCCGCGCAGCATCGCCTTCAAGGATGCCGTCTTCGGAGAGAGCAACGCTTGCCTAAGGATCTCGCGATGCTCCGCTTCGGCGGAGTGCCCGCGCTTTGCCGCCCGCTGCTTGAGACGCGCGACCACCTCTTGGGGAATGTCCCTCACGATGAGCTGTGCCATCTTGCTATCAATGCTAGCACAGCGAAGGCTTGGCGCGATCAGATCGGCTACCAGCAGCACCTGTCCACAGGCTTGCCATCGCGTACACTACGGCCATGGAAACCATCGGCGTCATCGGCCTCGGCATCATCGGCACCCCGTGGGCGACCCGCTACCAGGCCGCGGGCAAGCTGGCGGGCGTGTGGAATCGCACGCCCAAGCCCGAGGCACCGGCGTGGAAAGCCACCGCGCGCGAGGTGACGGAAGCCGCGGACATCACCCACATCGTGGTCGCGGATCCGCCGGCGGTGTCGGCCGTCCTGGACGCGATCCTCCCCGCGCTCGGCAAAGGCAAGGCCGTCGTCCAATCGAGCACCATCGATCCGGCGAGTGCCGCCTCGTTCGAGGCGCGCGTTTGCGCAACCGGCGCGCGCTACGTGGAGTCGCCCTTCACGGGCAGCAAGCCCGGGGCGGAAGCCGGCACGCTGGTGTTCTTCATGGGCGGTCAGGCAGCCGCCCTCGATGCGGTCGAGCCGCTCTTGGCAGTCGTGTCCGAGACCCGCTTCCGCCTGCCCACCGTCGGCCAGGCAGCGGCGCTCAAGCTGGCGATGAACCTCAACATCGCCGGGCAGATGCAGGCGCTGTCGGAAAGCCTGACCTGCGCGCGCCAGGCCGGCATCGACGACAACTTCTTCTTTCAGGTGCTGGCCAAGAACCTTTCGTACTCGGGGCTCGCGCGGCTCAAGGAGACCAAGCTCAAGACGCGCGATTTCGCGCCACAGTTCTCGGTCAAACACATGCACAAGGACATGCGCCTCGCCGAGGCGGCGAGCACGACGCGTTTGCCCCTGCTCAGGGCGGTGCGCGAATGCCTGGCCCTCGCCGAAGCTCAAGGCATGGCCGACGACGATTTCTCGTCGCTGATCCGATTGCTAGGGGGCTGAGAGATGATAGGCAGGCCCGCGTCTGCTTCGACTGTCAAGCCCTCTCGCCTCGCCCGCCAGAATTCGACCTGCAGGTGCACGATTCACACTGGTCTGTGCGCTCGTGGTTCGGCGGGTGCTCGCTTCGAAGAAGTCGGGAGCGATTCGCCATGTCTTTACCAGTCCGCCGTGACGAGGCGATTCGCTCAATCGCGCGAAGTCGTGTTCGGCTAATGGTTGCTTCTTGTCGGCGTCGCGCTCGCGATTGAAGACACCATTTCGCCACTGAAAGACTTCGTCTAACTTTTCTTCGTAACTGAAGGCGTGATTGTTTTCGCCGTAATAGTCATCGAAACGTCGGCCACCAAGATAGATGGCATTCGAACCTTCGTAACCAGTCATCTTGCTCGACGCTGCATCGGTGTTCAGGAAGTAGACCCAGTCGCCGGGTACGAAATTGTTCGGGGCAACGTCGTAAACGATAGACAGCAGCTTGCCGGGACGGGCGGCCTCCTTGGGATCGAATCCGGGCTCAAAACGCCACGCAATCGCCGGTTCCACGTTGTAAAGCGGATCGTGATCTGAGAGCAATCGCGCTCGAACCAAGTGGGCCAATGCAGGCGATTCATGAACGCGATTGTAATAGTCAAGCACACCCTTGACGACGACTAGCTTCGTCGCCGTATAGCAACCGATGGCGTAGGCGCTCTGATGCGTGAATACGTCGTCGATGGCGTCGCGCAATTCGACGCCGTGTTTGGGCGTGCCTTGCTTCCAGTAGGTGCTGTTCCATGTCGCCGGTCCGCCGTTGGGCCATCTCCAACGCAGATTTTCGGCCCAGGCAACGATGTTTTGCCTCAACGCCACGTGGTCCGCGAGCACCTCCACGCTGCACGCCGAGCCTTTCAACTCGGTTAGACGGCCGCGCTGCAAGAGCGCGAGCAAGATTTCCTTCTGCGAGACGGTGATGATTGAAGACGTCGCTTCCGGTTCGCTCGCAAGAGTCACGAGCTCCGAAGATATTGCGAGCTCCGGGCGAGCCGCCAAGTCCAACGTCGAGGTCCCGCTTCCAGGTGTATCCAGCGTGTAAACAAGAACGCCCTGAGACAGCCTTTCATCCAGAGCGACGACGTCGTCCGGAATTCCCAGACTCCTCAAATAGCCGATCATCGCCTGCTTGAGCTCTGGAAGTTGACGGCGCTGACATGTGAAGCGGATCCCTTGGTCGACGTGTTTGGGCACCGCCGAGGCGGCACTCAGCACGAGCATTGCGACTAAAGCGAAGAATGAAGGCATTTCAATCCTATTGAATATTGCGTTCGGCGACGGATCATTGTTACCGAATGTCGGTCGGCTCGTATCCCATCTCGTTCGTGGCCAGGTCAATCATCATCGGCAAGAATCGATCTCGACGGCGCGGTCCTGCCAGTTTTGCCGGCGGACGCTTGTGGTTTTCGCGGGCCATGCACAAACTCTGGTACATCCCGAACGGGTACGCCCTGCCACGCGCCACCCTCATGGGGTTACCTTTAACACTTGCCGGGCCACCGTCCTCGGCCCTGTCCACGGCAAGCTCGCTTCGCTCGTCTCCGCGGATAGAGGTCGCTCCAATTGGGAGCGCACCGGTCCTATTTTACCGACAACGCATCAGGTCGTGCGAATCTGGCGGCCTACGATGCGGTATTGGCAGCTGAAGATGCGAACTTTGCCTGACGCTGTCTTTAAGCTAAAGACGTCCCGAGACCGTACCGATTCTCGCTCAGGAGGTTCTTTCATGAGCATGGACATCAACAGTATTTCGTCTTTGTATTCGTCGCCCGCAATCGGTGGAGTAGGAACCACGGACTCGACCTCGAACGGCACATCGGTGAGCGCCACCGGAACGGCAGTTTCGGTCGACCTTTCAAAGCCCGGTCAGCTTTTCAGTCAGCTACAGGATCTGGCGCAAACGGATCCGACGAAGTTCAAAGAGGTGACCGCGGAAATCGCTAGCCAACTCAAGGACGCGGCTGCTTCGCAAACCGGGAAACAGGCGGATTTCCTAAACGAGCTTGCGGGGCGGTTCGATGCAGCTTCGCAGAGCGGAAAGATGAGCGATCTGAAGCCACCTCAAGGGCAAGCACAAGCGAGCGGCCACCACCATCATCATCACTCTGTTCAAGGGGCGGGAAACGCCCAGTCCAGCTCGAGCAGCCAGGCGGGAGCCGATTCGATGCTCCAGGTTGTGCAAGGGATTATCGCCAACGCACTGGGATCCGCGTCGACTGGCTAGCTGCATCTCTATCCTGGGCGGTTCCGCCCTGAGTCCTGCAAAAACCAGCATCGAGTTGCTCGGGGTTGCATCGCTCGATCGAGGAAACCGCCCGGGCCTGCTTATCAGGGACGGCATCGCCCGAATGGATGCGAATACTGACTGCCGGGAGCATGCGTGCCTCGTTCGAGGCACGATTCGTGCAACGGGATTCTCATTCAGTGAAATACCGCCGCCGCAGAATGGTCCTAAGAACACGAGGGGTGAGCCTGAGCCTTAGCCTGCTGCTGGTCAACACTCTGGCCGCATGTGCCACTACCGACGAGATTGCGCCGCAGGTCGGCATCGCGCAAGCCTCCGACTCCGACAAGCCTGAGTCGGTGTCGGTCTTTGGGATCTTTCGCAACGGCCGTATGAGTCCGGAAGCCTGGGAAGATTTCGGGAAGGCTCTCTCGACACCCTTCAGCCAGGGCATTTGCCAGGCCGTTTACGACGTTGTCTTCACGGGTGCAAATCCGGAGCTCGCAACCACCATCGACGGCTACACCAGAGAGAACGGCGTCTCGGATGAGCTGCTCGCCACGTTTGCCCCGCTCGCTAGGGGTGACACCATCCTGGTTGTTGCCATTGATGGACAACTTCCCAAGCCGGCAGCTGCGAGCGCAGAAAAGCCAGCCAAGCCAGCGCAAGATCCAACGTCTTCTGGGCAAGGCAATGGCGGCTCTGGAGCTAGTCAAGGCGGCGTTCCTAGCGGTAGCCGTGGCATGGGGCGGGGCGGTGGTGGAATGGGCCGCGGCGGAATGGGCGGACGAAGAGCGCCGTCGACCCCAGGGCAACCAGCGAAACCCGACAAAGGGTTTTGGGAACTCACCGCGTTCTTCTACTCCGTTCGCCGTCACCATGTGACACGACAAGTGGACCTGACTCAGCAAGGGCAGGACATTGACGGCGATATCAACCTGTTCGCGGCAAAGCTGGGAACCGAAATCCCCAACGTGCCATGCCGCGGTTGGGACCGAAACGTAAGAGTCGACAGCGATTCAATCCGCAAGCTGGCGGATCAGTAGAATGTTTGGAATGGATTGCGCACAGAATGGCACTGCGCTTGCTGTGTCTCGACTGGCCGTACCTGTCCGCGCGAAAGCGTTTCGATGGTGGGCCACGGCGGACATCGCTAGTAGGTAGCCTCGCATTGGCATTGGCTTGTCGGTGCAGATTTCGCCTTGGAAGAGGCGTTTTCCGCCGACTGTGCGGGTGAGCGGACACACCGCCCGTCGGAAGCTCCGTGAGGATCGAGACTTCGCGCGGGTTTGCTCGCCTGCTCGCCCTGGCTCATACATTGCAAGGCAAGCGCCGGGGTCCGGCATGTGCTGGATTCCTTCCTGATGACAAGGAGAAGCAATGGCACGCAAATTGGTGCAGGCCCACGCTAATGAACTGTCGGATGCGCAAGAAGGCGCACGAGGAGCGAAAGGAACACGAGCAAGGCGGCGGCAACGCCAGCCAGGGAACCTGAACCGATAGGGCCGTTGCAGACAACACCCACGACAGTCGCCGAACCTGCGAAGATTCATCAACATTGGAGGAATTACGTCATGCACATCACCGCAAAGAACAGCTATAGATCTCTGGGTTTTCTGATGTCCACAGTCCTCATGCTCTCTTGCTCAAGTAGCAGCGGTTCAAGCACTCCGTCCGGCAGTGGCGGCAGTAGCAGCCTCGGAGGAACGAGCGCCTCGGGCGGTGCCAGCGGAAGTGGTGGTGTGAGCAGCAGCGGCGGAGACTCGGCAAGCGGCGGGTCGTCTGGTCAGGGCGGCGCAGCTTCTGGCGGCTCCTCTGGATCCGGTGGCTCAAATAGTGCGGGCGGATCGTCGGCGGCCGGCGGATCGTCGACGGCGGGCGGATCGTCGGTGGGCGGATCGTCGGCGGCCGGCGGATCGTCGGCGGTTGGCGGATCGTCGGCGGTTGGCGGATCGTCGGCGGTTGGCGGATCGTCGGCGGCGGGCGGGGCACCAGGTTCTGGCGGAGGATCGGGCGATGGGGGAACGACCGGAGCTGGGGGCAGCTCTGGGGCCGGCGGCAGCGGAACAGTTGCCGCCGACAGCGGAACGGGTGATGACAGCGCCGCGACCGGCGACGCCAGCGCAGCTGGGGATGGCGGGCTTTCGTGTGGAACCCTGACCTGCAATACCAGCGATCCCACTCAGGCCGTCTGCTGCAT
>ODAK010006743.1_pt1 | contig 11562 bp, 10 predicted proteins | sample 1539591 | NCBI WGS metagenome assembly ODAK01 (sample SAMEA3539303, study PRJEB22396) | soil metagenome | biome: tundra; feature: field; material: soil | place: USA | collected 2010-05 | depth 0.15 m | reverse complement strand
TGACGTGCGCGCCCAAGCCCAACGGGCCCTGACGCTGCTCGAACAAGGACTCGGCAGCTTCGGCGTGAATGATCACCCGCCGGGACCCGACGATACGTCGAGTCACCCGAGTCTCGACGCTCTCCCCTAATGGGACTGGGGCTCGTTGCCGTGAGTACGCCGTCCACTACCGCTATGTCAGCAACCGAGAGCAGCCCGAGCTCCTTGCCGAAGTTACCCGCCTCCGGTAGATGACCGAACTGGATGACCTGAGCGCCTGCAAGGCACGGACGGGCGACAGGCAATCGCAAATAGTCGGCGATCCGGGCTTCAGCACGTCGCCGAGCCGCTCGCATTCGACGTCACGCTGTGTAGTCAGCTCGGCTCGCCGTTTGACAAGCCGTAAGCCGATCTGGTCAGCGAGTGACCCGTGCCGATCTCGGTCCGAGCGCCCGCGACGGGCCATGCTGCTTCCCTCGAAATCCTGCCCCCGCTACCAAGGTTAGAGCCCGGTTCCGAACAAGGAACCGGGCTCTTTCTTGTCTCGTGCTAACGGATTTGTGCACGATGGTGAACGAGGGCCGTTTGACGCTGACTGGATTTTTGGTCATACTTTTGACTATGACCGTGCTTCCGCTGGGCGACGTCAAGTCCCACCTGTCCGAGCTCGTCGGCCGTGTCCACGACCATCACGAGCGCGTGACCGTGACCGTGCACGGCAGGCCTTCGGCCGTCCTCATCGCGCCGGAAGACCTGGAAGCGCTGGAGGAAACCCTAGAGATCATGCGCGACGCCGCGACGATGAACCGCCTGGCCGAGTCCGACGCGGAGCTAGCCCGCGGCGAGTACGTTTCCGCTGATGAACTTGCCGAGGCGGTGAGGCGGCGCCACGCGCAGTGAGCAACGAGCCTGCGGAAGAACCCTATGAGTTGCGGACGACATCCACGGTCCGCCGCGCTCTGAGCGAGGCTCTCCCGGAGTCCGTTGCAGCAGCCGCCTATGAGTTCATCATGGGACCGCTGCTTGCCGATCCCCACCGGATCGGCAAGAGGTTGCTCCCGCCGATGGACGACAGGTTCAGCGCCCGACGTGGCACTTACCGGGTGATCTACCGGATCGACGATAAGGCTCGTGTGGTGACCGTAGTAGACGTCGCCCACCGTCGAGATGTCTACCGCACCTGAGAATCGCACAGCTTCCGCGTTGCCGAATTATTCTTCTGTACCTCTAATCAAGCGGCGCCACTGCGCGGGCAGCCGTCTTTCTCGGCTTCTAGTGTCCAGCTCGCGGGTCGCGTCTCAATGCCGCCTGCGGCGTCGCTGCGCGATCGGCTATCGCCGAGCATTGACACGCCGCTCGCTCCCATTGGTCATCGCGCCTGCGAGAACGACGCAGCAAACTAGAAACGCTGCCTTTCCAGCGCAACCACGCGGCGTCGGCGCGGCTGCTCATTCGCCGATCCGCAGGCCCGTGCCCGCATCGAACAGGTGCATACGCGAGGTGTCGATCTTGACCTTGATGGCCTCGCCCGGGCGAGGGTGCTCGCGGCCGGCCCGGACGATGACGGTGGCGCCAGTGTCGCCGGCCCGGTGCCCGTAGACGTAGAAGTCGCTGCCGAGGTCCTCCACGAGGTCGACCTGCACGTCGAGGTGGCCTTCGCCGATGGACAGGTGCTCGGGCCGGATCCCGACGACGAGCTGGCCGTGGCCCTGCGCCGCGTGCATGATCGCGTCCGGCGGCCGCACGCTCGCTCCGCCCACGCTGATGCCGTCGGGCGTGAGCGTGCCGTCCAGCTGGTTCATCGCCGGGGAGCCGATGAAGCCGGCTACGAAGACGTTCGCGGGGTGGTCGTAGAGCTCGGTGGGCGAGGCGAACTGCTGCATGTGACCGCCGCGCATCACAGCGACGCGGTCGCCCATCGTCATGGCTTCCACCTGGTCGTGGGTCACGTAGACCGTGGTGATCTTCAGCCGGCGCTGGAGCTCGGCGATCTGGGTGCGGGTCTGGACCCGCAGCTGGGCGTCGAGGTTGGACAGCGGCTCGTCCATGCAGAAGACCTTGGGCTCGCGGACGATGGCGCGGCCCATCGCGACGCGCTGGCGCTGCCCGCCGGAGAGGTTCCGCGGCTTGCGGTCCAGGAAATCCTCCAGGTCGAGCAGCTTGGCCGCCTCACGCACCCGGCGGGCGCGCTCCTCCTTGTCGACCCCCTGCATCTTGAGGGCGAATCCCATGTTCTCGCCGACGGTCTTGCTCGGGTAGAGGGCGTAGTTCTGGAACACCATCGCGATGTCCCGGTCACGCGACGGCACGCCCACCATGTCCTTGCCGTCGATGCGGATCGACCCGTCGTCGATCTCTTCCAGGCCAGCCAGCATCCGCAGCGCTGTGGTCTTCCCGCACCCCGACGGGCCCACCATGACGACGAACTCGCCGTCCTTGACGGTCAGGTCGAGTCCGTCCACGGCCGGTTTCTCTGCCCCCGGGTAGAAGCAGGTGGCGCCTTCGTACGTGACCTCAGCCATGACCGTCTCCTGTGATTGACCTGATGCTCACTTGATGGCCCCGAAGGACAAGCCGCGGACTAGCTGGCGCTGGGCCACCCACCCGGCGAGGACAACCGGCAGGGTCGCCACGGTGGCGGCCGCGGCCAGCTGGGCGAAGTAGAGGCCTTCCGACGAGATGAAGCCGACCAGGAACACCGGAACGGTGGCGGCCTCGGTCGCGGTGATGTTCACCGCGAAGAAGAACTCATTCCAGGAGAAGATGGAGCAGATCAGCGCCGTGGCGGCGATGCCAGGAGCGACGACGGGGAGGATGACCTCGGTCATCGTCCGGCGCAGCGGCGCCCCGTCCATCTGCGCCGCCTCGAGCAGCTCGCTGGGCACCTCCAGGAAGAAGGAGCGCATCATCCACACCGCGATCGGCAGGTTCATGGCCGTGTAGAGAATGACCAGCGTGAAGATGTTGTCCAGCATGTGCAGGTCGCGTGCCGCGATGTAGATGGGGATGATGGCGGCGACGACCGGCAGCATCTTCGTGCTGATGAAGAAGAACAGCACGTCGCGGGTCTTCTTGACCGCGCGCAAGGACAGGGCGAAGGCGCACGGCGTGGCCAGCAGCAGGACCAGTAGCGTGGACACGATGGTGGCGAACGCCGAATTGGCGACGTACGGCCACAGCCCGCTGGAGAACACGGTCTTGTACTGCGACAGGGTGGGCGAGAAGACGACGTTCGGCGTGTTGGTGTAAGCCTGGGCCTCGGTCTTGAACGACGTGAGCACCATCCACAGGACCGGGAAGAAGAACAGAATCGCGGCGAACCAGCCGACGATGCCCCAGGCGGTGCTGTTGCTGCGGCGGCGCTTCCGGCGGCGGGCGGGCTGCCCCGCTGCTCCCGTTGGGAGGCCAGGCTCTGTCCTGATCTGCTCTGCCCTTGCCATCATGCCGCCTGCTCTGTGCCGGAGAAGGTCTTGAATATGAGCCGCAGCGCGAAGGTCGCGACGATGATCGTCGCCACCACGACCACCACTCCCATGGCGGCCGCCTGGCCGACCTGGAAGCCCAGGAAAGCCCGCTGGTAGATGTAGTAAGGCAGGTTCGCGCTCGAGATCCCCGGACCGCCCTGGGTCATCATGTAGACGGCGTCGAAGTTATTCACCACGTAGATCGCGCCGAGCACCACACCCAGCTCGATGAAGCGGCGCAGGTGGGGGAGGGTCAGCTCGCGGAAGATCGCGAGGGGCTTGGCCCCGTCGCAGCTGGCTGCTTCGAGGATGTCCTTGGGCTGGCTCTGTAGCCCGGCGAGCACCAGCAGCATCATGAATGGCGTCCACTGCCAGATCATCTCGATCATCACCGACTCCAGCGGGAGGCGGCTGAGCCAGTCGAAGTGGCCGATCCCGAACGGCCGCAGCACGAAGTTGACGATGCCGAAGGTGGAGTCGAGCATGGTTGTCTTCCACAGCAGGGCGGCGCCCACCGGCATGATCAGGAACGGTGTGATTAGCAAGGTCCGGACGATGCCGCGGCCGAGAAATTTCCGGTCAAGCACAAGGGCGAGCGCGACGCCGATGACCATGGCGACGATGACCGTCCCGCCGGTCATGATCACCGTATTGATCGCTGTCTGGCGGAACTGGCTGTCCTTGAACACGTCGAGATAGTTGGTCAGGCCGACGAAATGCTGGGAGCCAGGGCGGACCAGGCTCCAGGACTCCAGCGAGTAGTAGAGCGTCACGAGGAAGGGCAGCTGGGTCACGATGATCGTGAAGACCAGGGCAGGCAGCAGGGGTGCGCGCCGTATCCACCCCTGGCGGCGTGCGTCCGGCCGGGGGCGGGCACGGCGAGCAGTGGTGACCGTTGGGGCGAGCGCCGTCATCTGGGCCTCCGTTGGGCTGACATGGCGGTGGAACTGGTCATCACGCCGACCGGTACGTGTCGCCGACGGCCTGGGCGTAGAGCTGAGCCTGCGAGAGCGCCGCCGACACGGACTCCTGGCCGGCGATGGCCGAGCTCATCTGCTCGCTGACATCTGTCCCGAGGTCCTGGAACTCGGGGATGTCCAGGAATTGCACGCCGGTGTAGGGCACCGGCTGGACCGTGGGGTGCGCCGAGTCGCTCGCGGTGATCGACTGCAGCGTCAGCGGACCGTAAGCGGCTGACAGCTTCTTGTACTGGGGAATCTGGTAGCTGGAGAAGCGGCTGCCTGGCGGGACATGCGACCAGCCGAGTTTCTGGCCGGCCGTCTCGATGTAGGACTTCGACGTCATCCACGAGACGAAGTCCCACGCCGCCTGCTTGTCGGGGGCCGTGGCAGGGATCGCCAGGGACCAGGTGTACAGCCAGCCGGACGGGCGGCCGTTCTGGGTGGGGGCCCACGCGTAGCCGTTCTTGCCGGCCACCGTGCTGGTGGCGGGGTCCTCGATGGTGCTTACGGCGGAGGTGGCGTCGTACCACATGGCGGCGTCGCCCTGGCTGTAGAGCGTGGCGCACTGGGAGAAGCCGGCCTCCGGGGCGCCCGGCTCGCCGTACTTCTGCAGCATCGACACGTACGTGGAGACCGCGCGCTGCACCTCGGGACTGGTCAGCTGCGCCTGCCACGCCGGGTTGAACCAGCGTCCGCCGAATGAGTTGATCACGGTGTTTATCGGCGCGAGGTTCTCGCCCCAGCCAGGGTCGCCACGTAGGCAGATCCCGGACCGGCTCTTCGTGGCGTTCTGCATCTTTGCGGCGATCTGGCCTACCTGGGTCCAGGTCGGGTGCAACGGCATTGTGATCCCGGCCTTGGCCATGAGGTCCTTGCGGTACATGAGGAACGACGACTCGCCGTAGAAGGGCACCGAATACAAGTCGCCCTTGTAGGAGAGCGTCGCCCGCAACTGAGGCAGGAAATCCTCGGCGTCGTAGCCGGGCGTGGCGTTGATGTACGGCTGGAGGTTCACCAGCCAGCCGTTGGCCGACCACATCGGCGTCTCGTAGTTGCTGATCATCACCACGTCGAACTCGCCGCCCTGGGTTGACACGTCGGCGGTGATCTTGGCTCGTGCCTCGTTCTCCGGCAGCGAGACGAAGTTGAGGTGGATGTCCGGATGCAGGCGCTCGAAAAGGGGGGATAGGCTGATGGCGTCCGTCATCTGCGAGTTGGAAACGATCGCGACCGTGACGGTCTTGCCTGAGCTGCCGCCGGTGAAGAGCTGTTCGGCGCCGGTGGCGCAGCCGGTCAGGGCGAGCGCCGCCCCACCCGTGGTCCCGGCCAGGAAGGCCCTGCGGCTGAGCGACATCGTGGGGGAGCGCGCGGCTCCCGATCCGGGGTCTCGTCGTCGAGTCATCGTCGCGTCCCGTCGTCCAGGTCACTGCGTCCGTGCCGGGCTCTCATCAGTGCTGATGAGCATCTAGAACTCATAGCGGCCACGCTGATAACAAACACACTGATTCGGCTTCTAGGCAAAGTCAAGAAAAACTGCCAACATGAGATCCATCCGCTCAAATAAGCGCCTATGTCTGGTGAGTGGAGCGGCCATGGCCGGGCTGTCCGCCGATCGGCCTTCGGAGATCGTCCTGGCCGCACTCACAACGTGCGACCTCGTGTCGCAACACGGCTCGTAACCCAGAAGGCCCTTCCGATCATGGAAGGGACCTCTGGATGCTTCCGGTCTTGATGCTGCAGGCACGACTACCGCCCCTGGAGCTGCGCGGGCCGGTAGTTTCGCGCCCGGTTGCGGTGCCGCCTGAGCGGTCCGGCCACCGGGCGCTTGGCTGTTGCGGAAGTGGCTACTTCGTCTTCGGCTGCGGGCCGGTGACCTGGGCGTAGCCCGCCTGGGTGTAGCCCGCCGGGATTTCCGGGCGCAGCTTCGCCAGGTTCTCGGCCGTTGGCGCGAGGAAGGTGTAATCCGTGACGTTCTGCTCTCCATCGGACAAGCGCAGGAACTGCTGCATCGGCAGGTAGGTCGTGGCGTCCACCCACAGCCGCGCCGTTGTCACATGAGGCGGAGCTTCGTTGTTGGGTGGCAGGGTGATCTCCAGCTCGACGGCCTGCTGTCCGTTCAGTTCGGTCGACCCGACGACGTTGAGCTGGCCGTTAGCGATCTCGGCGCGGATACCGGCCGCGTCGAGGGGAAACCCGAGGACGAAGTTCCCATGCCACTGACCCCAGACGTGCCTGGTGTGATTTACCGCCAGGATCGTCCCGGCAAGCTGCAGGCCGCCCTGGTCGACGTTGGAGGAGTAGCTGTTGGCGGCATCGTTCCCGGATGGCATCGTGAAGGTGTACTCCGCGTCCTTGGCTGGCGTCCCGTCCGACCTGAGGCCGAGGATACGGAAATGTACCTCCTGGCCAGGCTGGGGATACCACGGCCACAGCCACGTCCCCCCGCCAGGCGCCGGTCCGCCATGCGCGTACAGTATGTCGCCGCTGGCGGTGTCGATAGCCGCGAGCAGGCGGGTTCGCAGCGCGGGCGCCGCCAGCGGCGTGGCCTTGGTGGCAGGTCCATGGGCCACCGCCGCGATCACCGCGACTGCGGTCACCGCCCCGGCGGCGCCCAGGGCCAGGCCTGCGCGCAGGACGTGCCGCCGCGGCACGCGCGGCGACAGGCGCCACGAGCGGGCCGATCGCCGAGGGTGATCGTAGACGGCGCGGAGGACGTCAACGGCGTCTGGCGTGTGCCGCTCCATGGTGCGGAACGCGATCCGCAGGTCGTCTTCGGTAGGCATCAGATCTTCTCCTTGATGAATGCGGGTGCCTGACCAGGCCGAACGTTCAACTCGACGCGCAGCGCGGCGAGCGCCCGGCTCGCGTAACCGCGGACCGTTCCCGGCTTACAGCCGATCAGGTCCGCGATCTCGATGTCGCAGAGCCCCTCGTAATAGCGGAGCGCGAGCACGGCACGCTGCCGCGCGGGCAGCTTGCCGAGCTTGGCGAAAAGAGCGTCACGTTCGGCGTAGCCGACGGCGTGATCAGGAGCACTGCGGTGATCCACGTCCGAACCGGCTCCCGATGGAATCAGCCGCCATTCCCGGCGACGCCAGTGCAGGAACTCATTGAGGATCATCTTGCGGACGTAGTACTCCGGCCGGTCCAGGCTCCCGATCTTGCTCCACCTGGAATGCGCCCTGATCAGCACCTCCTGGGCCAGATCCTCGGCTAGGGCGCGGTCGCCAGTCAGTATCGCGGCGAACCGAAGCACGCCCGGCAGCCGTTCGGCCGCGAATTCCTCGAAGGTCATCACACCTCCACCGTTGGGGGTTTCCGCTCCTTACATGCAACGAGTAGGCCGATCTGCTGTAACGAGAGCGCGAAAACTTTCCCCAGCCAGGCGAGTCTGCCTGGCGGCAGGACAACGAGGAGACGAGACGCACAAGCTCTCACGAAGGTCCGTACCTGTAAACGGATCTGTAAACGGAACGCAGCGGGATCGGCCGGCACCCTCTGTGTAATCTCGGGCGAGACACCAGGGGCAACAGTTACTGGTGGAACTTGAGGGCCCGCCCGGCGCACGCCGGGCCGCCTCGGCGGCACCCAGATCAAAGCTGACTCATACGTCATACTGACTGGTACAGCGCGCGGCCGTTTCCAGGGCGGCCTCCGGGCCGTCGCGGGCGATTGGCTTGGCCAAGCCTGGACCCGGCGGCCACTCCCAAAGAGCCAGGCGCGTACGGGGAAAACGGCGGCTTCTGACAACACGCTTGGCGGGATCTTGGCCATGGTGGTGAGGGGCATTGTCCTTGTGGTCGCGGGAGCGCTCGCGGGGATGATCGGGACCGCTGGTGGCATCATGTCCTTGATCTCATATCCGGCTCTGCTGGCGGTCGGCATCCCGGCGCTACCAGCTAACGTGGCCAACATCGTCGCGGGCGTGGCGTGCTGGCCGGGCTCGGCGGTGGCCTCCCGGCCGGAGCTGGCAGGACGAGCTTCGTGGCTGCGGCGCTGGTCACTCGCCGCCGCCGCGGGTGGCGGCGTCGGGGCTGGCCTGCTGCTCTCGACGCCGGATCAGGCGTTCAACTCGGTCGTGCCCTTCCTGGTGGCTGCCGGGTCGCTGGCTCTCCTCTTTCAGCCGCAGCTATCCGCCTGGCGGGATCATGGGCACACGCGAGATGGAGCTGGGCTCCTGTACGCGGGCGGACTACTTGCGGTCTCCGTATACACCGGCTACTTCGGGGCCGGGACTGGGGTGATGATGCTCGCCCTGCTGTTGCTGACGACTGACAAGCACATGGTGTCGGCGAACGCTCTGAAAAACATGCTAGTCGGCGCTGCCTCGGTCACGGCCGCCGCTGTCCTCGTCGCCTCCGGGCCCATTGACTGGCCGGCGGTGATCCCTTTGGCGGCCGGGATGCTGATTGGCAGCATGGCCGGCCCCGCGATAGCGCGACGGATACCTGCGAAGATCCTGCGGTGGCTGGTAGGCCTCTTCGGTCTCGGTTTCGCGGTGCATCTCTGGCTCGCCCAGCGCTGAGCGAGCCCGGGCCCGCGCCCGCTGAGCCGCTACCAGCGGGGGTGTGCCTGGGCCGACTCGCCGCCGGCCGGGACCACAGCTAAATTTCTACTTATTGGCAACGTTTGAGCGAATCGATGCGCTATCTCCCCAACTGAATGGTCAAAATGCGTTACCTTCCGAGGCGCGGGGCGTGTGCAGACAGCGGGGTATCGACGTGTTCCACATCTTTCGGTGCGGGCTTCACAGCCTACGGTCTCTGCCTTTTGCTCTTCTTCCAGAGCGGGCACTACCTGCTCTTCTACTACGTGTTCCTACTTCCGATCCTCATGATCTTCCGGTTCTTCCGCGATCGTTCTGCGTTCCGGGCGAGGCAAGGGGCAGCTCCCAGCCAAGCGGCGCCGTCCGGTTACGGTCAGCCCCCTGGTTACGGCCAGCCGAGCGGGGGGCAGCCCCAGGGTCCCGTCCAGTAGCTACCGGGGCTTGCCTGCGCCTCTGCGGCGATGGCCGTTAGCCGGAACGCGACCGGCGCCCGGTACGCCTCAGCCGACAGCGGGCGGTACCACTCGCTTGGCCCGGTATCTCTGCCGGGCAGGAAGTCTAGGCTGGTGGCGTGTGGGAGGAACTGCCCGCGGTGGCGCAGGCGCGGATCGCGCAGGTCCGGTCAAGCGGCACCTGGGGGTCCGCGCTGACCGCGGACGAGTTCGCCGCCATCCGCAGCGCGGGCTTCGAACCTGTCGGCCAGGTGTTCGGGGCCGCCGTCTACGGCGTCGGGTCCACCGGGTACAGCTGTCCCGGCACCTGGAGACCAGATGGTGACCCAACGCCGCCCAGGCCGGCGACCCAGGTGTCCGGGCGGAGCGACCCGGGGTCGTTCGGCCCGCTGGTGCAGGCCAGGTACCAGGCCCGGGACGGGGCCATCGAGAGGATGACCAGGGAGTGCCGCGAGCTCGGCGGACACGGAGTGGTGGGTGTCCGGCTGTCCCGGGGGTCGTTCCTCGCTGGCGGGGCGCAGTTCATGGCCACCGGCACGGCGGTCCGTGCGCCGGGCGCCACGCCCGGGCCGCGGGTGCCTTTCACCTGTGGCTTGTCCGGACAGGATTTCGCCAAGCTCGTGATGACGGGCTGGGTGCCGGCCGGGCTCGTGCTCGGCATCTCGATCGGGTCGCGGCACGACGACCGCGAGACCGCCCGCCAGACCCGCTGGAGGTCGGGCAACACCGAGGTCGCCGGCTGGACGGAACTCGTCAATGAGTCGAGGCACGACGCCAGAGGTCAGCTGGAAGGTGACCTCACGCGGCTCGGCGCCGAGGGCGTGGTGATCGCCACCATGGAGATGCTGGTGCGCGAACGGGACTGCCCAGTGCAGGTGGGTCGCCGCGATCACATCGTGGAAGCCACCCTGACCGGCACCGCCATCGCCCGCTTCTCCCAGATCAAGCAGGGTCATGCCGGGCCGACCTTGACCATCATGTCGCTCGACCCGCAACGGCGCCAGGCGGCGAGAATCCGGATATAAGAGCAGAACAAGCGGCAGCGGCCCGGGACTGCCGGGCATCCGCAATAACCAGGAGGGGTGGAGGCGAAGGCCGCTGACCTGCCCGGGGCGCCGCGGTCGCGGCCAAGGGGCGCGAGGTGACAGGGGATGATCCCCAGTCGATGGAGGATTGGCTCGGCAAGTCACGCGCGAGCTTCCTTGTGCCGCCGGACCTGCCGTCTCGACCGGCTGCCGCGTTCAGGCGGTTGAGGAGTACGGCCTGGTCTTCAACACGGCGCGGAACGCCTGACCGGAAGGTTAGGGCTTCAGGGGCGCCGGGTCCGTATTGCTGAGGCGGCAGGGTTGCCTCAGCAATACGGACCCTCCGTGTCACCCGCGCGGCCCGCCGTAGGGGGCTAGCCGCGCTGAGAAGCAAGGATCTCTGATAGACATCATGCCCGGCTACTTACTAGGACCCGCACCTGAAGAAGTTCAGTTGCGGTTAAGGTTTGCCTGGCGGCTCAAAGGCGCTGGTCCGGACATGAGTCAGGGTCCGCGTGGATAAGGCGGCAGGGTTGCCTTATCGACGCGGACCCTTCCAGTTCATCCGCGGGGCCGCCGCAGGGAGGCGGCCCGTCCGAGCAAGGTCTCTGCTAGAAAGCATGCCCGCCCGCCCCCTAGGACATGCACCCGAAGAAGTTCAGGTGCGGTTAAGATCTGCGGTCCTAGGCCGTCCCGCTGGCATATCGGTAACCAGTGTGTTACGGTAGCTTGGTAGTTACCAATAGCGGGACCGGGAGAGCCTGAGCCGATGATCGAAGCGCACGGGGATCCGTTTGAGGCCCTCGGCGATCCGAACCGGCGTGATATCTTGCGCCTGCTCAGCGACGGCGACAAGCCGGTCAGGGAGATAGCCGCGGCGTTGCCGATCAGCCGTCCGGCCGTCTCCCGGCACCTGCGCCTGCTGAAAGAGGCCGGCCTGGTGGCGGAGCAGGCTCAGGGGACGCGCCGGATCTACCACCTGCAAGACCAGGGGATGCACGCGGTCCAGGCCTATCTGGAGCGCGTGTGGGGAGACGCCGCCCGCCGGTTCCAGCTGCTGGCCGAGAACACCGAGAACACCGAGAACACCGAGAACACCGAGAACAGTTCACCGGAATGACTGACCCGCTGCGC
>ODAK010006742.1_pt1 | contig 11563 bp, 9 predicted proteins | sample 1539591 | NCBI WGS metagenome assembly ODAK01 (sample SAMEA3539303, study PRJEB22396) | soil metagenome | biome: tundra; feature: field; material: soil | place: USA | collected 2010-05 | depth 0.15 m | reverse complement strand
GCGATACACGAGTAGCCGCGCGACCAGTCCTTGTTGCTCACCGTGCCGCTGCCGATGACCGAGCCGGCGCGGCAGTTGCGCGTCTTGCAGAGGTGCGCGATCAGCTGGCCGAAGTGGAAAGTCATTTCCTCGCCGGCGTTGCACAGGCCAGCGCGCTTGCCGTTCCAGGTGCTTTCGAGATCGAGATGCAGGCGGCCGCCGTGCCAGGCCGCGCCGAGCTCGTCGGGCGTCACCGCGGCCGGGCTGAATGCCGTCGCCGGCTTGCTCTGGAAAAAGCCGAAGCCTTTCGCGAGCTCGGCGGGGATCAGGTTTCTCAGGCTGACGTCGTTGGCGAGCATGACGAGGCGGATGCCGTCGATCGCCGCTTCCGGCGTCGTGCCCATGGCGATATCGCCGGTGATGACCGCGACTTCGGCTTCGAAGTCTATCCCCCAGTCGGTGCTCGTGGCGACGATGTCGTCGCAGGGGCCGATGAAGTCGTCGCTGCCGCCCTGGTACATCAGAGGATCGGTCCAGAAGCTTGCCGGCATCTCGGCATTGCGGGCGCGGCGCACCAGCTCGACGTGGTTGACGAAAGCCGAGCCATCGGCCCACTGGTAGGCACGCGGCAACGGCGCCATGCAGCGCGCCGGCTCGAAGGCGAAGGCGTGGCGTGCCTTGCCGCCGTTCAGCGTCGCCGCGAGATCCTCGAGCTGCGGCGAGAGGAAGTTCCAGTCGTCGAGCACCTGCTGCAGCCTGGTTGCGATGCCGCTGGCATAGTGGGCGCTGGCGAGGTCGCGCGAAACGACGACGAGTTGTCCGTCGCGCGAGTCATCTTTGTACGTGGCGAGCTTCATCGTTCGTGGTCCCGGCTGAGTCGTGGGCGGCGATCGAGACGCATTGTCGATGCTGGATCCGATGTCGTGGAAGCGCCGCGCGAACCTCTCCTTGCCGGGAACTCCGACCGCTCACGGCGCCATGCGCGCCGGCGCAGCCTCGTCCTGTTCGCGGTCCTCGTCGTGCTGCTCCATGCGGTCCTGCTCGGCAGCGCGGACTGGGCTTCCCTCGGCCCGGAACGGGAGCCGGCCGCAGGCACACCGATGGCGGTGCGCAGCATCGAGGCGAGGCCCGACCCCGCCGACACGGAACCGGCCGCCGTCGCCAGGCCGCCCCCCAGTCTTCCGAAGCCGCCACGCCCGCCGAAGCCGCGACGCCCCAGAGTCGCCGCCTCGCCTTCGGCCGAAGCCAGCGCTCGCCCCGTCGAGCCGCCAAGCCCGGTCGCGAGCGAGCCTGTCGTCGCCGAAGCGGAGAACGAGCCGCCGCCTGCGGCGAGTGCTCCGGCAATCGACGCGGCGAACGCGGCGCCGGTTCCTGCGCCGGCGCCTTCGCAGGCCGCGCCTGAAGTCGCGATCGCGGCTTCCGCACCGGCTTCGGCCGCCCCGCTCTCGTTTCTGGGCGCCGGCGAAATGCCGCCGCCGACGTATCGAACGAAACTGCCGCCATCGGTGACCTTGCGCTACGAGGTGCGGCGCGGCTTTCTCCGCGGCACGGGCGAGATCCGCTGGCAACGCGTCGGCGACGACTTCGGCCTTCGCCTCGAAGCGCGCATCGCCGGGCTGACCTTGCTCGCGCAAACCAGCCAGGGCGTTGTCGACGCCACGGGTCTGGCACCGGTGCGCTTCCTCGACCAGCGCGCACGCCGCACCGCGCAGGCCGCCAATTTCCGCCGCGACGCGGGAACGATCACGTTTTCGGGCGCGTCGGTCGTGTGGCCCTTGCTGCCGGGAACGCAGGATCAGCTGAGCTGGATGATCCAGCTCGCCGGCATCGTCGCCGCCGAGCCGGAACGCGCGAGCGCTGGCGGCAGCATCTCGATGGTCATCGTCGGCGCGCGCGGCGAAGCGGGCGTGCGGACGCTTCGCTACGCCGGGCGGGAGGACGCCCAGACGGCCTCGGGAACCGTGCCGGCGCTGAAGTTCGTCGTCGATTCTCGCTCCGCGTATGACTCGGGCTATGAAATCTGGCTCGATCCGGCGCACGACTACCTGCCTGCGCACGCGACGCGACGCAACGGCGCCGGCGAGTCGGAGTTCGATCTCCTGCTCGAGCGCATCGAGCCGATCTCTTGAGCCGCCTTGCAATCGGGGCGACGAGCCGCAGCTAAGGGCAGGAGAATTTCGTCATGCACATGCTTTACAACTCCGACAGCTTCGCTGTCGTCATGTTCGAGATCCCGCAGGCGCCGGTCGCGGGTGAGGAAGCAGCGGCATCGCGCGGTGGCTTCGAGATCGTGGACAAGTTCGCGAAGAAGGACATCTTCATCGACGGTGCCGTCGCCGAAAGCTTCAAGGCGGGCGTCGAAGCGCTGATGGCGGGCAAGCCGAGCGAGGAAGACATCGACGAGTACATCGGCCGATTCACGTCGCTGATGCCGCAGCCGCTCGTCCTGCACTAGGGCGAAGCCTCGGGGCGGCACGAAGCCGCCTCAAGTTCCCCTCGCCGCAGCCGATATGCGGAAGTGGTGGCGAAACTCGAGTTCGCCACCCGCTTCCCTGTGTTTGCGTCTGACTGCCCATGAGCGCCGAGCTGGCGATGATTCCTGTGATGCATCCGGTCATGCCGGCTGCGCTGCTGCTGCTGCTGAGCCTGGGCGTCAGCACGCTCGCGGCTTACGTCGCCCTCGACCTGGCGCGTCGCGTGCGCGTGCTCTGGACACGTGCCGGCATCCTCTGGCTGCTCGGTGCCGCCTGGGCGCTTTCGCTGGGTATCTGGTCGTGCCAGATCATCGGCGTCGCCGCCGAGCCGCTGCCTTTTTCGCTCGGCTACGACGGCCTCGGGTCGTTTCTGGCCTGGGCCGCGGCGATCGTCGCCTGCGTCGCCGGGCTCGGCGCCGTCAGCGGCCGTGTCGCGACGCCTTCGCGCCTCGGCTTCGGCGCCTTCGCGCTCGGCGCCGGCATCGTCGGTGCGCATGCGCTCGCCCTGGCGCCGCTCGGCCTGCAACCGGGAATCGACTGGCGCTTCCTGCCGCTGATCGCGGCGATCGCCGGCGCTTCGGGCGGCTGCATGATGGGGCTCGGCGCCTTCTTTCGCGGCGGCGACCGGACCCGTCCCGCGACGCTGCCGTGGCAGGCAACCGCTGCCTTGGTGCTCGGGGCGACGCTCGTCGCCAGCCAGCAGCTGGTGATCGGCGCCGCCGTCCTCGGCGAGCAGGTCTCGTCGGCCAACGCCGGGCAGGTCTCGCCGGCGACGCTGACACTGCTGGCCTCGCTCGGCTCGGTCTCGCTGCTCCTCGTCGGCCTCATTTTCTCGATCCTCGAAGCGCGGCTGCGCCTGTCGCTGCGCCGCGCCGAGACCGAGCTGCAGAGACGCTCGTATCGCGACGGACTGACGCGCCTGCCGAACCGCCTGATGTTCGACGGCATGCTGGCACAGGCGGTGCAGCAGGCCGAAGAGAGCGGCGAGCGGATGGCGCTTCTTTTCGTCGATCTCGACGGCTTCAAACCGATCAACGAGACGCTCGGCCACCACATGGGCGACCTCATGCTGCGCGAGGTCGCGGCGCGGCTGAAGCGCTTCTCGCGGCCCGGCGATCGCATCGCGCACCTGGGCGGCGACGAGTTTTTGGTCCTCATCCGCTCCAACCCGAGCGCCGAGGACGCGCGCATCTTCACCGATCGACTGCAGGCTTCGATCGGCGAGCCCTGCAACATGAACGGGCGCGAAGCGGCGGTTTCGAGCTCGGTCGGCATTGCCATGTACCCGGAACACGGCAGCCTGTCGGAGCTGATCGCGCATGCCGAGGCGGCGATGCGATCGGCAAAGAGCAACGGCGGCGCCTCGCTTTGTTTCTTCGAGACGCGGATGGTGAGCGGCGCCCGTGAGCAGTTCGACCTGCTGCGCGACCTGCGCCGCGCCCTTGCCGAAGGCCAGCTGCAGCTTCTCTACCAGCCGAAGGTGCACGCGCCAAGCGGCGAGATCACGGGTGCCGAGGCGCTGATGCGCTGGCACCATCCGCAGCGCGGCCTCGTCGGCCCGGCTGTCTTCATTCCCATCGCCGAGCGCTTCGGCCTGATCGGCGCGATGGGCAACTGGCTGATCGACGAGGCCTGCCGGCAGGCAGGCGTCTGGCGCGACGAGGGATTGCGCATGCGCGTGGCGATCAACCTCTCGGGCTACCAGCTGCGCCACGCCGATCTCGCCGATCGCATCGACGCCGCCCTGCGCCGGCATCGCATCAACCCGCAGTTACTGACCTGCGAGATCACCGAATCGGTGGCGATGGAAGATGCATCGAACGCCATCCGCATGGTCGAAAGGCTCGGCGCCATGGGCGTCAACATCTCGATCGACGATTTCGGGACGGGGTATTCGAGCCTCGCCTACCTGAGAAAGCTGCACGCCGGCGAGCTGAAGATCGACCGCAGCTTCGTCCTCGACCTCGAGACGAGCGCCGACGCGCGCGCTGTCGTCGACGCCGTCGTCAAGCTGGCGCAGGCGCTCGGCCTGAAGGTCGTCGCCGAAGGCGTCGAGACCGAGGCGCAACACCAGATCCTTCGCTCGTTCGGGTGCCATGAGCTGCAGGGCTACCTGTTCGCCCGGCCGATGTCGGCGGCCGCGCTCTCGGCCTGGGCGATGGAAGACGAAAGCACACGCGGCATCGAGTTCCGCGATTCGCTTTACAAGCCCACCGCGGCCGGCGCCTTGCACTGATCCTTGCTTCGGGCCTGCGGGCCGCAGGGCCATCGACGCGTTTCCTACAATCGCGTCATGAATACGCCGGCCTACACGCGCGCCGCGGCGCTGCCGCAGATCCTGAAGAATCGCATCGTCATCCTCGACGGGGCGATGGGCACGATGATCCAGCGCCACCACCTCTCGGAAGCCGACTACCGCGGCAAGCGCTTCAAGGATCACGCGAAAAGCCTGAAGGGCAACAACGATCTGCTGCAGCTGACGCGGCCCGACGTCATCGCCGCCATCCATGCGCAATACCTCGAGGCCGGCGCCGACATCATCGAGACGAACACTTTCGGTGCGACTTCGGTGGCGCAGGCCGACTACGACCTCGGCGCCTTCGCCCGCGAGATCAACGTTGCCGGCGCCCGCCTGGCACGCGAGGCCTGCGACCGCTCGACGAGCGCGGACAAGCCCCGCTTCGTCGCCGGCGCGCTCGGGCCGACGCCGCGCACGGCGAGCATCAGCCCCGACGTCAACGACCCGGCGGCACGCAACGTCAGCTTCGCCGAACTGCGCGATGCGTATCGCGAGCAGGCCGAGGGCCTGCTCGAAGGCGGCTGCGATCTCTTTCTCGTCGAGACGATCTTCGACACGCTGAACGCCAAGGCCGCCATCTTCGCCCTCGACGAGCTGATGGAAGACACGGGCGAATGCCTGCCCGTGATCGTCTCGGGCACGGTCACCGACGCGTCGGGCCGCATCCTCTCCGGCCAGACCGTCGGCGCGTTCTGGCACAGCATCCGCCACGCCCGGCCGCTCGCGGTGGGCCTCAACTGCGCGCTCGGCGCGGCGCTGATGCGCCCTTATCTCGAAGAGCTGGCGCGCCTCGCCGGCGACACGTTCGTCAGTTGCTATCCGAACGCCGGGCTGCCCAACCCGATGAGCGAGACCGGCTTCGACGAGACGCCCGAGATCACCGCCGGTCTGCTCGAGGAGTTCGCGAGCGCGGGCTTTCTCAACATCGCCGGCGGCTGCTGCGGCACGACGCCCGAGCACATCCAGAAGATCGCCGAGCGCGTCGGCCGCTACCGGCCAAGGTGCGGCCACCGCGGCGCGCTGTTCGGCGAGCTCGAAGCCGCATGAGCGGCGATTCCGTAGCTGCTCGAATGGCGCCGGCCCCCTCGGGGGGCGACGCCGCAGGCGGCCGGGGCACCATGACTCCGCCAGCGGCAGTGGCGAAGCCGCCGCCGCTCAAGCTCTCGGGCCTCGAGCCGGTGCTGATTGGCGAAGGATCGCTGTTCGTCAACATCGGCGAGCGCACCAACGTCACCGGCTCGAAAGCCTTCGCCCGCCTCATCCTCAACGGCCAGTTCGAGGAAGCGCTCGCCATCGCCCGGCAGCAGGTCGAGAACGGTGCCCAGATCATCGACATCAACATGGACGAGGCGATGCTCGATTCGAAGGCGGCGATGGTTCGCTTCCTGAATCTCATCGCTGGCGAGCCCGAGATCGCGCGCGTGCCGATCATGATCGACAGCTCGAAGTGGGACGTGATCCAGGCCGGGTTGCAATGCATCCAGGGCAAGGGCATCGTCAACTCCATCTCGATGAAGGAGGGCGAGGCGGCGTTTCGCCAGCAGGCCAAGCTGGTGCGCCGATACGGCGCCGCCGCTGTCGTCATGGCCTTCGACGAGAAGGGCCAAGCCGACAGCTACGAACGCAAGATCGCGATCTGCGCGCGGGCGTATCGGATCCTCGTCGAAGAGGTCGGCTTTCCGGCCGAAGACATCATCTTCGATCCGAACATCTTCGCCATCGCGACGGGAATCGAAGAGCACGACAACTACGCCGTCGACTTCATCGAGGCGACGCGCTGGATCAAGGCCAACCTGCCGGGCGCCAAAGTGAGCGGCGGCGTCTCGAACGTGAGCTTTTCCTTCCGCGGCAACGACCCGGTGCGCGAAGCGATCCACACCGTGTTCCTGTACCACGCGATCAAGGCGGGCATGGACATGGGCATCGTCAACGCCGGCATGGTCGGCGTCTACGACGATCTCGATGCCGAGCTGCGCGAGCGCGTCGAGGACGTCGTGCTCAATCGGCGCAAGGACGCCGGCGAGCGCCTCGTCGAGATCGCCGAGCGCGCCAAGGGCGCGGCGCGCGACGATTCGGCGCGCCTGGCCTGGCGCGGCACCGCCGAGCATCCGAAGACGGTCGGGGAAAGACTGAGCCACGCGCTTGTCCATGGCATCACCGATTTCATCGTCGAAGACACGGAAGCGGCCTGGCAGAAGATCCGGGCCGAAGGCGGCCGGCCGCTGCACGTCATCGAAGGCCCGCTCATGGCCGGCATGGACATCGTCGGCGACCTGTTCGGCCAGGGCAAGATGTTCCTGCCGCAGGTCGTCAAATCGGCGCGCGTGATGAAGCAGGCGGTCGCCCACCTGCTGCCCTACATCGAGGCCGAGAAGAAGCTGCTCGTCGACGCCGGCGGCGAAGCGAAGGCCAAGGGCAAGATCGTCATCGCCACGGTCAAGGGCGACGTCCACGACATCGGCAAGAACATCGTCACCGTCGTCCTCCAGTGCAACAACTTCGAGGTCGTCAACATGGGCGTGATGGTCGCCTGCCAGGACATCCTGGCCAGGGCGAAGGTCGAGGGCGCCGACATCATCGGTCTCTCCGGCCTCATCACGCCGAGCCTCGAGGAGATGCAGCACGTCGCTTCGGAGATGCAGCGCGACGACTTCTTCCGCATTCGCAAGATTCCGCTGCTGATCGGCGGGGCGACGACGAGCCGCGTCCACACCGCGGTGAAGATTGCGCCGCACTATGAAGGCCCGGTCGTCTACGTGCCCGACGCGAGCCGCTCGGTCGGCGTCTGCAGCGATCTGCTCAGCGACGAGCGCGCCGCCGCCTACATCGCCGATCTCGAGGCCGACTACGTTCGCGTCCGCGAGCTGCATGCGAGCAAGAAGCCGACGCCGCTGGTCTCGCTCGCCGAGGCGCGCGCCAACAAGACGCCGATCGACTGGGAGGCGTACGTTCCTCCGGGGCCCAAGTTCGTCGGCCGGCGCGTCCTGAAGAACCAGGATCTGGCCGAGATCGCCGAGGTCATCGACTGGGGCCCGTTCTTCCAGACCTGGGATCTCGCCGGCCCGTATCCGGGCATCCTCACCGACGACATCGTCGGCGAATCGGCGCGCCGCGTTCTCTCGGACGGCAAGCGCATGTTGCGCCGGCTGATCGAAGGTCGCTGGCTCACCGCCAACGGCGCCGTCGGCCTGTACCCGGCGGCGACGGTGGGTGACGACGACATCGAGATCTACACCGACGAGTCGCGTCGCGACGTGCTGATGACCTGGCGCGGCCTGCGCATGCAGAGCGTGCGCCCGATCGTCGAGGGTGTGCGCCGGCCGAACCGGTGCCTGGCCGATTTCATCGCCCCCCAAGGCTCGGGCCGCAACGACTACATCGGCCTTTTCGCCGTTACTGCCGGCATCGGCGTCGACAAGAAAGAGCGCCAGTTCGAAGCCGATCTCGACGACTACAGCGCCATCATGCTGAAGGCGCTCGCCGATCGCCTCGCCGAAGCGTTCGCTGAAAGCTTGCACCGGCGCGTGCGCACCGACCTGTGGGGCTATGCGGCGGGCGAAACGCTCCCGATCACCGATCTCGTCGCCGAGCGCTACCGCGGCATCCGCCCGGCGCCGGGCTATCCGGCGTGCCCGGATCACGGCGTCAAGCGTGAGCTGTTCCGCGCCCTCGGCTGCGCCGACATCGGCATGAGCCTGACCGAAAACCTGGCCATGCTGCCGGCAGCGAGCGTCAGCGGTTTCTACCTCGCCCACCCCGCCGCCGCGTACTTCAACGTCGGCAAGATCGGCCCCGACCAGTTGCGCGACTGGGCGCGTCGCAGCGCCCTTGCCGAAAGCGATGCCCAGCGGGCGCTGATGCCGCTTCTCTGAGAGCTCCGAACGGCTGAACAGTCGCAACGGCTACAGGGAGCGCAACTGGGATACCCGCGCCGGCGCGTCGAGCTGAAGATCCCAAGCTGCGCCAGGGCAGGCCCCCGGGTTTCTGAAGGCCACGGCGTACGGCCGAGAAGGCGCTCACGGCCGGCATCCAGGAGGCCTATGTGCAGGGCATCTCCACCTGCTCGGTGGGCGCCCTCGTCAACGCGCTCGGCACGAGCGGCGTGTCCAAGAGCCAGGTCAGCCGGCTGGGTGGCGGGCTCGACGAGCGCGTGGGCGCGTTCCTGGGCCGCGCCAAAGTACGTGAACGTGGTCGTAATAGCGGCGGCCGGCGTGAACACCGAGGGCCAGCGCGAGGTGCTGGGCCTGAAGGTCGGCGCCAGTGAGGCCGAGCCCTTCTGGACCGAGTTCCGCAGAAGCCTCAACCGGCGGGGACTGCGCGGCGTCAAGCTGGTGATCAGCGACAGCCAAGAGGGCATCAAGGTCACACCGTATCCTAGGTGCTCAAGGCCACCTGGCAGCGTTGCCGAGCGCACTTTCATGAGGAACGCCTTGGCACACGCAGGCAAGACGCAGCGGCGCAGGGTCTCGGCTGCCATCGGAACCGTCTTCGTTCCAGACTCGGCCGACGCGGCGAGCGCGCGGTGGCGATCCGCAGCCGATCAGCTCCGAGGCAAGTTTTCAAAACTCGGAGCGCTCATGGACGAGGCCGAGAAGACGTGCTCGCGCTCATGACCTTCCCACGGACGCACTGGACCCAGATCGACAGCACCAGCCTGCTCGAACGGCTGAACGCGGAGATCAAGCGGCGCACGAACGTCGTGGGCATCTTCCCGCCGCATCGATCACGAGACTTGCCGGCGCCGTGATGCTTTTCCCAACTCGGCTGCCCTCTGTGGCTCACTGAGTACCGCGCATCTCAGCCTGTCCGGGCTGTGGACTTACATCAGGCGCTGGGACACGACCTTCGACGTCGTCACGGCCCACATTGCATGAAAAAACGGCCCCTCAGGGCCGTTTCATAAAACCTGCAGACGGAGGATCAAACCGACTTGCGGCGCCGAGCAAGCATCCCAATGACACCTAGGCCGGCAAGCAACAAAGCATAGGTTTCGGGCTCAGGGACTGCCGTGGTGAAGCTGTTGTGCATATCCTGGACCACCCCTCCTGTTTGAGCTTGGAACACGTCGTTCACCCCGACGGCTACTCTGCCGGCAAATTGCGCAGCGTCGGGAGAGGGCGGGACGGCCAAGCTCGCAAAAGGAGCTCCGGGCGGCACGTTATAGAGATTTTCCACCACTTGGGGCGCTATCGTCCCCGTCTGCGTGATGCTCAGTTGAGCTGAGTTGATCAGGTTACTAGAACCGCCAACGACCGTGAGGCTGTAATCAAGGTTACCACTGCCAGCATACCCACCCGGGAAGCCAGCGTTGGCGTCCCAGGAGACACCGACGTCGTAGTGATCCTGCCCGGCAATCTCAAGCTCGGATAGGGTGATGAATCCTGTCGTGCCGTCCGGAATGCTCGCGCTCGAAAAGGTGAACGCCATGTCGCCATCGCCGTCAACGATGCCGGTACTGCCAGCGGCAGCCCAACTCGCCAACGTCCCCGTCCAGGACCACGGCGCAGCTGTGGCAACGCCACTCGCCATCAGGCCACCGGCCACGAGCATTCCCGCCATCAGTCTTGACTTCATGATCAACTCCCGCGAAAAGGTTAGACGCAACATAGAACCGGTTCGATGAGGGTGAAGTATTCCCGGCACAGTGGTTCGATCTTATTGCGAATTCGCAAGGAGTTGCTGTTGATCCTACCCCCGAAACAGGGGGGTAAGCCGCCTATGCTGGGGCTCAAGGGCCGGTTGATTCCCCAGGTAGCGGCTTGCCGCGCAGCGGCGGCCGTCCCGATCAGGATGCCGGATAAGGTTGAGGTGCGACCCACCAGCCTTTGTCCAAGAGGGAACCACGATGACCAACTCCACTATGGCGCTTGCCGAGCTCGCCGAGAAGAGAGCCGATGTCGACGTGCTGCGCCAGACGGTGCAGCTTCATGGCCCAGCGCCTGATGGAGCTCGATGTCGATGCCCAGCGGGCGCTGGTGCCGCTTCTCTGAGAGCCCCGAACGGCTGAACGCCGCAATGGCTACAGGGAGCGCAACTGGGATGCGCGCGCCGGCAGCGTCGAGCTGAAGATCCCCAAGCTGCGCCAGGGCAGCTACGTCCCCGGGTTTCTGAAGGCCACGGCGTACGGCCGAGAAGGCGCTCACGGCCGGCATCCAGGAGGCCTATGTGCAGGGCATCTCCACCTGCTCGGTGGGCGCCCTCGTCAACGCGCTCGGCACGAGCGGCGTGTCCAAGAGCCAGGTCAGCCGGCTGTGTGGCGAGCTCGACGAGCGCGTGGGCGCGTTCCTGGGCCGCGCCACGTACGTCAAGACCAGGGAGGCCGGGCGGATCGTGAGCGTGGCCGTAGTAGTGGCGATCGGCGTGAACACCGAGGGCCAGCGCGAGGTGCTGGGCCTGAAGGTCGGCGCCAGCGAGGCCAAACCCTTCTGGACCGAGTTCCGCAAAAACCTCAACCGGCGGGGACTGCGCGGCGTCAAGCCGGTGGCGAAGGTCATGGAAGACGAAGACCCCGAAAAGGCGCCGTCGCACAACGACAGCCCGGCATTGTGAACGGCGCGTGCGCGGGCGCGCCGACGATGCGGCGCCATGCGGGGCACCACTACAGTGCGGCCGCGGCGCGTCGATGCGCCTTGGCTTGGTGCTTCGCAGCGATCCGCGATGCATGACGGCATGTGTGCGGGCGACGAAGCTGCTGGGCGGTGCTTGGCACGCATCGTGCAAAAGTGCATGCAATCCCCACGACTCCGCGGAGCTTACTGATGAAGAACAAGTCGCTGATCCTCTTGCCCGTGCTGGCGCTCGCGTTCACGTG